>SAMEA3387468__coassemble_1956_pt1 | contig 111064 bp, 100 predicted proteins | sample SAMEA3387468__metabat2_low_PE_032 | metagenome-assembled genome bin SAMEA3387468 (sample SAMEA3387468) | Felis catus | biome: Faeces | place: United Kingdom | collected 2012 | reverse complement strand
GCTTGATTCAGGTCATCTGCAGCGCCACGCACACCGGCGGCGTGGGCGATGGCAAGATCTTTGTCACCCCGGTTGACGACGTCATCCGCATTCGCACCGGCGAGCACGGGCGCGGCGCACTCTAATGGGCGCACCCTAGTGCCCAGCGCCTGATACCCAGGTCGCGCGTCGCGGCATCGCGTACCCCATCGCTTAGCATCGAGCACCCAGCACGCGGCAAGACGCGATAACGGCACGGCCCGATTCGATACCCCGCACCCGCTGGTATCGAATCGGGCCGCTTTTTGCGACCATCCGGCATCCGACGGGCGCTAGCTGATGCGTCCGTGCTCCACACTGTAGAAATAATCGGCAAATGCGCAGGTAGACGCTCGATGGCTTACCAATACCACCGTTTTGCCGGCGCGGCGGCGATCGATCGCGCGCATAACCGCCGCCTCGTTGAGCGCGTCCAGGTTGCTGGTGGGCTCGTCCAGCAGCACAAACGGAGCATCGTGCAAGAAGATGCGCGCAAGGCCGATGCGCTGGCGTTCGCCGCCGGACAGGGAATCGCCCAGCTCCGCAACCGGGGTGTCGTATCCCTGAGGCAACCTTGCGATCAGCGATGTGAGCGCCGCCGCCTCGCAGCGCGCCGCGGGCTTCACTGACGCCGCGAACGCCGTAGGAGAACGTCACGTGTTCGCACGCCGCGCCGCCAAAGGAAACATCCACACCATCGGCAACGTCCACGGTCTGGGGCCCCTCGTACAAAAGATCGAGCACGCGCGCGCCGGAGGCGAGCGTTGCCTGCAGCGACGTGCCCAGACGGCACACCGCCAGCACCGGGCCAAAGGAGGACAGGTACGCAAAGGAGCAGATGAACGCGGACGAGAACGAGAGGTCGCCCGCAGCGAAAAGCCCCAGCGACGTCGCAATCATGGCGAGGCTGGTGAGCAGCACCAACGCATCCGCCAGGCCCTCGACCGCGGCGGAGCGCACGTGCAGGGAACGGTCCGTGGAGCCCATGGCGTCGGTCTGCGCGGCGAGGCCGGCAGAGCGCTTGGAGACGCCAGCGAACTGCACGGTCTCGGCAAGGCCGCGCAGGCCATCGAGTACGTACGCACTGATGGAGCCCGCCGCATCGCGAGATGCCCTGCCGGCGTTTCCGCATAGCTTGGACGAGGCGATGGGCATGACGGCGCCCAGCACCAGGTAGCCCGCCAGGGCGATGGCCGCCAGCGGCAGCGAGTGCGCGCCGACGAACGCGAGCATGATGGCCGAGGACGCGATGGCGATCGCGATGGGCGAGATGGTGTGCGCGTAAAACCTATGTTAGCTTTGGGATACTTTATCTAGCTCATTATGACGCCATTTTGTATGAGCGGTCTAACTTTTTGTTCACTATGGCTAACATAGAACAGCTTCCCAGCCATTCACGAGGTCGCCTACCAACACTAACAACCCCTCCGTGCAAGGATGGGCCAAAAAACTCGTTAGTGTGGAAAGGGCGGAGTGTCAAAAAACGCGTTAGTGCGGAGATTTGGTCAAATAGTGCGTTAGTGCGGTTTGGAAGCGGCCCGGGACACCTTTCTTATGCATAGACCGACATCGTCCAAGCCTTCTAGCTTGGATGATGTAAACACCCTATTCATAAGGTACCCTTGCTATACCTCGCCCGGACCGCACTAACGCATTATTTGTCACGATTTGAACCGCACTAAGCCATTATTTGGTCCAACCTCCGCACTAAGTCGATTTTTGTCCCAGCGTGCTCTGAGACGTCTTCCATGTTGCGTCCAATCGCACCGCGCCCCCGCTCGCCTCTCCCCGCCGCCTCTCCCCGCCGCCCCATCTTTAAGCATTCTTAAACCCCGCTTATAACTCTCCCAAGGTCCGACCCGCATTATAAAGATGCACGGCAACCGCATCAGAGAGGAGGCGCGGCATGCACCCCGCCGACGCCATCAACATCGCGATCGACCTTGCCATCATCGCTGCCCTCGCCTATCTTCTGTTCACTTCGCAAAAAGGAAGGTGACCCCATGCTCAACCTGTTGCGCTCGGACCTCTACCGAGTGACCCGCATCCGCGGCCTGCGCGGCAACCTGTGGCAATACGCCTCGGTGCTGCTCTTTATCGCCTGCCTCGAGGTGGGCTTTACCTGGTTTATCTTGCAATCCGGCATGGGCCCGGCGGAAAACGTCAACCTCATCAAGGGGCTGGCGACGCCATCTTCCTTTTTGGGAAGCACCATGCTGGGGTCCTTCTCCGTCCTCGCCCTGGCCGCGTCGTTCGGCATGGCCGAGTACACGTTCGCAGACCTCTCTGAAGGCTACGTCAAAAGTCTGGTCTCCTCCCCGCGCGGACGCGCTTCGTATTTGAACGAGAAGATTCTTCTCGCCGGCATTTGGTCCGCACTCATGCTTGCCCTGGGCTGCATCTTCCACCTGGTAATCTTGCAGGTCTTCCTCACCATGCCCTATGGCTTTGCCATCCAGGGGCCGGACAACCCGCTCGCTTTCGTCCTCTGGCTTCTAGGCACATGGCTTGCAACCTGGGCCATCACGGTCATCGCCATGGTCGCCGTAGCGATCTTCCGCAAAAAGCTCCTCGTCTATATCTTCACGTTCACCCTTATCAGCAGCCAATTCCCGCTTACGCTCAGCGCGCTCGCCTTCTCGTCTGGCGGCATGCTCTCCTTCCTGCAACCCATCGCCCCTGTGCTCACCAGCATAGCCACTTGGATGCCCAACTCCGTACTGCAGGCGTTCTCCAACGGCGCCAACGCCATGCTCGACACCGCGACAACCCTGCCGCTTATCGGCGCCGTGCCTGGCTGGGCATGGGGCGCGGTCACCGGCGTCATCTGGATTCTCATAGGAAGCGCGGCCTACATCGCCATCAGCAGGCACCGCGACCTATAGCGACCGCGCCGGTGCCGTGGGCCAACGAGGCTCGCACGCCGAAGCCCGCACCGCTCCATCTTTAGCAATTCTTTACCGGCGCGCCGCCCGCCGCGCGCCGCCACTCCTGCCATACTCAAACCATCCTCGTCCTCAGGAGCAACCATGTACGCCATCCAAACGCACGACCTCACAAAGATCTACGGCAAGAAGCACGCCGTCGACCATCTCAACATGACCGTCCACGAGGGCGACATCTATGGATTCGTCGGCAACAACGGAGCCGGCAAGTCCACCACCATGAAGATGATCGCCGGGCTTGCCTCCCCCATCTGGGGCGAGATCGAGCTCTACGGCCGGCCAATCGGGGCTCGCCCCGCACGCGGCAATGCCGGCGGCGCAAACGCGACCCAAACGCACCACGTGGGCGCGCTCATCGAGGAGCCCGGCGTCCTCAAAGCCCATTCCGCTTTCGACAACCTCATGATGAAGGCGCTCGCCATCGGCGTCATCAACCCTAAAGAGCACTGCCGCGACCTGCTCAAGCTGGTAGGCCTTGCAGACACGGGCAGCAAGCCCGCCAAAAAGTTCTCCTTGGGCATGAAGCAGCGCCTGGGTCTGGCCCTCGCGCTGGTCGGCACGCCCGACCTCCTGCTTTTGGACGAGCCCTTCAACGGCATGGACCCGCAGGCCACGCGCGACATGCGCCAAACGCTGGTCCGGCTCAATCGCGAGCGCGGCGTCACCATTGTCATTTCCAGCCACGTGCTCGACCAACTCAACCGCATGGCCACCCGCTACGGCGTAGTCCGCGACGGCGCCCTGGTCCGCGAGATCACCGAGGCGCAGGTTCACGAATCCTGCGGCAGCTCGGTGCGCATCAAGACCGCCGACCCCGCCCGCGCCCTCGCGATCCTGGAAGAGCGCCTACCCGGCGCAAGCCTTCGCGCGCTGCCCGACCAAGCGATCTCCATCTCGCTCCCCAGCCTCGCGCCCGCCGCATCCGCCCCCGCCGCGCCCGCCGCATCCGCAACGTCCAGCTCTTCTGCAACTGATCCCGCCCCCGCCGCCCAGGCCGTCGAGCATATCTCCCGCATCCTTCACGACGCCGGCCAGGTTGTACTCGAGCTCTCCGTCACGGAGCGCGATATCGAGGACTACTTCGTCGAGCTCATGGGTACGCCCGCGCCCAAATAACCCCCGGCCCGCAGCCTGCCCCTTCAGCCTGCCTCCGTAGCCCGCGGCCCCCGCGATCTGCACCCGCGGCCGCCTTCGCAGCCAGCCCCTCAGCCGCCCGCCCGCCACCTCGAAAGGTCTCACCATGCTCGGCCTTCTCAAATCAGACCTCTACCGAATCCTCAACCCACATCGCCTACGCGGCGAGTTCATCGCCTGCGCCCTCGCGCTGGTCCTCATCATCGGCGGCGCCCTCGGCTTCACCGCCTTCATGCTCTCGCAGGCTTCCACCGGCTCCGGCCTCATCACCGCCCAAGACGCCACCGAACTCGCCAGCGAATTCAACCTCGCCCTCGTCCACCCCTCCGCCTTCCTTGGCTCCATCTTGCTCGATGGCTGCATCCTCAACATCGTCACCATGCTCGGCGTCGTCGTTGTCGCCTGCGCGGACTTCCGCGACGGCTTCGCCAAAACCCTCATGCAGGGCTACGGGCGCGCAACCTACTTCCTCGAGAAGATCGTCTTCAACGCCATCTGGACCGCGCTAGTTCTCATAGCTGCTTGCCTTATCGCCATCGCCTTCTCCGCGCTTCTGGGCTTCCCCCTGTCTTTGGACGAGGACCCCTTGCATCTTTTCGCCTGGCTCGCGCTCACCTGGCTTGGTCTGTGGACCCTCACGCTTGTGGCCCTCGCCATCGCCGTGCTCGTCCGCCGCACGGGCGCCGTCAACGTCGCCATCATCTTTATCGGCGCGGGCGCCATCTCGGGATTTTTCGACCTCTTCGCAGAGCTCTGCAGGGTTTTTTCAGAGTTCAAGCTGGGCGCCTCCTCCATGTACGCCGCCGCGGGCTCGTTTCACGAGCTGCTGCCCACAAACCTCATCAGCAAGCTTGCCCTGGGGTCGCAGGTGCTCTTCGAGCCCTCCACCACCCCCGGCCTCGCGCTGCCCGGCGGCTTTGCCACCCAGGCGCTGCTGGGCTTTTGCATAGTCTCCCTGCTCTCCATCGCTATCATTCTCACCAGAGGGCCCAAACGCGAGTACTAGCCGCTTCGCCGGCCGCACGCAGCGCGTCTCGCGAGCATCGATGCTCGCTCTCGCACCCGCCATCACCCAACCTCGTCCCCGCCTCGTCCCTACCTCGTCCAAAAGGAGGCTCCGCCGTGGATTCCACCCTCTTCGCCATATGCATGCTCATCCTGGGCGCAGCCTTAGGCGCGCTTGCCGCCGGCGCCACCTACGCCATGGAGCTGCGCCGCATGGCCCGCTTCATCCGCGAGCGCCAGCCCCGCAGCAACGCGCGCCTCACCGCGCAGGCGGCGGCTCCCGCGCTGCAAGACCTCGCCGCAGCCGTCAACGCAGAGCTCGACCGCGCTATGGAGGAACGCATCGCCGCCCAGCGCCACACGCAGGAGTTCCAGCGCGATCTTTCCGCCCTATCGCATGACATTCGCACGCCGCTTATGGGCGCCAAAGGCTACCTGCAGCTTGCGCTGGACGAGGACTCGCCCCAAGGCCGCCAGCGGCACCTCTCCGCCGCCACGGACCGCATCGATAGCACCATCGTCCTGCTAGACCAGCTGTTCTTGTACACCAAGGCAAGCGACCCGGACCTTGTGCTCGACATGCAGCCCATCGCCTTGAGGCCGGTGGTGGAGCGCGTGCTGATCGCCCACTACCCCGATTTTGAGGCACGCGGCTGGGAGCCCGCGCTCACCTTTGAGGACCAGGGCCTTTTGGTGCAGGCGAACGAGGACGCCCTGGCGCGCATTCTGGAAAACCTCATCACCAACGCGCTGCGCTACGGGACAAGCGCACCCGTGCTCGCCCAGAAAACGCAAGACGGCCGCCCGGTGCTGGATGTCGCCAACCAGGTCCAAGACCCCGCCGCCATCGACCCCGCCCGCCTCTTCGAGCGCTTTTACCAGGCGGATGCCTCGCGCGGCAAGCAGGGCGCCGGCCTGGGGCTCGCCACCGCCGCCAAGCTCGCTACCGCCATGGGCATGCGCCTGTCGGCGAGCGTACGTTGCAACCAGCTCGTCATACGGCTACATTTGAGTGTGGAGTGAATTTGTCACACATCGCGACTGCGAAGTTCCACCACATCTTGATGGCGTGCGTGTGAGAAACTTAACTCTCTACACGCATGCCCCGGCGGGCGTCCGCCCGCGCCTTCGCGCACGGATGCCCGCCGCATACCCTATGAGCTTGGAGCGATACGCAGCGTATGATTCTGGACCGCATAGCATCACCCGCAGACGTCCACGGCTTGGACAATGCGCAGCTTGTCGAGCTGTGCTCCCAGCTGCGTGAATCCATTCTCGCCTACTGCTCGCGCGAGGGCGGCCACGTGGCCCCCAACCTGGCGACCATCGAGCTCACGGTAGCGCTGCACCACGTCTTCAACGCGCCGGTCGATAAGATCATCTTCGACGTTTCGCATCAAACATACGCGCACAAGATGCTCACCGGCCGCGCCGCCGCCTTTACGGACCCCGCGCGCGCCAGCGAGATCTCAGGTTTCTCCAATCCGCGCGAATCCGCCTTCGACCTGTTCTCCATGGGCCACACCTCGACGTCTGTAAGCCTTGCCTGCGGCCTTGCCATGGCTCGCGACCTTGCGGACCAGGATTATCGCGTGGTCGCCGTCATTGGCGACGGAGCGCTTTCCGGCGGCCTGGCCTTTGAAGGGCTCGATGCCGCGGGCGAGTTAAACACCGGCCTCATCATTATCATCAACGACAACGACCAGTCGATCGCGGAAAACCACGGCGGCCTGTACCAGTGCATGGCCCAGCTCCGTGCCACCGGCGGCACCTCGCCCAACAATCCGTTCCGTGCGCTGGGGCTTGATTACCGCTACCTTGAGCAGGGCAACGACGTGGTGGAACTCGTTCGCGCGCTGCAAGAGGTCCGCGACGCCCCGCGACCCGTGGTCCTGCACGTCCACACCAAAAAGGGCGCCGGCTTTGCCCCGGCGGAAACCAATCCGGAAGCCTGGCACCACGTGGGGCCCTTTCCCCTTGACGCCAACGCTCCCGCAAGCGCCCATGGATCCGGCGCCACCTACGCGCAGATCACCGGCACGTACCTTATGGACGCCATCCAGCGCGATCGGCGCGTGGTGGCCGTGAGCGCCGGCACCCCCTACATCATGGGTTTCGACCCCCAGCGCCGCTCGCGGGCGGGTCGCCAGTTCATCGACGTGGGAATCGCAGAAGAGCACGCCGTCACCTGCTCCGCGGCCCTGGCTTTGGCGGGGGCCTCGCCCGTCTTTGGCGTGTACGGCGTCTTTTTGCAGCGCGCCTATGATCAGCTGTGGCATGACGTCTGCCTCAACAGCGCGCCCGTCACCATTTTGGACTTTGGCGCGTCCGTGTTTGGCACCACGGCGGAGACGCACCTGAGCTTCTTCGACCTCTCCATGGTGAGCAACCTGCCCAACCTGCTTGTTCTGGCACCGTGCTGCCAAGAGGAATACCTCTCCATGCTCAACTGGGCGCTCGACCAGCGCGCGCTGCCCGTCCTCATCCGCGTGCCCGGAGCCGGCGTCATTTCTCGTCCGGACCTTGCGCCCGCCGCGCCGGTGGACCCATCTGCCGCGCCGGCAGATCGCGCAACCACCGCGCCGGCAACCATCGACTGGAGCCGTCCCACCTACCAAACCGTGCGCCGGGGCGAGCGCCTGGCAATTCTTGGCTTGGGCGATTTCCTGCCCTTTGCCGAGCAGATCGCAGATGCCGTTTTGGACGAGCTTGGGTTCTCGCCCACCGTCATCAACCCGCGCATCGCTAGCGCCATCGATATGCAGGAACTTGATCGCATCGCCGCCGACCACGCCGCGCTGATAACGCTTGAAGACGGCATAGTCGAGGGCGGCTGGGGTCAGCAGGTTGTCGCCGCGATGGCTGCAAGCGGCATGCGCATGAAATGCTACGGCATCTCCAAGGCCCCGGGCTTCCCCGACCGCTACCAGCCGCAGGAACTGCTTGCCAAGCACGGCATGTCGACTGCGGGCATCTTAGCAGACGTGCGGACCATGCTTGGCTTGTAGGCGGGTTGCCCCAAGCTACTTTCTATAGAACAGCTCGCGCGCCCGCTCCTTAAGGTTGGTCGCGCGGATAACGCCCTCGTAAGACTTCAACTTGATCTCTGGAAACGCGTTGAAGAATCTCAGCTCTCGACGGGTCATCATGGTCTTGAGCTTCACGGGGGCCGACGCCTCCGCTCGCTGGGCGACGTTTTTCATGCGGCGCGCAACCAGGCGCAGCCCGCGGCCGCCCTCCGCGATAAAGGCGGGCATTTCCACCTTCTCGCGGACGGATTCAAACATTCCGTCGGACATCTCTGCCAGCCAGGAGTTTACGGCGCCGCTGCGCGCTTTAAGCTCGGAAGCGGTATCCAATGCCGCGGCGGGAACGCGGTCGAGCATTGAGGACGAGGCGTCTTTGAGCGATTCGTTGATCTTATCGGCCATCTCGTCCCGCAGCAGTTCGAGCTTGAGCGACAGCTGCCGCCAGCTTGCCAGGGCAAACGCCACGTCGAGGACGAGGACCCCCGCGCACGCGCACGCGACCGCGGCGAGCGCCTCCCGAGGCACCGCCTGCAGCGCCGCCAGAAGGGACGGCTCGGCCGCCCTGCATATCACCACCGCGCCCGCGCCAAATAGCATGGCGCCGTACAGGCACACCCTGCCCTTGATGTTGAAGGGGAACTTGGAGTAATCCCAGAAACGCGCTCCGGTAAGTCGCTCGAGCATGGCGCCCACGCTATATTCCAGCACGCTGCACACCAGCGCCGCCGCGACAAACTGCGCGACCACCCCGGGGATGCCGCGCAGCAAGAACCAGCACGCCAACGCGCCGGTTCCGTAGATGGGGCAGCACGGGCCCAGCAAAAAGCCGCTGTTGGCGAAGCGTCCGTAGTTGGCAAGCGCGCAGATGGTCGATTCATACAGCCAGCCCGCAAACGAGTAGACCAAAAAAGAGATGAACAGCGCCGATAGCGGGGCTCCCGTTGCAACAAACTCAGCGAACACTCGCTACTCCCCCGTCACGCTATCGGCATCCACGCCCGCCCTCGTCCGCACGCGCCGCGATGCCGAAACGCTCGCGCCCTTGCCGGGCAACCGGGCGGCAACCGTCTCGTACAGGGCGCACCATTTATCCGCCATGCAGACAATCCACGCCTCGCGGCAAGTGGGAGGCACGGGCACCAGCGGAAACATATGACGGGCGATGATGTTTCGCTCGCGCTCCGTAAGATCGAAATCCTCCTCGGCCCGGGCGAGCGCGCGGGCGGGATGCGTGAACCCATGCAGACGATGCGAGGGGTCCACATCATGCCAATCATAGAGAAAGTAGTCATGCAGCAGCGCGCCGCGAATGAGGGAGGTGCGGTCAACTCGCACGCCCGCGCGCTCCAGCGCCGAGGCGATGGCGGAGCTAGCCCGCGCGACCGATCGCACGTGTTCGTACACGCTCACGGTGCCGTGCTGGATAAACCCGCGCGTCAGGCCAAGCCTGCCGTCGCGCTCGAGAGCAAGAGCCGCGCGCTCGACCTCGTCCAACGTAGACCCGTCGCAGCACTCATCGCTTATTAGCGCATCCGTCATGCCACCGCCCTTTCGACCAGCCATCTCACGTGCGTCATCTCATACATCCGATATCACGGATACATGCAATTGTCCCAGCAAACCACAAAGCTGAATACCGTGCGAACCAGAATGCTACATTCTATACGCATGGTTACAAAAACTTCGTCCCCGCCCCATCCATCCGTGCGCGCCGTATGCGCCCCACGCATCGCCGACTCACGCATCGCCGAATAACAGAAAAACCCGCCCGTGTACAGTCCCCCTTACGCTAGACTGCCTAACCAGAAGGGAGACCAGCACATGGACATCAACCAGATCGCGCAGATGGCGGGAGTCTCTCGCGCCACCGTGTCGAGGTATTTCAACAACGGATACGTATCCCAAGAGAAACGCGAAATCATCGCGAAGGTTATCGAAAAAACCGGCTACGCGCCGTCGCAGCAAGCCAAGACGCTGCGCACTGGCAAGACCAACGTGGTGGGCGTCATTATCCCCAAGATCAATTCAACCTCTATAAGCCGCATTGTCGCGGGAATATCCCAGGTGGTGAACGATGCCGGCTACCAGGTGCTGCTTGCAAACACCGCCAACGATGCCGCACGCGAGGTTGAGTTTCTCAAACTGTTCCAGCAATCCAACCAAGTTGACGGAGCCATACTGGTCGCCACCATGTTTAGCCCGGAGCATTACCGCGCCATGGACGCCCTGCGCGTGCCGCTGGTCATTGTGGACCAGATAACGCCCGACCGCCCCTGCGTCTACCAGGATGACCTGGGCGCCGTTCGTACCATCACCGGGCACATATTGAAAACCAGCTCGAACCCCGCCTACATAGGCGTGGATGAGGACGACGTCTCCGCAGGCCAGATGCGCCGCGAGGGCTTTTTGGCGGCATGCGAGCAGGCGGGCATTCAGGTGCCGCTCGACCATATTACCGTGGGCGACTTCAGTATTGAAGCCGGCTACGATTGCACCGAGCAGCTCCTTGATGCCGACCCAACGATCGACGCCATCGTGTGCGCGACCGACACCATCGCCTGCGGCGCCCTTACCTGCCTGCGCGACCGCGGGCTCTCCGTGCCCGGCGACGTCCAGGTCACAGGCATTGGCGATGGGGACCTGTCGCAGATCGTCGATCCTCCCCTCACAACCATCCACCACCATTACAAATCTACCGGCATCGAGGCGGCCAAGATGCTGCTGGGCTTCATGAGCAAGGATGCCGGCGCCGTACGCGAGGTCAAGATGGGATTTGACCTGGTGGAACGCAAGTCGACGCGGTAAGACGGCACCGCCTTTGATCAAGGCCCCAGAGCTCTCCGGTGCGCATGCCCCGGGCGTGTTCGCTTCGCTCAGATCACTCGTGATATACGTGCCGGAGGGCCTTGCGTTGTCGAAAACCCGCCTGCCGCATCTTCTCGATGACAGGCGCGCCCTCTCGATTAAGCGCATCGACGCGTCTCCCGGGTTTCCTATCGCTCTTTTCGAGAGATGGCAGCTTTTCCTTATAGTCGGCCCCATAGCATGCAACTTATGCATACCATGGGGCCGACGCTTTTCGCTACCAGCTCTCTAGCGGATGGGGAAGACCGATTCGAACGATCCATTTGGATTTCCCCGCGCAAATCTCAAGGTTAATTGCATCGATTTCAGGTTTTGCCGAGTAGACGGGCATCTGCGGCAGCAAAGCGCGCCAGTTCTTAATTTCCTATCACTTTGGTATACAAAGCACATTCCAATATCGATGCAATTATCCTCAAGAACTGCGCACGGGCATCGCCTGCAAACGAAATCTCATGTCCCAACCCGCCGGATCAGCTGGCATCAAAGACACGCATTGCCCCGGAAAACCGGCCTCAAGCCACCCAATCGCCTGATGCGCAAAAACCATTCGCCGTCACTTTTCTACCGCTGGCGACATCATGTCCGCAAACTCATTGGCAGCAGCGCACCCGCGGTGTATTTATATCGTTGTGGGAACGATTCCATATGAGAACGAACACACATGCCTCTACCTCTTATTTAAAAGAGCATTGAAGCAGTTTGTCCTCTATACTGAAACCAGGTTCCACATTGCAAACGCACCGATTCGAACGGGAAGGAACGCATATGGCACTCGATCATAGACTCGCCGCGCAGCAGATCCTCGACGCCGTGGGAGGAGCGGACAACGTGGTCTCCGCCGCCCACTGCGCAACGCGCCTTCGCCTGGTCATCGCCGATGACTCGAAGGTAAACCAGCAGGCCGTCGACAACGCAGAAGGCGCCAAGGGCAACTTCCAAGCAGCCGGCCAGCTGCAGGTTATCTACGGAACCGGCACCGTCAACAAGGTCTACGACGAATTCATCAAGCTCGGCAACATCAAAGAGGCCACAAAGGAAGAGGCCAAGGAGGCCGTGGCGGAGCGTCAGAACCCCTTCATGCGCGCCATCAAGCTGCTGGGCGACATCTTTGTCCCCATCATCCCGGCAATCGTCGCATCCGGTCTTTTGCTGGGTATCATGAGCGCCCTGTCCTTCATGAACACCAACGGCTACCTTTCCATCGATACCTCCAGCTCGCTCTACGTCATCGCGGACCTGGTCTCCAACACCGCGTTCACCTTCCTGCAGATCCTCATCGGCTTCTCCGCGGCCAAGGCGTTCGGCGCCAACCCCTACCTGGGCGCGGTCATGGGCGCTATCCTCATCAACCCCAGCCTGCAAAACGCCTACACCGTCGCTTCCGAGGGCGTTAACAACTACCTCTCTATCTTCGGCATCTACAACATCGAGCTCATCGGCTACCAGGGCCACGTCATCCCCATCGTGATCGCCTGCTTCATCCTCTCCGTTCTGGAGAAATGGCTGCATAAGCACGTGCCGGACATGTTCGACCTCTTCGTGACGCCGCTGGTATCCGTCTTCGTCACCGCGTTTATCACCATCGCCGCCGTCGGCCCCATCTTTGTCTATCTTGAGAACGCCATCCTGGGCGGCATCCAGTTCCTGCTCACCCTGCCCCTGGGCATCGGGTCCGCCATCATCGGTGGCCTGTACGCCCCCACCGTCGTAACCGGCCTGCACCAGATGTACACCGCCATCGACCTGGGCCAGCTCGCCCAGTACGGCGTCACCTACTGGCTGCCCATCGCTAGCGCCGCCAACATCGGCCAGGGCGGTGCCTGCCTCGCCGTCGCCCTCAAGACCAAGAGCGCTAAGATCAAGGGCCTCGCAGCCCCCTCCGCCCTCTCCGCCTTCATGGGCATCACCGAGCCCGCCATCTTCGGCGTGAACCTCCGCTTCGTCAAGCCCTTCATCGGCGGCTGCATCGGCGCCGCAGTAGGAGCCCTCATCTGCTCCATCACCCAGCTTGGTGCCACCGGCACGGGCGTCACGGGCATCTTCGGCATCCTGCTGTGCCTCAACCAGCCGCTGCAGTACATCATCATGTTCGCCGCCACGGCAATCGTCGCCTTCGCCGTGTCCTTCATTCTCTACAAAGACCCCGTTGAGGCGTAAAGCCAATCGTAGCCCCTTCTTAGATACCGCATCGCCAAGCCCGATCGGCTTTCCGATGCGGTATCGCTCCAAGCCGGCAACGCACAACTGTAGGAGCGCGTTCGCGCCCGCCCAAACAACTCTCACCCCGCTTTAAAAATAAAGGAGCACGCACAATGACAACCAATCGCTGGCGTATGGGATTCCACCTCATGCCTCCCACCGGCTGGGTTAACGATCCCAACGGCCTGTGCTATTTCAATGGCCTCTACCACGTCTTCCATCAGTACAGCCCGGATTGGCCAAACGGCAGCGAGCGCGGCTGGGGCCACGCCACCAGCCCTGACCTGGTTCACTGGACGCACCACGGCATGGTCATCCACCAGGACATTCCAGAAGATGCCAACGGCGCGTACTCCGGATCGGCCTACATCGTCCCCGGCGGTGGCGCGGACGGCGGCGACCTTTTGCGCCTGTACTACACCGGCAACGTCAAAGAGCCCGGCGCCCATGACTACATCTACTCCGGCCGCCAAGCGAATGAGATTCTCATCGAAACCACCGATGGCTTTGACCTGGGCGAAAAGCAGGTGCTGCTGCGCAACGCAGACTATCCGGACTTCTGCAGCTGCCATGTGCGCGACCCCAAGGTGTGGAGTCAAGACGGCAGCCTGCACATGCTTCTGGGTGCTCGCGATATGGACGATGAGGGCCTTGCGCTCATCATGGAGTCGCAAGACGGCCTTAGCTGGACCACCGCCTCGACCATTCGCCCCACATCTCACTTTGGCTTCATGTGGGAGTGCCCGGATCGCATCGCGCTCGACGGCTTCGAGTACCTGTCCTTCTGCCCGCAGGGCATGGCAGAGCTCCCCTGGGCAAACGGCCTGCGCGACCAGTCCGGCTACATCCCGCTGCCCGCCGCGATCAAGCTCATCGGCTGCGAGCGCGTCAGCCCCGCGCTCTTCCGCCGATGGGACTTTGGCTTCGACTTCTATGCTCCGCAAACCTTCACCGACCCCCAGGGCCGCACCATCTTCATCGGCTGGATGGGCCTGCCCGAGCCGCCGTTCGACTCCGCGCCGGACAACCTTGACTGGATCCACTGCCTCACCGTGCCGCGCGTGCTCACCCGCTGCGAGGACGGCGTAGTCGCGATGGCGCCCGCTCCCGAACTCGAACAGCTCCGCGGCGAGCAGGTGCCCTTCGCGCAGGCTGACAACGCCCCGGCGCAGACCCGCACGGCAACCCTGTCCGCCCACCGAGCAGACATCATCGTCGATGGCATCAGCGGCCCCTTCGACCTCGCGCTCGATGGCGCGGCTCGCATCGCCTTCGCGGACGGCGAGCTCACCCTCAGCTTTGACGGCGGCGCGCAAGGCATCGGCCGCGGTCGCCAGACGCGCAGCGTCAACGTCAAGGCGCTTGAAAACCTGCGCGTCCTGGTAGACAACTCCGCTCTCGAAATCTTCGCCAACAACGGCCGGGAGGTCTTCTCCACCCGTTGGTTCCCCACAGCAGACCAGCTCGGCATCGCCATCCAGGGAACCGCCGAGGCAGCCCACGTCTGGCCCATGGGCGACGGTATGGAGGGTACGTATTAACAGCATCGTTGCACGCGCAAACCCCTCCTCCGTCATATCATCCAAGTAGGCAATTACAAAGACACGTTACGAGAAAGGATGCACATGGCCTCCAAGTATTCCATTACCGCCCTGGGCGAGCTCCTCATCGACTTCACCGAGGTGGGCACCTCGCAAAACGGCCAGAAGATGTTCGAGCGCAACCCCGGCGGCGCGCCCGCAAACGTCCTGGTCGCCGCCCGCAAGCTCGGCGCTACCACCGCGTTCATAGGCAAGGTGGGCGACGATATGCATGGTGCCTTCCTGCGTGACACCCTCGCCGGCGAAGGCGTCGATACCACCGGCCTCATCCTGGACCCCAACGTGTTCACCACCCTGGCGTTTGTAGCTTTGGACGAGCGCGGCGAGCGCGCATTCTCCTTCGCCCGCAAGCCCGGCGCGGACACCTGCCTAAACGCCCGCGAACTCGCGCTCGACGTCATCGATGCGACCCGCGTCTTCCACGTGGGATCGCTCTCGCTCACCAACGAACCCGCTCGCGGTGCCACCCTGGCCGCGCTCGACCGCGCCCGCGAAGCCGGCTGCGTGCTCTCCTATGATCCCAACTACCGCAGCAGCCTGTGGGCGTCCGCGCAGGTCGCCCAGCTGCAGATGCGCTCCATCGTCAACCGCATGGACCTTACGAAGATCTCGGACGAGGAATGCGAGCTGCTCACCGGTACCCGTCACCCCGAGAAGGCGGCGGAGACCCTGCTCGAGAAGGGCGTAAAGGTCGCCGTAGTCACCCTTGGCGGCGCTGGAGCCTACATTCGCTGCGCCCAAGGCGGCGCCTACGTCGAGGGCTTCCCCACCGATATCGTCGACACCACCGGAGCGGGCGACTCGTTCTGGGGCGGCTTCCTCACCGCCTTCTGCGAGAGCGGCGTCGATGCGGCAGACGTCACGCTTGAGCAGGCTTGCGGCTTCGCCCGCTTTGGCAACGCCGTCGCATCGCTTTGCGTTCGCGGACGAGGAGCCATTCCGTCCATGCCCACGCGCGGCGAGGTCGAGGCGCTTCTGGCTCAGCAGCAGTAGGACGAGTAGTACCTAAAAAGCAAGGCCCACCGGTCTTATCTAAGGGATGTGTTCGCCGCGCTTCGCGCGTCTCAGAACATCCCTTAGATAAGCCGGTGGGCCTTTTCCTTACCGTGCATTTCTGCGCCTGCAACAAACGAGAAACCGCCGCAGACGCCAACCCTCTACATCAACCCCAGTGCCATTCCAATCGCGTGGACCGCGAAGGCGATGATCCAGGCGACGGCCACTTGCAGCGCGAACACGGCGAGCGCCCACTTGGCGCCCAGCTCGTTTTTAACCGCGCCTATAGCGGCGACGCAGGGCGGGTAGAGCAGCGTGAATACCAAGAAGGTATATGCCGCAAGCGGGGTGAACAGGGCCGTGAGCGCGGAGGCGGACTCGGTACCCAGCAGGACCGAAAGCGTGGAGATAACGCTCTCCTTTGCAAGCAGGCCCGTGACCAGCGCGGTGGATGCGCGCCAATCGCCAAAGCCCAGCGGGGCGAAGATGGGCGCGAGCAAGCCACCCAAGCCGGCGAGCAAGCTGTCGGCCTGATCGGTGACCACGTTGAGCTGGAAGTCGAACGTTTGCAGGAACCAGATGACCACGCTGGCGGCGAAGATGATAGTGAACGCACGCGTGATGAAGTCCTTGGCCTTGTCCCACGCCAGCATGACGGTGGTCTTGGCACTGGGAAGGCGGTAGTTGGGCAGCTCCATGATGAACGGCACGGGCTCGCCCTTGAACGCGGTGTTCTTGAAGATAAGCGCCACCAGCATGCCCACAACGATGCCCAAGATATAGAGGGACACCATCGCAAGAACGGACCCTCGTCCAAAGAACGCGGCGGTGAGCAGGCCGTATACAGGCAGCTTTGCCGAGCAGCTCATGAACGGCGTGAGCATGATGGTCATCTTGCGATCATGCTCGGAGGGAAGGGTGCGGGTGGACATGATGGCGGGAACGCTGCAGCCAAAGCCCACCAGCATGGGTACGAAGCTGCGTCCAGAAAGGCCAAAGCGGCGCAGCACCTTGTCCATTACAAAGGCGACGCGTGCCATGTAGCCGGAGTCTTCGAGCATGGAGAGGAACAAGAAGAGCACCACGATGAGCGGCAAGAAGGAAAGCACGCTGCCCACGCCGGCGAAGATGCCGTCGATGATGAGCGAGTGCACCACCGGGTTGACGCCCCAGGCGGCCAGGCCGGAGTCCGCCAGCGTTGTGAGCGCGGCGACCGCTTCTTCCATAAGGCCTTGCAGCCATGCGCCAATCACGCCGAACGTGAGCCAGAAGACCAGACCCATGATGACGAGGAACGAGGGAAACGCCGTGAAGCGGCCCGTGAGAATACGGTCGATGGCGAGCGACCTCAGGTGCTCGCGGCTCTCGCGCGGCTTGACCACGCAGCGGCGGCAGACCTCTCCGATGAAAGCGAAGCGCATGTCAGACAGGGCGGAGAGGCGGTCCTTGCCGGACTCCTCCTCCATCTGCGAGATGATGTGCTCGAGCGCGTCCAGCTCGTTCTCGTCCAAATGCAGGGCCTGGCGCACCAGCTCATCACCCTCGACCAGCTTGGTCGCCGCGAAGCGCAAGGGGATGCCGGCGCGCTTGGCGTGGTCCTCGATCAGATGCGCGACCGAGTGAATACAGCGGTGCAGGGCGCCTGCATCCGGACCGTCCGCAGAGCAGAAGTCCAGGCGGCCGGGGCGCTCGCGATGGCGCGCCACGTGCAGGGCGTGCTCGACCAGCTCGCCGGTGCCCTCGTTCTTGGCAGCGGAAATGGGGACCACGGGGATGCCGAGCATGCTCTCGAGCAGGTTGACGTCGATGGTGCCGCCGTTTGCCGCAACCTCGTCCATCATGTTGAGGGCGAGGACCATGGGGCGGTCGAGCTCCATAAGCTGCATGGTGAGGTAGAGGTTGCGCTCGATATTGGTGGCGTCGACGATATTGATGATGGCATCCGGGCGCGCGGTGAGAATGAAGTTGCGGCTGACGACCTCCTCGCTGGTATAGGGCGACAGCGAGTAGATGCCCGGCAGGTCCGTGATGACGGCCTCGGGATGTCCCTTGATCTGGCCGTCCTTGCGGTCGACCGTGACGCCGGGGAAGTTGCCCACATGCTGATTAGAGCCCGTGAGCTGGTTGAACAGCGTGGTCTTTCCGCAGTTTTGGTTGCCCGCCAGCGCGAACTCCAGCGGATCGCCCGCGGGAACGGGGTGCTCGCCGGGACGCGGGCGATAGGTCTTCTCGCCCAGCGCGGGGTGCGCGGTGGAGCCGCCATGGACCTGCTCGCGCTGCTCCGCGTGCGCATCATGGATGTTCTCGAGCGTGATACGCGCGGCGTCCGCCCGACGCAGGGTGAGTTCGTAGCCGCGCAGACGGATCTCGATGGGATCGCCCATGGGGGCGTACTTCATCATGGTGACCTCGGTGCCGGGGGTAAGACCCATGTCGAGGATGTGCTGGCGCAGGGACTGGTCGTCCGAATCGACCGTTGCCACCACGGCGTCCTTGCCAATGGGAAGCTTGTCGAGCCTGAGCGGCCAATCGCAGGCCACAGGCTCAACCGGCGCGACCTCCGTTTGCGCGGTTCGAGCACTCTGCCCGCTAGCTCCTTCATTGCTATCTTGGCTTCTATGCTGAAGCTCTTCTTGGTTCATTCGACTCGTCCACTCCCCCAACGTATGCAACAAGCCAAAAGCGCCGGACGCAGGCGATTGGGCGGCCGCGGCGCAATGTTAGCCTAGGTAATTTCTTGGTAATCATAGCGCCTGCAAGGTCTTTTGTTGAGGGGGATTGAAAGCGCCACAGTATTAGGCCATATGGCGAAGCATACGTCGCTTGGCGGTTCGCAAGGATGCGGCCCCGCGTTGACCTGGACCACTCTACAGATAGTCGTACGGCATACGGTGCGCAATAAAGAAAAACAGGCCCAGGAGCGGCATCGCCAACGGCGCGTACATGCATGCGCCGACGATGAAAACCAGACGCGCTACAAGAAAGACCACGCGCCTGATAGGTCCGCGCTCTTTGGTTTCGCAGGTCATGCGCACAAAGGAGCCACCGGGCGTCTTTCCCTGGTTTGCCAGCGGAATAAAGAACTGGACGATGGTGAAAACGCCGAGCATGATCCACACCATGCCGGAGCCCTCTACAAAGCGGGCGTCCAGCCCGATAGGGGCCACCAAGATGATCAGCGACCACACGCACAACGTGGCCACAAGCACTATGATCCCATCGAGCATGAACGCCACGCTGCGGCGGACAAAGCCGGGCGATGTGGTGATGGAATCCTCGTCGCGCTGCGCCTGCGTAAGCACGCGGGCAAGCAGTCGGGCAGCCCACCACCCCGCGACGGCACCGCCCGTGTTCCACATGAGGTCGCACACGTCAAAGGTGCGGTAGGCGTAAGGATACAGCCAAAAGAAGCCTGTGAGCTGCGCCGTCTCGATCAAAAGCGAAGTCGCAAAGCCAAGCAGCAGCGTTGTTTGGAAACGCATGCGAAACGCCCTGGACGCGATGAAGCCCAACGGCACAAAGAACACCACGTTCATGACGATCTGCAGCACCGCCGTGATTCCGTCGCGGTAGATATCGCCCACAAACGCTATGGGGTTGAGCTGCGGCGCGATGCCGTAGGTGATGCCCAGCCCCTCGGTTCCGCTTGGTAGCGGATACAGCGTGAAGCACCCAAGGCCCAAAAAGTAGAGAACGACAAGGTACGCGCCGGCCGCGGACCAAACCTTGAGGCGCCCGTCGCGGTGGTAGAGATACGCCAAAATGGGCAGCGTAAGCATAAAGGAAGCAAATGGCCACAGCGAGAGCGCCGCGACGAACTTATCGGTAAAGCTTAGGATGAAGCCCATCGATGTGCGCTACCTTCCCAGCTTGGAGAGAACGGACACGGCGCCGATGCAAAGCACCACCATCGCGAGCATGGAGACCAGTGCATCGCTCAATCGGCGACTCTTGCCGGTGCGCTCGGCGCGCTCGTAGGTTGCGGCTTCCTCGTACGGGTTGACGAACTGGAGGTTCGCAAGCTGGCCGTTTACGTATTCGTTCATGAAGTCCATGGTTCCTCCCCCTGGTAGCCGCGCTCGCCGCGGTGGTTGTCTTTTTGCAACTCCTATACTCGCAAGATCGGGGTTGGGGAACCATCGATTTGGCTTACAGTCCTCTTGCGCTTTTGTAAGGTTGAAGACGGAAGGCAGATGCCGCGCAGGGCGGAAGGCGCGGCTAAAAGTGCGGGCAAGGGCGCGGGCCGGGATCAAATGACCGGCGAGAAGGCAATCAAGCCGGCTTATGTAATCCCGCACAATACGGGGATTAATAGGAGAATTAGCGTTACCATGGGACTATCAGCATAGCAACCAGCATGAAAGGCGGTTCTCACATGAAGCTCGCAGTCCCCTCCCTTGGCGAAGGCGGCCTTGAGGCCCAGCGCTCCGGCCACTTTGGCCACGCCGACTGCTTTACCATCGTCACCATCGAGAATGGCGAGATCACCGGTACCGAGATCATCGACAACCCCCCGCACGAGGAGGGCGGCTGCATGAGGCCCGTCGGTATCCTGGCAGACGCCGGCATCGACGCCATTATCGCCGCCGGTATGGGTATGCGCCCCATGCAGGGCTTCGCCACCGCCGGCATCACCGTGCTGTATGATGCCGAGACCCCGCTGGTGGGAGACGTCGCCCGCCGCGCCGCCGCCGGCGAGCTTGTCGCCATGGGTCCGGAGCACGCCTGCCATCACTAGCGGACGGCCACCCATCAACATAACGCGCCAGCACAAGGGCGCCCGCCGGTTTAAAACCTCCGGCGGGCGCCCTTTATTTCATTTGGCAAACCGCTTTGCCCGTAGTCCCCATTCGCCGCGCCCTATGAACGAGAATCCTCCGAAGCGCTACGCAAATCGACCACGACCAGCTCGGGACGGTTGTTCACCCGCATGGGCACCACGCTGGGACCCAGACCGCGGCTTACCACCAACTGCGTCCGACCCATAGCGTGAACGCCCTCGGTGAGCTTTGGCAGCACGCCCTGGCTAGGGGCGAAAAGGCCGCCCACGCCCGGCACGCGAACCTGGCCGCCATGGGCATGTCCCGCGAACGCGACGTCGATATGGCAGCCGGCATATACGGGCAACAGCTCGGGACGATGCGTGAGCAGCAGCGTGAACGCACGGCCACCATCCCCTGTACACCGCAGCGCGCAGGAAAGATTCCTCTCCATAACGGATGCGGCCAGCCCGCGGGCATGCGGTGCGGTGAACGCCGGGTCCATAACGCCCGCGACGCGCACGTACTCGCCGTCGCGCGCAAGGCACACGGAACGGTTCGCCAGCACGGTCGCGCCAACACGTTTAAGAGAAGCCTCTATCTGCGGATACTCGTCCAAACGCGACTCATGGTTGCCCGGTACGTAATACACGGGCGCGATGCGCGCCGCCACGGCGACAAAGCGTACCGCGACCTCCGCGCGCGTTTGGCGAGAATCAACCAGGTCGCCGGTGATAAAGATGGTGTCCGGCGCGGCGCGGCGAATCGCGTGGAGCAAGCGCGCGTTGTTTGGGCCAAATTCAGCATTGTGCAGGTCCGAGACGTGGACGATGCGCATGCGGTCGAACGCCTGCGGCAGGCGCTGCGATGCCACCTCTACATCCGTGCGCTGGATAGACCAGTTGGACCAGCGCGCCCACGCAAAAGAGGCCGTTGCGGCGGCGATGCCCGCCATGCTTGCGAGCGCAACTGCGGCAGCGCCGGACGCAGAGGATTCTCTCGAACCACGCCCGGTCATCCGCAATCCCCCTCCCCGTCCCGACGACGCACGAAGATGCGCGCGAACTCGCCGAAAATCTGCTCGGAGACGTCTATCTGCGCGCTGTTGAACGATTCACTCGCGGTGCGATCCAACAGCACCTCGTAATCCTTATCCGCGCGCAGCCAGTTTTGGGGGTCGAAGCAGTCGATCAACTTGGAAAGAAAGCCCACGCACGCATCCACGGCAGCCTGGCGCTGCGGCGCGGAGGCGTCTGCCGGAAGCACGTTGACCGCGCGGCTGATCTTTCGATACTCGTCCACGTAATCGCGATCCACAATCGCGTTGAACACGCGCTCGATCTGCTTCTGCAGGGCGGCATCCAGCTCCGCGAGGATATCGTCCGCGGTGGGCTGATCCGCCGGGAGCCGAGGCTCGCGCTGGGAGCGCTCCGCATCGAGCTCGTCCAACATGCCGGCAACCTGGTCCAAGGGAAAGCCCAGCGAGGCGAGCTGGCGGATGCGTAGCACGCGCAGCGGATCCTCCGGGCGGTAGTCGCGGTAACCGTTAGCCTGGCGCGGTGGCTCGTCCAACAGGCCGATCGCGTGGTAATGGCGCAGCGTGCGCACGGTAACGCCGGCAAGCTTTGCCAGCTCGTTGCTCTTCACGGCCCCTCCCCTTCTTACGTTGCGGCGCGCCCTTGGCAGCGCCCCTTTGGCGGCGTCCTTGGGCGGCATCTCAAACGGACGCGCCCTTGCACGGCCACGGCGCCAGCGGGCCAATTTGTTTGAGCGAAGACGCCGCCGAGAACCGGACAAGGGGATGCCACCCAATTATGCCCGTTTTGCAGGGCGCGCTGTCTCTTTCACAGTTGCCCTCGCGCCCGACGGCCTCACTCTTGCGGGCAGCGCGCCGCGGACGAGTAGGACGGCCCCGCGAAGAATGGTTCACCGTAATACATGTATTAGGACGTGCCACTTTGAAGCGCTCAAAGTGGCACAAGATAATACCGCTGTAGGGATCTGTATTACCAAGTGCCACTTTTTCCAGAAAAAACGGCACACCTTAATACCAATCCAAAGATCGGTATTACAGCGTGCCGTTTCAGGCTCAAAAAGTGGTTCTAAGTAATACATCTGCCCATCGGGCCGCCGGGGCCGGCATCTTGCCCGCCATCGAGCCGTCAGTCGGCGAGCGAAGCCTTGACTTCGCCATCCAGGTGGCGCAGCGGGCGCGCGGTGAGGGCGAGCGCGGTCACCACCACCCATGCGCCGGTAAGCACCAGGCCGGCACCGCCGATTTGCGCCGTAGAGATCAACACCGATCCCACAAACGCACCGGCGGGCGCAACCACCAGGTACAGCGCGTTCAGCGTGCCCATGGCAAAGCCGCGGCGATCGTCCAGCACGCAGTCGAACGCGAAGAAGCCTAGCAGGGCGGACGCCGGACCGGCAAACAGGCGCAGCACCGCCGCGGCGGCGAGCAGCACCGGCAGCTCAGGGAACTGTCCCAGCACGCAGACGGATGCAGCCATGCCCAGCAGCGACACCACCAGCCAGCGCCTGCGAGTCATGACGTGGGCGAGCGCGGTATAGGCCGTCGACCAGCACGGACTTGGCGGCGGCAAGCATGCCCGCTTTCTTGGGAGCGGCGGGAGCAGCGTCAACACCGGCGGGGATGGATGCCTCATCGCTAGTCACATCCCCGTTGCAGGCAGCGGTGGCATCGTTGGACGAGGACACCTCGCCTACGGAACGCGGCAGCGTCAGCGTCACAGACGCGGCACCGCAAGAGAACGCGGCAGTGATCCACAGGGCATCGACATCGTCCATAAAGCCAATAAGCAAAGCGGCGACGGCGGGGCCGACGATGTTCACCGAAGCGCCAAGCGACTGGCTCGCTCCCACAAACCGCTGGAGGTCGGCGCCCTCGCGCTCGCAGACGGACGGCAGCAGGGCGTCGCGCGCGGACATGCCGGGCGCGCCGCTTTGACAACGTGTTCGCGGGCCGCATGTTGCTGCAACGGCCCGCACATGATCGCACGGCACGCGGGGTGCCGTCTGATTGGCATTCAAAACTACGACGTTACGTCTGGGTCAACGCCTTGGATTATTGGACGAAGAGCTTCACATCTCCTCCCCATTCACCGCGGGTGGCGTGGCGGAACTTGTAGCGGAGCCCGCGGGATCCGCGCCGGGGCCCGCATCCGCATCGGCGCCCGCGCCTACGTCAGCATCCACGTCCACGCCGGGGTCCAGCGCGCCCAACAGTCTGCAAGCCATACCCGCCATTTGGTCCACATCTTCTCGCATGTTGGAAAGCCAGCGCTTCTGCGAGGCCACGGTTTGGTCCGCGTGCGCGTCCAGCACGTCCAAGGCAGACGTCAGCGATGCCAGGGGCGTCTTGAGCTCATGGGAGGCGCGGCCCACAAAACGCTGCTGCGCCTCCCACGCATCGGCAGCCGGGACCAGAGCGCGGCCAATCACCGCGCGGCACGCCAGCACCAGCAGCACGCAACCCACCGCGCCCACTGCAGCCAGCGCGACGGCAAGGCTGGTCAGATTGGTCAAAGCGGGCGTCTGGTCCACAAACACGTAGGCGCGCGCCGCGATAAGGCCCTCGTCCGCATAGCGGTCCAGGTCATCGTCCTCATAAAAACTCACTACATCGCCGCCGGGATTCCCCATGCCCCTGGGGTTGACGCAGAGCACGTAGGTGCTCCACAGCCAGGTGGTGGGACCGGCCTGATCCGTGCGGGTCGCCTCACGCGAGGCCGCACGCGAACCCCGCGCGGCGGTCACGCGCCCGCGCACGGTATCGAGCGCCCCCTGCACCAGCCCGACCGCGTCATCGCGGCTCATGATGGCCTCTTGCGGCTCGCCCCACTGCGAAGCGATCGCAAACTTCACGGTTCCATCCGCCAGCTCCAGCAGCACAAAGGGGCGGCATGCCGCGACTAGCCCCGGTGACGTGCGGTCTTCCGACTTAATCGCCGCCGCGTAGCTAGCCGACCCATGCGCGCCCGCGTCTTGCGACGCCGCGTACGCCAGCGCCCGGTCAACCGTAGGGGCGCCGCCCTGCAGCGCCTGCGGCGTAAGCTCCAAGCTGTTGGCAACCACGTCGCTCATGGCTGCGATGTTGCCCTGGCGCGACGTGCGCGCGGCGATGCCCCACGCACTCACCAGGCAGATAACCAAAATCGCGCAGGTAAGCGCACTAGAAAGCAGAATAAGGTTGCGACGCGTCTTTGCCAGATGGCCGGGCACACGCACGCGAGCGGTCTTGCGAGCGGTCTTTTTTGCGCCGAACATAACGCCACCTCATTTCTCATGCAGCCTATAACCAGCGCCGCGTACCGTATCTATGGATGCGGGCACGCCGGTTCTGGCGATCTTTTCGCGCAGCGCGTGCATCAGCACCTCCAGGCGGTTCCCCGCGCCCGTCGCATACGGTCCCCACACGCGAGCAGCAAGGGCATCTTTTGCCACTACGCGCCCACCCGCGCGCATAAGCGCCTCGAGCAGCGCCGCCTCTTTAGGGGTAAGTTCGACGTCGTCGCCTTCGCCGTCAGGTATGGCGTGGACGATGAAAGAACGCGTGTCTAGCACCAAGCCCGCCGCCGCAAGCGAGCCATCCTCCACAATCTCACGCGGGCGGCGCAGCAGGGCGCGCATGCGGGCAAGGAGCTCGCTGGCGTGAAACGGCTTGGGCAGGTAATCGTCCGCACCGGCATCGAGCCCGGCCACACGATCCGCCACCGCATCGCGCGCGGTCAGCAAGATCACCGGCGTGGCGTCGCCCGCGGTGCGCAGCCCGCGCAGCACGTCGATGCCGCTTCCGTCCGGCAACATGATGTCGAGCAAGATCATGTCGTAGGCGCCCGTCGCAGCCAGCGTCTCCGCCTGCGTGCGCGTTGACGCGACGTCCACCAGATAGCGCTCGCCGCGCAGAATCTCCGCCACGGCCTGCGCCAGGCGGGGCGCGTCTTCTACCAGCAACACCCTCATAGCGCGTCACGCCCCTTTCCCTTGCGCAGACGGCCTGGCGCGAGCTTCGCCCGCTTCGCAGGCCACCGCGCGCCTTTGGACAAATCCTTGGACAATTTCCTCGTCCAAATGCTCACCCTACAAGATACGCGAGCAACCTGAGGAAAAGCTGAGAAACCGCCAACGGCGCAACGGCGCTCCACGGCGCTGCGATGGAACCCAAGTCTACGCAGCGTAGGTGGCACGCGGTCGCGGACGCCAGCATAATGGTCGGCGAGCATCGATGTTGACCACCGACAAAGCGCAAACCAACCTTGCCGGTATTCGCCGGGATCACCCCACCACTTTCACCTTACAGGAGGCATCCGTGAACACCTATCTAGCAGCAGATACCATACGCACCCTGCGCGAGGCGCGAGCACTTACCCAGCGCGAGCTCGCAACCGCCGTGGGCGTGACGGACAAAGCCGTGTCAAAATGGGAGTCCGGGCGCGGCCTGCCGGACATTTCGCTGATAGAGGGCCTGGCCACCGCGCTGGGCGTCTCCGTGGCAGAGCTTTTGAGCGGCGACGTGCGCTAAAACGCCAACCGCGCGGGCAACATGGCGCGCAGCTGCTTTTACGTGTGCCCCATCTGCGGCAACGTGGTCCATGCCATGGGCGAGGGGTCATTTAGCTGCTGCGGAAGCCAGCTGCTGCCCCAAGAGCCCGAGGCACCGGATGACGCGCACGCCTTTACCATCGAGCGGATAGAGGACGATTGGTACGTGACGCTGGACCACCCAATGACAAAACAGCATTTCATCAGCTTTGCCGCCTACGTCACCACAGACGGACTCCATCTCAAGAAGCTCTATCCGGAAATGCAGGCGCAGACGCGCTTCCATATCACGGGTCCGGGCACCATCTACCTGTTCTGCAACCGACACGGCCTGTTTGCCCAGCGAACGCCCAAGATCGCGCGGCCATCATCGGCAGGTAAACTCCCCGCGCCGCGCTAAGGGTCGCCGCTTTACACGCGGGCGGCAGCGGTACCATTACGCATGGGGTGCAAGCGCATGTGCCGGCGCCCCTCTTGCCAACCGCTTTGTGAGGAGACCCCCTGGTGAACGTTCTTGTCCTGCCTCCGTTCAACTCCGCCCAAAAAACCGTCCTCGAAGCGGGTGCGCCGGGCGCAACCTTTGTCTACAGCGATTATCGCAGCGCGACCGACGAGCAGGTCGCCGCGGCGGACGTCATTGTGGGAAACCTCTCCCCCAAACGCCTGGGCAAGGCCGCCCGTCTGCAGCTGCTGCAGCTCAACTCCGCCGGATACGACAACTATGCCGCAGCGGAGACACTGCCCCGCGGTGCGCGCGTATGCTGCGCGGTGGGCGCGTACGGCCAGGCGGTTTCAGAACACATCTTCACCATGGTCCTCGCCATGATCAAGCGCCTGCCCGCCTACCACACCGACCAACTCTCCCACACATGGAGCGACCACGGCCCCGTCACCTCGCTGCGAGGCGCGCGCGTGCTGGTAATGGGCACCGGCGACATCGGCACGCACTTCGCCCAACTCTGCCGGGCCATGGGTGCCGGCGTCACCGGCATAAGGCGCTCTGCCGTAGACGCCCGCCCGCCTTTTGAGCGCATGGCCACCATGGACCAGCTATATAGCGAGCTGCCCCGCGCAGACGTGGTCGCCTCGTTCTTGCCCAGCGATGCGACCACCCGCGGCCTTGCGAACAAGCGCTTTTTCAACTCCATGCCCGCCGGCTCATTTTTCGCCAACGGTGGACGAGGAGACCTTGTTGTGGCAGATGACCTTATCGAAGCGCTCTCATGCGGGCACATCGCCGGCGCCGCGTTGGACGTAACCGCGCCCGAGCCCCTGCCGGCAGACCACCCGCTATGGGACGCGCCGGGCGTGTTGATCACACCTCATATCTCCGGCAACTTCCACCTACCCGTGGTGCTGGACAACATCGCCGCGATCGCAGCGGAGAACCTAGCGCACCTCGTTGCAGGCGAGCCCCTGCGCAACCACGTGCTATAGCTATAAAAGAGGTCCGCTCGGCTCAGGCAGAACCGGGCGGACCCTTTAAGCAATTCATTTTAAGCGCGCGAAAGCGCCTCGCATGCGCATGCGCCCAGGCTAGACCAGCTTGCCCTGGCAGTGGTCGATACCGTGCTGGACGCACTGGGCGGTCCAATCCTGGAAGGTGCGGGTGCGCGGCACCAGCTGATCGCCCACCAGCTCCTGGAACGCAACGCGAACGGTCTGGAAGCGCTTGACGTTGGAAGTGGTCTCCAGGCTCAGGCAGCCCTCCATGGTCTTGAACGGCTTCATGCCGGCCATGATCTTGGGGTTGTAGAGGACAAAGACGTGGCCCTTCTGCTCGTAGGCGACGATGGCCTTGTTCACGCCGATCTGGTTGGCGGCCAGGCAGGCGCAGTCCTCCAGCGAGTTCATGGTGTCGATGAGGTCCTGGGCGACGGCGGCGTCCTCAGCGGTGGCCGGCTCGGCAACCTGCGACAGCAGAATCTGATCGTGAACAATCTCCTTGATCATGGAAATCCCTTCGAAAGCTCCGGGCGCACCCCGGCTGGATGGTAATGCCAACCACTAGATAATACACAAAACCCCAAGGAGCATGGCCGTGCGGAGGGCATACGCCCAACCTCAGCACAAACCACCGTGCATCATTCCCAGCGAAGCCCCTCGTCCAACTCGTCCATATACGCCGCCTCTATCTGGGCGACACGACTATAGAGATAGCGGTTCTGCGGCACCAGGATGCCGTGGCGGTTTGCCAGGCGAATGACGGTGCCGGCGAACTGGTCGACCTCCGAGTGCTTGCGGTTGATGCGGTCCTGCGCCATAGACGGCATGCCGGCAGAGTCGAGTGATTCCACCATAGAGACCATTTGCAACAGGTCGTCCTCGTCCAAATCAACGCCCTCCGCGCGCGCCACGGCGATCGCCTCGCGCATGGCGGCGATGAAGCAGCGGTTTTGCTCGCCCGGCGCCACGATGCTGCCGTACGTGCCGCCAAAGACCATGCACGTTTGGTTGAGGCCCACGTTGAGCATGAACTTGATCCACTGCCGACGGCGAATGTCCGCCTCGATCGCATGCGAAATGCCCGCGCGCGCCAAGATCCGTTACGCCTGTCGCAGCGCTTACGCCAGCAACGCCGCCTGTGCCCCGTCGATATGCACATCGGCCTCGTAGAACGCCTCGAACGCCGCGATAGTGTGCGCGACGTCGCGGGCGCCGGCCGTCTCATAGGACGAGTGCATGGCCAGCTGCGCGCAACCTACATCCACGCCATGCATGCTGACCTGCATATTTGAAAGGTTGCCCAGCGTGGAGCCACCCGCCATGTCGCTCTTGTTGGCAAAGGTCTGGCGCGGGACGCCGGCGCGGTCGAGCAGCGCCGCGAAAACCGCGCGGCTGAAGGCGTCCGTGCAGTACGCCTGGTTTGCCGCCTCTTTGATCACCAGCCCGCCGTTGAGCACGCAGCGGTTGCGCTCGTCCGCGCGCTCGGGACGGTTGGGGTGCACGGCGTGCGCGTTGTCGCAGCTCACCATAAACGATACGGCGAGCGCTCGGCGCAGGTCTTGGGACGAGAAGCCCAGCGACTGGTTGATGCGTTCCAGCGTGTCGCGCAGCAATGTGGACATGGCGCCCTGCTTGGTGTTAGAACCAACCTCCTCGTTATCAAAACAGCAGTACACGGAAATGCGGTTCTCTAGCGGTGCCCCTACCTGCAAAAATGCGCTCAACGAGGTATAGGCGCACATAAGGTCATCCAAGCGCGGGGAGCTGACGAACTCCTCGCCCTCGCCCCAGACCTGCGCGGGCTGCAGGTTCACCAGGAACAGGTCGCGCGCAAGCACTTGATCCGGACGCACGCCCAGCTCGCGGGCAACGAGGGCGTCGAACGCGCCGGCCTTGAGCTCGCCCACGGAGAACAGCGGGCAGAGATCGACCTGGCGATTGGGCGCGAAGCCCTTGTTGACCTCGCGATCCATGTGGATGGCGAGGCTTGGGATGATGGCGACGGGACGGTCGATGAACAGCAGGCGGCTGTGGATCGCCACCGGCGTGACGGCGGCGTCCGCGTCGGCAGCGCCATCCGCGCCGGTAGCGCCATCCGCGCCCCGCTCGTCCACATCTTCACGCACCAGCACGCGGCCAGCCAGGCCCAGCGGACGGTCGAACCAGCTGTAGTCGATCATGCCGCCGTACGCTTCGACGTTGAGACGCAGCGATTCGCCCGCGCCGTCCAGCTCCGGCACCGCTTTGACCTTGAACGTGGGCGAGTCGGCGTGCGACGCGGCGACTTGGAAGTGATACGCGGGGCAGTCGAGCTCGTCTGCGAAGCGAAAGTCCGCTTGCTGCGCGCCCGCGGCGGGCACCGGGACGCCCTCGCCCACTTGCCAGGCGATGACGCTTGAACCGTTGCGCTGGGTGTAGTACGCCCCGCCCGGCTCGAGGTCCCACGCGGTGGATTCTGGCAGATAGGTGAACCCGGCATCGTCCAGCCAGTCGCATATCGACGCGGCGGAATGGAACATGCTGGGACTCGCCTCGATGAAGTCGAGCATATCGCGCGCGATCTCCGTGTCAGTGGGGTCGACGTCCTCGTCCTCGTCCTCGTCCGCGCCCGCGCCCACCGGGCCGGCCGCAAGGTCGTCGGCGGAATTGAGCTCCGCCTCTGCGAAATCGATCTCTTCGCCGAGGAAATCGGTCTCCACATCAGAAGCGTCGTATCCCTCATCCGAGCGCGCGGCGTCCACGCTATAGTAACGACCGCCCGCGGCGTGTGTTGTATTCATATGGTCCCCCTTCTACCTGCGGCGGCTTGCACCCCGCGCTCCGAGCGGCGGGGTTTTGCTGCAGGACAACTCGCACGGCGCGTCGATGCGCCATGTTGACCGCCCTTGATTATCGTCCATATCGCCTGCGCTGAACATGGGGATCGCACCTGAACCGCGAAACGCCTGCATGGTCTCCCGCCCGCCATTCCGGACAGTCGATCCGGGCCGAGGGCGCGCAAGGCGGGGTCTAGGCCAAAAAGCGAGTTAGGGGGTGCGGCAGAAATCCTGAAGCACGGGAACCGGGAAGAGGGAATGTCAAAAAGCGCGTTAGTGCGGAGGTTTGGTCAAATAATGCGTTAGTGCGGTTTGGAGGCAGTCCAGCTCGACTTTCTTATTCACCGAGCAGCTCCGATCAAGCCCTCCAACTGGTGATATTTAAGAGCGCTATTCATAAGGTACCCTTGCTATACCTCGCCCGAACCGCACTAATGCACTATTTGACACTTTTGGAACCGCACTAAGCTGCTATTTGGCCAAACCTCCGCACTAACGCATTATTTGGCCCGCGCCCGCAACCCGCGCCCGCGACCCCGCGCTCGTAGCCGCCCGCGCCCGCTTACGTTCGCCCTCGACAGCACGCGAACGTAAAATCCCCAACAGGAACTCGTCAAGATTGGCGCCAACGCCCCACGCAGCATAAGGTTTGTGCCAAACTAGAAAGAATCTGCAAGAGTGGCGCCGCACCAAACCGCGCGCCCACGCCGGCACGCGGCTTAAGCACGCGCTTGAACTCGCGCTTAAGCACGCACGACAGCGCCCGCCAACGCGAGGCCGCCGGCACACACCATTTGAACCCTTGGGGGAGGAACCATGCCCAGGATTGGACTTCTTACCAGCGGCGGCGACTGCCAGGCGTTGAACGCCACCATGCGCGGCATCGTCAAGACCATGATCAACAACGCCCACGAGCCCGTTGAGATCTACGGTTTCAGGGACGGCTACCAAGGCCTTATCTACGGTCGCTACGACCTTATGAAGCCCAGCGACTTCAGCGGCATCCTCACCCGCGGCGGCACCATTCTGGGCACCAGCCGCACGCCGTTCAAGCGCCTGGACACCCCGGAGGAGGACGGCGTCGAGAAGGTCCCCGCCATGGTGAAGACCTATCAGAAGCTGCGCCTGGACTGCCTGTTCATGCTGGGCGGCAACGGCTCCACCAAGACCGCCAACCGCCTGCGCGAAGAGGGCCTCAACGTTATCGCCCTGCCCAAAACCATCGATAACGATACCTTTGGCACCGACCTCACCTTTGGCTTCACCAGCGCCGTCGAGGTCGCGACCCGCTGCATCGACGACATCCACACCACCGCGTCCAGCCACGGCCGCGTCTTTGTCATCGAGATCATGGGTCACAAGGTTGGTTGGATTCCTCTATACTCCGCCGTCGCCGGCGGCGCGGACGTCTGCCTGATTCCAGAGATCCCCTACGACATCGCCAACGTGCAGGCAGCCATCGAGCGCCGCATGGAGACCGGCAGCCGCTTCACCATCGTGGTAGTGGCAGAGGGCGCCATCTCCAAGCAGGACGCCGCCCTGTCCAAGAAGGAGTACAAGGCCAAGCTGGCCGAGCGCACCTCCCCCTCCATCGCCTACGACCTGGCCCGCCAGATCGAGCAGGCGACCGGCCGCGAGACCCGCGTCGCCATTCCCGGTCACACCCAGCGCGGAGGCGCGCCCGACGCCCAGGATCGCATCTTCGCGTCCCAGTGCGGCGTCGAGGCTGCCCTGGGTGCGCTTGAGGGCGAGTACGGCTTCATGGTTGCCCAGCGCAACGGCCGCATGTGCCGCGTGCCGCTTGAAGAGGTCGCCGGCAAGCTCAAGTACGTCGACCCGCAAAGCGACCTGGTGCGCGAGGCTCGCGCCCTGGGCATCAGCTTTGGCGATGAGTAACACCCGTTTTTGGACGAGGATCCTCTGGACGAGTTTTTCCTTGACGAAGATCCGCTAGCATAAGCGCAAGGATCCCGCAGGTTGTCACGGAATACCTATTCCTCAAGACACCCGCGGGACCCTTCTTAGCAACGATGGTTGTAAGCGGTGGTTACCAGCAATCGATAGCGTCACATACTCGCGTCAAACGCGCGCGTAAGTCACCACCCCAGCGCGCCCTCGTCCACGCGCTTCTCCATAATGTAATCGTCCATAACAAAGCCCTGGCCAATGTCGGTCTCGACGGCATCGATGACCTTAAAGCCGTTGCCCTTGTATGCGCGAATGCCCAGCACGTTACCCTTGTTGACGGTAAGGTACATGGCGCGCAGGCCGCGCTCGCGGCACAGATCCTCGTAAAACGCGATCACGCCGCTGGCGAAGTGGCGGCCGCGTTCGCAGGCGCGCAGGTAGATCTTGGAGATGAAGAAGCGCCCGGTCTTCGGCTCGGCGCGCCCGCCGGTGTAGCCAACCACGCGGCCATCATCCGGGGCGAGCGCAAACCAGTACTCGTAGGCAGAGCTTGCCATATCGCGACGGATGGCCTCGGCGGTCTGAAAGCGCTCGACCATATAGCGCGTCTGGGCCTCGCCAATATGCGCCGGCCAGTACTCAAACCATATTTCATGCGCAAGCTTAGCCAAACGCTCGATATCTGCATCGGTCTCAACCGGCTGCAAGCGCGGTATCGCAATCGAGCGCCGCCGCACCGTGTTCTCGTCCATACATCCTCCCCCGTCGGCGCTGCAAAGCACACGCTGCCCCATATTGACCTTATGATGCGCCCCGCAAGAGACCAAGGGCGCGCCTTCCAAACAATTTACCAACCCATTAAGGAACGCGCGGACGCGCATACCCGCGCGCGCCATGGGGCATCATGCTTATATGTTGCGCAACAATACCAACTCCGGCCGGCCGCCCGCCTCTGCGCCGTCCGGAGCCCTTGGGAGTGAATATGATGCACCTTGGATCGCTATCCAACCAGCCCGACCGCGCGGGCAACCACCCCGTCGCCGAGCGCCGCGCCGCCACGGGAACCCGCGTCGCCACGCGCGTGGTTTCGGACGAGGACCTATGCTTTGCCCGCGACCTTATCACCCGTATCGCAGACGCGCTGGAGCAGGTGCTTTGCTGCCGACGCCCAGCGATCGACCTAGCTGTGATGACCATGATCGCCGGCGGGCACCTGCTGATAGAAGACGTACCCGGCACCGGCAAGACCACCCTGGCGCGCGCCCTGGCCCGCATGGTGCAGTGCGACATGGTGCGCATCCAGTTCACCTCCGACATGCTACCCAGCGACCTTACCGGCGTCTCCGTGTTCAACCAGCAAACCCAGGAGTTCACCTTTCACCCGGGACCGCTCTTTTCGCAGGTAGTTCTTGCGGACGAGGTCAACCGCGCCAACCCCAAGGCGCAGGCCGCCATGCTGGAAGCCATGGAAGAGCGCCGCGTCTCCGTCGACGGCGTCACGCGCGAGCTGCCGCGCCCGCACCTGGTGATCGCCACGCAGAACCCCATCGAGATGGAGGGCACCTACCCTTTGCCCGAGGCACAGCTCGATCGCTTTATGACGCGCATCAGCCTGGGCTACCCCTCGCCCGCCGCGGAGGCGCAGATGGCGATGGCGCCCAGCGGCAGCGACCCGCTTGAGCGCCTGGAGCCCGTCTGCACCACCGACGAGTTGCTGGCAGCCACGCGCATCACAGCGCAGATCAAAGTGTCCCCGCAGGTAGCGGACTACGCCGTAGCCCTGCTGAACGCCACGCGCACCAGCCCGCAGATAACCCTGGGTGCCTCGCCGCGCGCGGGCCTGGCGCTGCTCGCTATGAGCCGCGTACGCGCGCTGGCGCTGGGACAAGAGGCTGTCTACCCCGGCGACGTCCGCGCCATGGCGCTGCCCGTGCTCTCGCACCGCATCCGCTTTGCAAGCATGAACGCCCGCACCGCCACCATCGACCAGCAGCGCAACGCGCTGGCCCGCGTGCTGCAGCAGGTACCGGCGCCCGGCAACGCCAAATAGCCCGCCGAGCAGCCCGCCATGAAGCGCCGCCCCGCACATACGCCGCCCGTCCTTTCGCCCACGGCGTACGGATGCGCCTCGGCGGTGCTGGGCGCCGGCCTCTACCTTGCCGCCGTGCAGACGGGCTCGGACGCGTGCATGGCGGGCGCGCTGGCGATCCTGCTTTCGCATATCGTCTCCTTTGGCGTGGCGCTGTCCGCGTTTTTGGACGAGAAATGGCGCGATAAGACAAGGCGCACGCACGCAGCGGCTCGCGTGGCCCACGCGATCGCCCGCATGGCCGCAGATCGCCACGCGCGCGTCACCTACGACCGCATCGATCAGGCGGGCCGCGTCGTCGCCACGTTGACCCTTGGGCTGCCTCCCCGTGAGCGCGGCGTCTACCAGGCGAGCGACAAGCTCGTCACCACAACGGGTCCCTTGTGACTGTGGCGCTCGAACGCACGCGCCGCCATGGACGGCGAGCTTCTGCGCCCGCCCTCCAACGTGGATGCAAGCGATGCCGCGGGCGCGGCCACGCTCGCGCAAGACGGCCCCGGTGCGCGGGTAGCCAGCGAACTCGACACCTCGTTGGTGCGCCCCTACCAGCGCGGCGACCAAGTGAACGCGATCGCCTGGCGCCAGACCGCCCACCACGGCAGGCTCATGTCATACGAACGCCGCCGCATCGCGCACGCGCGCGTACTGGTGGTCCCCGATACCTCATCCGCAACCAGCCCCGCAGACGCGGACGCGCTCGCATCCCACACGCTTGCCATCTGGGAATCCATCCAGCGCTCGGGCAGAACGGGCTCCGTCCAGCTGCATGCCTTCCTTGCCGATGGCGAGGTTCAACTGGACGATGACGCATCCGTTTTCCGCTACTGCGCGGCGCTGTATCCAGAGCCGTCGCAAGGCGTGACGGATGCACGCGCCCGAGCGCACCGCGTTGTCGACACCGCACATGCAGTGCGCGCGGGGCAGATCATCTTCATCACCGTAGATGAAAACTCGCAGATGGCCCACGTACTTGCCGCAAGCGATCTGGCGCACACGGTCACCGCCATCGAGGCCAAAGCCACAGCACAGGACAAGGATAAGCAAGAGAGCGCGGACACGAACGCAAGCGCAAACGCAGGGACAGACGCAGTGCAGGCGCAATCGCATCCCATCGCACGGACGCTATACGGCGTTCTTATTGGCGCCGCGACCTTCTACCCGCTGCTGCTTTTAGTGCAAACCATGGGAAAGCTGTTCTCACCCGGCGAATGGAACATGACCGCGCTCTACGCGTTTGGCCTTGCGTGCGCAGAGGCCGCCCTCATGGAAGCGCTGCCCTCGCCGCCCGCGGCAAGGGCCCGGCGCGCGTCGGCGCCGCGGCGCATCCACGTACCTGCCAGGCAGACGGCCCGCATCGCCCTGCTCGCCGCCACCACCGTCGCCCTGCTGGTGCTTGGTACCGTCACAGCGCGGCAGACCTTGAACCAACGCGCCGACTTCGCCCTCTTCAAACAGATCTACGAACAGCCCGCCATGCTAGGGTCGCTGCAGCTAAGCGGACCCATCGCCCCCATCATCAATATCGTTAGCATCGGCGTGAGCACGCTGTATTACGGCCAATGGGTGCCCATCAACGTTGGCTTTGTGGGCGACGCGGCTCTGGTCATCATTTGGTGCGCCATCGCCATGGCGATCAGGCCGCTGCTGCTGAGCCGGCGCACCCGCCCGCTTGTCGCCGCAGCTCCCCTTATCGCCCAGGCAGCCGCCTTCCTACTTATGGGCGACGCCGCCCACCTGCCGCAAGCGGGCGCGGCCATTCTCTGCGGGCTCACCCTCGCCGCGCTCTCCCACCCGCCAAAGAACGTCCGGCGCGCGGATGCGCCAAAGACGAAAGGGTTCCTCGTCCACATCATCACAAGCGCGAGCATCGCCGGCATGGTCGCCATAGGTGCCGCGGCAATAGCGCCCGCAGCCATCAGCGTTAGCCCGGCCTCGCCGTTCGAGATCATCCCCCAGCAGGGCATCTTCTCCAACGGCGCCATCAACCCCGTGCTCGACCTCAAACGCGACCTTACGCGCCCGGGCAAATCGATCGCGCCGACCTACCGTGCAGACGTTGCGCAGACGGGCGCAAGCGATGGCCGGGCGCAAACCTATGGGCCGCTCTACCTGCGACTCGCTACGCTGGGGTCGTTCAACAGCGGTACGTGGGTGACCGGCCAAGACGCCGCCGCAACGGGCGTTGCCCTAGACGAGGCATCGCCCGCGCTTTCTGCTTTTGCCGATGCGGAGCGGCTCAACAGCGCGGCGATCGGCGAGGTGAAGACGGTGCGGGCGACCATCTCGCTCGACAACGTCACGAGCGCCCACCTGCCCGTTCCCTCTAGCTCGTTCACCATAACGCTGGCAGATGTTATGAACGTTGCCGGCGAGCAGGAGCGCGACAACGCGCGAGCCGCTATGGAAAAGCTCACGTGGTCGCAAGACGGCGGCGCCGGCACGCGCGACGGCTCCACCGTGCCCAAGGGCCTGAGCTATACGGCGACCTGCGCCTATCAAGTGCCCGTGAGCACGCCAGACCAGCTTGACCAGATCGCGAGCATCGCCGGCCATCTGAATGCCCAAGTCGTTGCGCAAGAAGACGGCGACACCAGCGCCCTTTCGCAGGAACAACCGGATCGCGGCTACCTGCATCTAGACCAAGCTTTGCCAGATGAACTGCAAGAGTTTGTCGACACCGCGCGCGCAAACGGCATCGCAGAGGTTCCCGTCATAAGGCGCGATGCCGATACTTCCTTGAACGCAGACGGCCTTTCCCCGCGGCAAGCAGCCCAGATTGCCGTCATGCGCTACCTGGTGGACTTTTTTGCAAACGGTGACTTTGCCTATTCGCTCGATGCGCCGGACGGCAACGGGTCCAACAACCTCCAAATCATCGCCAATTTGCTCCAGGAGCGGCGGGGCTACTGCGTTCATTACGCCTCCGCACTGGCCGTGCTGGGCCGCGCGCTCGGCGTGCCCACGCGGCTGGTCCTGGGCTACCGGGCCAACGCGGACGGCGCCTCGACCTCCCTGGAGAGCGGCGTTGAAGTCGTAACGTACCAGGCAACCAACCATGACCTCCACGCATGGACGGAAGCGTATATCGACAACGTGGGCTGGGTCTCTTTCGACGTGACGCCCTCCATCGCCCAGAGCGACACCGCCCTCGACGCACCCGTTGATGCGGAGACCAATCAGCCCGCTGACCAGGAGGACGATCAGAATACGCCGGACTCTAGCGATACCGGCCCAAGTGATAACGATGTCCCATTTGCCGGCAAGGACGGCGACGCCAACGATGATGCGTCCTCGCTCCTGCCAGCGATCGCAGAAACCCTATCATCGGTAGCAGCCAAGCTGGCCGGCTTGCTGCCCTACGCCTGCGGCGTACTCGTCGCTGCCGCAGCGGCGCTCTCGCCCGCACTGCTCCGCCGCGCTCGCAAAGCCCGCCGCATGCACGCCGTACGCCACGCCTCAAGCGATCCCGCGCGCGCAATCGCCTCCGCATGGGCAGAGGCGACCGACGCCGCCCTCGACGCCGGCATAACGTGGAGCCCCTGCGACACGGAAGAAGACATCTCCAGGTCCATCGCTAGCGCACTGGATGATACGGCAGCGACAACCGCGCTCTTCCAGATAAGCCGGGGCATGTGCGCGATGCGCTATGGCGGCGAAAGCTTAGCTGCACAGCTAACAAACGATCTGGCAGCGCTACTCGGCAGCGCCCTTGCCGCCATCGACGCATACGTACGCCGCACCGACGGCTCCCGCAACGCCATGGCTCGCGCGAACCGCCGCCTTTTGCCCGCATCGCTCTTCGCCCAGCGGCACATCAGGCAGCGTTAACGTATTGATATTCAATTACTTCTTATACTTCAGCTATTATATACGTTATTTCTTATACGCAGAAAACCGCTATTGTTCAGCTTGGTCAATGAGGTGCACCAGGCGGGCTGGCCCTTGCTGCAAATGAGCCATCGTGCTAACGCCGAGCGCTCAAGGCGGGCTAAAACCCCCAACATCGGTACCTCAAACCATCGCCAAGGCCCTTCTGTGAGAGCCCAAACCACCCTTTTGCCGACATATCGACCCCAGCGCGCTCCCACTCGACCCCTTTTTAGAGCCAAAACGCCATTCATGATCTTGCATTCCCCGCCTGAAGCCTTTCAATTGCCATCCCGATCCGGCACGGCAGGACCATCATGCTCCAATTCAAGGAAAAGGCGCCACGGGTTCGCCCCGCAGCGCCTCGCATGAGTCGATTATGCGTCTGGAGTCCATTGCAAGAATCATTCCAGACGAGCGCTAGAAAACCAGGCGCACGCCGCGCCCGTCTCTCGCCCTACGCTTGCTTTTCCATCACGGCGCCAAAGGCACAAGGACCGCAGTGGCTGGAAACCATGCCGCCAACCTCTACCCAGTCGAAGCTCTTAAAGCCCAGCTTGGCCACGTACTCCTCCACGGCGTCCTTGATATCCTGACCCAAGCCGTCGGAATACGCCAAGCCGATGCGCTCCATGTTCACCGGCCCCTCGCTCATAAGGTGATCGATAAAGTGCAGGGTGGCGCGCTTCATGGAGCCGCGCAGCTTCTTGGTCGCCACAAAGTTGCCGTCAACCAGCTCGATAACGGGCTTGATCTTAAGCAGGTGCGCGCCCAGGAACTGCGTATTGGACAGGCGCCCGCCCGCGCGCAGGTACGCCAGGTCGCTGGGAACAAAGCCCAGCAGCACGCGATCGCGCATGGACTCGATAAACGAAAGCACGTCATCGACGGTGGCGTCCGGGTGATCCTCGATAAACTGCGCGGTGCGGACAACCACCAGCGACTGGCCGATAGATACGCTCTTGGTGTCGATGGAAACAACGTAGTGACGTCCTTGGGCGGCGGTAAGCGCGGACGCGTAGCTGCACGTCGTCACGGACGAGTACGCCACGTGCAAAATGGTGGCGTCCGGATACTCCTCATGCAAGCGATCGAACATGGTCACGAAGCCGTGCAGCGTGGCGGCGCTGGTCTTGGGCATCACGCCGAGTGCGCGGGAACGCTCGTAAACCTCGTGCCCGCTGACGGTGCCGTCGTCCATGGTCTCGTCACCAATGATGACATGCATGGGGACGATGTGGATGTTGTAGCGCTCGCGGACCTCGACGGGAATATCCGCGCCCGACTCCGCAACAATGACGAACTTGCTCATGGTCAACCCTATCTTCCCAATCGCGCCGCCCGATGCAGCGGCACGCCAAAAGCTGGATACCCATAAGCCCCCTTGCAGCGACGGGACAAAGCATCCAGCAGCGATCTCGCGTCTATTCTACACAGTCCGCGCGGTTTGTTGATATTTGGTAGCACGTACGTGCCCCAGTATTCCGCGAACGTCCGGCGATTACGTTCATTGCTGGACAAACGGGGCGAAACCGGTTTCCTAGCTTCGCCCCGTCTCCCTCGTTCACCATGTGCGAGCGGCCAGCGGATGCAACACGCAGCCCCGCGACACCCTGCCCCGCCTCGCGCTACTCCGCGCTCTTGAGCGCGCCCACCATGTCCACGCGGTCGAGCGAACGGTTGGTGATCGCGTTGATGATCAGCGTGAACAGCAGCGACATCGCAGCCGCGATCGCGTACGTGGGCAGCTCCACAAGGGTATCGAAGTACAGCGACGGCATCCGCAAAATGACCGTAAGCGAGCGCGTGATGGCGTATCCCAACGGGAAACCCGCCACAATGCCCACCAACGTCAAGATAACGGTCTCCTTGTTGATGTAGCGGTACACCTCGCGCCGGCGGAAACCCAGCACCTTGATGGTCGCCAGCTCGCGCTCGCGCTCGGAGATATTGGTGGTCGAGAGCGTGAACACCACGGCGAACGCCAGCGCCGCCGCCATCACGGTCACCACGTAGACCACCACGTCGACGATCTTGAAGCTCTCGGAGAAGTCGTTGGCGATGCGCGCGGTGCTGGATACGGTCATAAAGAGGTCGTCGGCCGCCAGCTCGTCCGCAAAGGCAATCTGCGCGTCGTCGCCCCCGTTGAGCAGCGCCAAAAACGCATTGGGCGCCGCGTCTTTCCCAAAGGCCTCGCGGTAGGTGCTCTGGTCCATAAAGACAAAGTTGCCCAGGTAATTAAGGACGATGTCATCTATGCGCACCTCGCCCTGGCGCAGCGAGGAATCCTGCAACGTCACGTTATCGCCCAGCGCGAACCCCAACACCTGCTCGGCGTTCTTGGTGATAAGGGCGCCGCCGGCGGGCACCGTGAGCGCGCGGCCGTCCAGGCTCTCCATCTTAAGGTAGGACGAGAGGTCCGTGCCATCCGGCACCACCATGATCTGCACGCTCTCGCGCACGCCGCCAAACTCCGCGGTCACCGAGTCGATGCGCAGGCCCAGCAGCTCGTCCACCTCATCGGCATCGAGCAGCTCGTCGCGCGCGGCGGCGTAATCATCGTCCGCGGTCACGGCCATAAGATCGTAGCGGACCACGCCGGCCTCGCCGTACTGGCGTGGCTTGAGCGAGATCACGGTATCGCGAATTCCCAGGCCGCAGATCAGCAGCGCGGTGCAACCGGCGATGCCAAAGACCGTCATGAAGAAGCGCTTCTTGTAACGGAACAGATTGCGCGCGGTCACCTTGTTGAGGAATCCCAAGCGCTTCCAGATGGGGGTGATGCGCTCCAGGAGGATGCGCGCGCCGGCACGGGGCGCCTTGGGACGCATGAGCGATGCCGGGGTCTCTTTGAGCACCTGGCGGCACGCGAAGAACGTCGCGCCCACAATGCCCACGGCGAAGAGCGCCACGCCCAGAAGCGCGCTGCCAAAATCGAAGTGGAACTGGAACGGCGGCAAGGCGTACATGGTCTTAAAGATGGTGAAGATGATGGCCGGCAGCGCCAAAAAGCCCAGTACATCGCCCGCGATGCCGCCTGCGATGCACGCGGTTGCCGAGTAGATGAGGTACTTGGACTGAATGCGCGCACGCGAGTAACCCAGGGCCTTGTACAGGCCGATGAGCCCGCGGTCCTCCTCCACCATACGGGTCACGGTGGTAAGACTGATGAGCACGGCCACGGTGAAGAAGATCACCGGGAACACCGTGGCGATAGCCTCGATAGAGCTTGCATCCGAGTCCACGCTGGCATAGCTGGGCAGCGCGCCGCGGTCCTGGATGTACCACACGGCGCCCTCCATGTCGCGGACCTCCTCGCGCGCGTCATCGATCTCGCGCTCGGCGTCGGCGCGCTGCTCGTTGTACTCGTCGCGGTTGGCGTCGAGTTCCGCCTGTCCGTCCTTGAGCTCAAGCTCGCTTGACTCCAGCACGGCGCGGGCGTCTTGCAGCTTTTGCAAAGCAGACGTGCGCTCGGTCTCAAAGGTGGCGGCGGAGGCGTCCAGCTGGCGCCGGCTCGCCTCGATCTGCGCTCGGCCGGCAGCGATCTGCGCGGACGCCGCCTCAAGCTGGGAGCGCGTGGCGGCAAGCTGCTCGCGCTGCGCGGCAAACTGCGAATCCGCATAGCTCTGCTGTTGGTCGAGCTCCACAAAGCTGCCCGCGATGCGCGGCTCTGCCAGGGTCACGGCGGCGCGGCCCTGCACCAGCCCAACATAGGTCTTGGTCTGCTCTTCTATTTGGATAAGCGCCTGGTCGTACTGCGCTTGCAGTTCGGAGAGTTGCAGGCGCGCCGAGGCGATCTGCTCTGCAATCGCATCGCGCGCGGACTCCAGTTGGGCTTTGGCTTCCTCGTAGCCCGGCTGCTGCGGATCGAGCGCCTCAATCTGCCCCTCAAGCTGGTCAATCTGGGCAAGCGGGCCCTCCAGCTGCTGGCTCAGCTGCTCGATCGCGCCTTTAAGTTGCGCGGTGCTCTGCTCGCCGTACGCCTGCATCTGGGTGTTGATCATTTGGACGAGTTTTTCCACCGCGGCGGCCGACTGCTCCTCGTCCGTCTGCGTGCACACGGTATTCCACAGGTCTTCCGGCCAATGCGCGGCGGCGCCCATCTGCTCAAGCATCGCCTTGATCTGCGCGGCAGCATCATCGATCTGCTGTTTTTGCTGCTGCAGCTCCGCCTGCTTGGACTCCAGCTCCGCGCGTGCGGCGGCGATCTGCGCGTTAGCCTGCGCCTGCGCATCGTCAAGCTGGGTCTCGCCCGCGGCAAGTTGCGCCAGCCCGATGGTCACGGTCTTCTCGCTCGCATCGAGCTCCGCCTTGGCAGATGCCAGCTGCGCATAGCCCTGCTCAATCTGCTTCTTTGCGGAATCAAGCTGCGACAAGGCAAGCTTCTCCTGCAAGGAGTACTCGTCCTTACCCGCGGCAAGCTGATCCCAGCCATCATTGAGCGTTCGCTGCGCCTCGCCAATCTTATACGCCGCGTCATCGAGTTTTTCGCGCGCCTCGCGCTCGGCCTTGTCTACCTTGTCCATCGCTTCATCTTTAACCGCGGACGTGCGGGCCTCCTCGCGGTCCTCGCGAATCTGCTCGGCCTCGTCCTTCACCTTGGCGATAAGGTCCTCATAGGCTGCCGAGTAGCTGGGCAGCTCGCGCGCGCCCGCAACGGACAGATAGGCGATGGTGAACACGTCCGGGTCCTCGACCGCGTCGCGCGTAAGGAAAAAGGCGTACTTGGTCGAGCTCGCCGTGCGAAAGCCCATGGTCGAGGTGTCGGAATTGACATCCATGGCGTCGCGCACCACCGCGGTGATGGTATAGGTGCCGCGTTTGAAGATCTCGCCGGGCTCTTCGTCCGCATCCGCAGCATCGCCAGAGCCCGCGGCGGTCGAAGTGGACGAGGAGCGCTCGCCCTTGGAGAAGAACGTCAGCGTATCGCCCACGCCCTTGCCCGCGGCGTCGGCGTACTTGGTGGTGACGGCGACCTCATCGGCAGCCTGGGGCAGCTCGCCCTCGACTACCTGGGGTTGATTGAACCCTCGGCCAGAAAGCGCCTTGAGGTCCACTTTCTCGCTGGAGCCGTCAACCTGCGTGTAGGCGGTCTCCGTGTAGGAGCCCTCCGCGGCGTCGACATCGTCCAAATTCGCCAGCGCATCGATGTCGCCCTGCGTTAGGCCCAGCGTAGACTGCACGGAGATGTCGAAGAGGTTTTGGTCGTCGTAATAGGAATCCGCGGTGAGCCGCAGATCGTCGCAGGCTGCCTTGAGGCCCACCAACATGGCGGCGCCCAGCGCGCAGATGATGAAGATGGAGATGAACCGCTTGAGGTTGCCGGTGATGGTGCGGCGAACGTCCGTGGCGAAGGCTGATGGTCGTGACATGGCGCGCACCTACCACTCGATGTTGGCGATGGGCACGGGGTTCGCGTTTTTCTCCATGGAGGTCACGCGGCCGCTCTTGAAGCGGATGAGGCGGTCTGCCATGGGCGCCAGCGCCGAGTTGTGCGTGATGATGAGCACGGTGATGCCGTCGCGGCGGCAGGTGTCTTGCAGCAGTTGCAGCACCTGCTTGCCCGTTTGGTAGTCGAGCGCGCCCGTGGGTTCATCGCACAGCAGCAGCTTGGGGTTCTTGGCGATGGCGCGCGCGATGGAGACGCGCTGCTGCTCGCCGCCGGAGAGCTGCGCCGGGAAGTTGGCCGTGCGCTTTGAGAGGCCCACCTTGGCCAGGCATTCCGCCGCATCCAGCGAGTCCGGGCAGATCTGCGAGGCAAGCTCGACGTTCTCCAGCGCCGTAAGGTTGGGCACCAGGTTGTAGAACTGGAACACAAAGCCCACGTCCGCGCGGCGATACTCCACCAATTGGTCCTCGCTCGCCCCTCCTATGTCGCGGCCGTCCACCACCACGCGCCCGCTGGTCGCGGTGTCCATGCCGCCCAAGATGTTGAGCGCCGTGGTCTTGCCGGCGCCCGACGCGCCCAAGATCACCGCGAGCTCGCCGCGCTCGACCTCGAAGCTGGCACCGTCGAGCGCGCGGACCTCGCCCTCGCCCGAACCGTATACCTTGGTGACGTCTGAAAACTCTATGTAGGCCATCGCACTGCCCCGTTCATGCCCGCGAGCGGTGCGCGGCGGCATCGCTCGACAACCTGTTGTCTAATTGTTCAGTATAGTTGAGGGCAAACAGCAAGGCGCCATCCACTCGACAGCCCGGCGAGGATTGTCGAGTGGATGGAAGCGCGCGGCGGCGCGGCGCGACAACCCATCCGCACGGCCGCCCAAACCTGCGCAAAGGGGCGAAACATGAAGAAGCAGCCAGCCGTGACCGAGCAGACGCGCGCCAACCTGCGCACGGCGTTTTGGAGCCTGTACCGGGAGAAGCCCACTAGCAAGATAACCGTGCGCGAGATCACCGACCGCGCCGGTTACAACCGCGCCACCTTCTACCTGTACTACCGGGATGTTTACGACTTGTTCGAGCAAATCGAACAGGAGATTCTGGACGATGTCGGGCGCTTGGTCGACCAGGGGCTCATGCGTCAGGAGACCTTGGATTTCTCGCACCACATGGGCCTGATTCTTCAACTTGCCCAGCGCTACGACGCATACGTGCCGCAGCTGATGGGTCCGCACGGAGACCCCTCCTTCAGCATCCGCTTGAAGGAGATCTTGGCACCGTTGCTAGACCGCTTTATCCTGCCGGCCCAAGGCATGCCGGACGAGCACAAGGCCATCCTGCGCGAATTCTATCTCTCCGGCTTGCTCTCCGCCATCTCCACCTGGGCATCGAACCCCGACAGCATGCCCGTCGACCAGCTGATCGCCCTGGTTGTGGGCGCGGTCATGCCCGCAAGCCAGCGCTAAGGCCGATGCCGCGGCGATTGGCGACGGCGCACGGCAGCGCCCGCGCTCGCCGGTCGCGTAACAGTTGCCGACTCCGTGCCCTTTCCATGTAAGCAATTCCGCAACGATATCGCGATCCATGAGGCCTCAAGCTTCCGCAAACGTTATAGTTCCCACAATTTACGGAAGCAAATGGGCGACGATCACCCCATCACTCCAAGCCCAGGACGCTCGGGGCATCCGTATATGGCACAAGCCTGCCGCGCGGGGTCGATAGTCCATCTTCCCCAGCGCACCCCACGTAGCGATGGTCCTCATCCAAACCAAGCTCAGAAGGGATGATTCGCTCGAGCACGTCAAAATACTTGCTTCTAAACGTTGAAGAGGATTTGATCTCGATGGCGGCAAACGGAGCCGGTCCTTTTCGGCGATGACGTCGATCTCGTTTTTCTTAGTAACTTACATATACATGACTTAGCAATTGTCATATCTTTGCCTTCACAATTATCATACACAGGACGTAAATCTACTTAAAACGCAAAAACCGCGCGCTGCAATCAGGCAACGCGCGGTTATCAGAAAAAGCAGTTTGTTGGAAGGCTAAGCCGCGACGGACACCGCCCCGGCTACCCCCTCAGCGCGCAGGCGCTATTCGGTCAGCAGCTTCGCGATCTGGACGGCGTTGGTCGCCGCACCCTTGCGAATCTGGTCACCGCAGCACCAGAAGGTGATGCCGCGAAGGGCCTCGGGATTGGAGATGTCGCGGCGAACGCGGCCAACGTAGATAAGATCCTGGTCAGAGGTATCAAGCGGCATGGGCCAGCGGTCGTGCGCGCTCTCGGCCTCGAGGTCGTCCACCAACTTGACGCCGGGGGCGGCGGCCAGCGCCTCGCGCGCCTGCTCCAGGGTGATGTCGCGCTCGAACTCAAGGGTGATGCTCTCGGAGTGGGAGCGCAGCACGGGCACGCGCACGCAGGTGCAGTTCACGCGCAGCTCGGGCAGGTGCATGATCTTGCGGCCCTCGTTTTGCAGCTTCATCTCCTCAGAGGTAAAGCCCTCGAACTTCTCGCCGCCGATCTGCGGAATCAGGTTGCTCGCCAGCTGGGCGGCGAACGCGCGGGGCGTAGGCATCTCCTCGCCGCGGCCCATCGCGCCAATCTGCGCCTCAAGCTCCAGCATGCCGGGCATGCCGGCGCCGGATGCGGCCTGATAGGTGGAGACGATCATGCGCTTCACGCCTGCCAGCTGATGCAGCGGCCAGGTGGGAACCAGGCCGATGATGGTGGCGCAGTTGGGGTTGGCGATGATGCCGTGGTGAGAGGCGATGTCGCCCGCGTTGATCTCGGGCACCACCAGCGGCACGCCCTCGTCCAGGCGGAAAGCATGGGAGTTGTCCACAACCACGGCGCCGCGACGCACGGCCTCCGGGTAGAGCGCCTTCGCGACGTCGTCCTCGGCGGCGCCCAGAACAATGTCGACGCCGTCAAAGCACTCGGGAGCGGCAGCCTCGATCACAACCTCGCCCCAGGGGGTCTCGACCTTCTTGCCGGCAGAGCGCGGGCTCGCCAGCAGCTTGAGCTCGCCAACGGGGAACTCCTGCTCCTCCAAGCACTGGAGCATCTGCGTGCCCACCGCACCGGTTGCGCCCACAATGGCGACTGTGTACTGCTTCATGTCGATTACCCCCTAGTTAAGAGAAATGATGGTATTTGCCAACAGTGGGGCCCTTTGATCAGGCCCCGCCGGTTTGGACGCGTATGGGTTATTTGGACGAGGACCGGTTGAAGATCCACGGACGCAGGCGCGGCTATAAGCTCGGGCACGCGCCGCGTCGCACGCCTTAGAACGGTGCGCGCACGGGCTCCAGATCAGACGTCTTCACAATGCCGTTCTCATCGGAGAACGCCTTGTAGATGGTCTTGATAGCCAGATCGAAGTCTTTCTCCTCGACGCCAATGATGATGTTGATCTCATCGCAGCCCTGGGTGATCATGCGGACGCTCACGCCCTCCTGGCCAAGCATGCCGAACAGATGGCCGGAGATACCGGGGCGGCCGCGCAGGTTGCGGCCAACGGTGGCGATCAGGGCAAGGTTCTCGACCACCTCGATCTCCAGCGGCTCGACCTCCTCCTGGATATCGGAGATCAAAGAGTAAAGCGAATCCTTCACATCAGAAGCCTGCACCACGGCGGCAAACTGGTCCACGCCGGTGGGCATGTGCTCGACGGAGACGCCGTAGCGCTCGAAGACGGACAGGGCGCGGCGCATGAAGCCGATACGGCTCTTGGTGCGGTCGCGGGCCACGTTGATCGCAAGGAAGCCGCGCTTGCCGGCGATACCGGTGATGATGGGCTCGGAATCGCCTTCCTTGGCGGTCTCGGAGATGATGGTGCCGGGGTCCTCCGGCGCGTTGGTGTTCTTGATAACCAGCGGAATACCCGCGTCGCGGACCGGGAAGACGGCCTCCTCGTGCAGCACGGACGCGCCCATGTAGGAGAGCTCGCGCAGCTCCTCGTAGGTGATGCGCGGAATGGGCTGCGCGCCCTCGACGATGCGCGGGTCTGCGGACAAAAAGCCCGAGACGTCCGTCCAGTTCTCGTACAGGTCCGCCTCCAGGCACTGGGCCAAGATGGAGCCGGAGATATCTCCGCCGCCGCGATCGAGCAGCTTGACCTTGCCCTCCTTAGTGGCACCGTAGAAGCCGGGCATGACAAAGCCGCCCTCGCGGGCGTTCTTCTTGACCAGCTCGGCGGTGCGCTTCATGGATAGCGTGCCGTCGTGGTGGAACGCGACCATGTCGGTGGCATCGATGAACGGCAAGCCCAGATACTCGGCCATCAAGCGAGCGGTAAAGTACTCGCCGCGGCTTACCAGCTCCTCGGTGGTGTATCCGCCCTTGCTGGCACGCTCGGCAAACGCGGAAAACTCCTCGCGAATGGGATAGGAGAGCCCAAGCTCGTCCGCGATATCGAAATAGCGCTGGCCTATGTCTGCCAGAAGGTCGTCGCAAGACACGTGGTAATTCACGTGGGCGTCGACCAGATACAAAAGGTCGGTGACCTTGGAGTCGCCCGAGAACCGGCGGCCGCACGCGGATACAACCACAAAGCGACGGGCGGGATCTGCGTCGATGATCCCCTTGATCTTCTTGAAATGCTCGGCATCGGCGACAGAAGAGCCGCCGAACTTGGTGATCTTAATCATGTGAACGCGAAATCCTTCCCGGTGCCCTCGCGCCAAAGACCCCCCGGATCGCGATATTTCGCAAGGCGTTACTTTAGCGTGAGCAAGTACAATGGATGTTTAGTCTACTAAACCATAGAAGAGCGTTCATGCATAATCACACTTTTGTTTCCAAACAAAGAACGTCATGTGAATTGCAGCTGAACGGGCATGTTGCCCGTCGCTCCGCAGGACGGCTCGCATGTATGCTCTGATACCATGTGCAGCAACGTTTTACGGGCGCCCGCATGACGCCCACGCACCCATAAGGAGCACGTTTATGGCGACCTACCACAGCACCCGTTCCCGCACCGCGCAGCTCAGCGCTAAAGAGGCCATCCGCCGCGGCATCGCGCCCGACGGCGGCCTATACGTATCCGACGAGCTGGGTCAGAGCAAGATCGACCTGGAGGGTCTTGCCAACAAGGACTACTTCGAGCTGGCGCGCGAGGTGCTGGGCACCCTGCTGCCGGACTACACCGCAGACGAGATCGCGGCGTGCGTGGACGAGGCCTACGGCAGCACCTTCGCCTCCGACGAGGTGACCCCCGTGGTCGACCTCAAGGGCGTCGCCGGCGAGGCGGACCAGGGCAGCGCCCCCGCCTACGTGATGGAGCTCTGGCACGGTCCCACCAGCGCCTTCAAGGACGTCGCCCTGCAGATGCTCCCCCGCCTCATGGCCCGCACCAGCGCCAACGCCGAGGGCGCTGCCGATAAGATCATGATCGTCACCGCCACCAGCGGCGATACCGGCAAGGCGGCGCTAGCAGGCTTTGCGGACGCCCCCGGCTGCGGCATCACCGTCTTCTATCCGGAGGGCAAGGTCTCCCGCGTGCAGGAACTCCAGATGAGCACGCAGGAGGGCACCAACGTCTCCGTCTGCGCCGTGCGCGGCAACTTCGATGACGCCCAAAGCGCCGTCAAGCGCATCTTCGCCGATCGCGGGCTCGCCGACCGCCTGGCCGCTGCGGGCGTGCAGCTCTCCAGCGCCAACTCCATCAACGTCGGCCGCCTGGTGCCCCAGGTTGTCTACTACTTCGCCGCGTACGCCCAGCTGCTTCGCGCCGGCAAGATCCAGCCCGGCGATGCTGTCGAGTTCTGCGTGCCCACCGGCAACTTCGGCGACATCCTGGCCGGCTACTACGCCCAGCGCCTGGGCCTGCCCGTAGCCAAGCTCATCGTGGCGAGCGACAAGAACAACGTGCTCTTCGACTTCCTCACCACCGGCACCTATGATCGCCAGCGCCCCTTCTACACCACCACCTCGCCCAGCATGGACATCCTCATCTCGTCCAACCTCGAGCGCATGCTCTATTACCTGGCGGATGGCGATTGCGAGCTGGTCGCCGGCCTTATGGCGCAGCTCGCCCAGGGCTCCTACAACGTGCCTGCGGAGCTGCTGGCCAAGATCCAGGCAGTCTTTGGCTGCGGTTGGGCGGACGAGGACCAGGTCGCCGCCGCCATCAAGGATTGCTGGGATCGCAACGGTTACCTCATCGACCCGCACACCGCCTGCGGCTACCACGTCTTGGGCCAGGTTCCCGCCGCCTCAGACGCCAAGGCCCGCGTGGTCCTCTCCACCGCCAGCCCCTACAAGTTCCCGCGCGCCGTCGCCGGCTCGCTGGGCCTGTTCTGCCCGCCGGACGATTTCGCCTGCATGAAGGTACTTGAGAAGGCAACCGGCACCGTCGCCCCCGCCCAGCTTTCCGAGCTGCAGCAAAAGCCCGTCCTGCACGATGCCGTGGTGGACATCGACGGCATGGGCGGCTTTGTGGAGCAGGCAGCTGCCAAGCTTTAGTATTTGGACGAGGAGCTTTCCCATGATCAAGATCACCGTACCGGCTACCAGCGCCAATTTGGGCATCGGCTACGACACGCTGGGCATGGCCGTGTCGCTGTACTCGCACTTCACCTTCGATCGCGCCGACTCGCTGCAGATCACCGGCTGCCCGGAGGAGTTCCAGAACGAGAACAACCTGGTCTACGTCTCCTTTGTCGACGCGCTGCGCGAATGGGGCGTCGACCCCTTCCCCGTGAAGCTGCACATCGAGACCGAGGTCCCCGTCGCCCGCGGCCTGGGCTCCAGCTCTACCTGCGTGGTCGCCGGCATCATGGCGGCAGCCGCGCTGACCGGCCACACCGTTGACCGCGCCGAGCTGGTTCGCATCGCCACCGCCGTCGAGGGCCACCCCGATAACGTCGCCCCCGCCATCCTGGGAGGCGCCGTGTGCTCCTTCACACCCGAGGGCGACCTGCCGCGGTGCCTGCGCTACGAGGTCAGCGACCGCCTGCGCTTCATCACCATCATCCCGCCCTACGAGGTCCACACCAGCGAGGCCCGAAAGGTCGTCCCGCAGGAGGTGCCCCTATCCACCGCCGTGTGGCAGATGGGCCGCATCGCCGGCATGACGCGCGGACTTGAGACCGGTGACCTCGATCTGGTCGCCGCCGCTAACGACGACCGCCTGCAGGAGCCCTACCGCCGCGCCCTCATCCCCGATTACGAGGACATTCGCCGCGTCTGCCTGGAAGGCGGCGCCAAGACCATGTGGATCTCCGGCTCCGGCTCCACCCTCATGGCCGCCACAGATGACACCATCGTCGCCAAGTTCCTGCAGGTGCGCCTGCGCGAGAACTTCCCCGCCTGCGAGACGCACATCCTCACCTGCGACACCGAGGGCGCCCAGATCGAGTATCTGTAACGCAGGGCGCAAAACATCCAGCGCTCCGCGCGTGCCTCGCGCTATAAGGGGCTGACCAGACGCACATTTGAGCCACCGGGGGGGGACCTATCTTAAGGTCCCCTTTTTCGTCCATCCCTATCTGCAGACTTTTGCAGATAGACTGATATGCAAAAGTCTGCACTCAAGAAAGACCGCTTATGGACGATGTCACCAATCCTTACGTCCACCTCATCGATGGCCCCATGGATATTGTTATCCCCCGCCAGGTCGGCATATACGTGCGCGAGGCCCGCAAGCGCCAAGGCCTTACGCAGCGGCAGCTCTCATGGCTTTGCGGAGTTTCCGAGCGTTCCATCATCGCACTCGAAGTAGGCACAGCGCCCGGCGTCCGCCTCGACAAGCTGCTCTCGATACTCGAATCGCTGGGCATATCCCTCTCCGTGCAGGCGGATTCGCAGTTTAAAGCTGTCGCACCCGACGGCCCACCGCAAAAGGAGCCACGGCCCACAACCTATGACGAGCTGTTTAGGCACATCACCGGCAACACCACCGATCCGCTGCCCTACGCTAGCGCAGAGACTCCCCAAGAGCCCGAGGACTGGCAGCGAGGAGGTTTCTAATGGCATCCATCTACTTGCAAGCGACAATCAGCGGCCAGGTAGCGGGCACGCTCTGGCAAGATCAACAGGGAATCGCGCATTTCGCGTACGATCCCTCTTACCATGGGGCCCCGCTTTCCATTGCGCTGCCCCTCAAAAACCGGTCCTTCCACAACACCGAACTGCTTCCCTACCTCTTTGGCTTGCTGCCGGATAGCGAGCGACAACGCAGCGCCATCGCGCGAGAGTTCGGCATCCGCCCCAACAACGCCATCGCCATGCTTGAGCATATTGGCCTTGATTGCCCTGGCGGCGTACAGTTCTTTCCACTGTCTCAAAACAGGGACCAGAGTATCGCCGGCCCTCGTCCCGCCACATATAAACCGCTATCAAACCACCAGATCGCCCTGCGCCTTAAGTCCGTGCGAGACGATGATGACGCTACATGGCTGGGAAAGAATGAGAGCTGGTCGCTCGGCGGCAATCAGGGCAAATTCGCCTTGGCGTGGCGTTGACTACCCGCGTCGACGATCGATTCGCATGGTCAGCAGCGTAAGCGCGCATGCCACCAGCGAGAAGACGGCGCCCACCACGCCCGCACTCGCCATACCGGGCCCCGCCACCACCGCGGACCCCACCGCCGTTCCAAAGCTGATGCCAATGTTGAACGCCGTGGGCTCGACGGAGCTCGCAAGCATCATGGCCTTGGGGTGGCGCTGCCGCGCGACGCGCATGAACATGGAGATACACGGTACCGAGAGCACGTACACGCCGCCTACGCCAAAGATGAAGATGGCCATGCCCACCAGCAGCTGGGGCTCGCCCAAAAGGCCGATCTGATCTCGAACGGTCGCCGCCTCAACCGTCTCTCCCGTACGCGGCAGCATGGCCACAAGCGCGGAGCACACCGCGATAGAGACCGCCAGGCGGTGCACACCGGCGCCCCCTAGCCGCCATAGCCAACGCGAACGACTTGAGCGCCCGCCATTCGCATCGCATTTTTTCCACGCGGTGCTGGTACCATAGGCAAAGCAAAAAACAGCACCTACCTGCGAGGAGCATTATGACACCAACCATCGCGATCATCGGCGCCCTGGAGAAAGAGGTTCGCCAAATCTATACCTCCATCGAGCACGGCACCGTATGCGAGGAAGCCGGCCTTAAGATCATCGGCGGCGAGTACCACGGCTTCAACATCGTGAGCACCACCGCCGGCATGGGCACGGTCAACGCCGCGGCCGCCGCGCAGCACCTCATCTCCAAGTACAACGCCAACGCCATCATCTTCAGCGGCATCGCCGGGGGCCTCAACCCCGCGTTGCACATCGATGACGTGGTGATCGGCGAGCGCCTGCGCTACATCGATACCGACACCGCGTTGATTGCCGAATCCAAGCCCGGTCTAGAGGAATTCGAATCCACCGACTTCCTGGTAGACCTTGCAGAGGAGACCCTGATCTCGCACGGCTTTATGGATGCCAACCTTTCGGATGAGGAGATCGCACAGGGCACCCAGGCGCGATCCGTCGCCGACGCCTCCTTCTTCCGCCGCAACAACACCGATGCGGAGCCCCGCCGCTACCTGCGCGGAACCATCGCCACCGGCGATCGCTTCATCTCTGGCAAGGAACTTCGAGACCAGGTAGTCGCCGTAACCCAGGCAGATTGCGCCGAAATGGAGGGTGCCGCCATCGCGCACGTCGCCGCCAAAAACGGCATCGACTGCCTGGTGCTGCGCGCCATCTCCGATAACTGCGACGAATCCTACGACGCCCTGTGCGAGCGCGAATTCGACCTTGAGGACTACGCCCGCTCCGCCAGCGCCCTCACCCTGGCCATCGTCCGCCGCCTGGCCGCCAAGCTGGGTCTCGAGAGCCGCTAAGGCTCCCAAACCCAGGCCTCGCCCCTACCCTCAGGAGAACCCATGGCAAACATCAACTACAACCTCGCCCACTTTGTCGCCAGCTACGGCAAGGCGTCGCAGATTCCACCCTCTACCTGCCCGGAAGTCAGCTTTGTGGGTCGCTCCAACGTGGGCAAGTCCTCCATCATGAACAAGCTGTTTGGCCGCAAGGGCCTGGTCAAGGTATCAAGCACCCCCGGCAAGACCGCCAACATCAACTTTTTCGAAGCGGACGGCATCCACTTTGTAGACCTGCCCGGCTACGGCTTCGCCCAGCGTTCCAAGGCGGAGCGCGACCGCTGGGCCGTTCTTATCGGCGATTTTCTTGAGAGCGAGCGCAGCTTCAACCTGGTGGTCTCTCTGGTCGACATTCGCCACGATCCCAGCAAGCTCGACTTCGAGATGGTCGATTACCTGCGCGAGAACGAGTTCAACTTTGTGGTGGCACTCACCAAGGCGGACAAGCTCAGCCGCGCCCAGCAGGCCCGCCAGCTGGCAAGCATCCGCAAGCAGCTGGAACTGCCCGCCGAGCAGATCTTTGTCACCTCTTCGCAGACCGGCGCGGGCATCGACGAGCTGAAGCGCCGTATCGCGGAGCATTGTTTGGACGAGTAAACCCGCCGCAGCCTCCCGCGGTCAGCCGCCGCCCCTACTGCTCGGCGCAGCCAGCCTCGGCTTGTCGCTGCCTACGCGAGCTCAACCTTATATGCGTACGTTCGCGCGCCATCGATATCCGGACGAGGGCTGATAAGCCAGGCAAGGCCCTCGCGCTGCAGGTCCTCGTCCGACACCACGTAGTAGAACTGATAGCGCTTCTGCGGAATGATCCACAAATCGCGCCAGAAATCGCCTGCAGGGTCTCCCGGCTGCATGGCACCCGGCCCATCGTAGCCGCTCACCCACAAGGGATTGTCAGCACCCGTGAAAATGCTGAAGGCGCCCTCGCCCGCGTAGCCCACCTGGTCAAACTCCGTGCGCGGGTACGTATTGGCATCGATTCCCTCAAACGTAAGCGCGGGGTCGCCGTTCGCGCTATAGACGCCCAACATGCAGCCAGCCGTGTTGAAGTCGACCTTCTCATCCAGCGGGTTGCGAATGGAAACGTCCACCACCAGATAGGTGAAACCTTGCGGCAGCGCGGTGTCTTCCGCCACCTCGCAGGGCATCTGCGAGCTCTTTACCGTAGCCACGCCCATCTCCATCAAATCAAAGTAGTAGACGTCATCGCGCGTCATGCCGTCCGGCAGCCTATCAGCCAGGCTGAACACCGGCTCGCTATACTCCAGGGCTCGCAACAGGGTGTCCTCCGCCGTGGGCTCGCCTTCTGCCAGTCGACAGGCGTTCTCAACCATAAGGGCCTCGCTTGCCGGGACGGGCGGCTCGATGGTGATGGTAACGCCGGATAGGTCGGTGGGATTGCCGTCGCCCTTGCTCGAACTCCCGTCTGCAGCGCCGCGCGAGCAACCCGCCAGCGATGCAGACGCCAGCAAACCCGCCGCGCACAGCAGGCCGCGCCGCGAAAGCACGGTCGCACGCGCGGTCGCCAGATTATTCGTCCACATCATGTTCTTCATCTCAGTCTCCTCGAGAATGATTCTGCATGCTACAGGTAGAGCTCGTTATAGATATCGATCGCCCTGGAAGCGCGAGGCGGGCCGGATGCGAAGTGAGCCCCGACACGCGGCGTGGCAGACAATGCCGTGGACGCGGACGGCGCCGCGTGCGCTGACGGAGCAGCAAGCGATGACGGCGTCTCGGACGCGCTCGAAACCCGCACCGTCGGCGCTGACGGGTCGAACAGCACCAAGCCCTTGTCCTTTACAAAGAGAATCTTGTCGCCGAGCTGGTCCACGTTATCCAGGATGTGGGACGACATGATGATGCCCGTGCCCTGCTTGGCCATCGAGCGCATGATGGCGGAATTGAGCTGCACGTTGGTGGGGTCCAGCGCGTTCATGGGCTCATCGAGCAGCAGGTAGCGCGCGCCCGTCATATAGGCGATTGCGAGCGTGAGCTGCTGGCACATACCCTGAGAGCACGCGCGAACCCGCTTGTTGAGAAAGCCGTCGACCTTGCAGGCGCGGGCGACGTCGTCGATGGAGCGCTGGGAGCGCCACAGCTTGCGCGTCATGGCCAGGTGGTCGCCCACGGTCATGCCCGGGTAAAGTAAGGTGCCCTCGCCCGGGGCGTAGAACACGCGCGCACGGCGGCGGGCAACCTGGTTGGCAGGAAGATCGTCCACCGCGATTGCGCCCGTGACGCGAGCTGCCTTGATGTTGGCCATAGCCTTGAGCAGCGTGGTCTTGCCGTAGCCGTTGGGCGCCACCAGGCCCATGATGCAACCTGGTTCAAGGTCGAAAGACACGTTCTGCAGCAGCACGCGTCCACCGTAGGACAGGGTGAGATTTGTAACAGAAAGCATGAGCGCTCCCGTGATTGAGGTCCAATATCGTCTTGGGCATCGCCTTGCAGCCAGCGCTGCCGCCAAGTTGGACGAATATCAGATTCTGATCACGCAAGAGGAATCGCGCACGCGCAGGGACCGGGCGCGTTGCGCACGGACAACCATGTACGCCGCGGCGACCATGACCGGCAAGGAGGCCGCCAGCACGATGCAGGCCGCAAAGGCGGAGACGCCGCAGCCGGAGATAAGGCCGTAACCTGCGGTGCCGACCACGCGCGCCACATCCAGATACGTAAGCGGTAGCCACCCCAGGGCCACCGAGGCGATGCTATCCGCAGGCGCCAGCGCAGACGCGTTGACGGTGAGCGCTGCCAATGCCAACGTAGCCGCAGCAGCGACGCACACGCTACGGAAACTCCTGGTCGCCCGCTCTATGCAGGCCAGGAACACCACCACAAACGCGCTGGCTAGCGCCTGCACGCCGGCGCCGGACATAAGGGCGCTCGCTACGGTGGTAGCCACCACGCCGCCGCTCTGGATGAACACCACGGGATAGCCCATCTCGCCCACGCCGTTGCGCATGGTGGCGTACGCGGTCCCCGGAATAACAACCAGCGCCAGCATAGCAAGCGCGATGGCGGACGCCACCACGCAGCCCGCCCCCAGCTCGACCGTAAAGGAAACGGGCGCCTGCTGGATAAGCGATCCGCGGCAGCGATGTCGCGCGATCAACAGCGCCGTCACGCATGCGGGCGCCAGCCAAAACGCGAAGGGCGCTGCGCCAAACACAAACGACAGGTAGAAGGATCCCGGCATGCGGGTGCTCATGTTGTAAAGCTCAAGCTGGTCAGACGCCGCCAATCCTTCAAGCAGGGCGATCTTCGCTTCCACGCGCAAGGGGTCGCCCACGGGGTCGTTTTGGGCAAGAGCCGGCAGGTCCGCCGCCTCAAGCCGCAGGCGCTCATACTCCGCCAAACTCGCGTACCCCTTGGCTGAGGTCTCGCTATACACGTAGCCACTCAATGCATCCGCCTGGCGCTGCAGCATATGGCACTCGTCCGAATCTTGCGCATATGCGCCGGACTCAAGCTGCGCGTAGAGCTGGCGAAGCTGCATGTTCTTGTAGGACTCGACCGAGAAGTCGCGCACGTTCGTATCGACCGAGAACACCGCGGGGACCACTAACGCCGCCGCCATGATAAGAGCGAGCGCGTAGAGCGCCGGGCCGCAAAGCAGCATGCGCGCCAACGCGGCAGTGTAGGATGCGAAGACGGAAAGGGACGAGGATGTTGGGAGCACAGGGCGGGAAGAGGACGATGGGGAATGAGATGGCGCCGCCGCCATGCCGGTGCTCGCAGCACCTTTGTCCATCGCCGTATCACGAGAACCCGTGCGGTGAGAAGCGGCGCGGCGCAGGCGCGAGGACCAACTCACCAGCGCGCCCGCCGGAGCCAGCAGCGCGAGCAAAGCGGAAAGCGCGAACGTTGCGGCGCCAAGCGACACGCAACCGCGAACAAAGGAGACGCCCAGCAGGGGCCGCGCGCCGGGCATCATAGCCGAATCGATGGAGCCCGCGGCGTATTCCACCCATAGATACGTTGAGGGCAGCCAGGGCGCGACTTCGCGATAGGACGAGAACTCACCGTAGTAGCCCGGTGCCAAAGGCAGCGCCATCATGCACAGCGACGCGACCACGGCCGGCGCCACGGAATCGAACACCGATGCGCTGAGGTGCGCCAGCAGCGAGAACGTGAACGCGATCAACATGTAGAGCACGGCGGACTTGAGCAGCGCCTCCCCCACCGTGGAGATCACCAGCGAAGCGCCGGACCCCACCACCACCGGATAGGACACATCGCCCACACCCGCGCGAACCGCCTGCAAGATCAACGTCGGCGCGCAGATAAGGGCCAAGACGGCAAGGCCCAGCAGGGCAGAGGAGACCGCTCCGTAGAGCATGCGGCGGCGCGCGCCAAGCGGAGCCTGCGTCATAAGGCGCTGCTTGGTTTGGGTCGAGGCGCCAAGCGCGCATACCGCTAGCAGCGGCACCGTCCAAAAGAGCAGCTCGACCTGGCTGTTATACCTATAGATGCCGTCACCTTGCGGCGAGTAGACAACGGGGATAGCGCCGCTGGGAAACATGAAGAGGCCCTTGCCACCCATAGCGGCGTACAGGAGCGCCGGCGCATCGCTGGACACCGCATAGGTCTGCGTTGCGCCGGAGTCTGCCAGAGCCTGGTAAAACGCCGCGCGATCGAGGTTGTAAACGGAACCCGCGTAGCCTTGCACCTTGGCGCTCATCTGGTAATACTCCGCCGCGGCAGCGAAGTAGCCGTTCGCGTCGCCCGCGTCCCAGCGGTCGAGCAGCTTATCTGCCGCCTGCGCCATCTTGATATCGTTCGCGCGGTGCCACGAACCCACCGCATCATCTTCTGGATACCCGTTTAGGTCGAGCGACTGGCTGGAGCGGTACATGCGAATGGACTCGACTTCAGTCGATGCGATTGAGTCTTGCCAGCCACCCATGGTTGTTTGTTTAAGCACGGGCAACAAGTAGAGCACTTGTAGGACGATGATGAGCGCAAGCAGCAGGCGCGACGATGCGACGCGCCTGGCGATGGTGCTGAAAATGCGTCTGAACATACTGCCTGCGCCTCCTCCACCTCTACCCTTCGCTTTTTCGTGCGATCAGACCCATTGATGGCGTCAACGTATCACATCAGCGCGCTAAAGCGGCCCAGAAGGGTAAGTGGTCAGCATGTCCGCGCGGGCGGTCGCTCGCCACTTTGCACCCGGCTGCATCTCAACAAACAAAGACGGGTTCGTCGCAGCAAGATAGCGCCACAGCGAACCCGTCAATACGGCTGATTTGTTTGAGGAACCCTTACCGCTACTCGGCCAGCTTCTCGACCTCGGTCTCGTGCTTGTGGGCCTCGCGGCCGTAGGCGATCCAATAGCCGACGCCAACGATGAGGATGCCGCCCGCGATGTTGCCCAGCGTGGCGGCGGACAAGTTGTAGAGCATGGAGCCCGCGGTGAGCGACTCCGCGCCCGCGACCGCCGCCCCAAAGCCGGCGGCCTTGGCGGCGAGACCCATGGGTAAGAAGAACATGTTGGCGACGCAGTGCTCAAAGCCCATCACCACAAAGGCTGAGACGGGCAAGATGATGCCGAGAACCTTGTCCGCCGTGGTACGCGCGCCAAAACCGATCCACACGGCAAGGCAAACCAGCAGGTTGCACAGCACGCCCTTGAAGAACAGCGTATGCCACGCGGGCGCGACCTTGCCGACGGCCAGCGACACCATCGCATCGCCCACGGCGCCGCCGTTCATGCCCTGCAGGTTCGACATGAAGATGAGCGCCGCCAGCATAAGGGCGCCCACAAAGTTGCCCAGCCACACGATGGACCAGTTGCGAACCAGTCCTCGCCCGGAAATCTTGCCGGATGCCTTGCCCAACACCATGAGGGCGTTGCCCGTAAAAAGCTCCGCTCCGCACAAAAGTACCAGCTCAAGGCCCAGGCAGAAGCACAGGCCACCCAGCGCGCGCTGCGCCGCGAAACCCATCTGCGCGTCCCCCATAACCACGGTGAAGAACGCCGCACCCAACGCTACGAACGCACCCGCGAACATGGCGAGCACAAAGAGCTTGATGAGGGGCATGTTCGCTTTGCTGATGGCGACGTGTTCCGCCTTGGATTCGATCTGCTCCGGTGTAAGGGCGTCCGGGACCAGGTGATGGGCGGGCAAGTCGTGCATCGGCTTGGGCTCGACGGGCATGGGTACCTCCTGTGATTTGAATCAAGCACAAGAAGTATACCGAAACTTGCCGTGGCGGCACAGATTGCAGAGCGCAACTAGCTACCCGGCCAAACGGTAGCGCGTTGAGGGCCCTCGCCCTTCTTGGACGATAACGCCGTCCTCTGCCAGACCACGCAAGACCTTGCCCGCCGTGGTCTGACCTACGCCAAGAAGCTCTTCTATCTGCTTACGCGTCACCTCGCCCTCGACTTCGATGAAGCGAACGGTGCGCTCGATATCGCTCAAGTCAAACGAAGCCAATGCGCGCTTGCTGCCGCCCTCTTCGCGCAACGCGTTACGCGGGCTTGGCTCGCCAGCGGCGGTACGGCTCTTCAACCAGAGCGAAGACGCCCCCTCGCCAGAAACCTCGAAGGGCTCCCCCGTGCCCCGCAATCCCGATCTTGCCGTATCTTCCCCGTTCGACAGGGCATTCTTGTATGAACGATTAGGAAGCGCGATAGTGAAGGCACCTTTAGAGAACGAGATCTGGGGCCTTTTGACATCGTAGCGATATGCAGACCGTATTTTCGCTATGCCCGTACCGTATGCCTCGATCAACTTCAATCTAAAAAACACCCCTGCGAGCTTAGGGTTTCGGAGCCTTGAGACTCCTGCCGCGATGTCTTGCAGCTCAATGCCGTCTGGCAAGCCGCCCAAGTTGACGATTTGCATTTGGTCATCGAACATCTTCACCAACGTTGCATCGCTAAAGGAATACTCGCGATGGACAACCGCGTTGATCAGCGCCTCGCGCACGGCGTCCACCGGATAGTCGCGAATATCGATGCGCTCGAGACCCTCGATTTTAGACGCCAGGTTATTTCGATCATCGATAAATCTAAACGCGTCTTCCAACTGCTGGAATATCGAGCCGGTGAACTCGTCCCTATTTCTGAACGAGAACTGACCCGCCGCCGTACCGTCAAACCACGCCGCCTTGAGATACGGCGGGCATTGGTCGGAAAGCAGTAGCGCGAGATTGGTGAAAACCCCATCATCGCTTAAGAGCCCAAGCGATCGCATTTGCGATGTTCCCCACGCAACGCCGTTCGCTTTAAATAGGCTTTGGGCCTTCTCGAACGTAAGGTCTTGGCAAAACGAACGCAGATCCTCAAAACGCTCCCCATCCGCTTCGCGCACCATTCTGCGAATCGCGGTATTGGTTGCGGGAATCGACGATGTTCCCTGGCGAACGTAGACGCCATGCGGAGTCAGCCCCTTTGACCGCAGGAAGTAAGGCTTGGACACCCCCGCGGAGACGTCGATGCGAACGCACTGCGCCTCGTCGTTCGAATGCCGCTCCTCGCTGAGGCCGGTGCCGTACACAACGCTGCATCTCATCAATTCCGTGGCATCTGGCTGGATGGCGTCTCGCACCATGCTTTCAACGGCGAGCATCGCAGCGGCAGAATCGCCCACGCCGGAAACGGTGCCATCATCTTCAACACCTACGTATATGACACCGCCGCGACCGTTCAAGAACGCTATGACTTCCCTTGCAAGACGAGGAGTGACGGAGCGCTTGAACTCGCACCCCTCGCTTTCCACCATCTTCATCCGCGCCCCCATCTAACGCGTTAGATACTATATCTCTCACTCTACCCGATAGATGCGTTAGATAGTCAGTTTGCGTCAATGATGATGAGATGACGCGGAAAATGAGGCGGACGCGCCGCTCCCTACTCCTGTGGCACCTTACCGGTAATAAGGATCTGCTCCAGCTGGGCCTCGTCCAAAACGGGCACGCCCAGGCTCTCCGCCTTGGTGAGCTTGGAGCCCGCCTTGGGACCCGCTACCAGATAGCTGGTCTTTTTAGAAACCGAACCCGTCACCTTGGCGCCCAGCGCCTTAAGGGCCGCTCCGGCCTCGTCGCGCGTGCGAAGCTCCAGCGTTCCGGTGAGTACAAAGGTAAGGCCCTCGAGCGGGTGCTCCGCCGCCAGGTCCGCGTCCACGCCGGTCTGCTGGGCAACGCGCGCCGCGGCGGCACCCAAGTCCTCCTCAAGCGAAAGGCCGGCGTCGCGCAAGCGCTGCAAGACCTCCAGGTTCTCGGGAACCGCCAAGAACTGCTTGACGCTGGCAGCGATCTTGGGGCCGATGCCCTCGCAGCCGGCGATGTCTTCCTCGCTTGCCTGCACCAATGCATCGATGGTAAGGAAGCGCTGCGCCAGCACCTCGCCCACGGACTTGCCCACGTGGCGGATGCCCAGCGCGAACAGCACGCGGCCCAACGGCTGCTGCTTGGATCGGTTCAGCTGGTCTATGACCTTGGCGGCGATGGTGGGGCCCACAGGGATGGGGTCGCCCGCGGCCACGCCCTTCTTGGCGTTGGAGGTTGCGTAGGTACGGCCCGTGTCCAACGCGGCGACGGTGTCGACATCCAGCTGGTAGAAGTCCGCGACGTCATGCACCAGCCCGGCCTCGACCAGCTTATCGACCAGCTCCTCGCCCACGCCGTCAACGTCCATGCAGCCGCGGCTGACCCAGTGGATCAGGCGCTCCTTGAGCTGCGCGGGGCAGTCAAGCGACACGCAGCGATAGGCCACCTCGCCGTCCTCGTGCACCACGGGGCTTCCGCAGGCGGGGCACTCGGTAGGCATGTTCCACTCGACCGAATCGGGCCAGCGCCTATCCAGCACCGGACCCACTACCTCGGGGATCACGTCGCCCGCTTTATGAACGATGATGGTATCGCCCACACGGACGTCCTTGCGGCGGATCTCGTCGATGTTGTGCAGCGTGGCGCGGGCGATGGTGGAGCCGGCGACGGTCACCGGGTCGAACTCCGCCACGGGGGTGAGCACGCCGGTGCGGCCAACCTGGATGCGGATCTCTCGCAGCACGGTGGTCTTCTCTTCCGGCGGGAACTTGAACGCGATGGCCCAGCGCGGCGCGCGGGCGGTGAAGCCTAGGTCGCCCTGCTGGGTGAAGCTGTCGACCTTTACCACTACGCCGTCGATGTCATAGTCCAGGTCGCTGCGATGCGCCAGGGCATCCGCGCAGAACTGGTGCACGGCCTCGGGCGTGGTGCAGCGGGCCACGTTGGGGTTGACGGAGAAACCGGCGCTACGCAGCCAGTCGAGAAACTCGTGCTGCGAATCCACGTGCAGCGGCGCGGTGTCCGCGATGGCGTAGATGAAGGTAGCAAGGTCGCGCTTGGCCGTGACCTTGGGGTCCTTCTGACGCAGGCTGCCCGCGGCGGCGTTGCGCGGGTTGGCGAAGGGGTCGCGGCCCTCGGCATCGGCCTCGTCGTTGAGACGCATGAAGCTGCCCTTGGGCATATAGACCTCGCCGCGCACCTCGATGGGCGTGGAGCGATCCGCGGCCATGTGCACCAGCGCGGCCTCGAAGAGGTGCATGGGAACGTCCTTGATGGTGCGGACGTTCAGCGAAACGTCCTCGCCCGTGGTGCCGTCGCCGCGCGTCGCCGCGCGAACAAAGGCGCCGTCTTGATACGTGATGGCCACGCCCAGGCCGTCGATCTTAAGTTCGCAGGTATACGCGACGTTGCCGGCACCCAGCGCGGCCTCCGTGCGGTCGAGCCACTCATCCAGCTCTTCCAGGTTCATGGCATCATCCATGGAATACATGCGCGCCATGTGCGTGACGGGCGTGAACTGCTCAGCATCCACAAAACCGCCCACGCGCTGCGTGTAGGAGGAGGACGTCACCAGATCGGGATATGCGGCCTCGATCTGTTGGAGCTCTACCAGCAGCTTGTCGAACGCCGCGTCCGTGATCTCCGGGGCGTCCAAAGCATAATAACGATACGCGTGGTAGTCGAGCAGGTGGCGAAGCTCCGCCGCGCGCTCCGCCGCCTGAGCGCGGTCGCCTTGCTGTGCGGTCGCGGCCGGGGCTCCAGAAGCCGCCTGCTGCGCCCGAGTTTCATTGTCCATTGCCAAATCACCGAACAAGCTCTGCTGCTCTGACACGCGTGCCTCCTTGGTACCTGTTTTCAACCCTTACAGGGTACCATCACGCGCGAATAATGGCGCTTGGACGCAGGTATGCGTCCAAGGCAAAACCATCTCTGGACGATGCGGCCCGGCGTCTAGCCCATCTTCATCGCGAACAGCGGAGCGAAGATGAGAACTAGAATAATTGCCCCGGTAATGATAACGATTGCGTCCCAATGCGGCAAAAGGCGCCGCCATAAGAACGTCTGCGGCAGCGTGCTGCCGGGCTTATATCCCTCTAGAAAAGCCATGGTATCAACTGCGTTCCTAATGTGACGTTCATTCCTAATCGCGCTCGCCCTAAATCCCAGTACAAACCAAGGCACCATGAGGCAAAAGCGCAGGATGTCCACTACGATAGCGATAGCACCCGCCGTGGTCGAGTCGAGAAACCGATACGACAATGCGTCGACGACAATCCCCGCAAGCGCAACAAATAAATTCACCAGGCTACTTGCGAGCGACAGCAAGATGGTACGACGGTCGCGCTCCGTTTGGCGCAAGTATTCTTCCGACCGCTCATCCAGCAACGCGTCAATCGTTATACCAAAGGCTGCGGAAAGAAGCTTTACGCTCTCGATGTCTGGCAAGGTCTTGCCCTTTTCCCAGTTGATCACCGTTTGGCGCGATACGAACACGCGAGAGGCGAGATCGCCCTGGGTCATTCCGGCGGCCTCGCGCAGGGAACGGATGCGGGCGCCCACCACGGATTCGACGGGATTCGTTTTGATACAAGGCCCACCCTCTGAAAGCTCCGTCATCGCCGGCGCCGCATGTTGATCAAGCTTTGTCATCGCAGCCTCCTATCGACCTTCCGTTGCAATCCCATCGAAAGCCCGCCGGTCTCCGACGTTCTTTGATGCGCACACTATAACCGCACGGCGGCGCTCTTTGAACCACACAAACGCCATCGAGCTGTATAAATGCTTTTACACCCTTATTTATCAGGTAGTTTTTAAAGTGGAGGCAACGGTACCGCTGACTGATGCCAGCACAGCCGAAAGGTCCCGCGCGCAGATCTCAAGGATAATTGCATCGTTTTCGAATCTCTTCGAGTAGCCGCCTCGCGCGCGGAACAAGTATCAAACAAAACGATATGTTACTGATTTTGTATACAAAGCCTTTTCCAAAATGGATGCAATTATCCTCAAGAACTGCACGGCATACCGGCCTGGAAACAAAGCAATGCCCCAAATCATGCACCTTATTTTCCATCACTTGACAAACCGATGGTCGAAAGACGTCCCGCCGCCCGTCCTGCGCGGCAGCGTCCCTCACGGGTCCGCATCGAAGCCCCCTGTAGACTTATGATTCGTTGCCCGCGCGTGCAGACCCGCGGGGCCTCGGCGGCAACACATCTCGAGAGAGGGAATCCATCATGAAGCAGTTGAACGAGAAGGTCGCGATCGTAACCGGCGCCGGCCAGGGTATCGGCAAGGGTATCGCCCTGTGCCTGGCTAAGCGTGGCGTCAAGGTCATCGCCACCGGCCGTCGTCTCGAGCCTATCGAGGCAACCATCGCGGAAATCAAGGAGTTGGGCGGCGACGGCCTGGCCATGAGCTGCGACTCCGCCGACCGAGAGCGCGTTTTCGAAGTTGTTAAGACTGCTGTCGACACCTTTGGATCCATCGACGTCATCGTCAACAACGGGCAGGCAATCGTGCCCTCCCAGCCCGTCGAGGACACCGAGTACGAGAACATGCTCAAGGCTTGGCAGTCCGGCGTTATCGGCTCCCTCAACTATATGCAGGCCGCCTTCCCCTACATGAAGGAGCAGCATGAGGGCCGCATCATCAACTTCGCTTCGGCCACCGGCATGTTCGGCATCGCCGGCCAGCTCGCCTACGGCTCCAACAAGGAAGCCCTGCGCGGTTTGACCAAGATTGCCGCCAAGGAGTGGGGCCAGTACGGCATTTGCGTGAACATCGTGCTGCCCGGCGCCGAATCGCCCGCAGCTAAGGCTTGGGCCGAGAAATTCCCAGAGGAATACGCTAAGCAGGTCAACCTTAACCCCATGAAGCGTTTTGGCGATCCCGAGGCAGACATCGCCCCCGTCGTCGCCTTCCTCGCCGGTCCGGACTCCTGCTACTTCTCCGGACAGAGTGTCATCGTCGACGGCGCCAACAGCATCATGCCGTAACAGGCCCGCGGGAGCTCTTCGCGCACCCGTCCGTCTCATCGGCTCATATCTCACTCATTTCAAAAGCGGGTCCTTCAAAAAAGAGGGACTCGCTTTCACCATCTATCGATTCAACTATTCTAATCTTGCGTTTTTCTTCCTACGATTCCGCCTCTTATAAGTCATTTGAGAACAGATTTACTTTTATTAGCTCTATTCTTCGATTAAAAGAACAAAATGGCCATTTTTTTTCTTTTATAACCTATAATCTATTCGATTAGATATCATTTCTCGGCTTATGGAGGATATCGTGTCGTATAGAACGCTTGAAAAGGAATTCTACGCCAACAGCTCTTCTGATCGCTACACCGCCCATGATGCCCTTCTTAGCAAGCGCTTCGATAGTGACTCAACATTCAAAACTGGCATTGCGCTAAGCACCGGTGAGCTATTCCTAGCAGTTCCCCGCGAGCTGTCCATTGCAACCGAACACGTATTGCGTCGCGAGCGGAGGGTTTCCGCCCTCTGGCGCGCCCTGCCCCCCATCGCGCTTGGAGCCTATATTCGCTCGCTCATCATGGACGAGGTTGTCTACAGCAATCAAATCGAAGGAGTTCACAGCACGCGCAAGCAAATTGAGGCCGCTCTTGAATCCTACAATCAAAATGACGACCACGCGCCCTTTATAGAATTTGCCAAGCTTTATCTTCAGCTAACCGACGGCGCCACACCGCCAGCTTCACTTGAAGATATTCGCAGCATCTATGACTCGGTAGTTGCTGACGCCATATCTCAAAAAGACCTACCAAGAGACACTCTGTTTCGTTCCGGCCCTGTTGAAATAATCAATCAGCACGGAAGGACTATACACAAAGGTATCACGCCGGAATCCGCAATTGAATCAATGATGCTTCAATGGATTGATTTATCAAGAAGCGACAATATCCCAGAGCTTTATTCTGCCATCTTATGCCATTTCCTCTTTGGCTATATACACCCTTTTTATGATGGAAACGGCAGAACCGGTCGCTACCTTCTCGCACTACACCTTAGCAATCCCCTATCCCAACCCACCGTCTTGTCCCTCTCAAGAACCATTGCTGAAAACAAAGCGATGTATTACAAAGCGTTCGATACCGTAGAACGGCCCCTTAATCACGCTGAAGGGACCTCCTTTGTCCTTATGATGCTTGAACTCATTACTCAGGCTCAGGAGTCGCTTATATTGGACCTTTCAGCAAAGCAAGACATGCTCGACGTCCTTGCAGGCAGAATCGGCACCTTAGAATCCGAATACGGCAGAAGAGGATGTCAGGTCCTATTCTATGCAGCCCAAATGCATCTCTATAACGTGCTCCAAGAAACTAGCCTGGATACGCTTGCGCGCGACCTGAGCATCTCCAAGCCGACCGCGCGTCGCGCGATTCAAAGCCTTGAAACCATCGGCATCCTATCGAGGACTTCGCCGCGCCCGCCCCGCTATAAACTGACCGAGAAAGGAATGGACCTTCTAGGGATCGAGTAAACTCACGCAATAGAGCGTGTCGCGCCCATCCCCATCGCCACAAAGCAGACCAGCAAAACCGCGACGATCCCCCAGCGCCACCAATTCACCTTGGTGAGCACCCAGCGGTAGAACCAATCGCGCGGCAGCTCATCCGCGGACGCACGGCCCTCCAAAAACGCAACGATATCGGTCGCGTTCACTAGATCCCGCGCTCGCCTCACCCTATCTCGCCCCGCCACGGCGAATAGCATATACAGCATGACCGTCCACTGAATAACGCCAAGCACCATGCTATAGCCTTGATACGCTGACCAACTCGCCCCGTGCTCCCGCAGCGCGGAGCGCGCAAGCCCAACGCAGATGAGAACCAGGATGTTGACCCACTCCATGATGAACGAGCGCATCAACACGCGCCTGTCGTTCGCCGCCTCGCGCGCCAACTCATCGGCGTCGCCACCAAGCAGCTCATCCACCGTCACGCCAAAAACGCCCGCCAGAAGCTGCAGACTCTGAATGTCCGGCAAGGTTGCCCCGCGCTCCCAATTGCCCACCGTCTGACGCGTCGCAAATACCACCTCGGCAAGCTGCACCTGGGTCAAGCCCGCCTTCTCGCGATGCTCGCGTATGCGCGCGCCCACGTTCACGTTCTGCATAGACGACACCTCCCAGGAGATGTTTTGGACGAGGAACTACGGCATGGTTATATCACGGCGTCGGCGCCGTGGCGCTATAAAGTCGCTGTTTAGGTATGGCAAATGTCTTTACCATACCCTGAACTGGCAGAATACCTCACAGCATGCAACCTCACATTAGGTACAGGTTCTTTTCTGAGGCGCGGGGCCACGGCGAACATCATGATCCCCACGGCATCGCTTAGCTCTCGACCGCGCCCGTCTGTGCGCGGGCGCTTCGCGACGGGAATGGAAACTGCAACCAAGATGATGATCGATCACAGCAACGCCAAGACTATACATACAAGAACAATGAGCGCGTAAAGGACCGTCATAACCGCTGGCAAGTTGGTTAGTATCACGCGGTAGAACACGTTGTTGGGTGGCTCCTGGCCTTCCGGGTAGCCTTCAACAAACATCATGACGCTCACCGCATCGCCCAACTCTCGACCGCGGGTAATCGAGCGTACGCGCCTAGTAGCAGCATCTTCCCCCAAAGCGATGATTAACACGATCGCAAGAACGCCCAACTTCGCGTAGTGGTTACCTTCCGCAGTAAAGCGCACGAAAAGCAAAACACAAGCAAGATGTACCAGGTACAACGCACCGTAGAGGACCATGTATCGGGCGAGCTGGCGCCGGGCCTCCGCCGTTTCCGCAACGATGGCGGGAACTTCATCCCCCAGGATTCCGTCGACCGTGGTCCCCAGCGACCGGGCGACCAACTGCAGGCTCTGCACGTCCGGCAGCGTCTTACCGTTCTCCCAGTTGCCCACCGACTGGCGCGTGACAAACGCAGCGGCAGCTAAATCGTCTTGCGTCATACCCGCTCGCTCGCGGCATGCGCGAATCCGAACGCCGATCCTCTTTGCAACGTCCATGAGCGCCTCCCTGTACCCGTCACGGGCAACGTCAGAACGATTATCCCCCACGCACGGGCGGAAGCGCGCATCACGTATGTCGAAGGTGTTTTGCATCCCGCGTCTCATCTGGTCGACTTGCATATCACGCCGCTCGGCGCCTCCCTTTGAGCAAAGCCGCCACTAAAAAACGTCCCCGGATCTCTCCGGAGACGTTTTCTACATGCGATATGCGAGGAGCACTAAAAGTATTGCTTCTCTATGCGCCTTCTGCCGCGGTCTCGGAATCGATCTCCGCAGCAGCGGTCTCTTCGGCCTCCGCCTCGGCGCGTGCCTCGCGGCGATCAGCGAAATTGTTCACGCCCGCGCAGATGCACAGGGCGAGAGCCACGCCGCCGCCGATAATGGCGAGCAGGATGGGCGGGACGCCAACCATGATAAAAGGATCGGTCATCTTCAATCCCCCTTACACAAACAGTCCGCCGGCGATGCCCGCGACGCCCGTGAAGGCAAGCGCCATCAGCGAAGCGGTGATCAGCGTGATGGGAAGGCCGCGAAGCGCATGGGGAACCAAGCGCTCATCGATGCCGTTACGGACAAAGGCGAACAGGACGACGGCCAAGAACAGACCAAAGCCCGCACCGACGGAAGCGCCGAGAGCGGACGAGAAAGTCATGGTATCCGCCATGGCGCCCTGGGAAAGCGGCACGGCCAAAACGGCCGCGTTGCAGGCCAAAATGGTGCAGGCGCGCAGAATGCGGGTACGCTCCTCGGAGGGCTTGCCCGCACCCATGATGGTGCCGCCCACAAAGATGGCGCCGGTGCTGGCGAGCACGCAGCCAAGGGGGGCAAGATAGGACACACCCCAAGGCAGCAGGAAGCCCGCGTAAAGCGGCCAGCAGATAACGCCGGCAACCGCTACGGAAATACCCAGAAGACCGCCCATGCGAATGGCATCCTGCGGGCGCTGGGCGACCAGAATCACGGAAACCATGGCGATGAGCTGCGCGAAGACGATGTTGTTATCGAACGCAGCGGTGAACAGAGCGTTGAGGAATTCCATTAGCGCTCACCCTCCTTAGCAGCTGCGGACTTGGCGCGCGCGTCGCAGATGGACTGGACAAAGGTGGCAACCAGGGCCAAGACCAGCAGCGAGCCGGCGGGCTTGCCGAAGATGGACAAGGGAGAAGCGGCGAGCTCGGGCATGGTGAGGCCAAAGACCTCGCCCGTGCTGAGCATGCCGTTGATGAAGCCCACAAAGGTAAGCGTCGCGAAAGCGCACACGGCGGCGAAGGCGGCGGTGCCAAGCGAAGACTTGGAGGCCGGCTGCGCGGAGAAGCCCTCACGGGCAACAAAGGCCACTGCCATGGCGTTTACGCAGGTAAGCGGCAAGTAGATGCCAAGCGCCTCGTGCACGGCGGGCTCGACCACGCGCACGGCAAAGCTCACCAGCACCGAAACCATGGCACCGGCAAGCAGCGTCACGGGCAGGTAGGAGAACGCGCCGGTAAAGCGACGGGTCACAGGAGCGATCAGCGCCATGGCAAGGATGGCGACGGCGGTCGCGATGCCGATGGCGGCACCGTTGACAACGGAGGTGGCCACAAAGAGGCCCGGCAGGGCTGCGGCAGTAACCACAAAGGTAGGCGTACGGACAAAGTCGGCGATGCGCTCGTCCTGCTCGCGGATAACGTTCTGGTTCAAAGCCATCTTATTTGCCTCCCATCTGCGCATACGCCTCGAAGGCGATGTTGAGGTCGGCGACGATAGCCTTAGTGGTGAAGGTCGCGCCGGAGACGCCGTCGACCTTGGTCTCGCCGCTGCCAGGCTCCTCGACCGTAAGCACGCCGGAAGCGTCCAGGTCGGTAAAGGTGCCGAAGTAGTCCTCGGTCAGGGCGTTGGTACCGATACCATCGGTCTCGTCCTCGGCGACAACCTGGATACCGGCGACCTTGCCGGCAGACGTGATGCCAACCATAACCTCGACGTCGCCGTGGTAGCCCTTGGAGGCGACATCGAAAACGTAATCGCCGGAATCGGTCTTATACACGGAGACAAGACCCTCGACGGCGGGGGCGGACACCTTCTCAAAGGTGGCATCCGGGAACAGCAGCGCGCGCTGGGCGCCGCCCTTGGATTCATCGAGCTTGGCGTCGGCCTCGGCGAAAGCATCGGTCATGCCCCAATGAACCGCAGCGGTCACGCCGCCGCACACCAGCGTGGCGACCAAAATGAGCGCGAGCGTGTAGAAGGCGCCGTTGCGATGGCGCGAAAGCCAGGAGTTAGACGAGGGCATTCTTCACACCTCCCACCGGACGGGGACGGGTATAGCGATCGATCAGCGGCACGAACATATTCATGAACAGGATCGAGAAGGCAACGCCTTCGGGAGCGGCGGCGAACAAGCGCACCAAGGAGGTGATGAGGCCGCAACCGATACCGAAGATGATCTTGCCCTTGGGCGTCATCGGGGTGGTGGTGTAGTCGGTCGCCATGAAGAAGGCGCCCAGGGCCAAGCCACCGGAGAGCAGCTGGAAGACCACGTCCTCGCCAGCAAGGCCCATGACGACGGCAACGGTGCCGATGAAGGGCAGGGTCGCCCACGCGTCGACCACCTTGATGGCAAGCAGGAACAGATAACCGGCGAGCAGGGTGATGATGCAGGTCTCGCCCAAAGCGCCGGCGTGGTTGCCCAGCAGCATGTCCATGATGCTGTAGGGGTTGGACTCCATCGCCAGCGGAGTGGCGCCGGTGATGGCGTCAAGCGGCTTGCCGGCGACGTCCGGGTAGGAGGACAGGGCGCTGGGCAGCGCGACCATCACGAAGATGCGCGCGGCGACCGCGGGGTTGGCAAAGTTGTTGCCGATGCCGCCGAACATCATCTTGACGACGACGATTGCGAACGCGGTGCCCAGGACGGCAACCCAAAACGGGCAGGTCGCGGGCAGGGTGAAGGCGAACAGCATGGCGGTGACCACGCAGGACATATCGCCCGCCGTGGACTCGCGGTGCATGATGGCGCAGCACAGATGCTCGCTCACCAGGGCGGTGGCGATGCACACCAGCACCAGCAACGGGGCGCCCAGGCCATAGAGCCAGGTTGCGGCGATCAGCGTGGGCACCAACGCCAGGCAGACGGCGCCCATGATCTTGAACGTGGATGCGCTGCCATGGAAGTGCGGGGAATCCTCAAAGATGAGATTCATACGTTACGCCTCCTTCGCAGGTCGGGTGAGGCGCGCGACCTCGCCGCGATAGACCGCCTTGCCCTCGCGGATCGAGGCGGTGATACGCCTGTGGGCAGGGCAGGTAAACGCGCAGGAGCCGCACTCCATGCAGTTCATGACGGCGAGCTCGTCCAGCTCCACCGCATCATGTCGACGGCTGGCGGCGTCGAGCGCGTAGGGCATGAGGCCCAGCGGGCACACGCGCACGCAGCGGCCGCAACGGATGCACGGGGACTCCTCGGGCAGCTCCGCCTCCTTGTCAAGACAGAGGATCGCGTTGTTCGCCTTCAGGATGGGGCAATCGATATTGGTGATGGTGCGGCCCATCATCGGTCCGCCCATGATGATCTTCTTGGGATCCTTCACCAGGCCGCCCGTGGCCTCGATAACGTCGCGAACGCTCATGCCCAGGGGCACGCGGTAATTGCCGGGGTTGGCGACGCAATCGCCCGCAAGGGTGATGGTGCGGCGAACCAGCGGCACACCGTAGCGGAAATACTCCTCGACGCGGGAAACCGTGGTGACGTTGAGCACCAGGCAGCCGGCATCGATGGGCAGGCCGCCGGCGGGGACGGCACGGCCGGTCGTGGCCTCGATCAGGACCTTCTCGCCGCCAGCGGGGTACTTGGTGGGAACCATGAGGACCTCGACCAGGTCAGAAACGCCCTTCTCGGCGATCGCCTTGTTGAGGGACTCGACCGCCTCGGGCTTGTTGTCCTCGACGCCGATGACTACGGCGGGGATCTCGAGCGCGCGCGAGATGCGGACCACGCCGTCGATCACGCGCTCGGCGTGCTCGATCATCTGACGGTAGTCGCTGGTGATGTAGGGCTCGCACTCCATGGCGTTAACGACCACAAACTCGAACTTCTTGCCAGCGGGCGCCTGCATCTTGAACCACGTGGGGAACGAGGCGCCGCCCAAACCAACCACTCCGGAGTTGCGGACGCAGGCGATGAACTCGTCCTTGGTGGAGTAGGTGGGGACCTCGAGCGCGGGGTCGTTTTCCATCTTGCCGTCCGAGGTGATCTCGACTACGGGCGCGGTGGCGCCGGTGGGCAGCTTCTCGGTGGCAACGGAGGTGACCGTACCGGAAACGCTCGCATGGATGGGGGCGTAAAGGCCCTCGCCCGTTCCGATCAGCGTGCCGATGTAGACGTGGTCTCCAACCTCGACGCACGGGGCGCACGGGGCACCGATGTGCATGTTCAGCGGGATGCGAACCTTACTTGGGGGCTCGATCCACGTGCAGGGACAATCCCGCGTGTCCTTGCACTGGGGCGGATGGACGCCGCCCAGCGTCTTATGAAGAGAGAACATTACTCCCCTTTCGCTCCTCTTCCTCTTCTGTTCCGCCGCAGCGAGCTGTTGCAGAACAACAAAGTCCAACGTTCTATTCTAGATGCTTTTCTTCATCATTTAAACACGTACCATTATTCGAGAATTAGAATAATGCTCTAAAAGAAAAAGAACTCGCTCGATACAGCCGTACCAAGCGAGTTCTTTGGCGATTATCTTTCTTGATGCGCAGCCTTGCGCTTACTGTTTGCGGACGAGGATTAGCCCAAGTTACCGCCCTGTCCAAAACCGCTGCTGGAGCCGCGGCCCATAAGCTCTTCCAGATACTGGAGGAATTCCTCCTCGGTCATGGAGTTGCCGGAGGCGTCGCCCTGCGAGTTGTCCTGCTGGTCGGTCTGCAGGGCCTCATCGGAACCAAGCGTGACCTCAACCTCCCGCTCCTTGGAGTCGCGAACCACGGTGAGGGTCACCTTGTCTCCCACCTCATGTTCGCGCAGGGCGATGATCAAGCCGTCTGCAGAGGTTACCTGTTCGCCATCGATCTTCGTGATGATGTCGTTCTCCTGAATGCCGGCGTCCGCCGCGGGACCGCCATCGCTTACCGCAACCACCAGAGCGCCCTCGGTGGCACCCAGGTTATTGGCGCGAGCACTCAGCGCGTTCACCGAGGTAAGGCTGACGCCAAGGTACGGATGGACGGGGGTCTTGCCGTCGATGATCTGGCTGGCGATGTTGATGGCGTAGTTGACCGGAATTGCAAAGCCAACGCCCGAGCTGGAACCAGAATAGGACTCGATGATGGAGTTGATGCCGATAAGCTCGCCGTTATCATTCACCAGCGCGCCGCCGGAGTTGCCGGGATTGATGGCAGCATCCGTCTGGATCATGTTGGCGTAGATGGAGGTGCCGCTGGTAGAGGGCAGCGCGGTGGAGCGGTACAGGGCGCTCACGATGCCGGTGGAAACGGACTGCTCGTTACCAAAGGGGCTGCCGATAGCCATAACCCATTCGCCCACGGACAGGTCATCGGAGTCGCCGATTTCGATAGGGGTCAGCTTGCTGGAGTCGACGTCCTTAAGGCGGATAACGGCCAGGTCGCTCGAGGAGTCCTCGCCCACCAGCTCCGCCTCGTAGCTCTCGCCGCCCATGGAGACAACCAACTCCGTCGCGCCCTCGATCACGTGGCAGTTGGTGAGGACGTTGCCATCCGTATCAAGCACCACGCCCGAACCCACACCGGAGCCTTCGCTGGTAGTGGTGCTGATAGAAACCACTGAGGGCTGTGCCTTTGCGGCGACAACCTCCGCCAGAGTGGTGTCCTCCGCGTCGATCTCGATGTTTTGCGTAGAAGTGCTGCCCGTCGCCTGAACGTCCGAGTCGGTGATCTTAAAAGCGCCGGACATGACAAGCGCGATTACCAGCACCGCGCCCACAACCAAGCCGCCAAACGACGCCAAAAAGACCGGAGCCTTCTTGGTCTTGGTCTTCACCACGGTGTGCTTTACGGTCTCGGTCGTCGGAGGGACCGCGCCGGGCATAGCGGGGTCCTGCTGCGGAGAGGCCGTATGGGTGGTTGGCTGGGCAGGCGTGGGCTCAACCTCGACACGCGGGGCGGAGCCGTGGAAAAAGGAGTCGCCAACGCCGTCGGGGCGCTGCGGGATCTTGTCATCACTCATGGTTGCTTCCTATCTTCAAACCGTTGGGTCAAGAAGAGTTTTACCCCAATGCGGCGCCCCATGCGTGGCAGAACGGAGCACATTAAACGTTTCGCAAGCAGGCTTAAGTAATCCCTTAAGTAAATGGTTGCCCACCATTAAGAAAGTGGACGAGGGAAAAGAAAAGGAGGGCCAAGAGACCCTCCTCGATACGGTGCTATGCAGAGTACGGGCGCAACGGGGCGGCGCCCGTCAAAACGCTACTCCTTGAACAGGTAGCCCACGCCGCGAACCGTGGTGATATGCGCGGCGATCTGCGGGCCGATCTTGGAGCGAATGCGACGAATGTGCACGTCAACCGTGCGCGTACCGCCGCAATACTCAAAGCCCCATACGCGATGCAACAGCACCTCGCGGCTATAAGCACGGTTGGGGTGCGTGGCCAAGAAAGATAGCAGCGAGTACTCCATCAGCGTGAGGTCGACCGGCTCATCGTCCAGATACACCTGATACGTAGCAAGGTTGATGGTCATGCCGTCAACGGTGAGGATATCATCGCCCGCAAACGGGTCCTCCTCGCCCATAAGGCGGCGGGCGCGGATCTCGAGCTCAAGCTCTGTAGCGCCAGAACAGATGAAGTCGACGCGTGCGCGGGAGGGAATGCGCAGGCTCGCCAGCGCGTCCTCGTCCGCGATCAGCAGCATGGGAATGCTGCCGCGCCCGTCCAACCACTTGGCGATATGGTCCAGGCGATCGTTGCGCAAGCCGTCCACATCAAGGATCAGCAAATCGAAATCATGGGTGGCGTTGGGCGAATCCGGCGTTGCCGCGTACACCTCTACGCCCATGGTAGAGGTCAGGGTCCGGGCAAAGTCATGGAAACGCGTAGTACGCGCCATAAAGAGTACGTTCTTCTCGGACATTCGCACCTCCCTTTTTAGTGACATGATAACAAGAACCGCTGGTAGATATATGCGCTATCAGCAGTCATTTTTATTTTTATGTAAAAAACTTTCACTCGCGGCGCGAACGGGGCGCCGTTTCGAATAAAAGGGGCCGCACCGCATCAAAACGACGCGGCCCATGACGCTATCTTTCTTCTATGAAGAAGCGGCTACGAGTTAGCCAGGTAGTGCTTGATCTCCCACTCGGTGATGGTGGACGAGTACTTCTCCCATTCGCCGCGCTTCTTCTTAAGGAAGAACCCGTGGATGTGCTCGCCCAGCGTCTCGCGCATAAAGTCGGAGTTCTCGAAGTAGTCGAGCGCCTCGGCAAGGCTGCGGGGCAGCGGCTGGATGCCATGGCGGCGCAGCTCGGCGTCGCTCAGGCTGGTGAGCGCGCTGGTCGCCTCCTCCGGCAGGGTGAAGCCGCGCTTGATGCCGTCGAGGCCCGCCGCCAGCGTCACCGCGTTGGTGAGATAGGGATTGGCCATGGGATCGGGCGTGCGCAGCTCGATACGGCTTGACTGGTGCTTGCCCGGCTTATAGATGGGGATACGGATCATCGCGGAGCGGTTGCGCAGACCCCAGCTTGCGCAGGTGGGAACAGAGCCGCCACCGGTGACCAGGCGCTTGTAGGAGTTCACCGTGGGGTTGGTGATCGCGGAGATCTCGTTGGCATGGGCCAAGATACCGGCCATGTAGCTCTTGGCGATGGGCGACAGGTGGTACTCGGGATCGTCCTCGCCCCAAAACACGTTGTTGCCGCTCTTATCGAACAGCGACTGGTGCAGGAACATGGCGCTGGAAGGCTCCTTGGCGATGGGTTTGGGCATGAAGGATGCGTGGATGCCCGCCTCGAAGGCCTCTAGGCGAATGACGTGCTTGGCGGTCATGATGGCATCGGACATGGAAAGCGCCTCTGCATGGCGAAGCGAGATACCGTGCTGCGAGCGACCGGAAGAATGGAAGGTGTACTCCACCGGCACGCTCATCTTCTCGAGCATGAGAACGGTGGAGCGACGCAGGTCGCGCGCGGAATCGGACGGAGTGAGGTCGAAATAGCGAACATCGTCCAGAGGCTCGGGCGTGGACTCGTCCGGAAAGTAGTAGAACTCGAGCTCGGTGCCCACGTTCATGATGTAACCGTCTTTTTCGGCCTTCTTGAACATACGGCGCAGGCACTCGCGCGGATCGCCGGCAAACGGCTTGCGGTCCGGCGTGCACACGTCGCAGAAGATGCAGGCGACGCCGTCATGGCTAGGGCGCCAAGGCAGGACCTGGAACGTGGAGGGATCGGGGAACGCGAGCATATCGGACTCGTCGGGCGTGGTAAAGCCCTCGATGGCCGAGCCATCGAAACCGATGCCCTCCTCGAATGCGACCTCGAGGTCCTCCGGGGCGATTGCGAAGCTCTTAAGCCTACCGAGAACATCGGTAAACCAAAGGCGAACGAAGCGAATATCGCGTTCCTCGACTGTGCGGAGCACGAAGTCGATGTTCTGCTGCAGGTCCATGGGAAGCCCTTTCACGCGGTGCATATCAAGCTGGCATTGACTTTAACAAATCATTTTCGCACAGCATTGTTTCCGCAAGATTACCTTGCAGGCATATTACAGCGTCACGCCGTCTTTCCAGATCGAGATCTCATGGCAGCCGCGGCGCTCAGCGCTGGTCTGCTTGCCGCTTGCCGTCTCAAGCACCAGATTCCACAAGTCGATGGCGGCCTCATCGATGGTGCGTTCGCCCGTGGCGACCACGCCGGCGTTGAAGTCCATCCAGTTGGCCTTGTGCTGGCACAGGCGCTCGTTGGTAAAGACCTTGAGCGTGGGTGCCGGGGCGCCAAACGGCGTGCCGCGACCGGTGGAGAACAGGATCACATGGCAGCCCGCCGCGGTGAGCGCGGTGGTGGAGACCATGTCATTACCGGGGCCGCAGAGCATCTGCAGACCGGGCTTGCGCACCGTGTCGCCGTAGCCCAGCACGTCGACGATGGGCGCGTTGCCGCCCTTCTGGACGCAGCCGCAGCTCTTGTCCTCGAGCGTGGTGATGCCGCCGTCCTTGTTACCGGGGCTGGGGTTCTCGTACACAACCTCGCCGTGGCTGATGAAGTAATCCTTGAAGCCGTTGAGCATGTCGGCGGCCGCATCGAACACGTCCTGGCCCTCGCAGCGGTCGAGCAGGATCGACTCGGCGCCGAACATCTCGGGCACCTCGGTAAGCACGGAGGTACCGCCGCCGGCGACCGCGATATCGGAAACGCGGCCGATCACGGGGTTGGCGGTGATGCCGGACAGGCCGTCGGATCCGCCGCACTTGAGGCCGATGGCCAACTCGGAGGCAGAGATGGTCTCGCGCTTGAACGTCTTGGCGTGAGTGGCCAGCTCGGAAAGGATCTTATGGCCCTCTACCAACTCGTCCTCAACGTCCTGGCAGGTAAGGAAGCGCACACGCTGCGCGTCGTAGTTGCCCAGCTCCTCAAGTACCTGGTCGTGCGTGCAGTTTTCGCACCCCAGCGAAAGGAAGAGCACGCCGGCGGCGTTCGCATGGCGAGAAAGCGCTACCAGCAGCTTGCGGGTCTGCGCATGGTCGGCACCCGTCTGCGAGCAGCCAAAGGGATGCGGGAAGTAGTACACGCCCTCAAGGCTGTCCCCCACCAAGTCCTGAGCCTGTTCGCACATGGCGCGGGCCACCTCGTTCACGCAGCCGACCGTAGGAATGATCCACAGCTCGTTGCGCGTGGCGGCGCGGCCGTCGGCACGGCGGAAGCCCTGGAAGGTCTTGGGCTCGATAGCCCGGAGCACCGGGTGCGACGGATGGTACTCGTAATCGACCTCGCCGGAGAGGTTGGTCTTGACATTATGCGTATGTAGCCAGCTACCTGCTTGGACATCGCAGGTCGCATGGCCGATGGGCAAACCGTACTTGATTACGTTGTCGCCAGCGGCGATCGCGCGGACGGCCATCTTGTGGCCCTGGGGAATATCCTCGGTCGCCGTGACCTCGCCTGCGCCCGGAACCGAGACCACGGTACCGGTGGCAAGGGGCTCGAGCGCCACGATCACGTTATCGGCCGGATTGATCTGGATGGTCTTCACGTGTGGCTCCTCCGATCATGAGAAAAACCGCAGGCGGGTACTGCCCCGCCCGCGGCATACAAGGTTTACAGAGCTGCAGCGTACGCGGCGGCGGCACCATGGGTGCGAACGGTCGCCAGCGCGCTGGTCACAAAGTCGAGAAGACCGGGGACCTGCGTGAGGTCCTGACCCCACATCTGCTCGTTGGAGAGCACGGCGGCAACCAGGTCGGCGTCGGCGTCATCCGCATGGGCGGCGTAGAAATCGAGGACAAAGGCGTCATCCCGTGCAACGTAAGCCGTGCCGTCGGCACGACGCAGGTGCAGGCCATCGTCCTCGCGACCCTCCAGGCCGGTGGAGTAAAACGCGATCAGGGTCGCCAGGCTGGTAGCCAGGCACGCGGGCAGCTCGTCCTTCTGCTCAACGTAGTCCAGCAACGTGGGCAGGTCGCGGGCGCGCCACTTAGCGGTCGAGTTCAAGCAGATGGAGAGCAGCTGATGGTCGATAAACGGATTATCGAAGCGGTTCTCGACCGCCGCGGCGAACGCGCGCAGGTCTTCCTTGTCCAACTCACCGGACAGGGTGGGGATAACCTCATGGTCAAGCATCTTGTTCATGAAACCGCGCACAACCTCGTCATGCATGCAGTCGCGAACGATGTCGAAGCCGGCAAGCCAGGCACCCGGAACAAAGCAGGTGTGAGCTCCGTTCAAGATGCGGACCTTGCGCTTCTTGTAGGGGGTCACATCCGGGGTGACAAAGACGCCCGGAAGCCCCGCTTGGATGAACGGTAGCTTGGCAGCCAGCGCCTCATCGCCCTGGATGCCCCACATCTGGAAGGGCTCGCGAACCGTGAGGAAGGGATCCTCGTAACCCAGGCGCTCTGCAACGGCCTTCGCCTCGGAGGCCTCGCGGATGCGGCCGGGGACGATGGTGTCAACAAGGGTGGTGCAAAAGGTGCACTCATCATCGAGCCAGGCGCCAAACGCATCCTCCAGACCCCAGTCGGAGACATGCTGGTGGACAATGCGCAGCAGCTCGGCGCCGTTGTGGTCGATGAGCTCGCAGGAAAGGACGATCACACCGGACTTGTTCGCCTTCCAGCGCGCATAGAGCACCTGCGCCAGCTTGGCGGGAAAGCTCGCCGGGGGCTCATCGTCCAGCTTGCAAGAAGCGTCGTAGGCGATGCCGGCCTCGGTGGTGTTGGAGACGATGATCTCCAGGTCGTCGGAGACGGCAACGCCCATGATCGCCTTATAGTCCTCCGCGCGGTACGGGTTAAGGCAGCGGCTGCAGCTTGAGATCAGGCGAGTCTCGTCCACCTGCTGACCGTTCTCACGGCCGCGCATGAGCACGGTGTACAGCCCATCCTGGGCGTTGATGCCATCTGCGAAGCCAAACGCTCCATTGATGGGCTGCACCATGCAGATGCGACCGTTCCATCCGGTCACCTCATTTGCCAAGTCGAAGAAGCGGTCGACGAAGGCGCGGAGGAAGTTGCCCTCGCCAAATTGGAGAACCTTCTCGGGGGCGTCGGCGGGTACCACGTAGCTGGTATTACCGATCTCCGCCAGCGTCGTACGATTCAAAGTCTTCATTTACTTCTCCTCTGCAAGATCAAAGCCAAAATAACGAACAGCGTTGTTGTAGGAAATATCGCGGACCAGGCTGCCAAGCAGCTCCATATCGCGCGGGAACTTGCCGGCCTCGACCCACTCGCCAAGCAGGCCGCACATCACGCGACGGAAATACTCGTGACGCGGGTAGGACAGGAAGCTACGGGAATCGGTCAGCATGCCGATAAAGTTGCCGAACACGCCCTCGTTAGCAAGGGCGGTCATCTGCTCGCGCATGCCCACTTCGTTATCGTTGAACCACCAGGCGGAGCCGTTCTGGAGCTTGCCGGCGACGGGAGCCTCTTGGAAGCACGCCATCACGGTGTCGATCATGGTGTTGTCGACCGGGTTCAAGCTGTACAGGATGGTCTTGGGCAGGCCGCTGTTCTCCTGGATGGAGTTGAGGAAATCTGCCAGCTGATCGGCAGGGGTGTAGTTGGAGATGCAGTCGTAGCCGGTATCCGGGCCAAGCTTGGCGAACATGGCGCGGTTGTTGTCGCGCTTGCAGCCAAAGTGCAGCTGCATGGCCCAGCCCAGACGCACGTACTCGCTGGCGACAAACTGCATAAAGGCGGTCTTGTATGCCAGGACCTCGTGCTCATCAAGTGTGTCGCCGGCAAGCGCCTTGGCGAAGACGTGCTCAATCTCATCCTCAGACGCCGGCACGTACATCACGTAGTCCAGCGCGTGATCAGAAGCGCGGCAACCAAGCTCATGGGCGACGTCATAGCGAAGGGAGATGGCGCGCTTGAGGTCTGCAAACGAGGAGATGGAGACGTGGGCCACATCTGCCAGACGGCCCAGGTAGCTCACGAACTCACGGCCGCGTTCGATGCGAAGTGCTGCATCCGGACGCATAGCGGGAACAACCTGCACGTCGAAGGTGGGGTCGGCAGCGATCTTCTTGTGCCACTCAAAGCTATCTGCCGGGTCATCGGTGGTGCAGATCATGCGGACATTAGAGCGGCGAACCAGCTCACGGCAGGAGAAATCGTCCTGTGCAAGCTTGGCGTTGGCCAACTCCCATACCTCCTGAGCGGTCTGGGAGTTGAGCACGCCCTCATAGCCAAAGAAACGCTTGAGCTCCAGGTGGCTCCACTCAAAAACGGGGTTGCCAACGCAACGCTCCAGGGTCTCCGCCCACTTCTGGAACTTCTCGCGAGCCGGGGCGTCACCGGTGATAAAGCGCTCGTCCACGCCGTTGGCACGCATAAGGCGCCACTTGTAGTGGTCGCCGCCCAGCCAGACCTCGGTGATGGATTCAAAACGCTTGTCCTCGAAAATCTCCTTGGGGGAAATATGGCAGTGATAGTCAACAATGGGCATGTGCTCCGCATAGGTGTGGAATAGCTCCTCACCCGTCTGCGTGCTCAGAAGAAAATCCTGATCGTCCATAAAAGCCTTCATGTGTATCCTCTCGACTTCGCAAACATACTCGATGTCTGCGACCCCCGGGCGAGAAAAGCTGTCGCTCGCCTTTGTACAAGGTGAACGTTACCCTAATCCGAGAGAAATAGCACTAGGTTAGGTGAACGTTCACTTTACCTATACAGACGAACGGTTCGTTTTCATCGGTGAACGGTTCTTCGCTCGATGGGGTCCGATGGGATCAAACCAGGGAGCACGTTGCTGGAACCACCGCCAAACGCGCCCGTCGCGGTTCATCAAAAGCCATGCTCATCTGGCGGTGCGCCGAACTCCCGCCTGGCTGCACCGCTGTTTTTCAGCTTCAGTTGGACTTGGGGCCCTGCTGAAAACGGCCTTCGTTTACACCTCTTGCTATTTTTAGGCTTCAGTTGGAGTAACCTCTGCTGAAATCAGCCTTCAGTTGGACTTGGCATAGAACCCGATGAAGACCTAATTGGAGAAACCCATGGTAGATAGACCAGCAGAATCGAAGACTCGATTTCGCAAGTCCAACTGAACCGCATTTTTAGCAACGGAGGTAACACGGAGGCTGATTTCAGCAGAGCCCCAAGTCCAACTGGAGGCCGTTTTCAGCATCGCGTGTATTTTGCTGCCCGGAGTGTCCAGCCTACAGGCATGTCACCGCCGCTCGTGATGTGCGGTAATAGAAAGGGCGCCACTAAATAGCGACGCCCCCGACATCGATAGGCCATGAGCCACAAACCGAATCTTCGATGCTTCCCTACCCCGTAACCTGAACGTGCGCCGCAGTTGCGTAGCGGTCGAGATTGCTCCTAAACACCAGCTCCACCATACCGCGCTCCACGTCGCTTTGCGGGCGCTCGCCCAGCAGCACAAAATCAAGCAGCCTCTTGAGGGCGGCCTGCGCCATGCCAAAGGGATCCTTGTAGACCAAGTTGTTCACAATGCCGCGACGCAGCGCCAAAACGCTCTCGGGGAACAAATCGTTGCCAATCGCCAGGACCTCGCCCACCATGCCAAGCTCCACCAGCGTGTCCGCAAGCACTTCCGACCCCACGGCAAACACGCTGCAGACCATGTCCGGTCTCGCGGTATTCAACACGCGGGAGAGTTCCTCATGGAGACGATCCTCCTGCTGGTGGGCTCCGCAAAGGTCATCCACCCTCACCTGGGCGCGCTGGGCGCGCAGGTATTCATGGAACGCACGAGCCACCAGCGCATGGGACTCGGACTGGGGGTCGCCCGCCAAGAGGAGGATGCGGGCGTCCTGCTTGCCTCGAAGCAGGTTGATCGTCTGCTCGGCCATAAGACTGCCGGCCATGGCGTAGTCGGACACCACGGCGGCGATGCGCTTGGTCTGCGGTTTATCGCCATCCAGCAGCACCACCGCGGTGCCCGTCTCCGCAATCTCCTTCAACAGCGCCGTCCCTTCAGGACGAATGGGGGCGAGCGTCAGTAGGCCGTCAATATGCTCTCCTTCGTTTATACGGTCGAGAATGCCCACAAGGGCAATGGCGTACTGTCCAAACGCATACTCGATATTCTCGAACACAGCACCCACGTCCGGCGCGTCCTCAATATAGGAACGGCAGCCCTCCCACAGGTAGGCATAGTAGTAACGTCCGCTTTTCGCCGGGCTTGGCAGACAGACAACAATCTTGGCGTCCTTGCGGCGCAAGCTGGATGCGTTGGCGTTGCGACGGTACCCCATCTCGTCCGCCAGGCTCGCAATGCGTGCGCGGACCTCGTCCGAAACACCGGGCTTGCCAGTCAGCGCCTTATGCACCGTGTTGACCGACACGTCCATGCGCGCCGCAATATCCTTCATGGTCACTCGCGCCATGATCCACCAGCCTTATGCCTCGTCCCTTCTAGGGAACGTTCACTTCACTAACCTACCTTACCACGGACGAGGAGCCGATGCAGACCAGTAACCACACCCAATCTTAATCGTCAAAACGGTGTACCCGTCGGTTGGTTCAACGAAGCAAGTGCGGGCGGATGGCAAGCCAACCGCACTCATATCGGTTGCCCGCGTTCCGCCCGCCCTTGGCCGCATTTCAGCTACACACCTCATGTTCGAAACTATTTCACGCCGCGTGAGAGCTCCTTCTCCACGGCATCCACGCCCTTTACAGCGGGACAACAGCTTTTCTGCTTAGAGCTGCAGTGCCCCGAGCACGAGCCGGAGGACGAGCAGTCTCCACACGTGCCCTTGCGCTTGGCGCGCACCAACACGGCGACAAATGCCGCGCCGATCAAGACCAGCAAAACGATATCGATGGGACTCATGGTTCCTCCTTTGTTTACTATGACTAACTTTAGCGCATATGCAGGGCAACGCGGCCCTTCCTCGTCCACGCAACACAAAAACGCCGCGCCCCACATAGCACAGGGGGACACGGCGTTAAAAACGGCAACAGGGGCTTGGGGCAAGCCTAGAGCGGCACAGCGCTATGCAGAGGCGCCCGCCGGGGTAAGGCGCTCCGCCGTATCATCGTCCCACGCACCGCGAGGCATGGGGCGGAAGAGCTGGAACAAGATGGCCAGCGCGAAGAGCACGGCGACTACGGTCCAGATGCTGAAGACCCCCTGGGCGGCAAGGTAGAACTGGTTGATCATAAGGTCCACGACCCAAGCGAAACCGCACTCGTAACCCAGCGCGACGGCGGTCCACTTGGCAGAGTTCATCTGGGCGCGGATGGTGCCCATGGCAGCGAAGCACGGGGCGCACAACAGGTTGAAGGCGCCGAAGGCGGCGATGGCGCCGGCGCTGGGGAAAAGCGCGGCGAACGCGGCCCACAGGCTCGGGTCGGTCTCGGTGGCGTCGGCCAGATGCAGCAGCGACGCTGCGGTGGCCATGACGTTCTCCTTGGCGACCAGGCCCGTGATGGACATGGCCGTTGCCTGCCAGGAATCGAAGCCAAGCGGTGCGAAGATCCACGCGAGCAGGCCGGCAAGAGACGCCAGCAGAGAATGGTCGGTGAACTCTTCCGGGATGCCCTCCATAGCGGGCAAGTAACCAAAGGCGCCGTTGAACAGGCCAAAGTTAGACAGGAACCACACCACGATGGTGGAGGCGAAGATGATGGTGAAGGCCTTCTTGACGTAGGCGCTCACGCGCTCCCACACGTGCAGCGCCCAGCTGCGAGCGCTCGGCATGTGGTAGCTTGGCAGCTCCATGACAAAAGGCGTGGGGCGGCCTGCGAAGAGCTTGGTCTTTTTGAGCATGATGCCGCTGACGATGACGGCGACAACGCCCAGGAAGTAGAAGAGCGGTGCAATCCACGTGGATTCGGCGTCGCCGATGAGCGCGCCCATGACAAGCGCGATGACGGGCAGCTTGGCGCCGCAGGGGATGAACGTGGTGGTCATGACCGTCATGCGGCGGTCCTTCTCGTTCTCGATGGTCTTGGTGGCAAGCACGCCCGGCACGCCGCAGCCGGTGGACACCAACATGGGAATGAAGGACTTACCGGACAGGCCAAAGCGACGGAAGATGCGGTCCATAACAAAAGCGACGCGCGCCATGTAGCCGCAATCCTCAAGGAAGGAGAGCAGGACAAAGAGGACGAACATCTGCGGGATGAAGCCCAGAACGGCACCCACGCCGGCAACGATGCCGTCGCAGACCAGGGAGATCACCATATCGCTGGCGCCCGCGGCGGAAAGCCAGCCCTCGAACAGCGCGGGGACGCTGGGCATGGCGGCACCAAAGAAGTCCCAGCCGTCGCCGAAGAGGTTGTCGTTCACCCAATCGGTCATGGAGGTGCCGAACGTGGAGATGGCCAGGTAGTACACGCCGAACATGATGGCGGCAAAGATGGGCAGACCCAGCCAGCGATTGGTGACGATGCGGTCTATCTTCTCCGAGGTGCTCATCTTGGCGGGCGCGCGATGCAGGCACTCGTCGATGATATGGGCGATGACGGCATAGCGCTCGCCGGTGATGATGGACTCCGCGTCATCGTCACAGTCGGCTTCGCACTGGGCGATGAGGGCCTCGATCTTCTGCGCGGCAGTGTCCGTCAACTTGATTGCTGATGCAGCATCCGAGTCGCGCTCGAACATCTTGACGGCATAGTAACGACGGCGATTTGCAGCGACGGATGCGGGCAGCTGCGATTCGATATGCTGCAGCACGTCCTCGATCGCGGAATCAAACGCATGGCGTTGGCCAGAGCCCTTGGTAGCGGCGGTGGTTTTCGCCTTATCGATAAGGGCATCGACGCCATTGTTCTTCAAAGCGGAGACCATGACGACCGGGCAGCCCAACGCCTTCTCCAGGCGGGCGACGTCGATGGTGTCGCCGTTCTTTTTCACCAGGTCTGCCATGTTGAGGGCGACCACCACGGGCAGACCCGTCTCGATCACTTGAAGCGCCAGGTACAGGTTGCGCTCCAGATTGGTGGCGTCAACCACCTGCACCACAACGTCCGCCTCACCGCTCATGAGGTAGTCGCGCGACACCTGCTCTTCCGGGCTATACGGAGACAGCGAATAGATGCCCGGGAGGTCCGTGATGATAACGCTTTTATCAGCCGACAGGGGCGCCTGCTTTTTCTCGACCGTAACGCCCGGCCAATTTCCCACGTAGCCGTTTTGGCCCGTAATCAAATTGAACAGCGTGGTTTTACCGCAGTTGGGATTACCCGCCAACGCGATATGAATCTGGGATTCAGCCATCATTCCTTCTTTCACATTAAGGCTTTGAGATTCAAGCAATTCCTGAGTTGGCCATTGTTGTTAGAATAGGCTAACTCTACCTGTAAAAAGAAACGCTTCAGGCCTACTCGACCTCTACGATCGCCGCTTCTTCCTTGCGGATAGACAGCTCGTAGCCGCGCACGGTAATCTGCACGGGATCGCCCAGCGGAGCCACCTTCACCACCTTAAACGCGGTGCCCTTGATAAGCCCCATGTCCATAAGGTGACGGCGCAGCGCACCCGTTCCGTGCAGCTTGACGATAACGGAGCTATCCCCCACCGCCACATCTCCCAATGTCTTCATGCTTCCCCCTCTCGGTTTGGCCTGCATCGCCCAGCGCGGCCAGCAACCGCCCTTAAGCGACCATTACGTTCTTGGCTACCTTGGCATCAAGGCCAAAGCGAGCGCCCTTGACGAGAACGATGATGTTGCCGCCGCCAGACGTGACCACATGCACCTGCGAGCCCTCGACAAACCCGAGCGTCTCCAGGTGTCGCTTGACGTCAGCCGCGCCCTTCACGCGCGAAACCGTCACCGTGTCACCAGCATATGCCATCGAAAGCGGCATCGCCGGCATCTGCGGACCCTGAGGCATCCTCAACCACCGTCTCTCCTCGTCCCAACACATCGCATAGCCGCTTTACCGCGCTTCCGCTTTCACACCGCTTCGCACTCTTGCGCGCCGTGACGACGAGCACGGTGCGAATACGGTGCAAATGCAGGAAAACTTCCCTTTCGCTACGGCAGCAATGGTGTCCCGCTCAAGGGAAGTTAGCCTTGGCTATGTTCACCTTGGTAAACTACCACCACTGAATTGAATTGAAAACCCAGAAAGACGATTTACCTGAAAAATTAAATTGTTCGTTCATTGTCATATTGATTCATCAAGCGAGAACACGAGGACGAATACGTGAAAAAGGGCGGACGCGATACCCCATCGCGTCCGCCCTTCCCGAGCAAGCCGTCTCAAGCCATGCGACACCTAGATAAGGCTCCGGTAAATCGCGCGCATATCCTCCTGGGATACCGGTTTGATGGTATTTGCCGGGCTTCCGCTGGCCTCCGCATCCGCCGCCATCTTATCGATAGCCCCGGTAAAAGCATCGGCATCGACACCAAACTCGGCGAGCGTTGGAATCTTGATCCTGGCCAGAAGATCATCAATCCCCTCCATAAGGTCACGCGCGGCAGCAGCGTCATCATCGGAAGCGGACAGCCCGCAGGCCCTGGCGACCTCCGCAAAGCGGTCGTAAGCGCCGTCCAGGGCAAAGTCGAAGCAGGCCTTCATCAGCATGGCGTTCGAAAGACCGTGGGGAACATGGAACAGAGCTCCGATGGGGCGGCTCATACCATGAATGAGCGTGACGCTGGCGTTATTAAACGCAATGCCCGCTTCAGTGGCAGCGAGCGACATCTGGGTCCTGGCCTCGATGTTGTCGGGTTCCTCCACGCAAGCGACGAGGCTGGTGAAAATCCTCTTAGCGGCCGAAAGGGCGAAAACCTGCGACAGAGGCTGCGCCTTACGAGAGGTGTACGCCTCAATAGCATGGCAAAGAGCATCCACGCCGGTCGCGGCGGTCACGCTGGCAGGCGCCGTCACCGTAAATACCGGATCGACGATAGCCAGCGCGGGAATCAGCGGAGCCCCGGAGATGAGCATCTTAACGTCGTTTTCGGTATCGGTGATAATGGTGAACTGCGTAGCCTCGGACCCCGTTCCCGCAGTTGTGGGAATGGCGACCATGGGGCAGACAGGACCGCAGTAAGGCCTGCCCATAAAGGCGGCGATTCTTTCCCCGCTTGCGGCGCACATGGCGATTGCCTTCATGGTGTCGATGGGACTACCTCCTCCCAGGGCCACCATAAAGTCGCAACCATCTTCTTTGAATCGGCGTACGCCCTCCTCGACCATCTTGTCGACGGGTTCGGAGTTGATGCCATCGTACACGCTGAACCCGATGCCCTCGCCCTCAAGCGCCTGCGTGACGCGAGCCAGGTTTCCCAGCTTCACCATCATCTCGTCGGTCACGATCAGGGCCTTCTCTCCCATCTGCGCCATAGACGGGGCAGCCTGAGCAAGCGCCCCCTCTCCGTAGACAATCTTGCCCGGCATCAAAAAAGAGCGAGCCTCGATAGAAGCCATATCAATCTCTCCTTGTCTTGGCCTTTTAGCCAATCTCATCAGCAATGCTTCGCGAGCGACCGGTTGCGCTCGCAGTCCCAACAGCTACAAGTTCCCTCTCGAGAGCATGTCCTCGAGCGTTTGAGGCCGGTCGAAGGTATACGGGTCGTTACCGCACCTGTTCTCATCCGCGTCAAGTCCGTCCAGCGCGGCAATGTCATCAACACCGAGCTCGAAACCCAACACATCCAGGTTCGCCCGCATGCGGTCGACGTGGGTAGACTTGGGAATAAAAACATGGCCTTTTTGGAGGTGCCATCTCAGAACGACCTGTGCAGGGGTCACGCCAAGCCGCTCGGCAGCGTGAACCGCCGGAGCCGAGGCCATATCCCCGCCGTGGCCCAGCGGCGAGTACGCTTCGATCGCAATGCCCTTCGAAACGCAATATTCCTCTAGGTCAGGTTGCCAGTAACCGGGATGCGATTCGATCTGGTTGATGCAGGGCAACTGACCGGACTCGAGCTCGATTCGTTCAAGATGCTCTCGCATAAAGTTGCTCACACCGATCGCCCGAACCGCACCTTGATCACGAAGCTCAATGAGCGCGCGCCAGGCATCGACATAGCGATCTTGCGAAGGCGCCGGCCAGTGAATGAGGTAGAGGTCCACGATATCGACACCCAACTTGGCTCGAGACTCCTCGAAGGCACGCATCGCGGATTCGTAGCCTTGATCCGCGTTTCGCAGTTTGGTGGTAACGAATACCTCGTCCTCCTTGCCAAGTGCCTTTAGCGCGGCACCAACGCCCTCCTCGTTGTTATAGGCGGCCGCGGTATCGACATGGCGGTATCCAAGAGCCAAAGCCTCCTCTACCGCGCGCTGCGTATCGCAAGCGGGGATCTTGAACGTGCCGAATCCTATTTGAGGAATATCGACCCCGCCCGCAAACCTTAGCGACGGCACGGATTCATCGAATCTCTTTTCCATGAAGCGTTCCTCTCCTCATGCCCAGCCGTCCGCGGCAACGGACGGACATCAATGGGCCCATGGCTCATGCGACCCCTGACTCCGCATGGGCACGAGCAACGCGCTCGGCCCACTCGTCCAGACGGTCGGGATGGAAGGTGTAGCAATCGTCGGTATTAAGCGAATCAAGAAGGGCCATGTCATCCTTGTCCAACGCGAAATCAAAGACCTCGCTGTTCGAGCGGATGCGCTCCGGCCTATTGGATTTGGGCATGGTGACAAAGCCCTTCTGCAGCGCGTAGCGCACGCAAATCTGTCCAACATCCTTACCCTTGCGTTCCGCTAAGGCGACCACGTCGGGATTATCGAACAGGTGCCCCCTGCCAAGGGGTGCCCATGCCTCCAGCTGGATTCCATGCTCCTCGCAATACGCAACCGTTTCGCGTTGCTGGTAGGTGGGGTTGTGCTCAATCTGGTTGACCATGGGCGCTATGCTCGCGTGGCGGGCAAGGCCCTCGAGGTGATGGACGAGGAAGTTGGACACGCCAATCGCGCGAATCCTTCCCGCGCGGTACAGCTCCTCGAACGCGCGCCAGGTTTCCGCGACGCGCTCCTCCCATATATCCTCCGTTCCCGCGACGCGCGGCCAGTGGATGAGGTAGAGGTCGAGGTAGTCGGTTCCAAGCCATGCCAAGGAACGCTCGAAAGCCTCGAGCGTGCTCTCATATCCCTGGTCGGGGTTGTTGAGCTTGCTGGTGATGAAGAACTCGCCACGGGGTATGCCGGACTCCGCGATCACCCTGCCCACCATATCCTCGTTATGGTAGCTGGTGGCGGTGTCGATATGGCGAAAACCCATCTCGACGGCGCCCCTCAGAGCGTCCTCCCCCACCTTGTTGTTGGGAACCATATAGGTCCCATACCCCAGGCACGGTATCTCGACGCCGTTGGACAAGATATAGCGATCGTTCTTACCCGCAAGGCAAACCGCGGGCAGGAACCTTGCCTGTGGCGACGCCACGCTGTGGACGGATGCGTTATTATCCATTCCTTGCCATCCCCTTAAACGTTTCGAATGACTCGAGCATCGATGCCTCGTCGATGACGGCATCCTGCCCCTCCAAATAAGAAAGCACTTCTGCTGCGCGCATCATGGGATACGCCGAGCGAACTCCGGTTATATCGGCGACGTCGGCAAACGCGGCTATGTAGCGCACGCGCTCGCCCTTGACGATGCCGTCGAGAAGTTTCTTTTGACGGCGGAGGTAGACGACGGGAGAGGCACAGGCGACCACCTTGCCGTCGCGCTCTACGGACCAGGAACCGGTGTCGCCTCCGCGAAACGCCCCCGCGCCGCCCATCATGCAGACGCTTGTCACCCCGCGCGTCGAGAATACGGTGACGAACGCCGCGGCCTGCTTGCCCATAGCGTCGAAATACGCGTTGTATCCTAGGCGATGGGGGCCGATCTTCTCGTTGAGGTAACTAGATTCTGAAAGGTCCTGCTTCATGGTGAAGCGCCAGAAGTACTCGGCGTAGCTGCCAAACAGCTCCTGGTACAGGCTTCCCTTATACGAGGGGTAGGCCTGGTACGCCTTAAAGCCCATGATCCCTATGAACACCACGCAGATCGCCGCTACCAGCTCTCCCATAGCTATTCCCCCTCTGCTTTCGCCACACCGCTTGCCAGCGGGGGCACGTCTCCAAACGCCGCCCTTGTGAACCTAGCCGCGAACAGGCGGTTCATCACGTTGATCATGCGGCCCAAGAACAATGCGGATATCACGGTCGTGGGTCCAAAGCCCCCAACGGTGCCAAGAACCGCAAGCGTCAGCGCCAGCGCGACGGCAACATGAATCGAATCGAACACAACCTTGACGTCTCCAAAACGCTTTCGCATCTTCTCTGCGATAACCTGCACCAGACCGTCGGGAGCATTTGGCACGACGCCCATGTTCACCACCAAGCTCACTCCAAACGAGGTAAGGCACAACGAGAGCAGCATGGTGGCGACCCGTTCGGGGAGAGCAGCCGGATGAATGGGAATCACGGCGGAGAAGACGTCGGTGAACATGCCAATCATGACCGAGAAGCCGATTTCGAGAAGAATGCGCGGCTGAAACTCGCGCCCCAGCAGAACCAGCTGGACGAACACGTAGGCTATATAGGTCGCCGAGACCATCGTCCCCAACGTAACCCCCGATATCCGTGAGAGAGCGTCAGCAAAGCACGTCAGCGATGCCACCCCCAAGCCGGATTCGGTCTGGATGACGATTCCAAGCGCCAGCACCACCACGCCAAAGAAATACATCGCCATGCGCAGCGAGGTCCTGCGCCAATCTACCCTCGATCCGTCCAGGACAAGTAGCGGCCTCATGCCTGCGCCACCATCTCCCCGTACATCGCCTTCTCCTCGTCTATGAAGGCCTGAACCTCGTCCGGAGAGGGCAGGGCATCGGAGCAGTTGTTGGCGCGAACCATCATCGAGGCTTCGGCGGAGCCAAACTCCAGGCAACGCTGCATATCCCATCCCTGGAACAGACCGTAGATAAAGCCGGAGCCGTAGCCGTCTCCCCCGCCGAAACCCTTGCGCGCGATAACGGGGAACGGCTTGATGGAGAAGCGCTCGCCGCTTTGGAGGTAGGCCGTGGAACCCTCCATGCCGTGCTTGATCACAACGATCTTGGCCGCCTGGCCGTGCCAGTACTCGGCGCTCTGCTCATCCGTCATGCCGGGTGCAATCAGCGCCTCGGTCAGGTCGAATTCCTCGCGAGAGCCCATGATGACATCTGCCTGGCACGCGACCGCCGAGCAATAGATGGAAATCTCGTCGGCGTTCCTCCAGTTATAGGCCCGGTAGTCGATGTCGAAGATGACGGGCGTCCCCACCCGGCGGGCGACCATGGCCGCCTTCAGGGCAGCCTCGCGACTGGGGCTCTCTGCCAGCGCGGTGCCGGAAATCAAAAGGACCTTGGCGCTGGCGATGTACTCAGGATCGATATCGTCCACGGAAAGCTGCAGGTCGGCGATGCAGTTGCGGTACATCAAAATCGAGCTCTCCGAAGGGCTCAGCATCTCGGTAAACGTCAGGCCCAGCTTCTCACCGCCGGTGCAGCGGGTAACATGACTGGTATCGATGCCCTCTTTATCAAAATACTCGATAACAAAGTCGCCAAACTGATCGTCTGAAACGCGACCGATGAACCCCGCTTTGAGGCCGTGGTGCGTCACGCCCACGGCGATGTTCGCCGGGGAACCCCCAACGTATTTCTCGAAGTAGTGCACGTCCTTCAACGGCTTGAAGTCCTCCTTCACGTCTTCCGAGTAGGCGGGGTTGAAGTCGATTGCGATGCGACCGAGAAGGACAATGTCGAGGGGACGGGTCTGGTCAAGGTCGATGTATGCCATGATGGGATAACTCCTGTGCTATCGAATGAATGGGTTCTCCTGAGCAAGGCGATTCAATAAGCCGCCGCGCTCGGGATTAGAAGGGAAAGAAGACGAGGACGAGCGCGGCAGCGATGACCGCCCAGGACGCGTAGTAAATCTTGCGCTCCCCGTCGGAATACGAGGTTACGCCGGGGTTCGCCTGCTGGCGACGCGTGAACCTGACACGGGCGAGAGTTATGCCGGCCAGCCCCACGATGGCGCATGCAATCTGGATATACTCGGACAGCTGCATGGCTATTCCTCCGGAAGAACGGGGGCGGGAGATGCGGGGACGTCGCATGCTTTCGAAGCGTCTTCCAGACCAAGGATCGCCTGCCAGATAAGATCTCTGGTGACTGGATAGGGCACATGGCGGAGCTCCTGGTTGACCTCGGTGGCGGCGAGCGCCTCGTCGAAATCGTCCTCGACCGTAAGGCCCAAATCAGCCAGGCAGGTAGGAAGGCCGAGCTTGCGATAGAGCGGCATGAGAAAATCAAGCCGCTCGGAATCCTTATCCATCACAAGCTGGACCAGGACGCCATAGGAAACTACCTCGCCATGGCAATGGTCGCGCTCGATGGAGGGAATGGTGGTGAGGCCGTAGAACAACGCATGGGCGAGCGCCGAATTGTAATCAACCCCGACGAGACCGGAAACCAGACCCGTACTTACCACGATGTTGAGTGCGGCGTGCGTGAGGGCGTCCGAAACGCGATTGTTCTTGCAGTCCTCATACGCCTCAAGAGCGCAGCCGATGAGAGGGCGGTTGCACATGCATGAAATCGCCTGCCCCAGCACGGGACCGTACGAGGGGGAATCACCGCGCATGGAGAAGACCACTTCGTAATACTTGGCGATGGTATCTCCTATGCCCGCCCACAAATACATCTCGGGAGCCTCGGCGATAACCTGGGTGTCGATGAAACAATGCGCCGGCGGCTCGTGCAGCTGGACGATCTCTTTAAAGCTTCCATCTTCGTTATACATGATGGATATGCAGGAGACGGGCGAGCAGTTGGACGCGATAGTCGGGAACGTATAGAGGGGCTTTGCCAGCCTATGGGCGACGATCTTACAGGTGTCGACCGCTTTGCCGCCTCCCACTACAAAGATGGCATCCGCCTCCGCAACCTCGGGACGCGAACAGAGCTCCTCCACGCAAGAATATGCTGCCTTGCCTCCGTACCAAAACGTTCCGGTGACGCTGACATCGCTTCCCTCGAGAGCGGCGGTAAGACGGTCGCTCGCGGCGGCAAGCGCCTTACGGCCTCCGATCACAGCAACGCGCGCAGCACCCACTACCTGCGGAACCGCGCGGTACGCATCGACGCCGACCGTGTAGCTCGGCAGATATTGGGTAGTGCAGTTGGACATATGCCTCAGCTCCTCAAAATAATAAAAGGCGGGAGGAGGCGTCCAAGGGGGTTAGAACGCCCCCTCCCGCGTGAGAAAAAGGGGAAACCTAGTTACTCGCGAACCATGGTTGCGAAAGGCTACTCTGCCAGCTCGCGAACGAGGGCCTCGAGCTCGGCATCCTGGCAATTGGCGTAGAAGCAATCCAGGAATGCCTTGGTCAGCGCGGTCTTGACCATCTCGGGATCAAGGGCGCGAAGGATCTCGGGAAGCGGCTTGGCGACGCGCTTCTTGACATCGTCCAGCAGACGGACGTTCTTGTTCTGGGACTCCTTGCGGTCCGCCGGGTAACCCTGGCCCTTGGGAGAGCCGAAGGCGCGGGTGAAGATGGTCTCGAGGTTGAGCTCGGCGCCCCAGCCAAAGCCCTTGGCGTACGGCAGGGAGAGAGCGTTACCATCGTTGATCTGCAGGAAGAGGTAAGCGTCGGTGGGCTCGATGCAGTATCCGCAGACCACGCCGGGATACATGTTGCAGCTCATGAGGGCGCCCTGGCCGGTGCCGCAGCCGGTGACGACGAAGTCGACGGCGCCGGAGTTGAGCAGCAGGGCTGCCTGGATGCCGATGTGCAGGTAGGTGAGGCGAGGGTTCTCCTCGGTGTAGTCCTCGGGGCGGTCGTTGGGGTTCTCGACCTGCTGCATACCGGTGTTGAAGACGGTGTGGCCCATGGGCTCGACAACCTTCTTCAGCTGGCCCAGGATGACATCGTTCTTGGAAGCCTGGGAGAACTCCTGGATGAGTGCGATCTTCATTATTCTCTACTCCTTGGAACCGGACTCGTACTCGGCGTAGGTATAGCGACCGTTCGAGCCGATGATGTGCATGTAATCCTTAACGAACTTCTTGATGGAAGCCTCGGCTGCCATCTGCAGGGCGAGGAAATCCGCCTTGGGATTCTCCTCCAAAAGGGCGAGCATGCCCTCCTTGCCTGCCTGGAACGCGTCGGTGCAGACGTTGATCTTGTTGATACCGCCGGCAACGGCTTTCTTGAGGTTCTCCTCGCCGGAGCCGGAACCGCCATGCAGGACCAGGGGCATCTTAAGAGCGTCCTTGAGCTCCTTCAGGCGATCGAAGTCGAGCTGCGGAACATAACCCTCGGGATACTTGCCGTGAGCGGTGCCGATAGCGACCGCCAGCGCATCGCAGCCGGTGCGCTCGACAAAGTCCTTGGCCTGCTCGACGTTGGTGTACATGTCGTCCGTGCGACCATCGCCGTCGGCTGCCTGGCCAACGTGGCCGAGCTCGGCCTCGACGGAAACGCCCATGGGATGAGCCAGCGAGACGATGGTCTTGGTCTTCTGGATGTTCTCCTCATAGGGAAGGGCGGAGGCGTCGATCATGACGTTGGTGAAGCCGGCCTGAATGGCGCGGACCTCGTCCTCGAGCTTGGAACCATGGTCGAGGTTGAGCGCGACGGGCACGGGAGCTTTCTCGGCGAGCTCCTTGACGACGGGGAGCATCTCGTCCAGATGCGCGTGCTTCGCGATCTGACCGGGGCCCATCTGGATGATGATGGGAGAGCACTCTTCGGTTGCCGCCTCGATACCGGCGCGAACCATCTCGATGTTGATCGAGTTCATCGCCATGACGCCGTAGTAATTCTCATTAGCGTCATCGAGGATGGCCTTCATGGAAACGAGCATTGTTTCTACCTCGATTTCTTGATGTTCAGTAATGGAGCCGACGATGTCGGTCGCCGGCTCCTGAGGGAATCTTGCTTAGAGGTCGATGTCGAGCTCGACGATCTCCTCTTCGACCTCTTCAGCCTCTTCGGGCTTCTTCTTGATGACGGCGTAGATAACACCGGTCACCAGGGAGCCAGCGACGAGGGCAACAACCGCCCACATGGGATTGACCATAGCCGGGAAGACGAAGATGCCGCCGTGTCCAGCCATGGACTCGACGCCCATGCCGACTGCGATGGCGCCGGCGACGGCGGAGCCGAGCATGGAAGCGGGAATGAAGCGAACGGGGTCGCCAGCTGCGAAGGGCAGAACGCCTTCGGTGATGAAGCACAGGCCCATCGGGAACGCGGTGATAGCGGTGTCGCGCTCGGTCTGGGTGAACTTATCGCGAGCGATAAGGGAGGCAACGAAAGCACCGATGGGAGGGGTCATGCCGCCGATGATCTTAGCGGACATAGGACCGTAGATACCGTCGGCACCGAGGCCGTTAGCAGCCATGGAAGCGGTCTTGTTGACCGGGCCACCCATATCGAAGCCCATGCAGGCACCGATGACGGCGCCGATGATGGCCTTGGAACCGCCGTTGAGGGATGCGATCCACTGCTGGAACACGTCCATGATCCAAGCGAGGGGCTGAGCGAACACGCACAGGAAGAGCATGCCGCAAACAAAGGTAGCGAGGACCGGGATGATCAATACGGGCATCAGACCAGCGCCCCACTTGGGAAGCTTCCAGGTCTTCATCCAGAGAATGAAGTAGCCGATGACGAAGCCCATGAGCAGGCCGCCCAGGAAGCCGGCCTTGGACATGGTGCAGACGTAGCCGACGATGAAGCCGGGAACGATGCCGGGGCGCTCGGCGATGGAATAGGCCATGAAGGCGCACAGGATCGCAACCGCGAAGTTCATCGCGTAGGAGCTGAGCATGTTGACGCCCCACCAGAAGCCGCCCCAGGTGAAGGGCTCCATACCGGTAAAGGGCGTGGGCCAGCTACCGGCAACCTCGGCATAGTAGTTGCCGATCTCCCAGCCGCCAAAACCCTTTGCGAGAGCTCCGAGGATACCGCCGGCAACGACCATGGGGATCATGTAGGAGATACCCGTCATGATGGTCTTCATCACGCCGACCTTCTTGATCTGAGACATGGAACTCCCTCCTTTCTTTCTTAGCCATATGGCAATTCAACACGGAATACCTGAGAGCCGCTTACTTGCCGAGCTTCTTCTCGATGGTGGCGATCAGGCTCTTGGGATTCTTCATAGCGGTGCTGATGGGGATATCAACAACCTTCTTGTCCTTGAAACGAGCCTGGTCAACGGCGATGTCGTGGGCGATGATCACGACGTCGGCAGCTGCAATCTCCTCATCGGTGAGGATATTGTCCGCACCGATGGTGCCCTGGGTCTCGATTTTGCACTCGTGACCAGCGGCCTCAGCGGCGTCCTGAATCTTCTGGGCGACGATGTAGGTGTGCGCGATTCCTGCAGTGCAAGCGGTAACTCCAACGATCTTCATTACTTCCTCCTTCTAGTTGCTCTCCTTATGGACGCGACGCGTCCCCCCCGATTTCCAACGCGCATCTCTGCGCATTCCTCGGCGCCTCTTTACGCCGTAAGAATCTCGATAACCTCAGCAGGGGTCTTTGCTGCCTGCAGGGCCTCGACAAGGCTGTCCTTGCCGATCTTGCCGGCAAGTTCAGCCAGCAGGCGCATGTGGTTCTGGGCAAAGCCCTCGTCATCGGACACGCAGAACAGGAAGAACAGATTCACCGGCTGCTCGTCGTAGCTCTCCCACTCCACGTAGTGCTCGGAACGACCGACGGCGATGGTGATCTTCTTGACCGCGCTGCTCTTGCCATGGGGAATAGCGATGTGGTTGCCCGCTCCGGTAATGCCAGCAGCCTCACGGACATAGATATCCTTCACGAACTGATCGATATCGGTGATGTAGCCCGCGTCGAACAGATGCTGAGAGAGCTCGTGAAGAATCTCGTCCTTGGTGGTGCCTTTGAGGTCGAGGTCGATGATGTCCTCACTCAGAATCTCGCGCAAATCCATTGAACGCTCCTCTTCTGGATTGGGGTTGTAAGGCCCCTTGTTCGTCTTGACAGCCCTATTTGTACAACAGGGATATCGCAAAAAACGTTCACCCTCGGCGAACGTATCGGTTTCGTACGTAAACGGTATTCAGTTGTCAATTTGGAGCAATCTATCGACCTTGACCAAGTAAGCGTGTACTATTGTTTTTACAGGTAGATGGCACATTTTATGTCGTTTGTGCCACTATAGCGAAGGTAATTAGCTCTTCTGATTTCTTTCGTTATTAGTGAAGTTTCCGCAAGATTCGATTATTACTACATATTTTGTTTTCGATTTCTTACGGATAGGAATGTGGGACAGAAAGAGAGAGGTTTTCACGATGGTTCAGTATGATCTCGAAGGCAAAGTCGCCCTTGTCACCGGCGCTTCCCATGGCATCGGCTTTGCCATGGCAAGGGCCCTGGGCGAAGCCGGCGCAAGCGTCGCCTTCTGCTGCAGAACGGAAGAAAGGCGCGACGCCGCGGTCGCCCAATATAAAGAGTGCGGCCTCGATGTAAAAGGCTACGTATGCGATGTAACCGATGAGGACCAGGTCTCCACCATGATCTCTGCCATCGAGAACGACCTTGGAGGCGTCGACATCCTGGTCAACAACGCCGCCGTCATCAAGCGCGTTCCCATGCACGAGATGGACGCGGCCGATTTCCGCAAGATCATCGATACGGACCTCACGTCGGCGTTCATCGTCTCCAAGGCGGTGCTCCCCCACATGATGGAGCAACGTTCCGGCAAGATCATCAACCTTTGCTCCATGATGAGCGAGTTCGGTCGCGAGACCGTGTCCGCATACGCCTCCGCAAAGGGCGGCATCAAGATGCTGACGCGCAACATCGCATCCGAATACGGCCAGTACAACATCCAGTGCAACGGCATCGGGCCGGGCTATATCGCAACCGCCCAAACCGCCCCGCTCATCGAGCGCCTTCCGGACGGCTCCAGGAACCCCTTTGACCAGTTCATCATGTCCAAGACGCCAGCAGACCGCTGGGGCACTCCCGAGGACCTCATGGGACCCACCCTCTTCCTCGCCAGCTCCGCGTCCGACTTTGTGAATGGCCACATCCTCTACGTCGACGGTGGCATCGTCGCCTACCTGGGACGCCAGCCCAAATAGGCCCACAACCCAACAAACAGGGCGCATCGGTGAGCATCCCGCGCACCGATGCGCCCTTTTATTCTGGCTCCGCTAAAACTACCACGCCACCCACCCAAAGCGCGACGTCGCCCCTATCGCTTCCGGGGATGGCGCTTTATATCGTCCATTCGCCAAAGGGGCTACATGACCCTGCCGACATGCCCGTCGACCTGTCGCCCTATGGCAAACGATTCGCTCGAATCCGTCCTTACGGACTCGCGGGCGGACCTCTCCGGCTTTGCCTCGATAAGGCGGGCATGCGCGCCGTTATCGGCTATCGCCCTCGCCAGCACCCCATCGGGATCGTAATCCGTGATGATGGTATCGAAATCGTTGACCGTCGCGAACTGGATAAAGCTGGGCGGCCTCACCTTCGATGCATCCATGATCATGAATCGCTCTTTCGCACGGCGAATTATCAGACGCTTGACGTCTGCGTTGCCCGTGAACTCCGTGGTAAAGCCGTACTCTTCATGAAATGAATCGGTCGCGACAAACGCCTTATCCAGGTGCAGGCGCCCGAGAATCTCATTGGTAATGGAACCGGTCATATAGCGATGGTTTTTACGCAGCGCGCCCCCCAACAGCAACACGTCTGCACGGGGCAGGTTCGAATCGGCGAACGTCGCGATGGATAGGTCGCTGGTTACGATCGTGATGTTTCGCTTCTCGTACAACGCGTTGACAAATTCGAAGGTCGTTGTCCCCGTATCGATGAGAAGGGAGTCGCCGTTGGATACAAACTCCGCCGCCTTCTCGGCAACGATTCGCTTCGCCTCCACGTTGACGTTCATGCGCTGGTCGGGATAGGAGACGGTGATGGTGCGCGAAATAGAGACCGCCCCGCCATGGGTGCGCCTGAGCTTTCCGCCCTTCTCCAATTTGTCCAGGTCGTTGCGGGCCGTAACCTCGGATACCCCGAATCGCTCGCAGATGTCCGCCACCTGGATGGAAGAGCGCCTATTCACTTCCTCCACAATCATCGCGCGACGTTCATCGATCGTCACGCGGCGTCCGTTGTCCGAAGTTGACTGCCACATATCCTTAGCCCCGCACATCTCGCGCTCCCGGGCGCAGCGAGGCCCGAGGTGCATCTGTCACTTTCGCCCCACAGTATAACGAGGAAGGCAAAAAGAAAGCCTTCGCTATCGGCGAACGAAGACAAGTCGGAACGTGGACGCCCCGCTAGCGAGCAACCCTATTCCAGCGTATCGAGATACTTCAATGCGTCTTCTACGGAAAGCGCGCTTACGGGGGCATGACGAAGCAAGCCCTCATCATTTGTTACAAGCAACGTCGCTCCCAGCCGAATAGATGCAGCAATAATCAAATTGTCCTCGTAATCTGGATGCAGACGCTTCTGTTTCTCGGCAATCCAGACATCTCTTCCATCGCATCCAACCGCAGTCGCAATCTCCGACATGTTGCGAACACAGCCCCATGCCATCTCGCGAGCTACGGCTGCCAAATCCTCGGATGAGCGTTCTTGATTAACAGCGCGGAGCACCCCCTTGTACGCCCTTCCAATAAGATAAAACACATCCTTGCTGCTAGGCACGGTATACACCAGCTCAGCTCCATGCTCAAGAGCATTATTAATCAGCTCGAACGCCGCCTTTGAGCCGGTTCGGCTCGCGTCATAATAATCCATCCAGACATTAGTATCTATTAGAAGAGAAATCTGATGAGACATGGTTACACCATCGCTTTAAAGAACATAGCGCCGTCACCGTACTTCTCTTGATAAGCTAGCTCTTTGAGATCATCAAATGATAGCTCTGGAACAGAAGAGTCGATGGGATTCAACCCGGAGGCGCGTATAACATCCTCCATGATATGAGGACCTTGCGCCGCCAGCTTCAGCTTCCTTGCCTTTTCTTTATCATGAGCAGCTACGGAGACTTCCTCCTCGTGAGGGAACAAAGCAGCGCGCAGCCGCTCGGGCTCGTCCTTATGATTTGCCGCAAGTTCCCACAAAGCCCTAACCGCCTGCGAAGGTGACAACCCTATGCTAGTGAATACAGCATCACCCGCTCGCTTTAAATCAGAATCAATCCTTACATTAAGCTGCGAAGATGCCGTCGCCCTGGCCGTCGCCATTGCAATCCTCCTCACTTCATAGCTAGCTTGCTATAATAAGTGTATAGCACGCATAGCAGATAAAATCAAGGCGAGGCTTCTATTACCCCAGCAGGTCGAGGACGCGGCGCTTGTGGTCGAGGAAGGCGGGCGTGAGCGAGAACGAGGCGCGCTGCGGACGCTCGCACGCGATGGGCTCGCAGCCTGCGATACGGGCGGGCTCGCCGCGTTGCGGGGCGCCGCGCATGACGTAGATGACGTCGGCGAGCTTGATGGCCTCGTCTATGTCGTGGGTCACCACCAACGCCGTGGTGCCGCAGGTATCGACCACGTTGAGAAACCACTCGTGCATGTCCGCCTTGGTGAACGCATCGAGCGCGGAGAAGGGCTCGTCCAAGAGCATGAACTCGCGCGAGAACAAGTAGCTGCGGAGCAGCGCGGCGCGCTGGCGCATGCCGCCGGAAAGCTCGGCGGGCCAGCGATCCTGGGTGCCCTCCAGGCCAAATAGACCAAGCAGCTCGTGCGCTTTATCGCGGGCAGAATCACGCGGCTCGCCTTTGAGCACCAAGGGAAGCGAGACGTTGTCCAGAATCGTTTTATGGGGCAGCAGCAGATCTTTTTGCAGCATGTAAGCAAGACGGCCGGGCCGGCCGGTGATGTCGCGCCCGTCCAGAAGCACGCGCCCAGACCAAGGGCGGGAAAGGCCCGCGACCACGTGAAACAGCGTGGTCTTGCCGCAACCGGACGGCCCCAGCAGGCAGGCAACCTGGCCGGATTCCACATGCAAGTTGATAGCGTCCAAAACCTTGGTACCGCCAAAGCCCTGGGAAACGTCCTGGATATCCAGACTCGCCATGCGTTACTCCCCCGCCCCTTCTCGTCCAAAATAATAGGTGCCGTCTAAGAAAAACGACGGCACCCGATAACCGCGACCGCGGGCCGCCGGCGACGCATCGCGTGCCGCACGCCCCGCTTGTCGCGGGCGCCAGTCACCGCGGGCGAGCCGCAATAGGCGCTAAGCGCTGATAAAGTCCATGGTCATGCCAGCGCCCGGCTCGATTGCGGACGCAAAGCCCTGGTCAGAGACCCAGGAGAAGAAATCGTCCCAGCGCTGCTGGTCCATCTGACCCCACATGGAAGCGTCTGCCTGATACTGATCCGCCAGGTAATTCTGCGATGCGTGGACCAGCTCGCTCTCAAGCTCGGGAGCAGCCTTGAGCAGGATCTCGGCGGCGCCGTCAGGGTCCTTGATGCAGTCCTCGTAGCCGGCGCGCGTGGCATCCATAAACGCCTTAACCGTGTCGGGGTCGCTCTTTATGAGATCGTTGTTGGCGATGATGACCGGCGTGTAGAAATCGAAGACGGGGTCGATGTCTGCGAACGCGAAGTAGTTGGTGTCCAGGCCCGCGAGCTTGCACTTCTCGCCCGCCCACGCCCAGTAGATCCAGATGCTGTCGACCTGGTTGGTGGAAAGCGCGGTCACCTCGTCGGTCACGGTCGAGGGGACCATCTGCACGCGGCTATAGTCGCCTCCGTCCGCCTCGACGCAGCGCTGGATGACGCCCTGCTCGATAGGCATCTCCCAGGTGGCGTAGGTATGGTCCATCATCTTGGCGGGGCTGGTGATGCCCTTGTCCTTCATGCTGATGATGCCCGAGGTGTTGTGTTGGATGATAGCGGCGATCGCGGTGACCGGCATGGCGGCGTCGCCGGACACGTAGGAGGCCATAGTGTCCTGGAAGCTCACGCCAAACTGCGCGTCGCCGGCCGCCACCAGCGGATCCGCACCGTTTTCCGGCGCCTGAAGGATCTCGACCTCAAGCCCGGAATCCTTGTAGTAGCCCTTCTCCTGGGCGACGTACAGACCGGTATGGTTGGTGTTGGGCGTCCAATCCAACGCGAAGGTCACCTTGGTGAGGCCGCTTTGGGTTTTGCCAGAACCCGCGGAACCCGCCGAGCCCGCCGATGCACCGGAGTTGCCATCCGCGCAACCCGTCAGAGCGGCAGCGCCAGCGAGGCCCAGCCCCGCCAGGCCCGCGCGCATAAGGCCGCGGCGGCTGATGGCAGTCTGCATATTGAACATGTTGTTGGAACGCATGATGAATCCTATTCTCCCTGGTTACCCTTGACGCGCTCCCAGGGCATTGCGATGCGGCGGACGGCCTCGACGGCCCACATGAGCACCAAGCTCAAGGCCGAGATGAGGAAGATCACCGCGAACATCTTGTCGAACGAATACGCCTTGCGGACGCGTGTCATGTACACGCCAAGGCCGGAAAAACCTCCCAGCCATTCGGCAATGACCGCGCCCACGATGGCATAGGCGGCGGAGATCTTGAGACCACTGAAGAACTGCGGCAGGGCAGCCGGGATCTTTACATGGCGCATGATCTGCCAGCGCGACGCCCCCATGGAGCGCATAAGGTCTATCTCGTCCGGATCAACCGATTTGAATCCGCCCAGAAGCCCCACCGTGATGGGGAAGAAGGTGGCCACCACAATGAGCACCACCTTGGGCAGCATGCCATAGCCAAACCACAGCACCAGCAGCGGAGCGATGGCGACCGTAGGGATGGTCTGCGTAAGCACCACCAACGGGCAGAACGCACGGTAGAGCACCTCGAAACGGTCCATGGTAACTGCCGCCGCGGCGCCCAGCGCAATACCCGCGGCAAGGCCAATACCAGCCTCCGCCAACGTGGTCACGGCATGGCCCGCCAGCAAGGGCCAATCCCCCGCCAGCGCGCGCAGCACGGCAACGGGGCTGGGCAGCAGATAGGGAGGCATGATACCGGCCGAGCACACTGCCTGCCAGGCGGCCAGCAAAGCGACCAACGTCACGGGCGCGGCGGCAGATAGCCAGCGGCCACGCGAAGCAGGGTCCCTGCGGGTTGATTCGGCTGTCTTGGACGAGCGCGACATGCTAGTTCTCGTCCAAGTGATACTTGGTAATCTTCTCCTCAGTGGTGAGGACGCCCTTCTCAGGGGCAAAGAAGATCTTGGCATAGGTCGCTACTTCGGGCGCGCCGGCTGCGACCACAATGCGATTGACCTCGGCTACCACCTTCATGCAATGGTCGTACTCGCCCTGGATAGTGGTCTCGAACGGACCCACGTAGGCATCTGGGAACTCCGACTGGATGTAGGCGATCGCCTCATCGACGATGCGGACGACCTCTTCGGTGCTCTCCACGAATTGGGGCAGTACCTGAATGGCAACGCTTGCCTCCACTGCTCCTCCCTTCCGGGCCAAGAAAAAGGCCCCTTGTTTTCCGTAGGGGTCTTGCAGTTGCAAAAGCAAGGCTGTTGGTTCCCTACGCCGGCATTATCCGGATCAGGTTGCGGGTCGAGCATCGCGGGCATGCTCCTCTCAGCCGGGCCATCATCCCAGCTCCCCATGTACGCGGTCGAGTATAGCACTCGCACCGCCGCTCGCATTGTGCAAAAGGCCGTAGAAGCAACGTCGACACCGCGCCCCAGAAAGATGGCATGAGGCGGAGGTGGGCTAAGCATCTTAGCGTGTGCATGCGCCGTAAAGTTTTCGCAGGATTTCTTATTGCTCTATTCACGTTTTATGCAATCAATGCAAATTAGCCAAGTCGTCTCGAATCGGTATGGTCACTGAGTGCCACGAGGCGGGTACGGACTCGCCTAAATAAACTCGGTACGCACAAGCGAACCCTCCGCAAAGCCGTGACAGAGCCACTACCGGATAAAAGGGCCGCTCAACAGATGTAACTTATCCAACGGTTCTAATGGCTCTGTCGCCATTCGCAAAAAGCACGAATCGGAAACGCAAGCCGCGCGTCGACGCAGACCCCGCTTAACCGCTATGCATAGAGAAAAAATCCCGCCTGAAACGTTTCAATTGCCATCCCAATCGGCCACGGTTAAAACCAGTGAATCAACCCGCGATGAATGGCCGTTCCCACGCCAAGAGCAACCGCCGTGAGAACGCAGAGAAGAAGCAGGTAGAGCGTAATCGCAGTAGTCATCGCAACCTCCCGCCTACGGGCCCAGCACCCACCGAGCTTTGCCACCATCTTTAGAATGGCACTCGAACCACGAGCTCATGAACAGCTCTTCTCGTCTGGAGCTTGTCGATGCCCAGACCCAAGAGGTCGTCTCATCCATCGACAGCACCACCGAACTCGCGAAGCTTGGCGACTCCCTCGCCGGGCTGGATGTTGCGTCCTGGAAGCTCGTCTCGTCGGTGCCAGATGACTGCGTGGCGGACCGCTCGCCGCGCTTCTACACCAACCCCACCGAGACCTTGCTTGGATCCAGCAGCGACCAAGACACCGAATCGCTCGACATCACGCTATACGGCGATACCGACTACATCACCATGTACATCCCCGCCATGGATCTTACGCTCGACTTTGAACTGCCGCAGTAAGACATCGATACCCTGGGGTCCCTCTTGTAGTAAATCGCCGCGCATTCGGCGGGCGCCAAGCAACTCGGCACCGCATCAACTAAAACCAGCAGAGCGGACCCCGCGCAAAGCGAGGCCCGCTTTTTCAAAGCTTCCCTATATCAAGCGCTTCAAGCAACTTCGACATGCGCCAAACGTCAAGTCCGCAGATGCCGCCTCGCTAGCACGCGATAAGCAACGCCTCATAGGGACGAAGAGCAAGCGCGCCGTGCGACAACTTACCTATGCCGCCATGCGTACTCAGCAGGACGTCGCCGCATGCCGCGATACCCAAACCGTCCGCATCGACCGCGCAGCCCTCGCTATCAAACGAGCAAATCGCCACCACGCGCTCGCTACCAAGCACGCGCTCGAACGCGATAACCTTAGGCGCCCCGGAGCCGGTATCCAAAAAGCGCACCGTGCCGTCCGCGAGAACCTGCGAACCCTTGCGCAGGGCGATAAGCTCGCGATAGAACTCGTACATAGAGCCCGCGGCGCCCACCTCGTCCTCAGCGTTGATGCGCACATGGTTCGCGGGCACGGCCAGCCACGGGGTCCCGCAAGTAAAGCCCGCGTTCTCGCCCGCGGTCCATTGCATGGGCGTGCGGCCGTTATCGCGCGAGCGCACCTGGATCGCACGCAGCGCCTCCTCCTGAGACGCACCGCCCTCCAGCAAAATTCTGTAGTTATTGTGACTCTCCACATCATCGAATTGCTCGATCGAGGTGTAATCCGCATTGGTCATGCCCAGCTCTTCGCCTTGGAAAATATAGGGCGTGCCCCGCATGGCGAACGAGCAGATAGCGAGCATCTTGCCCACGTGCTCCCACGATCCCCCGCGCTGCCCCTCAAGGCCGGTGCCGCCAAAGCGGGTGATGGCGCGCGGCTGGTCGTGGTTGCACCAGAACAAGGCGTTGCAGCCGCCGCCCGCCTGCATGCCCTCCTGCCACTCGCGCAGCACGCGGCGCAGCTGGACGATGTCGGGGTCCATGAGCTTCCACTTATTACCATCCCTATAGTCCACCTTAAGATGATGGAAACTGAAAGACATACCCAGCTCGTGCTCATCCGGGTTGGTATAGCGGATGCAGTTTTCAAGACCAGTCGAGGCCATCTCGCCCACGGTAACCATGCCATCGATCCCGGAGCGCTCAACCAGCTCTTTAAGGTACTGGTGCACGTGCGGGCCATCCGCCACCAAGGCGCGGCATGCGCTGCCATCACCAGGGACGTCCTCGATAACCTCGGGCTTTGAGATAAGGTTGATCACATCGAAGCGAAAGCCGGTTACGCCGCGCTCCTTCCAGAAGCGCACCACGCCCGCCATCTCGTCGCGAACGTCGGGGTTGGCCCAGTCAACATCGGGCTGAGAAGAGTCATGCATGTGCAGATACCACTTGCCCAGGCGCGGCTCCCACTCCCAGGCACTGCCCCCAAAGACGCACTGCCAGTTGGTGGGCGGCTCGCCGGGGTCACCCGGCCCCATGGAGCCCTTTCCATCGCGCAGTATGTAGTAGCGCTGGTAGCGCTCTTCCCCCGCCAGAGCACGCTGGAACCATTCATGTTGGTTGGAGGTGTGGCACAGCACCATATCGAGCATGATGCCCATGCCGCGCTCGCGGGCCGCGGCGACAAGCTCGTCAAAATCCTCCATGGTGCCGTACCGCGGATCGACGGCGCAATAGTCCGACACGTCATAGCCATTGTCGCGCTGCGGCGAGGGGTAGAACGGCGTGAGCCACAAATAGTCGACGCCAAGGTTTGCCAGATAGTCGAGCTTGGAAGTGATGCCGGGCAGATCGCCCAGGCCATCGCCATCGCTATCGCAGAAGCTCTTCACGTAGATCTCGTACACGACGCTATTCTTGTTATTCGACTGAGCGGTCATCGTATTCACTTTCTCGTCCATGCCTTAGTCCTTATGAGCGGCAAGCCGAAGCAAACGGATCCGGCATAGTGGCTCGGCTACTCGCAGCGCGCGATCGCGGTCTCGCCCGCCACGGCGTCCTGGCCGGTCATGAGTTGCAGGTCCTTCGCGTTGCCCATGGCGCTCACCACCACCGCGGTCGCAGTGGGATGACCCGCGGCGGCAATCTTTACGGGGTCGAACTCGAGCAGGACATCGCCCGCCTTGACACGGTCGCCCTGGGAGACGTGGCAGGTAAAGCCATCGCCTTTCATATCGACCGTGTCGATGCCCACATGGATGAGCAGCTCCATGCCGTTTGCGAGCGTCAGTCCCACGGCATGGCTGGATGCGGGCATGGTGACGCTCACGGTAGCGTCCGCGGGGGCCACCACGCAGGTACCGGAGGGCTCGATCATGACGCCGTCGCCCATACATTTGCTAGAGAAGACGGGGTCGGGCATCTGTTCGATAGGTTTGACCGCGCCGGAGAGCGGAGCGAGCAAGTCGTACGCCTCGGTGGCGGCAGCAGCGATGGATTGAGGAGCGGGTACAGGCGATGCGGACGAGGAAGCGGCGGTAACAACGGCCGCAGCGTCGGCGGGTGCGGCGGCAGCGGCGTCGCGGCCAACCAACTCGACCTTGGTGAGTTTCTTTTTGCCTGCAACAAAGGTCAAGACAAAGGGCACCACGATGGCGACGGCCATGCAGAGCGCGAACGCGATCCAGTACTCGAACTTGATGGACAGGATGCCGGGCAGGCCGCCGACGCCAATGGACAGCGCCTGAACGCCCAGGCCGGTGCAGAGCACGGCGGCGCACGCGGAACCGATCATTCCGCAAACCAGTGGGAACCGGTACTTAAGGTTGACGCCAAAGAGCGCGGGCTCGGTGACGCCCAGATAGCAAGAGATGCATGCGGGCACGTTGACCTGCTGGGCGCGTTCGTTTTTCTTCTGCAACACGGACATGGCGAGCACGGCGGAACCCTGGGCGATGTTGGACAAGGCGATCATGGGCCACAAGATGGTATAACCCATCACGTTCACCATCTGGGTGTCGATGGCGTTGGTCATGTGATGCAGACCGGTCATGACAACGGGTGCATACAGGGCGCCAAAGACCGCGGCGAACAGAATGCGGACGTCAGAGGTAAGGCCCCAGTTCACAGCCTCGGCGATGGCGTTGCCAACGGTCCAGCCAATGGGTCCCACCAGCGTGTGGGCGATGATGACCGCGGGCACCAGCGAGCAGAACGGCACCACGATCATGCTTACAACCTCGGGCGTGACCTTGGTGAAGAACTTCTCAAGCCCCACCAGCACAAAAGCCGCCAGCAACGCCGCGATGACCTGGCCCTGGTAGCCAATCATCTGAACCTGGGCGAACCCGAAGTCCCACACGGGAATTTCCGCCACGGGCGTGCCCGCTACCGCGAAGCCGTTGAGAAGCTGGCCGGACACCAGCGTAAGTCCAAGAACGATGCCCAGGATCTGCGTGGTTCCCATCTTCTTGGTCACCGACCAGCAGATGCCCACCGGCAGCATGTGGAACACCGCCTCGCCGATGAGCCACAAGAAGTTGTAGACACCCATCCAAAACGTCGAGATATCCGCGATGGACATCACGCCGCCCTCAAGGTTGAAGGCGCCCGTCGCATCAAAGAAGTTGACCTCGCCAATGATGTTGCGGAAACCCAGGATAAGACCGCCGGAAACCAGCGCGGGGATAAGCGGGGCGAAGATCTCGCCCAAGACGCCCATGGCGCGCTGCAGCGGATTCTGGTTGCTACCCGCCGCCTGTTTCGCAGCCTCCTTGGAAACGCCCTCGATCCCGGAAACGCCTGTGAAATCGTTGTAGAACTCGGCAACGTCGTTGCCGATGATGACCTGGAACTGCCCCGCTTGCGTAAACGTCCCCTTGACGCATGCGATCTCCTCGATCTTATCCACCTGCGCCCGTGCGGGGTCAACCAGCACAAATCTCATCCTAGTCACGCAGTGCGTCACGGCCGAGATGTTCTCCTTGCCTCCCACCAGCGGCAGCAGCGCCTGAGCATCTTGCATGTACTTGCCCATACCGTCGTCCTCCCCTTATTCTCTCGAAGCGTTATCTTATTCGAATAAGTTGATTTTAGTTTTGCACAACTCATACGAATAAGTTAGATGAGACGGTATACGGCAGGAAAACGCCCGCAAACGGTAGTGCGCGCAAATCTTATTCGTATAAGATGGATAAAACGACCAGCGACCAGAGGCGGAGGCACCGTGAAAGCGCGCTATGACGAGATCTACCATGACATGCGACGCAACATAGAGGCGGGGACCTACGCCTACCAGTCCTTCCTCCCCTCCGAAGCGGTCCTCACCGGCATGTACGCCTGCTCCCATTCCACCGTGCGCCGCGCTATCGCCGTGCTGCGCGACAACGGCTACGTCCAGCCGGTCCACGGCAAGGGCGTGCGCGTAACCTATCGCGAACCTGAGCGCGAGTCGTTCTCCGTGGTCGGCATCGAGTCTTTTGACGAGGTCCGTCGTCGCAGCGGTTTTTCAAGCACCACGCGCGTGGTGGCTTTCGAGCGCATGCAAGCCACCCAAGCCATAGCGGACCAAACGGGCTTTGCCCCCGGCGACGAACTCTTCGCCATCGAACGCGTCCGCACCATCGATGGCGAGGCACTCATTTTGGACCGCAACTTCTTCCTCGCCAGCGCAGCGGAGGACCTCACGCCGCAAATAGCGGAAGCCTCTATCTACAACTATCTAGAGAACACGCTGGGCATCACCATCGCCATGAGCAAGCGCGAAATCACCGGCGAGCGCGCGACCTATCGCGACCGCGAACTCCTTGATTTGGACGATGTCGACTACCTCGCCGTGGTCAAGAGCCAGACCTTCGATGCACAGGGCACCATGATCGAGTACACGCAGTCGCGCCATCGCCTGGACCACTTCTGCTTCCGCAGCACCGCGGTGCGCCAAAACGTGTAGACGGAAGGCGGAGCATGCAAATCCATCATCGTTCGAGAGAAGGACGGTGTGTCAAAAAAGGGCTTAGACGATATGGAGAAAGGCAGCTGGAACCTCATTCAAGAAACAAGGGCCC
>SAMEA3387468__coassemble_1955_pt1 | contig 113797 bp, 97 predicted proteins | sample SAMEA3387468__metabat2_low_PE_032 | metagenome-assembled genome bin SAMEA3387468 (sample SAMEA3387468) | Felis catus | biome: Faeces | place: United Kingdom | collected 2012 | reverse complement strand
CGAGCGTCTCCGTGATGGGCTGCGCCGTGACCTCCGAATGCAGGCCGATGACGTTGTCGGCGTTGACCTGCTTCTTCTTGTTAGGGGTGTTGGTTTTCTTCTTAGCCACGATTTCCTCTTGATGTCTCTAGGGGGGCTGTTGTGCTGCGGTTCGCTCGGGGCCGCCAGATGGCGTGCGCCCGTCCTTACTGCAGGTCCAGCTGGTCGAGGTACTCCTTGCCGTGCTCGGCGATATGGCGCTTGCGGCCGGCCTCGTCGTTGCCCAGCAGCAGGTTGAACATGGACTCCATCTTGGCCACGTCCTCGGGCTCCACCTTGATCAGGCGGCGCGTCTCGGGGTTCATGGTGGTGAGCCACATCATGTCCGGGTCGTTCTCACCGAGACCCTTGGAGCGGTTGATGGAGCACTTCTGATCGCCGATCTCGGCCAGGATGTCGTTCTTCTCGAGCTCGGTGTAGGCGAAGTAGGTCTTCTCCTTGCAGTTGATCTCGTAGAGCGGCGATTCGGCGATGTAGACGTAGCCCTCGTCGATGAGCGTGGGCACCAGGCGGTAGAGCATCGTCAGGATGAGCGTGCGGATGTGGTAGCCATCCACGTCGGCGTCCGTACAGATGATGACCTTGCTCCAGTTGAGGTTGTCCAGGTCGAAGGCGCCCAGGTTCTTGATGCGCTTGTCCTTGATCTCCACGCCGCAGCCCAGCACGCGCATGAGGTCCATGATGATGTCGGACTTGAAGATGCGCGGGTAGTCCTCCTTCAGGCAGTTGAGGATCTTGCCGCGGACGGGCATGACGCCCTGGAACTCGGCATCGCGCGAGGTGCGGATGGCGCCCGCCGCCGAGTCGCCCTCTACGATGTAGACCTCGCGGCGCGTTTTGTCTTTGGAGCGGCAGTCGATGAACTTCTGCACGCGGTTGGCCATATCGGTCTTCTGCTGCAGGTTGGTCTTGATGCTCTGACGGGTCTTCTCGGCGTTCTCGCGCGAGCGCTTGTTGATGAGCACCTGCTCCATGATCTTGTTGGCGGCGTCCTTGTTCTCGATCAGGTAGGTCGAGAGGCGCTCCTTGAAGAACGCCGTCATGGCCTGCTGGATAAAGCGGTTGTTGATGGCCTTCTTGGTCTGGTTCTCGTACGAGGTCTGGGTGGAGAAGCAGTTGGTCACCAGCACCAGGCAATCCTGGACGTCCTGCCACTTGATGGAGCTCTCGTTCTTGTTGTACTTGCCCTGGCTCTTGATGTAGGCGTCGATTGCGCTGGTCAGAGCGCTGCGGGCGGCCTTCTCGGGCGAGCCGCCGTTCTCGAGCCACGAGGAGTTGTGGTAGTACTCCTGCATCTGGAAGGTGCGCGAGAAGCACAGGCAGGCCGTGATCTTGACGTTGTAGTCGGGCAGGTCCTCGCGGTCGCGGCCGCGGCGCTCCGCCTCGATGAAGAAGGGCTCGGTCAGGTAATCGGCACCCACCTTCTCGAGCACGTAGTCCTCGATGCCCTTGGGATAGCAGAAGTCCTCTTCGGTGAACTCGCCGTCGTCGCCCTCGATGCGCAGGCGGAAGGTCACGTTGGCGTTGACCACGGCCTGGCGGCGCATGGTCTCGCGATACCACTCGTGGGGGATGCTGATCGAGGTGAAGACCTCCAGGTCCGGGCGCCACTTGATGGTGGTGCCGGTGCGGTCCTCGTCTGAGGGTTCGATCTCGAGCGCCTTCTTCTTGGCGCCCACGACCTTGCCCTTCTTGAAGTGGAGGGAGTACTTGTTGCCGTCGCGCCAGACCGTGACGTCCATGTACTCGGAGGCGTACTGGGTCGCGCAGGAGCCCAGGCCGTTGGTACCGAGCGAGAAGTCGTAGTCGCCGCCCTCGTTGTTGTTGTACTTGCCGCCGGCGTAGAGCTCGCAGAAGACGAGCTCCCAGTTGAAGCGCTTCTCGGAGGGGTTCCAGTCGAGCGGGCAGCCGCGACCGTTGTCCTCGACCTGGATGGAGCCGTCGCGGAAGGCGGTGAGGGTGATCAGGTTGCCGTAGCCCTGGCGCGCCTCGTCGACCGAGTTGGACAGGATCTCGAAGGCGGCGTGCGCGCAGCCGTCGAGCCCGTCCGAGCCGAAGATGACGGCGGGGCGCAGGCGTACGCGCTCCTCGTCCTTGAGCTGACGGATGCTGTCGTTGCCATAGTTTGCGGTGTTCTTTGCCATGCTCGCTCTCTCGGTGGGTCCCTTGTGCGTCTTTGAAGCCATGTAAACGAATACCGTAGCATAGCGCGGCCCGTGTTGGGTCTTGTCCAATCGAAATCCATCGAACATGTGTTTGTATATTCATTCACATGTCGAGTGTTCGTGTGCGGAGGCGTGGGTGCACGGTTGATGGGGCGGGATTCGCCCGCAGGCGGTGTGTTTGCGTGGCGAGTGATTCGTAGTGCGTCCGCAGACGGAGCGCTTACGTGGCGGACGATCCGGAATGTGCCCGCGAAAGCCCTGTTTGTCGTGCGTATCGTGTGGGATCGTGCCCGGTTGAGCGGGAAATGGCCCTCTTGGATTTGATTGGTTGAGGTTTTTCGTACTCGATTTCGAAAACGACGAGTACGCGGATAAACGCCAATTCTGTGACCTGGTGTTTTATCCACGAAAAGTTGGCGCTGCTCGGCAAAACCGAAATCGAGTACGAAAAAGCTCAATCTGCCTCTTCGGGAGACAACGTGTCCGTTTTTGCGAGCGTGAAATCGTGGGATGAGTCCGCGTCGCTGGTTCGCCGCTCTGCAGATATCCTCGCCAAACGTGCTGGAAATGGCGAAGATACGTGTGAGCTGGCGAGGATTCTGTATCGCTGCCCTATACGGCCGCTACATGCGGGCGAGCGGGAGAATGCTGCGGGCGTCATCGTCGGCTTTGTTGTAGACCTCGACGTAATGACGGACTGGGATGGGGACGCCGACCCTTACAGCCCAAGTTCGGCGATAATTTGTTTCATGGCGAGGGCCCATTCGAGTTGTTTCGATATGAACCCCGGCCATGCGTTTTCATTGCCTTTGATTTTGCATCCGTCCTTGTAGAAGCGAAGTCCCGATGCTTTTTTGGCGTCGAAAGGCGTGGCTGTAAGGCCCAGGCACCTTTCAAATAGAACGGTGTTCTCTATGGCTTTATGGCCGATTTCCTTATCGTCGGGTACGTAGAACTCTATTCCAGTGCGACCGTGCTGCGTGTCTATCAGGAGCGCGATGTGGTAGGCGGAGGTGCCGCATCGAAGCGTGGTCCAGTGGTCTTTAGAGGGCTTTTGCGGATTGAACACTTTGAGGAACTCGGGTGTCGACTGGGCGATTTCGCGATATTTGGTCCAATACGAGAGCTTGACGCGTTCGGTTTCGGAGAGACCCTCGCTGAGCTTGATGGTCTTTGTCCACTCGTTGGGCTGTTCGACTACGCTGAAGCGCGGTGCCGGTAACGAGTCGCCGATGGACCACAGCTCAATTTCGACCAGGAAAAAGCCAAAACTACTGTCAGTGTGTTGATTGAGCCATTCAATCGCCTGACGATGTTCATCGCGGGCATGCGCCACCACCCACACGACAATCTCGGCGCCCTTACCTGCGGCGTAGGTAATCACCTTTCCCAGATGATCATGATTGGTGTCCTCGAGCTGGTTTTCGATGATTGCTTTGCGTCCGGTTCCGACTTCCTGCGCATAGATATCCACATTGAACGAGCCTACGGATGACTCGGTTTCTATGAGTTCGAGCTCAATGCCGACAGCCGAGCTCAACATGGCAAGATTTGACTCCTCGGAGAGCCATTTGGTGAAGTCGAGCGCCTCGTGGGGCCACACATCGCGGAGCTCAACTTTCTTCAATGTGTCCAGGTTGTATTCCATGAGGGCTCACTTTCGTTTTGCGCTGCCGCCTGAAGCTGTCGTCAGATGTGGACGGGCTCCCATGCTGCGAATTCCGCATCGGCTTTATTGTATACCTCGAAAGAGCTCCGCGGTGATACTGACCATTAACGTGCGGTTTTAGTTGTAGGCCGCGCTATTCGGACGAGATTGCAAAAGAGGCCCGCGCGCTCAATGAGGCTGCTGCCTCGATCAAGCGTTTTGCCCATGCAGGTTTGGTCTTGCCAGGGCCGAACGGGATCGTCTTCTCGTCGGACACCTCGATATTCCGTTTGACGACGGCCTTGCCCTGCTCCAGTTGAAACGTTCGCTCGACCATGCAGTTGTGCATCTCGCTCGTGTCGTGGGCTTGCTGATCTTTGTTTCTATGACGGCGCGGGATCGGGAGTTTGATGCGGGTGCGCCCGACGGCCCGTCACTTCCGTGACCGTTGCGTTGGCCATCGATTCCATGCGTCTTTCGGAGCGAAAGACAAACGGCCCTTTCTAGATGGCCGAGTGTCCACAGGGGTTGCAAATGGGTGGGACCTGCCTCGCATTGCATCGTAAGGTATTGTCTGGCGTTGCGATGCGCGGTTTGGATGCTCAAAATGAACGATATATGAATACTTGATTCTGTTCAAATGTAAAGAAGCTTTACATATACTATAAAACCTAGCAAGAAATATAGAGGAAGGCTATTTGATATGGGGATGGCAGAGCGGGCTAAGATCAGGCGTATGCAGGAAAGCCTTTCAGTGATCAGAAATGTCGCGCGCTGGACGACCGGGCGCTTGGGAGAAGAGATTGGGGTGTCGAGGCAAACGATTAACAGCTTGGAGCACAACAAGACGACTATGACGAAGACGCAGTATCTTGCTCTTAGAGCGGTGTTTAACAATGAGGCTATGGTGAATGGGAACGCGGCGTTAGCGCAGGTGATACAGTCCCTCGTCGATGAGCCGATTGAGGAGAGATGTCCGGAGGATGAGGCGTGGCAAGAAGATGTGGAGGGGAAATTGAGTAAACTGGACACGATGGATGCCCTTAGCGCTGCGACCAATGTTCTGTCGAACAAAAAGCTTGTGGCCGCAATTGGGGCAGTCCTTCCTACTGCGGCGATTCCTGGGCTAGCGGGTCTCGTAATGGCGCCTATTATCAACGAAGTTATCAAGGGGGGTACTAAATAAAAAAGGAGAACGAGGTAGTGCCGGAGTGCCAGGCCGATGCGGTCGGCAATCAAGACACGAATCGTTTTGAGAAGGTAAAGACTATTGCCGGGCGTCATGGGCTGGAGATAGTCCTCGGGGTGGGTTGCATCGTTCTCAGTGCAATCAATATCCGACAAGGAAATATAATCTCATTAAAGGATAGGTTCATTGCCCTTCAAGGGGCTAGGATTGATGAGCTCCTTGACCTTTGCGATGAGAAGGACGCGTGGTTCAAGGAGCTGATGTCCGATGCGCTGCGGCACGGTAGCTCGTTTGCGGGTAAGTGCATGGTTGATCGAAGAGAAACACTGAGTGGTCGATAAGGACTTTCGTAAAAAGCAATGTGCCTCAGTAGGGTGTTATTTGCGATGCTAGTGGCGTCGCGCTGCCCGGGCGACGGGGGTAAATACCTGCCCTGTCGATAGAAATCTCAGCTCTCGGTCCTTGTTGATCCTCGTTTGCGTGTAGGAGGCCACCTCGTTGCTGCGCATGGCGTCGTCTCTATTCGCGAGCTGCGTGCATCCGTTGAGGGGTCCAGACCCCGAAGGACATGATTTCTATCGTACCCAGTTGGTATTAACGGCGGTGGACTTCAACGCTTTATAGCCTGGGAAGGTGCAGAACAGAGATGTGGATCCGCTCGCGTCGATCCCGCGCGGATTGCGCACTCTGCTCAATAGCTGTGCTTAAATGATTGAGGCGACCTTAGCTGTGGTACAGTATAAGCAGTGAACCCGCCATGCCTATCTCCCGGCGTTCGTCGAGATGATGCAAACTTTGGCGGGTGTTTTCTATTTTAGGGGTCATATGGAGTACCAGAAGCCATGGCTTTCATATGAGGAGCAGGCGGACCGCCTCGAGGGGCGCGGTCTCGTGTTCGATCGTGATGACCTCATCGAGCATCTTGCCGACGTTGGCTACTATCGCTTGAGTGGCTATTGGCACATCTTCAAGAAAACCCCTGAAGGTGAGGACGAATCGTTCGTCGCGGGAACATCTTTTGAAAAGGTTTGGGACCTCTACACGTTCGATCGTCAGCTCAGACTCATCGTTCTTGATGCTATTGAGCGCGTGGAAGTCTATATGCGCACTCAGCTTACCTATAGACTCGCTAAGGTGGCGGGCCCCTTCGGCTATTTGGATCGCTCTACGCTCCCGAATATGGACCAGCGCGCGTACGGACATTTCATGTCCAGGTGTTTCGCGGCGTACGATCGGTCGAAAACGTTGTTCGTGGAGCACTTCAAGAAGAGATACGGTGACTCACACGGCCTTCCGCCTTATTGGATGCTTGTCAACATCATGGACTTCGGTATGATGCTCACTCTTTTCAAGGGGTCCCCTGACGACGTGAAAAAGGGCATAGCCAATGAAGTGGGAGTACCGGCGGAGGTGTATGAGTCGTGGCTGCTCATGCTGAACACCGTTCGTAATGTCTGCGCACATCACGATCGCCTATGGAACAGGCGTCTTGGTAACAGGCCGAAGATTCCCCGCGGGCACAGGTATCCCGATTGGCATCGACCCCATGTGGTGAACAACAGCACGACGTTTACGCTACTGACCATCCTCAGCTACTTGCTTGCGCGCATCGCGCCGAACACGTCGTGGCATGACAAGGTGCTACAGCTTTTGCGAAGCAGGGATGAGGAAGACTTGCGTCGCATGGGCTTTGAAAAGGGCTGGGAGGCCTGTCCGATGTGGACAAGGTGGCTTTAGACTTCTGCATCGCGAGCCCGTTGACTCTCTACGCCGGCCACCAGATGCGGGCGAGCGGGAGAATGCTTCGGGTTTCGTCGTCGGTCTTGTCGTAGACCTCGACGTAATGGCGAACAAAGGAGTCGAGGTCGAGCAGGCGAACGGGCACATTGGTGCGGTCGGCCTCGTAGCGGGCCTCCTTGGTGAAGCCCCCGGTGGAGACGTAGAGCCCGCGATCGCCCGCGCGGAGCCCGCCGATGAACGAGCGCACCGCGGGTGCGCCCATGGCTCCCTTGCGGTGCTTGACCTCCGCAACGATGCGCGGAGACTCGAGCCCCAGCGCGTCGGGGGAGGCAATCACGTCGCGTCCACCATCGGGGCCCTTGGGTGTCACGCGGGCGCAATAACCCATCGCCTTGAGCATGCCCGCCACCAGGCGCTCCATGTCCTCCCAACCGAGTTGGCTCACACGATCCTTGATGAGTTCGATGCCGTTGTCGTACGTGGCGGTGAGTGCCTCGTCGTCACTGGAGGAGTCGTCGCTGGAATCTTGGGCATGCTCGTCGGGGTTGCAGACGAGCCCTGCGCCCGCCGCCGGGCGCTTATGGGAGGCTGCCGATTCCAGGTCGGCCATGACCTCGGCCGAGATGGCGAAAATGGTCTGAATGCCGCCAAGCGAGTTCTTGGAAGACTGCGAGAGGGTGATTAGTTCCAGAATGTCACCTCCAAGTCGAACGCCAGGGTCGTCTCGGTCACGACTGCATGTCGTTTGTATTCTGACTTGGGACATCGAGCGCGTGGCTGGGATCGGGTTTATGGCGTTTGGGGATAAAGCAGTAGATCGTCTGCTTCAGGACCGGACCCTTGTGCCCGAGAAGCTAGAACGGGATATACCAATCGTTCCGCTCAAGGATGGTTCTTATCCGGCTCGACAAGCGTTTCTTGAGGGATTCGCGGCCAGCTTCGTTGTTTTCATATGCGAGCACGCGGTGATGCCTGACGTCAAATGGGACATCATCGATGGACTGGGAAACTGGGATGACTTCCTTTCCCAGGGCATGTGCTACGCCGGTCTCGTACATTACGTTGGGGTTCTTGTCCGAGAAATCGACGATTACAATGCACGCTGCTCGAATCAGATTCATAATGTCGTTGATGAGGATAGATTCCTCCCAGACGTCATCTGCAGCCTTCAGCGTTAGATGATTTTCTCGGCAAGCCTGAGCCATGGTGTTTCTGACGTCAACGAATTGTGGGGTGAAGGGGATCATCACCGCAGCCATTGAGATGTCGATATTTGAAGTGGCAGATGCTGCGTTTAGGGGCTCTTTGTTCGCGGTGTTCGTGGTTGCGGGGTGGGATTCGATTTCTGCGCTCTTGTCGGCAAGCATCTTCTCAACCAGTGCCAGTGCGGCAGGGTCTTTGTTGTAGAGCTGCCCAATGACGGAAGCGACGCATGACGGATAGTCTTCGTCTCCAAAATAAAGGCTCCTCAGGAGCCTGTCGTGGCCAGTGATAATCGTACCGCAATCACCTAGGTACATGGCAAGGAGCTGCCAATCACCGTTGTCGAAGGTGGCTGCGACCTTTCTTACGACTCGATCGATAAGTTCAACGTGCTTCATGTCAATCATTAGTACTTCCCCCAAGATCGTTTCATCGGGTCCATTCAATTTACCGACAGTCCGCGAATAATCAGTCTTCCTTCAAGCAGCAGCTTGTGCATAAGGTTCTTGCCATGATCCGAGTTGTCCATGGTTGCTCCGTAGGCAACCAGCAGATTGTTGATAGAGTTTGTGAGCATCGAGCGGCGCTCGTTATTGATTATCTCCGGGTTATCGGAGCTGTCCAACGGGAAATAGAAGACTAACACTGTCTCGCTTTCGTAAAGATCCACGCCGTCGAATATTGATTGGAAGTAGGAATAGTCTGCCTTGCCGAGTGAGTGACCATAGAACTTAATCACATCGGTTGCATCTTGAAGGTTTGAACTGTTTGCGGTGTTTATCAGGCCGCCGGTCCTTGATCCGCCGCGCAGCATGAGGCGGTATGTCTTGGTGAACGGGACTGCGACGGGGTCGTCCATACAGTCCTTGCCATCTATGCCGAATATGATGTTTTCCCCGAGCTTTCCGTGGATGTTGACGAATACGCCGTTCTCACCCATGTCGAAATGGTCGTCGGCAACGCTTGTGTAGTTGAAGCTCAGAACTGAAGTCGACACGCAGAAGTCCTCGTCACTTTGTTTGCCGTCCTCGTCAATCGTCCGACAGAGGTTCTTGCATTTCTCTACATACCCATCGTTGCCGTCAACCTCCTTGGATAGATAAGTACCGAAAGCCTGCTCGAGTTTCCCTAAGTCTCGTTTAAGCAGACCGACGAACATTTCTGGAGCGTGTCCCTCGTCGGTTGGTTCGGGGCTGATCGTCAGGATGTAGCGAGCGATGTTGCAAAAAAGATGAGTTTTGTCGTCTTCCTCGCCTGCAAGGCGATTTCCGCCTTTGCACCACACAACGCAAGGCATCCCGTCCGTAAACAAATCCGTCCGTTTTGTTGTTTCAAGCGCGCCCCAAAACAACGAAGTTTTAGGGTTTTGGTCAGAGAACGAGAGAACCCAACTCTCTATTTCACCTTCGACGTCGCACCATGCATCGTCTATATTCGCCTCAAGAATAAAGTCCCAAAGAGTCAGATCAGAATTATCCAAGGTGTTTTTCCAGGCTGCCCTGCTATAGCTTCCGATGTTGGCAATCATCTCGAATCGGGGCTTGAAGAAGTCGCCGAATCTCGAGTGAAGCCCGCACTGAAGGTCGAAGCCGTTTCCCAGGATGACGAGCTGCTGCCAGCTGGACTTGAAGTAGGAAGGGTTATCGAGGCTCCTGAGAGTATGATCGGGTATCGTGTAATTTGGAGTCACATTCTGAAGTGCTTCAGCCAGATTGTAATCTGGCAGCCTCAGCGCGGAGGCGTCAAAAGACTTTGCCACCTCGCTTGCTAGCGAAGACGAGAGTGAGTTGGACAAGGGCTTGAAGTTTATGTCCGCAAGAGCATCTCGGAAGGGGGTCGCTGCTGAGATGTCTATGTCTGCCAGTTTTGCCGCCTGACCGATTGCTGAACTGCCTATTTGGGGAATTCGGGAGATAGTCGCCTCCATTGCGTCTGATGACTGCCTTAGCTCTTCGCCTGCCTGATTCAAACTGCCTCCTAGCACCCAAGTACCCCGCTGCTGAACTCCGCCAGCGTGAGCGAGTTCGCCATGTCGAGCTTCTGGCTCTCGAACACCATCACGTAGCGGAACTCGCGCCCGGCCATGTCCGCCCAGCGGGTGCCGAGCCTGAGCTTCGCCTCGGAGTCCTCGCCGATGAGGTGGCCGCCCTTGGTCTCGATGGCCAGCACCACACCGTCGGTCGTCTGGGCGAGGAAGTCGGGGTAGTGGTTGATGAACCCGTTGATGCAGAACTCTCCCTCGCGGCGCTCAGCCACGCGGTGCCACCACCTGATGCGGCCGCTGTTGGAGAGCAGGTCGGCCATCTTGAGCTCAATGCCGTCTAGGCCGCCCTCCTCGGCCTCATAAAGCGTCTGGGCGTAGCTCGTGTTTGGCCTCGCCAGCCTGAACGAGTCGGGCAGCTTGTAGGAGGGCTCGCAGACGATCGACCCGTTCGTGAGCATCATCTCGAACCGCGACTCGCAGTGCTCCGACGCGAGCTCCCTCACGGCGTCCTGGACGCACGTGGCGACGGATGCCACGCTGTCGAAGCATGCCTCCACGGTGGCCTGGTCCATGTCGTCGACGATGCGGCGGATGTACGCCCGCATCTGCTCCTCGCCGAAGGTGCGGCGGAACTGGGAGGTCGTGGCGGAGAGCACGAGCGCCACAAGGCTGTCGCGCTTCCCCTCGTCCGAGAGCGTCGAGAACAGCATGCGCATGTTGTTGCGCACGTCTTCGTCGAGGCGGCGGATCTTATATGCGTCGGAGTCTTCCACGAGGTCCACGGCGCGGGCGTCGGAGAACGCGGTGACGTCGATGTGCACCCGGTCGATACCGAGTTTGGAGAGCTTGAAGTCGCCGAGCAGGTTCTCGCGCTCGAGCGGGACGTACTCCTCGTCGAGCGTGAAGAGACCCCCGTCGATCCGCGCGAGGAACTTCGGAATCCTCAGCGCGCGGGCGGCGTCCGCGACGGACTCGCGCATGCCGTGGACGCCGGCGTCGCCGCCGAGGCTGCAGTAGACGCCGCCGACCGTGCCGATGTTGCAGTCGAGGCCCTCGTAGCTCTCCTCGAGCTCGCCGCCGCGCGCCATGATCTCGTCCACCTCGTCACCCTGAGGAGGGCGTCCTCCCTCCGTGGCGCCGGACAGGTCCAGCGCGCCGATGGCCTCTTCGCCTGCCCCTTCGGGATCGGCGCCCCCGCCGGCCCCGAACAGCGGCTCGGCGGGGGCGGGCGGCTCATCCCCGCGCTCCTCGACGACGTCGCGCTGCGAGAAGCCCGAGCCGTTGAGGCCGTCGACGACCTGCTGCACGGTGCCGTCGAAGTCGGCGGAGGACGTGAGGACGTAGGCGATGTTCAGGCTGCGCGAGCTCGCGCGACAGGCGTGGGGCTGGCGCAGTACGCGGCCCACGATCTGCTCCACGCTCACCTTGGAGCTCTTGTTCGCCACGGTCGCGAGCACGTAGGCGAAGGGGCAGTCCCACCCCTCGGCGAGCGCCTCGACAGTGATGATGAAGCGTATCGGGCAGTCGCGGGACATGAGGTCCGCGCCGCCGATCTCGTCGACGTCGCCGGTGCGCACGACCACCTGCTCGGGCGGTATGCCCGCCTCGACGAGGCGGTCGCGCAGCAGCTCGTAGGTCTCTGCGTCGGCGGCGTCGCGCCGCTCGGCCTGGAAGAGCACGATTGGGCGGATGTAGCGACCGGTCCTGCGCTCGTCGGACTCGGCGACCGCCTCCAGCCTGCGCTGGAGCATGACGGCGTCCTGGACTACGGTGCGCTTGTCGGGCCGGCGGTACACCACCACGGGGAGCTTCACCATCTCCTCGCGCTTGAGCTGGCGCGCGGTGGCCTGGGCGATCACGTTGGTTCGCCGCGCGTCGGGCGTCGCGGTGAGCTCCAGCACGAAGCGGGGGTTGAGGTTCCTGAGCATGTCGACGGAGAGCCTGCTGCCGGCGTGGTGGCTCTCGTCCACCACCACGAGCGGGTTGGAGCCCGCGAGCGCCGAGATGAGCGCGGTGCCGTCGGCGCCGTCGACGTCGAAGGCAGTGCCGCCGGCGCGCTGGAGCTCCGTGAGGCCGGCGAGCGCGGAATTCTCCGCGTAGGCGCGCCTGCCCTCCTTGTTCTTGAACGAGTCGTAGGAGAGCACGAACACGGTGAGGCCGTCGCCCATGGTGTTCGCGTTGAAGCCGCGGCCGGCGAGGCCGTCCTCCTTCGAGAGCACCTCGACGCGCCCAGCGAAGTCGCGGTCGAGCGTCTGGCGCAGGAAATGGTCGGGGTCCCGCAGGTTCCTGAGCGTCTGGGAGAGGATCTCCCTGCGCGGCACGAGCCACACCACGACCTCGTCGTGGGCGGGCAGGGCGTCGAAGATGCATCCGACCGCCGCCGCGCCGATGAGCGTCTTGCCGCCGCCCGTGGGGACCTTGGCGCACACGCGCGGTACGCCGGAGAGGTCGTCGTGGTAGGGCGCGACCCCGTCTTTGCCGGGTGTGAGGCCGGCGGCGCCGAGGAACACGCCATAGGCGGTCGCCGCGTCGCCGAGCATCGCGTAGGTGCGCGCGTAGCGGCCGATTTCCTTCAATACGTCGCGCTGGTAGGCCTTGAGCTCCATGGCTACATCCTCGCAATCTGGGATGGGATCTGCTTGAACGCGACGCCCGCCGCCTCGAGCTGGTCGGGCGAGAGCGCGCATCGGTTCGCGTAGACCACGGTGGGCGACCCCTTGACGGGGAATCCCCTGAGCAGGTCGTAGTCGAGCACCGTCTCCTCGCCGGGGGCGTACACGAGGTAGTAGGCCGCCTGGGCGTGCTCGCCGAGCAGCCATGGGCACTCCCCGGTGCGGTCGACGTACTCGGCGCGCGTCTCGATGTGCCACACGTAGCGGCGCACGGCCTCGGCGGGCACGTCCGCGTTGAGCGAGATCATCGGGGAGGCGGACCTGCCCGCGAGCGGCGGTTCCTCCACGTGGAACAGAGCGGGGCCGAGCTCGTAGTAGGAGAAGCCCGAATCGATGCCGGCCAAGGCGTTCTTGCCCTCGCCGTAGCCGGAGATGACGCGGCGTACGCGCTCGGCGGTGACCGTGTCGGCGTAGTCCATCATCTCGACGAGGATGTACCGGCGGTTTCCGCCGTCTCCCTGGTTCAAGCGCATCGCGGCGTGGGCCGTCGTGCCCGATCCGGCGAAGGAGTCGAGGACGAGGGCGTCATCGCCCGCCGCAACCTGCAGGACGCGTTCAATAAAGCGCGTTGGTTTAGGCGTGTCAAACGGGGCCTTTCCGCCGAAAATCGCCTTGAGCTCCTTCTTCGCTTCGTCAGTGTGTCCGACCTCGGCGTGCGGCCAGAAGTTGGTAGGTAGGCGACCCCCGACGCTATCGAGGTATGTTTTGCGTGCGATTCCGCCCTTGCCGTTGCGGGTGAAGTAGAACCTCGGCCACGGGCCGGTGTCCTGAACGCGCTGGGCGATAAGTCTGGAATCTTCGATGGGTTGGGCGAGCATGATCGCCTTCACGTCCGCGCGCACCTCTTCGGGCCGTAGGCCGCAGACCTCCGCCCTGCGCTCGGCATCATCGATGTTGACGAGCTCGTAAGGGCACCATCCGCTCATGTATTCGAGCATCTGGTCCTGCTGATAGCGCCAGCAGGAGCCGTTGTAGGGGTAGAGCAGCTCGCCGTTGAACGGGTGCTGAATCGCGTAGACCATGCCTTGGTGCGTTGCGGCTCCTGGCGCGCAGGGATTGTCACTTCTCCAGGGCATGATGTCGCCATCAGGGTTCTTGTACTTTGAATTCATCTCCGCTGTTCGCGGTAGCTTTCTCGGCTGCCAGTCCGCTTGTTTGCCGTACACGAAGAGGTGCTCCACCTCCGACGGGATTCCATTGGAGTCGTTTCTCGTCGAGTACGTTCGCTGCCAGGATATATTGGCGACGAAGCAGGAGGAGCCGAAGATTTCGTCACACATGAGCTTCAGGTTCGCCTGCTCGTTGTCGTCGATGCTGATGAAGATTGCGCCGGTCGGCGCGAGCAGCTTGCGCAGGAGCTGCAGGCGCGGGTACATCATGCACAGCCACTTGTCGTGGCGGGAGAAGTCCTCGCCCTCCTTGCCCACGACCTGCCCGAGCCACTTCTTGATGCGCGGATCGTTCACGTTGTCGTTGTAGACCCAGCCCTCGTTGCCGGTGTTATACGGCGGATCGATGTAGATGCAGTCGACCTTCCCCTCGTACTCCGGCAGCAGGCTCTTCAGCGCCTCGAGGTTGTCGCCGTGGATGATCATGTTTCCGCAGTCGGAGCCACGGCTGTCTAAGACGCCTTTCTCGGGGATGCGCTCGAGTATGCGATAAGGCACGTCCCGATGGTGGTTGACGACCTTCTCTTTGCCCATCCAATTCAATGTAGGCATAAGTGCACACGTCCGTTTCACTTAAAGCAATGACCCCGTCGCATCAACGCGCTCGACGCACGGCGCATATGGGTCTTGTGGTATCGCATCGATTTTATCAAACGGGATGCAACGAAAAACACCGCTAGACTCATAGAAAGCCGAGAAAGGATGGTGGGCTATCGCCATGCGCACCCGCATGATCCCCCTCACATACGACAAGGCCGCCGCAGCCCTCGATGCCCGCGAACACACGGGCCGTGCCCGCCTCACGGACCGCTCCGCAATTCAGTTGACAGCTGAACCCGAGCGCTAATCCAGCGTGTGGGCCGTCCGGTTCCGGCGTTAGCTGCACCCTGAGCGCAAGGGGAGTCCGCCGCCAGGGGAGGCGGTCCCGACAGGCGGCGTACGCCTGAAGGACCTGAACCCCGCCGCGCCCCTCGGCATGCGCCGCGCATCGGAATCCGCGCGGAGATGTTATTGCGATCCTCGCCCCACCCCGCACGGCCGGTCGCAGCCGCCGCTCACGTCATCTTGTTCCCTCGCACGCCCCGCCCTTCTGGTTGCCTCTCGGGATGGGATAATGGTGGCGTGGCCGTTTGAAAGGAGACTCGAGATGTCCTTCCTGGGTTGGCTTTTTGGGGAAGATGATTCTGATGACAGCGTCGAGTTTGCTCCTTGCGAGGCGTCGCTGTCTACTGTGAGCCGTGGCGAGCTCGCCGCCGTCAGAGACGGCGCCGCGCGCACGTCGGTGCTCGACACGGGGTCGCGTCTAGTCGCCAGGGCAGACGCGCTCATCCCGGCGGGCGTCACCGCCGCTCAGGCAGCGACGGAGTACGGGATGGCAGTCGTCAAGTTCCCCGAGGGCGTGAGCTGGTCCGACCTGTGCGTCCGCCATTCCGATGGCTGGAACCTCTTGTCGAGCTTCGGTTCCGACGGCGGATTCAACCCCATGGCGGGAATCAAGCAAGCCGGTCTGCAGCCCGCCGCGGTGACGAACCTCGCGCTCCAGGGTGGTGCGCTCGTGGTCGGTCAGGCCTATATGGCGCAGATTTCAAGCCAGCTCGAGGGCATCCAGGACGGCATCGACGAGATCCAGCGCCAGATGGGCTGGGAGCGCGATGCAAGCCTGAAGGCCGGGTACGACAAGTTGCTGCGGCTCGCATCGGGGTTGGAGGAGTACGCCTCGTCACCGGAGAAGTACACGGTAGGGCTCCAAATCATCGAGGACGCTATGACTGAAGCCGACAAAGCCCTGAACTACCAGATCGGCGCCATACGAAAGAAGGGCGAAGACCTCGCTGCGAAGAAGAGACTCGACGAGGGCAAGATCAAAGCTGCGTGCGAGGATCTGGCGCCACTGGAGGAGCGCGCTGCGGTCGCGTTCCGCCTGTTCGCACTCGCGCAGGAAGTTGCTATGGCGTTCGACAACGATTACACCTCGCAGCGAATCGAGCGGGTGAGAGCGCGCGTTGAGGCGAAGGAGAGCGAATACGCCGCAGCTCGCGGGGGTGTGCACAACGCCCTTTCGACCTCGGTATCCAAGTTGAAGGGAGCCCCGCTCAAGCTCGCCGAGCGCACGGAGGACGATTTCATCGCGGAGAACCTCATGCAGGGGCTGATTCATGAGGCGGGGGCCAACCTGCAGAGGGTCGCACCCAAGCGGATGCGCCAGGCGGCGAGGGATGACCTCGCGAGCAGGAGGGGAATCCTGCAGGACCGCCTCGAGTCCGAGAACCGAGTGAGCGCGATCATGCGGGAGCGCGAGGAGCATCTCGACGAGCTCGACTTCGCGTTCAATCAGGCAGACACGATGATCATCGACAGCGACCGAATCGAGTTGATTGAGAGCGGTGCCGACGAGTAATCCGTCCCACCCGCATCGCGTCATCCACCGCATGGGGACTGGACGATATTCACTATCTGCTCAGGCACGTCCGGTCGACTCGCAACGCGACTGCCCACGGGACGTGTTGAATCAACGGCATCACCGAAACCGGCCCTGGTATAAGGGTCACTTTGTCCGCGGGCTGCGGCTTGCAAGGCTAGACAAGCAGGTATCTCGTTGCCCGGCCCGCTCCGACTTTCTCAAGCTTTCCTTCTTGGACAAGCTTGAGTATCTTTCGATATGCTTGTTTGTCTCCCACGTGCAGCAATTGCTCTACATCGCGCTTTGTGATGACGCCATCGTTTTGCTTGGCGAGTTTCAAGATGAGCTCCTCGTGGCGCACCTTATCGATATCTGCTTGCCGTACGTATCCAATTCCTTCTCCCACGCGTGCGTACACGCTTTTGCTCAGCGTGTACGTCCTACTGCCGCCTTGGCCCCAGGCTTCAATGAGGCCCCCCTCGATAAGATTGCCGAGGGTCGAGCGAACCATTGCATCGGAGAAGGGGAGCTGTTCAAAAAGATCGGGAGCAGACAGTCTTCGCTGGTCTTTTAGAGCATTTAGGACAAGGAGAGAGCGCAACGATAGGGGCCTGCCGGTGCGCGCAGCCTCTTCGGAGATCATTTTCATGAAGAGGGGATCGGGCGCGGTGCGGGCGATGAACACCTGTACGGTAGTTGAGCTGCTTCCCGAATAGTCGGGAAGGGGGCGCCCAAACGACAGGGATCCTTCATAGATTCTGTCGATTCCCCTGCCCGTTCGCTCGGCGAGGCCAACGCGCTTTAAGGCGCTCATAAGGCATTCGTTGCGCCCTCTGGGTTCGGCGGTAAGGAGGTTGCGAATGTTGATGCCCTCAATGAAGCCGCCGGGGTTGGAGATCGTGAGGCCCTCGTTGTCGATGAGGATGCGAACGCGTCCCATTGCGGAGTAATCCCTGTGCCCAAAGGCGTTGACAACTGCCTCGCGGAATGCCCTTTGGTCGAATTCTGGTGCAGATGTTCTGAAGAGACCGTCTTCGAATTCCCGTTCGGGATTCCAAGCCTCGAACATATCGCCCAATTTATCGATGGTATAAAGAAGCGGCTGATCGAAGTCCTGATTGACGCGCACGTCTGTTCCCGCAAGCACTTGGAATGCTGCCCCGTGAGTGGGGACGGCGCGGCGAATGGTTTCGATTTTGCCGGCGAGTAGCACGCCGGTTACGGTTGGAGTCGGAATTCCGTTGACCGATGTTGTCATGCGCAGTGCGCTTAGCAGCTCCTCATCAGATAGTTCGAGAAGTGATTGGTCAACGCCTTTGCTGCGGGCGAGAATGCTTCGGAGGCGCTGTATTTCTATGGGGTCAAGATCATCGAGTGTCGCGTCGGGAATCGGAAACGCGGAATAATCAAGTTGCCCGAGGGTCGATAGCCTGGTGATGATTTCATATGGATAGAGCGCGACGCTCTCGGGTGTTCCGTCGGCCTTGAGGCGCCTTCGCATGATCTTTCCACTGGAGCTAGACATAATCGCCATCGAGCGTGGTACATCGATTTCGATCACGGGAACCCCCGTGGTAGATATGGTTCCGTCGGCGGTTAACGTGAGGGTTGAGACGCGGGCGGAGACGGGCGGTACAGTGTTGTTCGCGAGAAACGCTGCTAGTTGCGTTGAGTCTGCGTGTTGCTTGTGCACACCGGTCGCTGTTCCATCGTCTTCGACTCCAAGAAACAGGCTGCCGCCATCTGTATTGCTGAGCGCTACTACGGTATCAATGATTTCGCTGTCGGGAAGTTTTTTCTGATCGCTTTTGAATTCAACGGCAAGGGTCTCGTTATTTGGGATTGCTCGCGCATTGTTCACTTCGGCCTCCGATCGTCTGATGCGGACAATTATAGGACAGAATCAGGACATGTCTCGATAAATCAGGACATGTTCTGATTCTGTCCGGATTACAGGCGATTCTCATTGACGGCGACGGTTGCGTCGCGCTCTTCGCCTACGAATGCGAGAGCTGGAATCGAAAAGACGACGCCCCCAAGCTCGACAGTGAAATCTACATTGAGTTCGAGCCGATCGCCGTGGGTACTACAATGGCGTTATGAAAACACCTGCTCACAGACATGATCCGACAAAATCACGCACGCCCAGGGGGAAGCTGAAGGTCGCCGTCGTAACCGTCATCGACGACCTGGGCGACTGCACCGCGGTCCTGGCCGCGCGCGGCCGCCCCGGCGCCGACCAGATCCGCGCGGGGCTGGCGCCCGCGCGCGTCGCGGGGTCGGAGGCGTCCACCGACATGCACTCCTCGTACGCCGCCCCGCTCGCCGAGGCGGGCGCGGCGTCGCGCAACCGCTACGGCGCGGCCGACGCGGGCGAGGACGAGCTCGGCATGGTCGACGTGCTGCACGAGCGGCTGCGAGGGTTCCTCTGGAGGTTCAGGGGAGTCTCGACCCGGCGTCTGCAGAGGTACCTGTGGTGGTTCTGCTGGGAGGAGCGGGCCAGGCGGTCGGACGCCTCGCGGGAGGCGATGCTGCGCGCCCACGTGGCGAACGGCTCGTACGAGTCGACGCGCCGGGACCTCGAGGGGGAGCCCCGGCCGTTCTGGGACTACTGGGAGTCACGGGACGAGTCCGACGTATCCAATTTGGTCTAATAGCGGTTTTTCGATTTCATCCTTCGGCTCGTTGACATATGGGTGCCAAAGAGTTGATACTAAGAACAGATGGAAAAACCTCTTGGTTTTGTAAGGGCGTGTCCGCAGCAAATGCGGATGCGCTCTAGTTTTTTCGATCGGGTTTGTCGCCGCGTATTTGCTCGTTGGATGAGGCGGAAGTGTCGTACTCTCCGATGAGTTCGTGGGCGACTTCGGCACTATGGAATCTCACTGAGCAATCGTCTTTCTTTGGGAACGCGAGCGGCGGGATCGACCCAAACCAAACCAGTTCTTGGTCGATGACCAGATAGCTTGCGGGGCGCAATTCGTGGCACTCAAGCGTGCAACCGTGCGATGCGAGCGATTCGATCGCGGCGGGCAGTTTCGATGAATCGGGTTTTTCGGGATTCCCGCTACCAGGAGTTTTCGTAGTGATGCGCACCTCTATCCCGCGCTGGCAGGCATCTTCCAGTACGGCGCGAACCTGCTCGACGCGGCGCTCCATGATATAGGGCGATGACATTACGATGGAGTGTTTCGCCGCCGCCAGGTCGTGCTTGATGAGGTCGAGAGCCGTCTTGGCATCGACTATTCCGTCCGTTGCCTGCTCGATATCCGCAGCGTTGTTGCTGGCGACTTCATAGCAGAGTTTCTTGTACGTCCTCAGGCGTTTTTCATACATGCGATCGATTGTGGGCACGTTTGGATCGATGTAGTCGTATACCATAACCTCGCGTTTGCCTTCATGTTCCCTATGGAGGCGGCCCGAATACTGGGTGAGAACGCTTTCGTAGGATGATGGGGCTGCGAGCAGCAAGGTGTCGAGTCGGGGCTCGTCAAACCCCTCCCCAATATAGCTTCCCGTTGCGACCACGGCGAAGCGTTCCGCCTGTTTGAGCGAGTGCAAAAGCTCAATTGCCTGGCGTCGTTCCTTTGTGGGGCCAGACCCGCATAGCAAGATGACGCGACACGGACATGCGGGGTCGACGTCCAGCGTTTCTTGCAGACTATGGGCGAGCAAGCGCGCATGGTCGACTCTCGAGGTGATGATGAGGGGCGTCCTGCCTGCTCGGATAGCGCCGGCCGCATCTTCAACAATCATCTGGTTCCGCTTTTGGTTCTCCAGAAGCTCGGAAACGACCGTTGTATAGGGAGTGTCCTTAGTGATAAGGGGAAGTCGGATGCGCGTAAACCTTGGCATGAGGATACGGGCGAAGCCCTGTTGGGCGGCCTGCTCTTTGGGGTCAATGGCGCAGCGAATGGGTCCTAGGTGCAGATAGGTAATGCGTTCAAGTCGATCTTCTCGCTTGGGCGTTGCCGACAATCCGTAGATGTAACGCGGATTAACCTGGCCGAGCACGCGTTCAAGCTGCGGCGCCGCTCCGTGATGGCATTCATCGCATATGACTAGTCCGTAATTTCGTGCAAAGTCGACGACGCGCGAAACCCCTGCCACATCGCTCTCCTCAAAAAGAGATTGATAGGTGGCTACATCGATGATCCCGCTTAGCTTGTGCTTACTGCCGCCGTATTGGCCGATGACGGGATTTTTCCGCTTGCTGGGCTTGCCGCTTTTTGTCAATAGGGTCGGCGGCTGCTCTTGAATGTCGAGGAAGCGTTCCAGGCTCGCTCTCCATTGGGTAAGAAGTTCGTTTCTAGGGACGATGACCAAGGTGCGCTGCTTGAAGCGGGAGATAATCCATGATCCTATGACGGTTTTGCCAAATCCCGTAGGGGCGGACAGTATGCCCGAGTCATGCTGCACAAGCTGCGCGGCGGCAGATTCCTGTTCCGGTCTAAGGGCGCCCGTGAACTCGACGCGTATGGTAGCCCCCTCATATCGCTTGTCAGATATGTGGTAGGAAACACCGTGCGCTTCGAGCAGCTTTTTTACCGATGGCTCGCATCCGCGGGGCAGTTTGAGCCATCCGTCTTCAAGGCTGCTCAAATCGATGTATGCCGGGGTGTTGCGAACGCTTTGGCGCATCGCCTGCTTTTTAAAGAACTCCGGATTGCCAAAGGCGGCCAACCTGCGGATTTGATCCGTGGCCTTGGCGCTCAAGTCTTCTAGGGGGACATAGAGCATATTGGCGCGAACAATCTCCATGTGCTGCGGAAAGTCGCTTGGAGACAGCGTGTCGCGAGCGTTTGCTGCCCAGGGCTGTTGGACGAGGGAGGGCTGGGCGCGGTGAGAATCCTTATTAGGGGATGAGGGGAGCGAGGAGAGGATGGTGTCAACGTGCTCTTGCGTTGTTTTTCGAATGCCAGAGAGATAGAGCCACTGGTCGGGGTAGGGCGACATGTCATCGTCCACAAACACCGTATTGCCGTGGTTACGCGCCCATCCTTGGAATGGCAGCGCAATAAGGTTCCCAAATCCGCCCTTTGCGACGGAATCTTGTGCGGGGAAGAAGCGGTCGTAGGCTTTGAATGACATGCCGGAGGTGTGCGCCATGGCAAAGTCTATCATTGCAAAGCCGAGGCGCCGGGCAAGCGATGCGGGAACGGCGGTATCGAAAAACACCCAGACGTGCGCGCCGTTGCCCGATCGCGATCGTTCGATAGCGGCGTCGACGCCGTGTTCGCGGCAGGCATGGGCGAAGGCAAGTGCCTCTTGCTGCCATCCAGCCTTGTCAAAGTCGCCCACCAACACGTGCGTGCGTGATTCCTCGTCCATAACATACATGCCGACCACGTCGCGGAATGGATGGGCTCGGTTGGAAAAGTGCGCTAATAGCGTGGTTTTGTCTAGCGGAGGGAAGTCCTGATGAGTGCAGTCAACGCACTTGAAGCCGTTTTTGCGCTTTTTGGGACACGCTGTAGTTTTGCGGTTGAGGCAGATGGGGTAGTAGCCAATTTTGCCGCCATCAACGGGAAAGCCCTTGGCGAACATCTCTCGGCCCTGGAACAGCGATTGGAATAGCGCAATCTTATCTGCGGCGGGGCTGTGCGACGTAACGGCATGTGAGGGAGCGACGGCTTTGATCCAGTCGTCGAGCGTGACGTATCTGCGCTTTCCCGACTCGTCAGCGTATATGCACGCAGCGGCGCCCGTCCCACCGTGCTCGACGAGCTCGATGAGGGCGACCTCGTGTTCGTTGATGCGCGAGGTAGATGGAATTATGTAACCACTGCTTTCCATGTCTGCATTATATGCGGACGAGATGAATGCGCCTTTGGGCATCTTTTTTGTTTTCAGTGGATGTCCATGCTTGTGCGTCGCGGTCCGATATACAGCTTAGTGGTGGGGCGCGTTACGACGCGGATTGTCTCGTAAGACTCGAGAAGCCCCTGCGGGCTAACGGGGCATTCTGCTTTGTCAGCTGGAGGAACCCCGTAAAAAATAGATGGATATACACAATTCAAATAGCAAGTGGCGCTGGATCGTCCATAGAAGGACGATTGGTCGCGAGCTCGGCATCACGGGCAACGCCGACGCCGGCGGAGTTCCGGGAGCAGGCTCTTCGGGAGGCCGCGTAGCGGTTATTATTTAACGCGTCCAAGTTTTGGGGTGCAGTTCACCTTGCAGCATCGCCTCGTACCTGGTGTGGAAGAAGTACCGCCTTCGCTCCCGCGCTTGCGACGAGTTTTTGCGGCGCATGCGCGAGGCCCTGGGCTAATCGTCTATATCGATCAGGCTATCGCTCGATATCGTATGGCCAGCTGTTGATGCCACCGAACTCAACCACGTTTGCGTAGCCGAGGTCCGCCAACGTTTGAGACGCCTGTTTGCTGCGGTTTCCGCTGCGGCAGTACACCAAGATGGGCTGGTCCTTGTTGGGCAGGGCGCCTTCGGCGGCGTCCACCACCGTGTCATGCGGCATCAGGATGGAGCTCGGGATGTGGCCCTGATCGTATTCTGCCTGCGTGCGCGCATCGAGGATGGCGTAATCCTCTTCCTCGTCCATCATTTTCCTGGCAGCCTCCGCGTCTACCTGTTGATATGAGGACGAGCTTTCGCTTTGGATGGCTGGCGTGCTGGCGCAACCGGAGAGGCCGACGAGGCCGGGGGCGGCGATTGCCGGCGTTGCGGTGATGTTGTTGCTTTTCGGCATGGTCTGGCGCGGGCGGACCGCGTGCTTTAGTGTTGTTCTTCTGCATCCCGTCAAGGCACGCAAGAAAGAGGGGCCTCGCGTGCGGCTCACGCACGGCGCGCGGCACGCCAGCGCCCCCGCGTCGCGCGGCATGCATGCGACCGGGAGCGCTAACGCTAGATTCTACCTGCTGGTATTTACTTGATGATCGCTTGATGTTCGCAAGAGGAGACTCGATGATCTTGTCGCTGGCCCCCATGGAGGGGCTTACCGGGTACATGTTCCGTAACGTGCACGCGGAATGCTTCGGCCCACTGGACCGCTACTACACGCCGTTTCTCGCCCCGCCGCACGTGGGCTCCGGCTTTGGCAAGAAGGCGTTTAAAGAGATCGACCCCCAGAACAACCAAGGGCTCAACGTGGTGCCCCAGCTGCTTACCAGAAACGCGGACGAATTTGTGTGGGCGGCGCAGGTGCTCTCCGAGTTGGGTTACGCGGAGGTCAATCTCAACCTGGGCTGTCCGTCGGGAACGGTGGTGGCCAAGGGCCGCGGATCGGGCTTTCTGCGCGACCCCGGCGAGCTGGAGGAATTCTTGCAAGACGTGTGCGAGCGCTCGCCCATAGCCGTCTCCGTCAAAACCAGGTTGGGGCTCGTTGAAGATCGTGAGTACCGGCAGATCCTCGATCTGTACTGCCGCTTGCCCCTGGCAGAGCTCATCGTCCACCCGCGCGTGCAAAAGGACCGCTACCAGGGAACTCCTCGGCAAGAGGCCTATGGCGAGACGCTGCGCCGCGCGCCTTTCGCCGTGGCGTACAACGGCGACGTCTTCAGCGTGGACGAGTATAGCGCCATGTGCGCGGCGTATCCGCGGACGCGCCACGTGATGCTGGGACGCGGGCTGTTGGCAAACCCCGCCCTGGCGCGCATGGTGCGCGGCGGCGCGCCCGCTACGGCGGCGGAGCTCAAGCGCTTTCATGACAAGTTGTTCTCAGCGTATTTGGACGAGATGGGCGGCAACGCGGTTTTTCGCATGAAGGAGTGGTGGTTCTACGCCAAGTTCGCGTTCGTCGACCCGCTGGCGGTGCATCGCGCGGTGCGCAAGGTCCGCCGCGTGGACGAGTACGAGCATGCGGTGGCGGGGGTCTTCAGCAGGGAAGCCTTCGCAGCCGTGCCGGTGTTTAGGGCGTAGGGCGCACGGTCGGCATCGGGCGGCGCCAGGCGGTGTGGGGCCGCCCGATGCTGACCGCGCCGGGCGTGAACGCTTACACGTGGCTAAGCGCTTCCTTACAATGCGCCGGGTGCGCAGGGGTTCCCGGCGAGTCGCACGGCCCTCTGACGTGTCGCCTTGCCGTTTGGCACGGCATTTCAACCGCTTGGGCATGGGGTTACGCAGGCATGACAATCCGATGTCACTTGTCGCTTAAAGTAGGCAAGGATTGCATCCGCCAACCATTTAAGGAAGGACTGCGCATGAGTAAGCCGATTGTTCGGAGGACCCTGTTCTCGCTGGGTGCCGCGGCACTGATCGCCGGTGCCGTGACGGTGGCGCCCGCGGGAGCCTACGCTGCCGGGGCGGCCGGCGCTGACGGCGCGTCAAAAGACGGCGCTGTTTCCATTGTCTTTACCAACGACGTTCACTGCGCTATCGACCAGCAGGTTGATAAGGACGGCAACGTGACCGGCATTGGCTATGCCGGCGTCGCGGCGTATGCCAACGCGCAAAAGGGCCTGTACGGCGCGGGCAACGTGACCCTGGTCGACGCGGGCGACGCTATCCAGGGCGGTCCCGTGGGAACGCTCACCAAGGGTGCGGCGCTGGTCCAGATCATGAACGCCGTGGGATACGATTACGCAATCCCCGGCAACCATGAGTTCGACTACGGCATGGACCAGTTCAACGCGCTGGTAAAGCAGGCGGGCGCCACGTACCTCTCTTGCAACTTCACCAAGCTTAACGCTGACGGTTCCAAGGCAAACGTGTTCGCGCCCTTCGCCATCGAGGCTTACAAGGATGCAGACGTCGCCGCAGATGACGCGGACGGCGTGCTCAAGGTCGCTTACGTGGGCATTTCCACTCCCGAGACGCTCACCAAGTCCTCGCCCGCAAACTTCCAGGACGCTGCCGGCAACTACATCTACGGCTTCTGCCAAGATGAAACCGGCGAGGCCCTGTACGCCGCGGTGCAGAGCGCTGTGGACGAGGCTCGCGCCCAGGGTGCCGATTACGTGGTAGCCGTGGGCCATCTTGGTATCGAGGGCACAACCTCGCGCTGGACCAGCGAGGCCGTTATCAAGCACACCGCCGGCATCGACGCCTTGATTGACGGTCACTCGCATGAGGCCTATGACAAGACGGTTGGTTCCGAGGGCGCGGCGGGTGCCATCCAGACGCTTGCCAACAGCGATGGCGACAAGGTGGTGCTGGTGCAAACCGGTACCAAGCTTGCCAACGTGGGCAACCTGGTGATCGATGCGGACGCGGCAGACGGCCAGGACGTTACCGCGCAGCTGGTCCCGGCGTCTGAGTGCAAGGACGAGGACGCCGCGGTCAAGAAGGTCGTCGACCAGGTGAACGGCGAGCTTGCCGACGTCCTCAACAAGGTTGTGGGCAAGACCGACGTGGCCCTTACCATTGTGGACGCCGACGGCGTGCGCCAGGTTCGCCACCATGAGACCAATATGGGCGACCTGGTCGCGGACGCTTACCGTGCCGCGGTTGGCGCCGACATCGCGCTGGCGAACGGCGGCGGCGTGCGCGCATCCATCGCTGCCGGCGACATTACCAACAACGACCTGCTCTCCGTTCAGCCTTACGGCAACGAGCTATGCCTGATCGAGGCTACTGGCCAGGAGATTCTGGATGCGCTCGAGATGGGTGCTTCCAACGCGCCGGAGGAGTTTGGCGGCTTTTTGCAGGTGTCCGGCCTTAGCTACAAGATCGACGCCTCCATCCCCTCGTCCGTAAAGACGGATGAGAACGGCAACTTTGTCAGCGTGGACGGAGAGCGCCGCGTGTTCGATGTCAAGGTGGGCGGCCAGGCGATCGACGCTACCAAGACGTACAAGGTCGCATCCCACGGATACATGCTGCTTGAAGGCGGCGACGGCCTCACCATGTTCAAGGACAACAAGGTGCTGCAGGAGAACGTGATCCTGGATAACCAGGCGCTTATCAACTACATCACCAACGACCTCAAGGGCGTAGTGGGTGAGCGCTATGCCAACGCCACCGGCGAGGGCCGCATCACGTACGCGACCAAGCCCGTTGCTGTCAACTTCAAGGACGTATCTTCCACGGATTGGTTTGCCGGTGTGGTCTCGCAGGCCGCCTCTAAGGGACTGCTGGTGGGTTATTCCGACTCCAACGGCGTTCATACGGGATACTTCGGCTCGTATGACAAGATGACCCGCGCCCAGGTTGTGACGGTGCTCTATCGCATTGCCGGCGCCGAGACCCCCGGAGAGAAGCCGGGCGTAAACAAGACTCCCTTTACGGATGTCGAGGACGGCGCATATTACACCAATGCGATCAATTGGGCCTACGAAACCGGCCGCATTGCCGGTTATCAGGCTAAGGACGGCGGCCCCTCGACCGCATTTGGCCCCAACGACCCGGTGACCCGCGAGCAACTCGCCGTCTTTGTATGGCGCGCCGCTGGTGAGCCCGCCGCCAGCGATGAGGTCGGTTACCTCGCGTGCAAGGATGCGGGAGACGAGTCGTCTTACGCTACCGCCGCGCTCAAGTGGGCGGCTTCCGCGGGCGTGCTGACCGGTTCCTCCGAGGCGGACGGTCTCTATCTGCGACCTGCCGCAACGGCCCAGCGCTGCCAGGGCGCTAAGGTATTTGTGATTGCACAGCCCCTGCTGCAGGATGCCGAGCAATAACACCGAACATATAGTGCTACAAGGGCGTCTTCGCTGTGGCGAGGGCGCCCTTCTCATTTGATTCGATGGTCGGTATCGCTCTTATCACCGGTGGTCGCGTGGGGCGGGCTACAATAACATCGCTAAACGAATTGTTCCGCATAGATAGGAGCGCCCATGTCCCAGGCCGTGATAGGTCTTGTCGCCCACGTCGATGCGGGCAAGACCACGTTGGCGGAGGCCCTTCTGTACCGCGCGGGCGCCATTCGCCGGCAGGGGCGCGTGGACAAGGGCGATGCGCACCTCGACACGGACGCCATGGAACGCGAGCGCGGTATCACGATTTTTTCGAAGCAGACCTCGCTGGATTGGGCGGGTGCGCACGTAATGCTGCTCGACACGCCGGGCCACGTCGACTTTTCCGCAGAGGCGGAGCGCACGCTGCAGGCGCTGGACTACGCGGTGCTTATTGTGGGGGCCAACGACGGGGTGGAGGGCCATACCGAGACCCTGTGGAGCCTGCTCGCCAGATATAACGTTCCTACCTTTGTTTTTGTAAACAAGCTCGATCTTGCCGCGGACGGCCTCGGTCCCGTTATGGACGAGATGCATCGCCGCCTGTCACCTTCGGTTATGGACGGCGACGCGTTGGCGGCGCTGGTCGCTTCAGCTGGCGGGGCGGGGGAGGGCGCTGCCGCGCTTTTAGAAGACGTCGCCGCGACCGATGAAGACGCGTTGGATGAGTATCTGGAGAGCGGCTCGCTGTCTGCCGAGACGATTCGTCGGCTCATCGTCCAAAGAAAGGTCTTTCCGTGCTTTGCGGGGTCCGCGTTGCGCATGGAAGGTATCGAGGAGTTTTTGGACGGCGTGGTCGCGCTGGTGCAGGAGAAGGCGTGGCCGGATGAGTTCGCCGCGCGCGTGTACCGAGTGAGTCGCGGGGCGCATGGCGAGCGCCTGGCCTGGGTCAAGGTTACCGGCGGCGTGCTGCGTGCCAAGGAGCAGTTGAGCGGCTTTGACCGCGGTGCGACATGGAACGAGAAGGTCGACCAGGTGCGCATCTATGATGCCGACTCGTTTGAGATCGCGCGCGAGGTGCCGGCGGGGCGGGTGTGTGCGGTGACCGGATTGTCCCAGGTGCTGCCGGGGAGCGCTTTGGGCGCGGAGGCGCGTCTGGCCGAGCCCGCTCTGGTGCCCGTGCTCTCCTATAGCGTGGGCGCGGCGGGTGCGGACGCTACCACGCTGGTGCAGGCGCTGCGAGAGCTTGCGGACGAGGATCCCCTGCTGGGCGTTGCGTGGCACGAGCAGCTGCAAGAGGTGCACGTGCAGCTTATGGGAGAGGTTCAGCGCGAGGTGGTGGCGCGTCAGCTGTTGGATCGCTTTGGGCTCGAGGTGACCTTTGGCGCCGGAGGCATCCTGTATCGCGAGACCGTGACCGCGCCGGTGCGCGGGGCGGGTCATTTTGAGCCGCTGCGCCATTACGCGGAGGTTCAGTTGCTGGTGGAGCCGACGGAGCACGGAGCGGGCGTTGAGGCGGGTACCCGCGCCCTCGAGGATGACCTGGACCGCAACTGGCAGCGGCTCATCCTTACCCACGTGCTAGAGCGCGAACACCCCGGTGTGCTGACCGGTGCTCCGTTGACGGATGTACGCATCACCTTGCTGGGTGGTCGTGCGCATCTGAAACATACCGAGGGCGGCGATTTTAGGCAGGCGACCTACCGCGCTATTCGTCAGGCGCTGATGATGGCACGTGAGCAGGGGGCTTGCCAGCTGTTGGAACCGTGGTACCGCTTTAGACTGGGCGTTCCGGCGGACAAGGTGGGTCGTGCGCTTGCTGACTTGCAACGTATGGGTGCCGATTTCGATGCGCCGGTCGCCGAGGGTGATCGCGCGGAGATTGCTGGCTCGGCGCCGGCTTCTGAGATCGGTTCCTACGCGCTGGAGGTGAGCGCGTATTCGGGAGGTCGCGGAAGGTTGTTTTTGGAGTATGCAGGCTACCGGCTCTGCCATAACGCCGAGCAGGTTATCGCTGAGGCCGCCTATGATCCCGTGGCGGATCTTGCCAACACGCCCGACTCCGTTTTTTGCAGCCACGGCGCTGGTTACAACGTGGCGTGGGATCAGGTTCCCGCGCAAGCGCATGTCGAGATCGACTTTGATCGGCTGCGCCCGTGGCGAAAGGCGGATGCGAGTTTCTTTGCAGGGTGAGACACGGCGAGTATCAGGCGATTCCCATGGAAAAGCGGCTGTAAAAACGGGTCCTGAATGGTGCGCCTGCGCAGTTCTGAAGGATAATTGCATCGTTTTTAGAAAAGTGCGTGTATACCTGTTTGGCAAGTTGGCTCTACCGATAGTTTCTTCGGAGCTGTGCGGCTGTCTACTTGGGGAAAATCAAAATCGATGCAATTATCCTTTAGAATTGCGCGTGGTTTCCCGGAATGAGTCGCACGTGGGCGTCTGGCAAGCAGGGAAGAACGCAAGAAAAGTCCGTTGCAGTCTCGAAGCACGCTTTGAAACAGGAGGGGCCACCATGAAGCCCATCGCGCATATTCATACAGACCTGCCGCAGAAGTTCGGCATTCCCCGCAACAGCTTTCTTGCCCCCCATCTGCAGGGACGCATCGTTTTCGAGCCGGAGTTCGCGCTGGATACGGCGGTGGAGGGGCTCGATGAGTTCTCGCATCTATGGTTGCTTTGGGAGTTCCAAAACGGCACGCCGGGTGGGGCCGCGGCAGATATCGCCGCAGACCTAGCGACTAAGGATAAGAGTGGCGCCACGTCCAAGTGGACGCCTTCCGTGCGTCCGCCGCGCTTGGGCGGTGTCGAGAGGCTCGGCGTCTTCGCTACGCGAAGCCCGTTCCGTCCCAATCCTATAGGTCTTACCTGCGTAAAGCTTGATCATGTGGAATTGACGCCGCAGGGTCCCGTGATCCATGTGCTTGCGGCGGACCTGCGCGACGGCACGCCCATTTATGACATCAAGCCCTACATTCCGTTCGCAGACTGCCATCCGGAGGCCACGGGAGGATGGATCGAGGACGCACCCTGGCATGAGCTCGAAGTCGATTTTCCCGATCAGCTGCGCGCGCGTTTTGTAGCGCTTGCGGAGGCATCTAAGCTCGAAGGTCTTATCGAAGTTCTGCGCCAGGATCCGCGCCGTGCCGGAAGCAAGCATGAGCCCAATCGCGTCTATCATCTGGCATATGCCGGGCTTGATGTCGCGTTCACCGTGGATCGAGACGTTCTGTTCGTGGTCGCGGTTGACTAACGTCTCAGCGCGTTTGCAATCTTTTGGGCGACAAACTGCGATCCGGCGGGCGAGGGGTGCACGCCGTCGGCTGCGTAAAACCAATCGGCGTCCTCCATCTGCGCTACGGCTTTTGCCATGTCGACAAAGATGGCGCCATGAGCGGCGGCGCGCAGGGACCCCTCATGCATGAGCTGGCCCATCTGCGCGGCGCTCATGCCCGGCTTCTTCAGTTTGGCCGAGCCATCTCGGTATCCCCAGGTTCCGTAGAGCACGGGCGTCGCGTTGTGTTCGCGTGCCAGCTCGCACATTTTGGCCACCGCTCGCTCGTGGGCAGATGGGTTGGTTGCGGGCAGATGGCTCATATCCTGAGCGATCACGTAGTCAAAGCATCCATGTCCTGCCTGCGTACCATCGCCCTCCAGCGCTTGCAGAGCGCGCGATCCCGTTTTGGTGAGAGGGTTGGAGAACTCTGCGAGCCGAGCGCCCCCACGGGTGATGGCGACCACCTGCGCGTCGAGGAGTTTTGCGAGCATGGTTGGCATGGCGTTTGCCGCGGTGAGGCTGTTGCCCACCATAAGTATGGAGAGGCTCATAGGACTCCTTCTTTGGGATGCGGATTAGGCAATGAAGAGGCTCGGTGCAAGCAGGGTGGCGGTCCATGCGAGTATACAGGCGATGGCCACCGCCGTCGCAAGGGAGAGGACCAGGGCGTTGTACGGGTCCTTCACTCCATCGCGGGCGATTTGGTCGGCGAGGCACTCGTCCAAGGGATCGACTGAGCGGCGGTTCTCCTTATCGAGCGCCCTCAGCACTCCTGCGGCGGATTGCGCGGCGGCAGCACGTCCCAGTCCGCGCATGGTTAGGACAATGAACATGGTCGCGCAGATCGCCCCTAGGCAAAGCTGGGCCACGCTGCCAACCATGGGGCGCGCCGTCAGACCAACCGTGATAAGGGCGCACGCGCTCGCCGCGGTGACTGCTGCGAGTAGGATGGTTCGACCGTGGGAGGCACGCGCTTCCGCTTGAACCATGCCGCGCATCTCGTCCGCATCGCCTAAGACCAAGTCGTCGATGGTTACACCAAAAATCTGGGACAGGATGAGGAGGGACTGGGCATCGGGTAGCGTCCGCCCCGTTTCCCAGTGCGACAGGGTTGGCCTGGACACCAGCGCCCTCTGTGCGAGCTCTTCTTGAGAAAGTCCCATTTTCGCCCTGTGTTCGCGAATGCGCTCGCCAACGTTCATACGGCCCGTCCTTTCGCCCGATTGTCCTGATGGTATGCCTTCCAATATGGACAATGGGGGCCATCTTGTCAGTAAAAATATGTAACATGCTAATCTACCTGCTAGTTTAATGCTAATAACAAATGATACAAATCGGTATTCGCGCCGGCGGTATTTTGAGGCTGTGTGCCCGTGCGCCGCCATGTTTCGCCTATGCATGGTTCGCGCGGGTGTCCCCTGGGAGCCATCCTAAAACCACATTCCAATCCACGTGCCGGCGGGTCCAAGGTGCTCGGTGGCGCATCGTGCGTTTGAGAAATGACTCCTTACCGGGGGCGATTCGGCCCATTCTGTTGTGAGCGGGGACCTACGTAGCAGAAAGGATTGGAAACATGGGTAATGGGGGCAAGCGCAAGATGATGCTCGCGGCAACGGTTGCGGCGCTGGCGATTGGCGTCGCGCCCGCGATCGCGGACGCTCAGCCTGCGAGCAGCGTGGTTGCCGGCAGCGTCACCCTGGGCGGAGCGGGCAAGGCCGCGTATGCCAAGACGGACCCTGCCGGATCGGTGGCGTTGGGAGGTGGCGAGGGCGACTACAACCTCAAGTTCCAAGACGGCACGCTGTATCTCAACCATGCCACGGTATCGTGTATCGTCGGCGAGGGAATCCTGGGCGGTGGCGACCTACGCATCATGCTGAACGGGGACAGCTCGGTTACGTCCCAGGGCGCGAACGGAATCGAAGTCGACGGTTCGCTGTGGATAGGGGGTGCGGGCTCGCTTGAAGTCGAAAGCGGCATGGATCGCCCTGCGCATGATGGCAACGACGAGTGCGATGGCATCTACGCTACGGGCGACGTGGTGATCGACGGCGTTTCCGTCAAGGCGAGCGGTCTGGATCAGGGCGAGGGCGAAGCCAAGTACGGCGTCGGCATCTACAGCGAAGAGGGCGACGTGGTGATCAAGGGCGCGAAGGCGGATGTCGAGGCTCGCGGCGGCCGCGCGGCGGAGGTGAGCGCCGGCATCAGCGCCAACGCCGGCGCCGTGAAGATAGAAGACGGCACGGTGGTGGCTACCGCTGGGAACACAGATGCAGGTAAGGGGAGCATAAGCAGCGGCATCCACGCCGCCCATGACATCAGCGTCGACGCTGCAAGGCTCACGGCGACCGCTGGCGAAGCGGCGAGCAGCGCTGGTATGGGCAGCGCGTTCGGCTCCATCACTGTGGCGGGAGATTCCGTCGTGAGCGCCTCGTCGTCCGCTAAAGAGGGTGTGGGCATCTCGGCGGTGAGCGCTTCGGTCGTCGGCGGCAAACTGCTCGCGTCCGGAAACTTTGAAGCGGCCCGCTGCCCCAAGGGATTCACGGTGGCGCCGGATGCGGGCGAGGTTATGAGCGTTGTCACCGCGGACGGCGTGAAGGCGTTGCCTTCGGATGTCGATGATCTTGATGGGGTGAACCTCGAGACCGTGGGAGGAGCCCCCTATACCAAGGAGGGCGAGCTTCCCGTCGATGCCCTGCGGGCAAACGTGCTGTACACGACCGAAAAGAAGCCCGTTGATGCGGCGGGCTCCGCGCGGTACGAAGATAGCGAGAAGTCTGAAAGCCCGGCAAAGACGGACGGGGCTGCTAGGGACGATGCGATGAAGGAGGACGCCGCCAAGAAGGACGCCGCCGCAGCCGAGAAGGACGTTGAGGGCACGGTCGAGAAGGTGGGCGAAGACGTCGAGGAGGCGCTTGGAGACAGCGAGGCGAATGCTGCCCGGAAGCCCCAGGTTGCCAAGGCGAAGGACGCGTCCGCCCCTTCCAAGGCGGAGGCAGCGGGGCGCAAAGGCTCCATTGCGTCGCACCTCCCCCAGACGGGTGACGCCAACCTTACGCCTCCCCTTGTATTTGCCGGAATCATCGGAGTCGCGCTTCTTGGCGCCGGTATCGCCTTGTTGTTCGATAAGCGCAAGTAGGGCTACACTGCAGCAAGGAATAGATTTACTGCGGCAAGGGAGTTGACCCGTTATGGACCTGCGCGAGGAAATCGAGCTTTACACGCCTTTCAACGCGCAGGAGGAGGCGGACCGTCATGTGATGCTGCGTGCGCTCGACTGCGGCTCCGCGTGCTTCGAGCGCACGGCTCCCGCCCACATGACGTGCTCCATCTGGACCATCGACCCGGCGGCTCGCCAAACCTTGCTGGTTTACCACAACATCTATAACTCATGGAGCTGGATCGGGGGCCATGCGGACGGCGAGCGCGACCTTGCCGCCGTCGCCCTTCGCGAGCTGCAGGAAGAGACGGGCGTTGCGGGCGCGCGCCTGATCGAGTGCAGGCCCGGCGCCATCTTTTCACTCGAGGTCCTTCCCGTCGCCGGTCATGAGAAGCGCGGGCGCTACGTAAGCTCGCATACCCATCTCAACGTTACCTATCTGGCGGTTGCGGACCCGGCGGAGCCTTTGCGCATTTGTGCGGACGAGAATTCCGCGGTGCGCTGGGTGCCTATGGAAGACGCCATCACCCTTTCGAACGAGCCTTGGATTCGCGAGCGCATCTGCCGCAAGCTTATCGACAAGCTCCGGCAACATGCAGATTGGGTAGCATAGACTCAATGGACCAGCTAGGTTTCCAGCTCGGCTTATCCGTCGGCTGATGGCGGGGACGGAGCGCGCATGGACGAGAAGCGGAGCCTGGGCGAGGAGATCGGCCGTCGCTCTTTTGGGGTTATGTGGATGGACGAGGAAGAGCGTCTTATGCAGAAGCTGGATGATGCTCGCAACGCCGCAGATTCCTCGTCCGCAAATCGAAGGCGCGCCAAGGGAGCCGGCGGTTATGGCGGAGTCGATACCCCCGGCGGCGCGCTAGTGGTTGCCATTCTGCTGTTTGTAGTTGCCGCGGTGATAATCAACTTCTTTGTAGGGGAGTAGCCATGATGGTTTCGCCCGAGTCTTATATCGCTCAATCTTTTCTAGATAAGGTTGGATAAGAGTCGGTATCCCTCATCTTCGATGTGTCTCCATAGTTCAACAGATATAGGCGTTCACCATGGCGCTGTTCACGGCTCGCGTGACAGATGAGCGCGCGAGACCCTTGCATGTCGTGCTCTGTGGGATAATTCGTCCTAAGAATGACGAGAGGGGCGTGCCATGGTGTTTGAGGATGCAGCCAGAAAGGCGCTGGCGTTTCGTGACGAGAGGGACTGGGAGTAGTTCCATAACCCTAAGGACCTAGCGATCTCTATTAGCTTGGAAGCGGCGGAGTTGCTGGAAACGTTCCAGTGGTCGGGGACGGATCTTGAGGTTGCCAAGAAGCGAGAGGCGATGATAGAGGAGCTTGCCGACGTCGCTATCTACTGCATCTTTCTTGCCAGCGAGCTGGGCGTGGACCTGGCCGATGCCGTAAGCGCTAAAATCGATGCTAATGCAGTGAAATATCCCGTCGATAAGGCGTACGGCAATTCAAAGAAGTACACGGAGCTGTAACCATGATTATCTACAGCGGTAGCAAGGCCGACTTTATGGTTCAGGTCGAGGAAGACACCATCGCCTATACCATCCGTGACAACATCTTGGAGAAGATGTACCGCAAGACGCCCGACGCCGAGTTCAGGTCATGGGTGAATTCGCTTGAGTATATGTACAAGGTACTTAACGATGACGGGATTCCGCGGAATTCTGGCATAGCGATCGAATACAACCTGCCCAACACCGCCAAGCGCGTGGACTTTCTTGTGTCGGGCTACGACGCTAAACGGTCGGCCAATGTGGTGATTATCGAGCTGAAGCAGTGGGAGAAGCTGAACAAGGTCGAGGGCCTCGACGCGCTGGTGGAAACGTTCACGGGTGGCAGGGAGCGCCGCGTGGTCCATCCCTCTTACCAAGCCTGGAGCTATGCGGAGATGATCAGGGACTACAACGAATACGCCCAGATAGCCGGCGTGAACCTGTGGCCCTGCGCCTATCTGCATAATTATATGCGTGTGCAGGATGACCCGTTGGACGATCCCATCTACAAGGATTATCTGGACGAAGCCCCCGCGTTTGCCAAGGGCGACGTGAGGAAGCTGCGCGAGTTCATTAAGCGCGTGGTGGAGACTGGCGATGACAACGAAATCCTCTACGAGATCGATAACGGCCGTATCAAACCATCGAAGAGTCTTCAGGACGCTATTGTGGGAATGCTTGAGAGCAATCCCGAGTTCAACCTGATCGACGACCAGAAGGTTGTGTTCGAGCGCATCATGGAGCTTTCTCGCCAATGCGAGCGGGACGGAAAGAAGCGCGTGCTTATTGCGACCGGTGGTCCCGGAACTGGCAAGACGGTTATCGCGATGAATCTGCTTGCTCGCCTTACCCAAGAAGGCGTCTTTGTGCAGTATTGTTCGAAGAACAGTGCGCCCCGTACGGTCTACGCCAAGAAACTCAAGGGGCACAGGACAAAAAGCAGCATCGATAACATGTTCAAGGGCTCCGGTGCCTATGTGGATGCGCCCAGGAACGCCGTTGGAGTTGTGCTGGCCAACGAGGCACATCGTCTGAACGAAAAGTCGGGGCTGTATGGCAACCAGGGCATCAACCAGATACATGAAATCATCCATGCCGCTAGGCTGAGCGTGTTCTTTATCGACGAATGCCAACGCGTGACCGTGAAGGATATCGGCAGTGTTGGGGAGATTAAGCGCTGGGCCGCCGTTAACGGGGCGGAAGTGTATGAAGAGGAACTTACCTCGCAGTTTCGCTGCAACGGCTCCGATGGGTATCTCGCATGGCTGGACGATGTTCTGGAGATTCGCGAGACGGCGAATTACGATATCGAGGGCATCGACTACGACTTCGAGGTGCTTGATTCTCCCGATGAAATGAGGCAAAAGGTAATCGAGCGCAACCAGGGTTCAAATAAGTCGCGCATTTTGGCGGGATACTGCTGGAACTGGCCGCGCGCTGGTCGCGCCGATACAAACACCCATGAGATCACAATAGGAGACTTCGAGATAAGCTGGAACCTGGATGGGGGAGAGGCGTTCGCGCTTAGTCCAACGTCCATCAACGAGGCGGGGTGCATCCACACAACGCAGGGCCTTGAGTTTGAGTACGTCGGCGTGATCATAGGCGACGACCTTCGCTATGAGGGTGACCATGTGGTGACCGACTATACAAAGCGCGCGGGAACGGACCAGTCGATCAAGGGCTTGAAAAAGATGGAGCGCGAAGATCCAAAGCATGCGCTCAAGCTCGCTGATGAGATCATTAAGAACACGTACCGCACGCTGATGACGCGCGGCATGAAGGGCTGCTATGTGTACGCCACGGATCCAAATCTGCGCAGCTACTTGAAGGAGCGTTCAGCAGCGTGCGCTTAGGGCGGACCAGTTTCGCGAGTGACGGTAGCTGGATCTTGAGAATGTATGGGAGTGCATGTGGCCTCGCCGTTTGAACATTACCTCTACGTGTTGCGCTGCGGTGACGGCAGCCTCTACACCGGCTATGCGGTCGATGTCGCGGCGCGCGTTGCAGCCCATCATGCCGGGCGCGGCGCCAAGTACACCAAGTCGCACGCGCCGGTAAGCCTGGTGGCGCAGGCACGTTTCTACTCCAAGCAACGTGCCATGAGCGCGGAGGCCCTGTTCAAGAAGCTGTCGCGCGAGCGTAAAGATGCGTTGCTAGCCATGGCGGCGACCGAACCGCTTGAGGATGTGCTCTGCCGCGAGCTACCCGGTTTTGGCGATGACTCCGCCTGCGAATTCGTCGCCCGCAGCCTGAGCGAACGGGTCGATCCCGCATACAGGGACTTCATGTCCAGGCTCACACCCACGGTGGACCCTAAGCGCATGGTTGGCGTGCGCACGCCCGCCCTACGTGCAATCGCCAAGGGACTCGTTCGCCGCGATGATGCCGCGACGTTTTTGCGCGCCCTGCCTCATCGCTTGTTCGAAGAGAACCAGGTGCATGCCTTCGCCATTGGTCAAGAGCGCGATTATGTCCGCGCGCTCAAGCTGTACAACCGCTTCTTGCCCCATGTGGACAACTGGGCAACGTGTGACCAGCTACCGGTGAAGGTACTTGCAAAAGATCCCTTGCGCACGCTTGAGCAGGCCGATGCCTGGCTCGCTTCCGGCAGCTGCTACACCATTAGGTTTGGCATCGGCGTGCTCATGCGTCTGTTTTTGGACGAGTTGTTCGACCTGGGGTTTCTCGATATGGTCGCGACTTCTCGCATGCCGCAGACGGACGCGGACGGCCTGCCTGCCTCTAAAGACGATATCTACTACGTGAATATGATGCGCGCCTGGTACTTTGCCGAAGCGCTCGCGAAGCAGGAGGCGGCTGCGTTGCCATATCTGCAACGCAGGGGCGACAGTGCGCTTTTGGACGAATGGACCCGTCGCAAGGCCATCCAGAAAGCGATTGAAAGCCGCCGCATCTCGTCCACCATGAAGGAGCGGCTCCGCGCGATGCGCTGATTGTCGGTGACGTTGCTGCATTCCTCATTTGTGCGAGTACATTCGCGATGAGGTATTTTGGCATGAGCGCGAATAGGGGCTGCCGCCTCGGTTACTCTGTTGTGCAGCATGCGCGCTGACAGGAGGTCTTGCATGGAACTTGGCATCACCATTCCGCTTCAGAAGTTTCTCAAACTCAAGCAGCCGCCGTACGGAACCTGTCCCGATCCCTTGTTTTGTTGGGACGTTCACCGTGTCAAGATCGCTAACGGCAGGGTTTTGATGATCGTTTCGAATGCTTCAGGCTATTTCTCTGCCGTCACCCGCATGACTGCCGCCACGTGGAAGCGCTGGGAGGGCGAAGCGGTGGGGGCCATCGCGGATTCCATGGCGGTGTCTGGTTTTGATGGGGCCACGATCAGGGCGTACCTCGATGCCGCGGGAGCGAGTGCCGGCGAGAGCCCCTATCGCCCCACGGGAGGCGTGGAGGTCACCAAAACGCATGGCCGCATCTCCGTTGGGCACATGAACCAGTCGGTCGATATGATTTGGTTCGAGAACGTCGATAGTCAATGCTCGGTTCAGTCCGACATGTGCTACCTGCTAAATAACAAGTTGATTCGCAACTGCTCGCTGCGCAAATCCTATATATTTCCGGCGGAGGCCTTTGCGGAGAGCCTAGCGGAGCATGGGATTTTGCACGGCAAGGTCACGCTGAACTAGATCGAGCTTGCAGGGACTCGCTTTCCATAGGGGCTAGAGATGAAAATCACCCGGATAACCTCGAACAAAAAGCGCTATCTCGACCTGTTGCTTCTTGCTGATGAGCAAGAGGACATGATCGACTGCTACCTCGACCGCGGCGACATGTACCTGCTCACCTGCGATGGCCAGCCCGCGGCGCAGTGCGTGGTGACCGATGAGGGCGAGGGACTTCTGGAACTCAAGAGCCTTTCGGTTGATCCGCGCTTTCAAGGCCGGGGCTTTGGCAAGGCCCTTATCTCCTTTATCGAGCGCAACTATCGCAGCTCCCACACCGTGCTGCAGGTTGGTACGGGCGATGTCCCTTCGACCGTCGGCTTTTACAAACACTGTGCTTTCGCGCCCTCACACCGGGTGGCGAACTTCTTTATCGACAACTACGGCCATGCCATCATCGAGGACGGACGGCAGCTTATCGATATGATATACCTACAAAAATCGCTGGTAACAACTACAAAAGAAGAAGTGCTGAGGCAGGAAGAGTCGCGCGATCTTCTGGTGTGCGGCCGCCCTCTTTCCGCATGTGCGGACGATGGCTGCTGGGATGACTCCATCCGCGCGCATTATTGCGCGCATGAGCCTACGCCTACCCCGTATTTCATCCTCGAAGACCTCTTTAGCCGTATTCATCTGGACGAGGATTCACACCTGCTCGATGTGGGCTGCGGCGCGGGGCGCGTGTTGGCCTATGCGGTAGAGGCGGGATTACCGGGGCATTTCACTGGCGTGGAGCTTGATCCGGCGCTGGCGGCGCGGGCGCAGTCATGGACGGGGCCGTTTGACCAGGTCGACGTGGTCTGCGGCAGCGCGCTCGATTTGCCGCTGGAAAGCTTCACCCATTTCTATCTTTTCAACCCGTTTGACAACAACGTGCTGCTGGCGTTTTTGGACAAGCTGGAAGCTCGGGCGCGGCGCCGGGTGGTGCTCGTCCATATGTCTGACAACGGTGAAAACTACTCCTACATGGGCCGTCCCGGCTGGACGCTGCGAGAGCAAGGCGAGTTCTGGCGTTATCCGCATGGGGACAAACGAGGCTTTACGATGTTTGGCTGCCCACAGCACTATTCGATCTGGTGTTTCGACCCTGCTCGAACGGAGTAGGCAACGGTTGCGGGTGGGGCTTCGACCGTGCAAGGCGGCGGCCGACTTGCTTGATCGCGACGCCAGGGTGATAGACGTCGCCCTGCGCTACGGGTATGACTCTCCCACGGCGTTTGCCCGCGCGTTCAGGCGCGTTCACGGCATCTCGCCCAGCGAAGCGAAAAACGAGGGCGTTAAGCTCGCGTCATATTCGCGCCTTGTGTTCACCTTGTCCGTAAAAGGGGAGGAACCAATGGATTACAAGATTGTAGAGAAGCCCGCCTTTCGCGTGGTGGGCGTGCCGTCCACGGGCGAATGGGAGCTTGAGGACGCGGGCGAGAAGGCGGTGCAATACTGGGTTGATGTGGAGCCGCAAGTCGATGCGCTGCTTGGTCTATCGGATGGGGAGCCGGCGGGTCTGCTAGGCGTGCAGTTTTGCCGCGACGGCGCATTCGACGGCTATATGGCATGCGCGGCGTGCCATCTCTCGACTCCTCGGCCATGCATGCTCTGGAGGACCTGCTCGATAGTGCCGCGAGCGGGGCGTGCAGCTGGTGATCTCGCATCCCAACGACCAGCCCATGCGCACCATGGAGCGCGCCGGCTTTGTTGATCAGGTTGGCTGCGAGAACTTCTTGCCCAACATCGACGCCGCCATCGCCCGCGCCGCCGTTTTGGTGGACGAGAAGTAGCGAGGACGGCGCCGCGCGCGTTTGCCGCTACAATGGCAAGGTTCAACCTTTGCGCAAAAGAACAGGAATCAAACCCCATGGCATCTCTTGCTGACCAGATCTCCTCGCGCCGCACGTTCGCGATCATCTCGCACCCGGACGCCGGCAAGACCACCCTTACCGAGAAACTGCTGCTCTACACCGGCACCATCCAGTCCGCCGGCTCCGTCAAGGGCAAGCAGAACGCGCGCCACGCGGTGTCCGACTGGATGGACATCGAGAAGCAGCGCGGCATCTCCGTTACCTCGTCCGTATTGCAGTTCACCTATGGCGGCTGCTGCGTCAATATTCTGGACACCCCCGGCCACCAGGACTTCTCCGAGGATACCTACCGTACCCTGATGGCCGCCGACGCCGCGGTCATGGTGATCGACGGCGCCAAGGGCGTCGAGGCCCAGACCAAGAAGCTCTTCCGCGTCTGCGCCCTGCGCGGCATTCCCATCTTCACGTTCGTCAACAAGATGGACCGCGAGACCCGCGACCCCTTCGACCTTATGGAAGAGGTCGAGAACGTCCTGGGCATCCGCACGTACCCCATGAACTGGCCCATCGGCAACGGTCGCGATTTCCGCGGCGTCTTCGATCGCGCCAGCCGCCACGTTTTGGCCTTTGAGGGCGACGGCCGCGCCAACGGCACCAAGAAGGTCGAGGAGGTCGAGGCGACGCTGGGCGACGCCGCCCTCAACGAGCTGATCGGCGAGAACAACCATAAGAACCTTATGGACGATATCGAGCTGCTGGACGGCGCCGACTCCGAGTTCGACTTGGACGCGGTGCTTTCCGGCAAGCTCTCGCCCGTATTCTTTGGTTCCGCCCTCACCAACTTTGGCGTCGAGCCCTTCCTTAAGGACTTCCTGCGCCTGGCACCCGGCCCCTCCACGCATGTGGACTCGCTTACCGGCGAGGTTGTGGAGCCCACCCGCGAGGAGTTCTCCGGTTTTGTCTTCAAGATCCAGGCCAACATGGATAAGAACCATCGCGACCGCATCGCCTTTGTCCGCATCTGCTCGGGCAAGTTCGAGCGCGGCATGGAGGCCTACCATATGCAGGGCGGCCGTAAGATTAAGCTGGCCACCGGCACCACTATGATGGCCGATGACCGCGCGATCGTGGACGAGGCGTACGCCGGCGACATCGTGGGCCTGTTCGATCCGGGTATCTTCAGCATCGGCGACACCCTGTGCGCCGGCAAGAAACACGTGCAGTTCGCTGGCATCCCCACTTTCGCTCCCGAGCACTTCGCCCGCATCACCCAGGTGGACACCCTAAAGCGCAAGCAGTTTGTGAAGGGTATGGAGCAGCTCGCCATGGAGGGCGCGGTGCAGATCTTCCGCGAGTTGGGCGCCGGCATGGAAAGCGTTATCGTCGGCGTGGTTGGCACCCTGCAGTTCGAGGTGCTGGAGCAGCGCCTGAAGAGCGAGTACCACGTTGAGGTGCGCCGCCAGCCGCTGCCCTACACGGATATCCGCTGGATCTTGAACGAACCCGGCAGCATCGATATCGCCGGCTTGTCCCTCACCCGCGACACCCTGCGCGTCGAGGACATGCGCGGCGGCAAGCTGCTGCTGTTCACCAGCCCGTGGAACGTCGACTGGGCCACCGACCACAACAAGGAGCTTAAGCTCTCCGAGTTTGGCAACGTGGAGTTCTAACACGCGCCTTCAGCTGGCGCTTTGAAGGCCCTGGTGGGACCCCGGTCGCAATCTCATTTGAAGAGAAGCTAAAAAGAGGACGTCTTCCAAGCGGATTGACTGCTTAGAAGACGTCCTTTTGTTCGTCGTATGAAAACGGATCGCATGGGGGCGCATCGGGCCACACCGGGGCATACCCGACACTCCCCAAAGGGCCGCCTCTACCCCAGCATGCCGCTGGCGACGGAGACCAGGGCGATGATGACGCCGACGATGGACTCGCCGCCCAGGATACCGGATGCCACGATGATGCCGGATTCCTCATGCGTGGTCTCGGCGTCTGCGGCGGTGGCGCGCCCGTCACCGATGCGGTCGTAGACCGCCTTGATGAGGGCTCCCACCGCGGCGGTGAGCGACATGTAGAACGGCAGGTAGATGCCAAGGCCCAGCATCATCGAGGGAATGCCCAGGCAGTACAGGGCGATGCCCGCGATAATGCCGATGCCGAACGCCGCGATGCTGGGGATGCCGGAGACCATGGTGGCGACCACGCTGGCCTGTGCGGAAACGAAGAGCTTGCCGGGGCCGAAGGCGTCGGCGCCGTACGCGCCCAGCAGCGCCGCCATGACGGCGACGGAGACGATGCAGCCCAGCAGCGAGCCGATCGCCTGGCCGCGCCACAGGTCGCGCGGGTTGGTGCCGATGATGGCGCCGGTCTTGAAATCGCTCATGACGTCGCCGGCAAGACCGCATGCGATGGCGATGATTGCCGCGACGAAGAACAGCTTCACCTGGTTATGCTCGCCCATGGCGGCGATTACCAGAAGGACGATGAGGCCGAAGATCTCCATGGGGTCGATGCCGGTCTGACCCACGGATTGCGCGCTCATGATGGTGGTGACAAAGGCGAGCGCCACAACCACGACGGCGGCGATAGGGGAGAGCCCCAGCACCAAACAGGCCAGGCAGGCGGCAGCCGCCGTGAGGAGGCCCAGCGCGCCGGCGTCCATGCGGGAGAGACTGCCCAGCAGCCCTGGTTTATCGTCCGCGTCTTGTGCAGTGCCCGTCCCGGCGGCGCGGCCGCGCTTAAGGTAGTCCGCGGCCTTGGGCAGGATGTCCTTGATCACCACGCCCAGGCCGGATCCCATCATGAGACCCATGCCCAAACTTGAGACAATGCCCTGCGCCGTCGCGACGTCCCACAGTCCGGCGGCGCTGCCGCCCACGACGATGCCGAAGTTGCCCATGAGCGCTCCCGCGAACCAGAAGGCTACCGCGGCTCCACCAACCAGAAAGCCCACGGAGCACAGCATGGGCGAGTTGTAGAGCGCGAAGTTCACGCCGGGAATGGGCAGCGCTGCGATCATGGCGGGGACCACGCCCGCCACGTCGCGCAGGGCGCACCAGATTCCCGCCAGCGCCATGGAGCCAAAGAGCTTCTTGCCCGTGGCCCCTCCCGCGCTGCTGGCCAGCAGGGTCTGCGCCGCGGCGGTGCCAATGGGATATTCCAGGTCGGATTCCTCCACAAAGCGACGGCGGATCAGCGCGGTGCATACCAGGCCCAAAAGCGTGCCGGCGAGCGCCACGGCCAAAAGCTGCGGCAGGCCTACTTGCTCGTCGAGCCCCAGCATCCAGATGCCGGGGATGGTGAAGGCCAGCCCGCCCGCCACCATGGAGCCGGCGGACATTATGACCTGGGTGATATTCGCTTCGTTGAGGCTTTTCCTGCCAAGCGCCCGCAGCACCACCAGGGCGGTGATAGAGGTGAAGATGGTGGGCCAGGGCAGCGCTCCCATCTTAAGGGCGGTGTACACGGACGACGCCGTGATGATGACGCAGCCCACGCATCCGACAACAATGCCGGCAGGCTTAAGTTGCTCGCGCGATTCCGCGCGACCGTTCGATGTATTCATCTGTTCTCCTTCGTATATCCGCTTCCCCTGCAGCGGGAAGTCGGGTTACGGCTTTAAGGACCGCTATAGTATAGACGTCGACCCCTTGCGCGGCGCCGTTATTCGGCCCCCGCGTCGATATATGTTTGGAGGCCCCATATGGAGCACATAACGGGTGCGTCTAGGGATGCGTCGCGCCCCTGCACCCTGCTGGCCGTTGATCTTGGTAACACCACTACGCGTTTGGGCGCGTTTTTGGACGAGGAGCTCCTGGGTACCTGGGACATCACCACGCCTGCGGCGCTTACCGCGGACGAGGCGCGCTCGCATATCTCCCACGCCCTGGCGATGCTGGGCGTCGCGGCCCCTTCCGAGGCCATCCTTGCCAGCGTGGTGCCGTCGCTTACGGACGCGTGGCGCACGGCGCTGTCCCGCGTTTGCGAGGGCCGCGTCTACGTGGTGGGGCCCGGCCTCAAGAGCGGGCTTCGCATGCGTATCGACGATCCGTCCGAGGTGGGCGCCGACCGCGTGGCGGACGCCGTGGCTGCCCGCGACGCCTACGGTTCGCCTGTTGTTGTGGTGGACCTTGGTACCACCACCAACATCGAGGTCATCGATGGGGACGGTGCCTTTGCGGGCGGCGTGATCGCCCCGGGTGTCGCTTTGGGCGCGCGGTCGCTCGCGGCAGCGGCGGCCCGCCTGCCGGTGATCGAGCTGCGGGCCCCGGCGAGCGTTATAGGTCGCAACACCCGTGCCGCGATGCAGTCCGGCGTGGTGCTGGGAGAGGTCGCTCGTATAGACGGGTTACTTGACACGGTTATGGCGGAGCTGGGGCAGGAGGCGCCGGTGGTTATCACCGGAGACGGCGCGTCCGGTTTGGCGCCGCTGCTGGCCCATGCGGTGGTTGTGGACAACACCCTGACCCTGCGCGGGCTTTACCGTATCTGGGCGCATGGCGCCGCCCCGCGCTCGCGGAAGCGATGCGATTGAGATATGACGGAGATGCATATGGAAAATAACGACGAGTTTGAAGCCGCCCCGACTGCGCTCTTCGCGCCTTCCGCGCGCGAGCGTGCCGAGACGGTTGGCGTGGTGCTCGAGGGCGGCGGCTTTCGCGGCATGTATACCGCGGGTGTGCTCGATGTGTGGATGGAGCACGGCCTTGAGGTCGATGCCATGGTGGGCGTTTCCGCAGGTGCGGCGTTTGGCTGCAATTACAAATCCCGCCAGATAGGCCGTGCGGTTCGCTATAACAAGCGCTTCTGCACGGATCCGCGCTACGCGGGCCTGCGCGTGCTGCTCAAGACGGGCGACCTTTACAGCCGTGACTTCGCTTATCGCGAGGTGCCGCTGAAGCTCGACGTATTCGACACCAAGACCTTCTCGTCCAACCCCATGCGCTTCACCGTGGTGTGCACGGATGTGGAAACCGGGCGTCCCGTTTACCGCGATCTCCATAGCGGCGACGTGGTCGATATCGATTGGATCCGCGCGTCCGCCTCCATCCCCGTGGTGTCCCGCCCCGTGGAGCTTGAATACGAGGGGCGCATGTTGCGGTTGCTCGACGGCGGCGCGGCGGATCCCATCCCCGTGGCATGGATGGCGTCGCAGGGCTACGCCAAGCAGGTTGCCGTGCTTACCCAGCCTAAGGGTTTTCGCAAACAGCCCCAAAAGCTCATGCCGGTGATCCGCTGCGCGCTGCGGGGCTGTCCCCGCGTGGTCGAGCTGCTCGAGGGGCGCCACGAGCGCTATAACGCGCAGCTTGACGACATCGCCGAGCGCGAGGCGGCAGGGGATCTCTTTGTCATCAGGCCCAGCGAGTCCGTTAAGGCGCCGGCGGTGATCAAGGACCCGCAGGAGCTCGAGGACATCTACCAGGTGGGACGCCGCGATGGCGAGGCGACCTACGGGGACCTGCTGGCGTATCTCGCACGCTAGCCCCATGCGCACCATGAAAGGACGATGATGATCGAAACTCTCCAGGTACCGCTTCTGCTGGTCGCGTCCAAAGGGGCCGATCCAGGGCGCGTCGCCTCCGTTGCCGCGGCGACCGGGGCCAAGATCGCTGAAGGCGCTCCGGACGGCGCCTTGGCGCTGCGGTTGGACGAGGACGGCCTTTCGCTCGAACGCGACGGAATGGTGCTGCGGGGCGACTTTGCCGATATGCTTCCGCGCCTCAAGCAGGCGAACCTGTCGCGCGAGCTTTTGGTGCGCGCCGCCAAGATCAAAGGCGCCGTCTCGCCCACGGCGGTCGATGCGACGGCGGGCATGGGACAGGATTCCCTGCTCCTGGCCGCCGCGGGCTTTACCGTCACCATGTTCGAGAGCGACCCGGTGATCGCGGCGTTGCTGCAAGACGCCCTGGACCGCGCCGCAACCGATTCCCGCCTGGAGGGGCTCGTCGCCCGCATGACGCTGGTACGCGCGGACAGCATCGCGGCGCTTCCCATGATCTCCCCCGCGCCCGATGTGGTCTATCTCGACCCCATGTTCCCCGAGCGCACCAAGAGCGCCGCGGTTAAGAAGAAGTTTCAGCTGCTCCATCATCTTGAAAGTCCATGCGAGGACCAGGAGGCGCTGCTCCGCGCGGCCCTGCTGGCGCATCCACGCAAGGTCGTCGTGAAGCGCCCGGTCAAGGGCCCGCATCTTGCCGGCGTCAAGCCCAGCCATACGGTTGCCGGCAAGGCCGTGCGCTACGACTGCATCGTGCCCCCGCGCCCTTAAGCTCGTCCCCTTAATCTGCTTGCCCTATGGATGGGCGCCGCGGAGGGCGCGCGAGCGGGGCGGGGGTACATATCCATGCAAGCTTTGGTTTGCCGCGCGCCCGCGGGCGCGATTGAGTGAGAGGACTATCCCATGTGCACGGGCATGCGGTTCAACGATACAGAAGGTAACATGTTCTTTGGCAGAAACCTCGATTGGACGTTTGATTACGGTGAGCGCGTGCTGGTGGTGCCCCGTGGTTTCAAGCCGGCGTCCCCCTTTGGGGCGACGGCAGAATGCTCCCATGCGCTCATAGGCATGGGTTTGGTGGAACAAGGGCAGCCCATGCTGTTCGATGCCGGCAACGATGCCGGGCTCGCGGTCGCCGGCCTCAACTTCCCCGGGTACGCCAGGTATGAAAGCGCGCCGCAGGAGGGGAAGACCAACGTATCCGCCTGGGAGTTCCCGCTTTGGGTCTGCGCCAACTTCGAAAGCGTCGATCAGGCCGTCGATGCCCTGCGGACCGCGGCGATCGTGGACGAGCCCATCGCTCCCCAGTGGCCTTCCGCCCTGCTGCATTGGATCGTAGCGGACCCCGTGCGTTCGGTCGTGGTGGAGTATACCGATACGGGTATGCAGGTCTTCGATAATCCGGTGGATGTTTTGGCGAACCAGCCCGGTTACAGCTGGCATGCCGAGAACCTTCGCAACTATCTCAACGTTTCCAACGCGTGGGGCGGCGAGGGGCCCTTTGGTCGCCCTCTCACCCCGTTTGGCGCGGGCGCCGCCCAGCGCGGGCTTCCCGGCGACTACACGTCCCCTTCGCGCTTTGTCCGCGCCGCGTACGTAAACGCCAATTATCCTCAAAAGGAGCGGGAGGCCGCCAACGTGAGCCGCATGTTCCATTCGCTCTCCCAGGTAGCGATGGTCGAGGGCAGCGCGATGGCACGTGACGGCAAGACCGAGAAGACGCTCTATACCAGATGCTTCTCGTCGGCTACCCGTACGTATTACTTCAATACGTACGAGGACGTATCGATTCGCTCTTACTGTTTGGACGAGTATCCCCAGACGGGCGATGCCCTCATCGAGGCCTAGGTTCTCGCGCCGCTACATCGCCCGCCTGAGATACAGGACGCCGTAGGGAAGTAGCGTCAGCGACCCCTCAAGTTCCAAAAGGTCTCCCGTTTGCGGATAATCTGGCGCGGCATTGGGGTCGTCGGCGCACGGCGCGCTTGCCAGAAGTACCTCAAAGCGTCCGTTGAGCGTTCCATCGTTCAGGGTGAACGGAACGTCCTCGGCGTTGACGGCGACAAGCACGCATTCGGCGTCGCGCTCCGCATCCGCAGGGGCATCGCGCTCAAATAGCAGCTGCTTGTTGGTGATCACCACGTTGCGATAAGAGCCGTGGCACAGCGCCCGCGATGCGCGGCGAACATGGTTGAGCTCGCTGATGTATCCGGTGAGCTGGTTGGGGGCGCCGCCTCCTTCCCAGCCGTCGGCTAGATGCTCCAGGGCGTCTGCCGCCGGCGCGTCAAGCTGGGGGCGAATCTCCACGTCTGCCAGGTAGCCGGTACCCTTCTGCCCAAGCTGGCCCCATTCGCTGCCGTAGTACAGGCACGGGATGCCCGGCATGCCAAAAAGCACGCCATAGGCTCCGCGGAGGTGCTCTTTGCAGGTGAGGATGCTTGCCAGGCGCGTTACATCGTGGTTGTCCGCAAAGCTCACCAGGTGCTTGCCGCGGTATATGCACCAGGGATCGCCGCCAAACTGGCGGTGCAGCGAGTGGGCGATCTCAAACATGTTCATGGAGTTGAAGCTGGAATACAGGCCCTTATAGCATTCGTAGTTGGTGCACGAGTCCAGCATCTCGTCGTTAACGATAAGGTTGTAGTCGCCGTGCAGCACCTCGCCGATCAGCGGAAAGCCGTCTCCCGCCTCGCCATCGAAGCGGGGCTCTGCCCCCAGCTCTCCCGCTACTTGGTGCAGGCGCTTCACAAAGTCGCGGTCCAGACTGTAGGCGACATCAAGGCGCAGGCCGTCCACGCCCAGCTCGCGCTTCCACATGCGCACGGCGTCGAGCAGGTAATCGATGACGGTGGGGTTGCGCAGGTTGAGCTTCACCAGGTCCTGGTTGCCCTCCCAGCCCTCGTACCAAAAGCCGTCGCCATAGTGGGTGTCGCCGTCAAAGCTGATGTTGAACCAGTCTTTATAGGGTGACTCCCAGCGTTTCTCCCGCACGTCTCGAAAGGCCCAAAAGCCGCGTCCCACGTGGTTGAATACCGCGTCCAGAACCACGCGCACCCCGCAGGCGTGCAGCGCGTCGATCGTCTCTTTAAAGTCTTGGTTGGTACCCAGTCGGCAGTCGATGGTCAGCATGTCGCGGGTGTTGTATCCGTGCGTGTCAGAGGAGAAGACCGGGTTGAGCAGAATGGCGCCCACGCCCAGCTTGCCCAGATAGGGCGCCCAGTCAATCAAGTGCCGTACTCGATGCAGCGCCGCCTGTTCTTGTTGTGCGGCGTCATCATCGATGGCGGGGGCGTCAAAGGGGCAGCCGAGCATGCCCAGCGGATAGATCTGATACAAGGTGGTGTCGAATGCCCACATAAGAAGTCTCCCTAGAGTCGCCGGGGCGCAATGCGCGGCATGGCTTTCGCTTGCTGGCCTGGGCCGGTGGTGCCTGCATGCTTAAGGATAGTTCGCCCGCATGGGCGCGGACGGCGCATATCGCCCAGCGGCGCAATAGGTGGTACCGTTACAGGGCATGGCGGCGCATCGACGCGGAGGACGGTGGCGGCGCGGCGGATAAGGTGGACGAGAAGGGCGAGGGTTCATGGCAAAGGCATTCGACCAAAGGCAGATGCAGGCGCTGGCAGCCAAGAAGGCGGCGTTTCGCGCGGCGCCGCTCCACAACGTGCGCGCCTCCAAGGGTATGGGTCCCAACAAGGCGTGCGGCCACAAGGGCGGCATCTGCCGCCAGGGATCAAAGCGCGGCTAAGACGGCTTCGGGCTGGATGCAGGGTGCGCCGGGGCGTCGGCGTTCTAGAGTCTGCCCGTTATAGCGTGCATGATAAAACGGGACCTCTGCCTGATTTCAGCTTCGCGCGGACCGCCTGGACGACAAGCGTCGCCAAAGCGCCAAGGGCGACCAGGGCGGAGACGATCTCGATAATAAGGACGGGTTTCATACGGCATCCTTTCTTGAAGGGGGTGCGCGCTGCACCCGCTTATCGGCCAAGAAAGTTAACCATATAAAACAAATATGCCAGAAAAAGAAAGTTTACCGTGCATAACTTTCCCACAACGCCCTATTGGCAGGAGCATCCCGTGCCGGATGCGTCGGCGGGCGAGTCGGCGGTGTCCAGGCCGGCTTCTATCTCGCGGTCGCGCACAAGCTCAAGGGCGGCGATCGCGCATTCGAGCATGCCCTGGTCCGCTACGTTGGTGGTGATGCGCTGCATCTGCATGCCGGGCCATAGCACAATCTTGACCAGGGGGTTATCGGGGTGCGCACCGGCCCATTTCACGGTGACTTCGTAGGATGCGCCGGCGACTAGGGGCAGCATCACCAGGCGCGAGGCGAAGATAAATAGGTTGCGGGCGATTCCCTGGATGCCCCACGCGTCCGCCAACTGCGCCACGGGCACCAATGAGTGGACGATGATGGCGATGGTGACGGTCATGACAAGGAAGGCGGTGCCGCAACGTACGTGCAGGCGCGAGTAGCGCGCGGCGTTTTGGGGCGTGAGGGCGTCGCCGTGCTCGTAGCAGTGGATGGTCTGGTGCTCGGCGCCATGGTAGCCAAAGACGCGGGCCATCTCCGGAAAACGGCCGCACAGCCAGATATAGCCAACCAGCAAGGCGATGCGCGCCAGCGCCTCGACCAGATTCCAGGCAACGGAGTTTTCCGGCGTGAGCTCGCCCATGATGAGGTTCGATAAAAAGACCGGCAGCGCTAGAAAGACGCCCACGCCCACCGCGGCGCCCACCGCGCTAGCGATGAGAACATCCAGATGCATGCCATCGTCCTTATCATCCTTGGCGTTTGCGGCGGCATCGTCGGCTCCGTCCTCATCCGGATACGCGTGCTCCGCGGCGATGTTCATGGCTTTCAGCGAGAGTTGCATGGACTGAACAAAAGAGACGCAGCCGCGTACCAACGGCCAGGACCACCAACCGGGGCGGCCGGCGGGGTCGGGAAGGTCATGTGCTTCGGTGTAGATCTGCCCGTTGTCCTGGCGCACGGCGACTGCCCAGTTGAGCTTGCCCCGCATCATGACGCCCTCGATCACGGCAGAGCCTCCAATGTGGGTGCGAAACAGCTCGCCGTCTTCTGCCAGGCCCTCGTTGGTGCGTGCGCTCATGGTGGTCTCCATACTCTTGTACATCAACGCGCATACGCGTTGGCGGTCAGGGTTGGCTTTGGCGTTGCGGAGCCAAAGCGGTGCCATCAACCATACCGCAACTAGGGGCGGGTGCGGCTAGAACAGGGCGAAGAGAACCGCCACCACCACGGCGGGCAACAAGTTGGCAACTTTGAAGGTCCGCTCCCAGATGAGGTTTACGCCCACGCAGAAGATGAGGATTGCGCCCACGGTGGAGAGGTTGGCAATGGCGGCGGCGGACATGATGGGCTGGATCAGGCGTGCGAGCAGCGTGAGCGACCCCTCGAATATAAAGACGGGTATGGCGGAGAAGATGCAGCCCTTGCCCATAGACGCCGTCATGATGCAGACAAGCAGCGCGTCGATGGCGCCTTTGAGGATGAGGGTGGAAGGGTCGGCGTTGATGCCGTCTTGGATGGATCCCACAATCGCCATGGCGCCTATGCTCACCGTGAGCGACGCCGTGACGAAGGCGTCTACAAATGAGGAATCTCCCGCGCTGCCCGTCTTATATTTGAGCCATTCGCCAAAGCGGCCAATCTGGTGCTCCAGGTTGATCCACTCGCCCGCAAGCGCGCCGGCGGCAAGCGACACCACGATCATGGCGGTGCCGCCGCTTACCAGCTTGCCGTCGGCAATGGAGAGCATGCCGCCAAGAGCGCCGGCGAGTCCCACAAAAAGCACGCTCAAGGCCGTCGCCTTCATGAGGCCGTCTTGCAGGCGCGGGGTGATGAACCTGCCAAAAAACATGCCGGCGATGCCGCCGGCGACAACCAGGGCGGTGTTGATAAGCGTGCCAAGACCGATCATGTGCGGACTGCTCCCATCCAGATGGGGCGCCGCTGCCAAACGTTGGGGCGGAGCCCGTATTCATTCAATGAGATGGTAGCAAACTCGAGCCGGGCTAGCGCAGCCTCGAGGCCGCCCGCACCGCCTGGAGGGCGGCGTTCTGCGCGCCGGCTGGGGACGGCAGGTCGCGGCCGGCCTGCGCCCGCTCTATCGCCTTGGCAAGAAGCCCGGGATCATCGAGTTGGTTTGCGGTGACGTGGATGGTGGTGAGGCCCGGAAACGCGCTGGCGTCAACGGGCGCGCTGGCGGGGTCATCGGTCACTTCAAAGGCAACGTGCAGATCGGGCAGGTAGAGCGCCATGATTTCTCCCATCGGTTGGCGTGGCGGGGCTATGGTCGCCCCCGGTGCGGAATACCCTACCTGTCCCCGCGCACGGTAAATCTCCCCCAAACCTCGTCCAAATCTGCACAGGGCAGCATGGCACCCCCTGGGGGTGTGACGTCGCGGGTGGAACGCACATAAAACATGCGCAATCCGCCCTTCTCCTTTGGTGGGGCCGTGTGAGTTCACGTGCTTGACATAATCCGTCGCGCGTGCGCGCGGCGCCCGGGGTTCAGGCATAATTGCTGGATGCACTCTATCGAGATAAAGGCAAAAGAACGGGGGATGAGCCGCGCATGCAGCAAATACAAGCGTTTGGTGCGGATTATGACGAGTACCGCCGTGACGAATCGCGCGCCCAGGGCGAGGCGGAGAGCATCTCGTTTCCGACGACTGAGGATGAGGTCTCCGCGATTCTCTCCAAGCTGGCGGCTTCCGGCACCGCCGTGACCGTGCAGGGGGCTCGCACAGGCCTGGCCGCGGGCGCGGTGCCGTACGGTGGGCACGTGATGAACCTGTCCCACATGAACCGCTGCCTGGGCGCGCGCCGCGGTGGGGACGGCGCGTTCTACCTCACGGTGCAGCCCGGCGTCATCTTGTCGGAGCTGCGCAAGTACCTGGCAAATAAAACCGTTCCCTGCACGGGTTGGGCGGATGAGGACCTGGAGGTGCTCGAGCAGCTCTACGCCGCGCCCACCCAGTTTTTCCCAACGGATCCCACGGAGGCCTCCGCCTGCCTGGGCGGCATGGCGGCGTGCAACGCCTCCGGTGCGCGCAGCTACCGCTACGGTCCCATGCGTCCGCACGTGAGCGCGTTGCGCGTGGTGCTGGCTGATGGCGACGTGGTGGCGCTCAAGCGGGGCGAGGTCCACGCGCGCGGACGTGCGCTTACGCTTGAAACCGTGGGCGGGCGCTGCATTTCGGTGCCCCTGCCCGCCTATACCATGCCGGCGAGCAAGAATGCTTCCGGCTATTACGCAGAGGACAACATGGACGCCGTCGACCTGTTCATAGGGTCGGACGGTACCCTGGGCGTCATTACCCAGTTGGAGCTGCGCCTATCCGCGTTGCCGGCACTTACCTGGGGCGTCAACTGCTTTTTTATGGACGAGCGGTCCGCGCTCGACGCAACTATCGCTATGCGCGACCGGCTGCCTCGCGCCGCGGCGCTGGAGTATTTCGATGGCGACGCGCTCGATGTGCTGCGTTCCCAGCGCGAGCGCTCCGCTGCCTTCTCGTCCCTGCCTGCGGTGCCCAAGTCCTATGCCGCTTGCGTGTACGTGGAGCTCGAGTGCGATGATGCCGGCCAAGTGGCTGCGGACCTGCGCCTGTTGGGCGATCTTTTGGACCAGTGCGGGTCGAGTCCCGCTTATACCTGGGTCGCCCGTACGGACGTGGACCGCGAGCGCCAGCGCTTCTTCCGCCACGCCGTGCCGGAGAGCGTCAACATGCTGATCGACGAGCGCAGGCGTACCGACCCCTCGATTACCAAGCTCGGTTCCGATATGTCCGTTCCCAACGAGCGGCTGCATGAGGTGGTGGCGCTGTACCGCGGCACGCTTGCTCAAGCGGGCCTGCAGTCGGCGGCGTGGGGCCACATTGGAAACAACCACCTGCACGTGAACATCTTGCCGCGCAACGCGCAGGAGTACGCGGCGGGCAAGCGCCTATTCGCCCGGTGGGCGCGCGAGGTGACCGCGATGGGCGGCGCCGTTTCCGCAGAGCACGGCGTGGGCAAGATCAAGCGGGACTTCTTGCGCATCATGTACGGCGACCAGGCGATCGCGCAGATGGCCGACACCAAGGCGGCGCTGGACCCCCAGGGGATCTTGGGCCGCGGCAACCTGTTTGACGAGGACGAGCTCGACGCGGCCGTCGCCCGCGCGAAGGGAGGCGAGCTGTGATGCATATCGTTGTGTGCGTCAAAGCGGTGCCCGGCAGCACCGAGGTCAAGATGGACCCCAAGACCAATACCATCGTCCGCGACGGAGGGCAGGCGGTCATCAACCCGTTCGACGCCTCCGCGCTGGAGACGGCCCTTCGCATCAAGGATGCCGCCGCGGAGCCGGCGGACGTGCGAGTGAGCGTTCTGTCCATGGGCATTCCTGCCACGGCGGATTTGCTGCGCGATTGCATCGCCCGCGGCGCGGACGATGGATTGCTGCTGAGCGACCGCGCCTTTGCCGGGGCGGATACGCTGGCGACTACCTACGCGCTGTCGCGCGGTATCGAGGCGTTGGGCGGCGCCGATCTCATCTTGTGCGGCAAGATGGCCGTCGACGGCGATACGGCCCAGATCGGTCCCGAACTTGCAGGCACGTTTGAGTGGCCGTGCGCGACCGATGTGGTCGAGGTCCGCGGGCTGGAACCGACGTGCGCATGCGTGCGCGCCAACACCGATCGCGGCGCGGCGTCGCTGACTGTGCCGCTTCCCGCCGTGCTGACGGTGTCCAAGGACATCGCCGATTTGCGTATGCCCAGCATCGCCGGCATCATGGCGGCGGAGGGGGTCTCGATCGAGGCTCTCGACGCGAAGCGCTCCGCGGCGGATGCGCGCCGCATCGGTTTGAGCGGGTCTCCTACGCAGGTGGTGAGGTCGTTTGTTCCCGATCGCGCCGACGGCGCCGTGACCGTTCCGGGCGATGCGGCCGAGCAGGCATGCGCCTTGGCCCAGCTGATTGAGGGGATGTCGCTATGAGTGGCTTGCTGGTAGATAAAGACCTGTGCATAGGCTGCGGGCTGTGCGTCAAGGCGTGCGGCAACGCCGGTATCGTTGTGGAGGGCGAGCGCCCCAACCGTCTCGCCCGCGCCACCGATGGGTGCATCCTATGCGGCGCGTGCGTGCAGGCATGCCCCAAGAAGGCGATTTCCATCGCGCGCGATGAGGATGGGGACGAGACCCCGCAGCAGCGCGCAAGCCGTCTGGCGGCTTATAAGGATGTTTGGGTGTTCGCGCAGGTCGACCAGACGGGCCGCGCGCTTCCCGTGGCGTTCGAACTGCTGGGCCGCGCCCGCGAGCTCGCGGCTGTTCGCGGCTGCCGTGTTGTCGCCCTGCTGGGCCAGGGCGCCGCCGCCCCGCAAGACCAGGCTCCCGCGCTGCTCGCGGCGGGTGCGGACGAGGTTTTGCTGTGCCGCGACGACCGTCTGGCAACCTTGGATGCGCGGATCTACGCGCATTGGATCTGCGATATGGCGGGCGCGCGCAAGCCGGAGATCATCTTGTACGGCGCCACCGCATTTGGACGAGAGCTCGCGCCGGGCGTGGCCGTCCGGCTGCAAACGGGCCTTACCGCGGACTGCACGGTTCTCGACATCGATCCCGCCACGGACCTGTTGCAGCAGACGCGCCCTGCTTTTGGCGGCAACCTCATGGCCACTATCGAATGCCCGCGGCATCGCCCCCAGATGGCCACCGTTCGTCCGGGCATCTTCGCTGCTCCCCAAGCGGACGCCTTGCATGCCGAGCGCGGCCGCATCACCCAGGTCGCCCTGGCAGATGCCTGGCGGCCGAGCGTGCGCGTGGATGCCATCGAGCACGCCGGCGCGACGGACGTCATCACGGACGCCGACGTGTTGGTGGTAGCGGGTCGCGGCATCGGTTCCAAAAAGAACCTAGCGGTGGCCCGGCGGCTGGCAGATGCCCTGGGTGGCAAGCTTGGCTGCACGCGCCCCTTGGTGGAGTCCGGTTGGCTGGAGTACTGGCACCAAGTGGGGCAGACCGGTGTGTCCGTTTCTCCTAAGCTCCTCATCAGCCTGGGCGTCTCCGGCGCTATCCAGCATGTGGCGGGAACGGGCGGCGCGCAGGCCGTGATCGCCGTCAACGAGGATCCGGACGCCCCTATCTTTGGATCCGCCACCTATCGCGTGGTGGGCGATTGCGTGGAGGTCGCCCGCGAGCTGACGGCGAGGCTTCAGGCCTAGGCGTGGCGCCGGGCCCGGATAGGGTAGGGCGAAGGCCCCGCGGTACAAATAAGATCATCAAGGGCGGTCGAGTTTTTCGTCCGCCCTTTCTATGCGGTGGCGGAGGTCCGTTTGGGCACCCGGCTTAGAACCGGGTGCCCAAACGGACATCTTGGAAAGGCGGGAGTGTGCGCTTCGGCCCCCAGTCTGAATCCGGGTGCCCAAGCGGACATCTTGGGTAGGCGGTGTGTACGTGTCGGCCCCCAGACTGGATCTGGGTGCCGACACGGACGTATTGGGGCGGTGAGATGTACTCCTCGGCACCCAGTTTCAAATTGGGTGCCGAGGCGGCGGTTCCCGAGCGCGCAGGCGTCCGTTGCGTCCCCGAGTTTGAGGTCGGGTGCCGAGACGAACGCATCCGATTCTCTTGCATGGCCGCTTCGGCACCGAGTATCAAGCTCGGTGCCGGAAAAGCAAAACGACCCGTATTAACATCTGGCTCGAGTTCCCGCTCTTTCGCTCGATACCGTTGGCGCGGGAAATCTGCTCGTTTGCAGGAAAGATGACGGCGCCCAGAACTTGCTCGCTTTTGATTCTGTGTAAAGGTAATACCTATTACCTACTATCTATCAATAATGGATGGGGAGGAGACCGACCATGTACCAGTCCCACGAGTTTTACCTTCGCCGCTGCATCGAGATTTCCAAGGATTCCCGCGCCCACGGCAACGCGCCGTTTGGCGCCCTGCTGGTCGATAAGGACGGCAACATCTTGATGGAGCAGGAGAACATCGAGATCACCGAGAAGGTCTGCACCGGCCATGCCGAGGCGACGCTCGCGCCTCCCATGAGTACTCCAAGGCGTTTTTGTGGGATTGCACCCTGTACGCCACTGCGGAGCCGTGCGCTATGTGCGCCGGCGCCATCTACTTGGCGAACATCGGCCGCGTGGTATACGGCATGACGGAGCGCCGCCTGCTCGAGCTCACCGGTTCTAACGAGCAGAACCCCACGTTCGACCTGCCGTGCCGCAATGTCTTCGCATGCGGCCAGAAGGAGATCGAGGTTGTGGGACCCTTCTCCGAGGTCGAGGTCGAGGCTGCCGCCGTGCACGAGGGCTATTGGGACCAGCTTGAATGACCCGGTGCATGCTTGCCCGCGCGCCGGGTTTTTGCCCGCTTTCCAGAAGGGAGGCCCTTGTGTTCGAGGAGAACATCTCTAAGGGCAAAATGCTCGTAATCGCGTTCCAGCACGTTCTCACCATGACGCCGGGCACCATCGCCGTGCCCCTGCTGCTAGCCAGCGGCCTGGGGCTTGATGCCCAGACCACCAGCTTCCTTGTCGCGGCGAACTTCTTCACCAGTGGTATCACCACGCTGTTGCAGGTTATCGGTATCGGCAAGCTTATCGGTTCGCGCTATCCCATCATCTTGGGATCATCCTTCGCGCCTTTGGCGCCCATGATCATGGTCGGTATGCGCTACGGTTTGCCCGCGCTCTTTGGGTCCATCATCGCTTCGGGCGCGATCAGAAGCTGTTCCCGCAGGTAGTGGTGGGCACCAGTATCGCCATCGGCATGGGCTCGCTGTACGCCTCCGAGGTGTACGGCAACTTGCCCGAGGCCATCTCGATGGTCATGAGCAACGGCCTGTTCATGGTGACGCTCGGCGCCGTTGTTCTCAATTTGCTGCTCAACGGTAAAAGGCCTTGAGCGTGGACGAGTAGGCGCTCGGGGCGGTTGCGGTAGTCGGCCGCCTCTCTATAAAGAACCCTTCCTATAAGGCGCTCGGCCATGTGATCGTTAGCGGTTGCTGGCCGGGCGCCTTCGCGCACCCGTCTTTCTTAACAGCCCCCGTGATTTTCGCTACGATGGACGCCGACCAAAGGGAAGGCGGCTTGGGAATATGAACCCGTTGAAGACGACATCGCTTTCTGCCCGTGCGCAGGAGGCAATCATGCAGATCATCGAGGGCATGGACCTTGCCCAGGACAACAAGCTGCCTCGCGAGGAACTGCTCGCATCCCAGCTGGGCGTCAGTCGCACAACCATTCGGCAGGCGTTGAACAACCTGGCCGCCGAGGGCGTGGTATCGCGGCGCCAGGGCAAGGGCACGTTTGTAAACGTCGATTCGATCGGCATCCGCGTGACGTTCTCTCCCTGCATGGAGCTTATGCAGGCGATTCGCAACAGCGGTTTCGAGCCCTCTGTTCGCCTCTTAAGCACCCATGCCGCCGGCGAGGGCTCCGGGTTCTCGTCCGGTAGGTACTCCATGGATGACGTGCGCCGCATGTTGGAGCTCGAAGCTGGCGATCGGCTGATAGAGCATGACAAGGTGTTCTTTGCGGACGGTGAGCCGTGTGCGTTTTGCCGCGATTACTTTGGAGCGAGCGTGGCGGGTGGCGAGGCCGGCTTGGACGATCTCGAGCGCTACGATGACTCGCTGTGCCGGTTTGTCTATAACCGCAGCGGCCGCCGGGTTGAGTGGGACAAGGTCGAGATAGACGTCGCCGCACCCGATGACCTACCCGCGGTGTTCGCCTCGCAGGTGGCGCCAGGCGCCGGGCGTCCGTTTCTGTGCATACGCTCGGTCAACTACGACCAAAACAGCAGGCCCGTTGTGTGCGCCGTGGAATATGTGGATACATCGGTCATTCGCTACAATTTAATAAGGCGAAAAGCCGTCGACTACCAAAGGCAATAAGGGTGTATCCGCGCCGGCGGCCCCTCTCGGGGTGCCGGCGCGACTCATACGCGTATCGAATGCGGGGGAATGGCTATGGTTTGCATCGATCGAGAACGAGCTCGCGCGGCGTTTCTGGCATATGTGGACGCCTACGATGCTTCCAACAAGCGCATCGCCCTCAAGATCGCCCACACGTATCGCGTCGCGAACCTGTGCGAGCAGATCGCGCAGGGCGAGGGTATGGACGAGGAGGACGTCGAGCTGGCATGGCTCTGCGGCTTGCTTCATGATTTGGGGCGCTTTGAGCAGCTGCGCCTGTGGGATACCTTCAGCGACGGGGCGTCTGCCGAGCATGCTGCCATTGGCGCCGCCGTGCTACGAGGACTTTCGTCCAGCTCCGTTCCCGCCCGCGTCGCGCCCGCGGAGCATCCTTGGGATGCGCCCCATCCACCGGCGCCCGCCGTAGGCAGCGGCGCCATCGAGTCCTTTCTTCAAGACCGCGCGTTCGATGATATGGTTCTTACTTCGGTTGAGTGCCACAGCTTGCTGCGTGTTCCGCAAGGGTTGGACAACCGCACGCGCATGTTGGTGGATATTGTTCGCGACGCCGATAAGATCGATATCCTTCGGGTCAATTGCGAGAACTCGGTGCAGACCGTGCTGGGCGTGTCCCAGCGGGAGTTTTTGCAAAGCGAGATCGGCCCCGGTGCGGTGCGTGCATTTGAGGAGCGCCGGTGCTTGGCGCGCGAGGAACGGCTGTATCCGGCGGATTACCTGGTGGGAATGGCGCTGTTCGTCTTTGAGCTGGTCTATCCTGCCAGTAAAAGAATCATGCGCGACGCGGGCCAGCTGCAGCGCATGCTCATCCATCCTTTTGGCGTGCAGGATGAATTCGAGCTGGCGCAGACGCGTAAGACCTGGTCGCGCATGGCGAAGGTTTTGGCCGAGTACCTCGAGGAGGCGTAGGAGACCTGGGACGCGCGGGCGGCGTATGGAGGCGGCTCCTCAGTCCGTCCGCTCACTCCTCGAAAACGGCGACGGCGCGTACGGGCATGCCCGTGGCGTCCTCGATTCGCGGCCACATGACAAAGATGATGGCGCCGGTTGCGGGGACCTTGTCCAGGTTGCACATGACTTCTACCTGCAGGTGCCCGTGGTCAAGCACCCAGCGTTCGGCGGCCAGGTCGTCGGCTTCCACCGCCAGGTAGGACGCATCGGTGTCGAACGTCTCGTGCCCGTTCATGGCGATGCCGCGCTGCTCGTACAAGAACTCCAGCGCCGGGATGGACCAGCCGGGGCAGTGCTCGCCGCCCTCCTCGTCGAAGTTGTTGAGGGCGTCGTTGTCGGGCCAGCGCTTATACCAGTCGGTTCGCAGCGCCACGAAGGCGCCCTGCGGTATGCGGCCGTGCTGGGACTCCCAGGCGAGGATGTCCTCGACATCGATGGCGGTATCCGGGCCGTTTGCGGCTATCTTGGGCGTGAGGTCGATAACCGCCAGCGGCATCGCCATCTGCTTGCCTCCGAATGCCTGGGAACTTAGGTGGTCCGGCGTGAAGTGGCAGGGGAAGTCGACGTGCGTGCCAAACTGCCCGGGGAACTTGTAGGTATGGATGCGGCAGGAGAGCATCTCCTCGTCGTAATCAAAGACGGTGCGGCACAGCTCCACGGAGCCGTTCGGAATGCCGCCCCAATACGGGCTTTGGTTGTTGAGGGGGTGGGAGAGCTCCACCCACGTGCATGCTTTCAGCTTCTCCAGATCTTGCCATAGGCTCATGATGGGGCTCCTTTCGGGTGGCGGTATGCGGGATGCTTGCGCCGGGCAGCCGCGGGCGGCGTCGGCGAGGGGATTAGCCCAGTTTGCGGGTTGCGCCCAAGAAGACGGGCGTCATGGTGACCAGGTCGATGATCAGATAGGCGAACGGGCGGTCCAGGATGACCTCGTGGACTTCGGGCTCTTCCGCCATCGCGCTGCCTATCATGAGCTCGGCGGAGGTTGCGGCCGCCGCGCGCGTGCCGGCCTCGTTCACCTCGATAAACGTTTTGTGGGCGATCTCTCCCACATAGAGGTTTTCGGCGGCGTTTCCCAGAGGGGAGAGGTCGGCCGTCTGCATGTCAAAGGCATCGAGCATGCCCATGGCTTGGAGCTGGGCGGTGAGCTCGGTGGCGTATTCAAGCGTGAACTTGGGCAGGCCGGCGTCTGCGAGCGAGAAATCCTTGGGCGTCAAAAGGTTTGCCAGCGCCGCGCCGTCCAGCGAGTCGAGCGCCCGGTCCAAGGTGAGTCCCTCTTTGGGAAGCAGGCCCGCAAAGCCAAAGTTGTAGTCGCGATACGGTTTGATGAAGCCGGTGAAGGAGTCGTTCTCCAGGTAGCTATCCTCGCGCGAGCGCATCATGCGGCAATCTGTTTGGGAGCCGTCCTGCGCGGTGAAGGTCCAGTCCAACATGCTCTCGTCCTCATAGGGATCGTCCCAAGCGCCCTCGAAGGCCAGCGCGCTGATGAGGAACAAACGGGAATCGGGCGAGATGTCGTCGATGATCTGGGGGATCATGCCGTGGGTGTTCTCGTCCACCCATGCGTTGATATCCTGCAGGGTGGTGTTGTCGAAAGGCGCCTCGAACGCCTGCGCATCCAGGGTGTTGGCGCAGGTTTCCAGGTAGTCCTCTTGCACGGAGAGGTCGTCGTTCTTCAACCAGATGGAATCGGCGAGGTTCAGCTCCAGGGGATCCAGCTCGATGCCGCTGCCATAGGGATCCGCGCCGGCAAGGCGCCTGGCGTAGGCGTTGAGATACGCGTTGAGGGCGTTGGTGTCAAAGCCGCTCGCCTGCTCTATCTGGGCAAGCGTCTCTCCCGCTGCGCCGTTTTGCAGCATGGCCAGCACGTGGAGAACGGAGAGCGGAGAGACTAACACGTCGTCTTCTGTACCATCGTCCGCGGCAGCGAGGCATTGCCTAAACAGGGTGGCCGCGAATCCGTAGACGGATGCGAGCTCATCATCGCCGGCGAGGTCGTCGATGATGTTGTCTTTGGACGAGGTGTCCAGTTCGCGGCGAATCTTCTCGGTGAGGTTGGTTGCGGTCAAGGCCGCTCCCTTCTGCACGGTGTCATCGCATCCGGAGAGCGCGGCCACGCCGGCGCCGGCAAGCGCGGCGGCAAGGAGGCCGCGGCGGCTGAGGGCGTGCGGAACGGTACGGTTGCGGGGCGTGCGTGCGATCATGGTGTCCTCCTAGGGCTACCGGGGCCGTTAGCGGTTTGGGACGCTGTCGGCATGCGTGCGACGGACGGGTATGTTCACGATGATGATACCCATACATACCAGGGCGAGCGCTAACGCCGCGACGCCCGGATTCACCATCGATCCCTCGTCCAGCAAGACCATGGAGAGCAAAAAGCCGAACATGGGGTTCATGAAGCCGAAGACGGTGACGCGCGAGACCGGGTTGACGGCCAGTAGGCGCGACCACAGGCTGTAGGCCATGGCGGAGATAAAGCCCATGTAGACGATCAGGGCGAGGGCGGGAAGCGGCTCTGCGGGGCTGAGGCGCCCTCCGGCTGCCGCGGCGGCGATAGCGAGGACGGTTCCGCCCGCAAGGAACTGCCAGCCGCTGAGCATGACGGGGTCATGGTGCTTGCCGAGCACGCCGATAAGGCAGGTCGACATGGCTCCGGCGACGGCGGAGATCAAGATCATGCCCTCGCCGCCAAGGGTGAAGCCCAAGGTTTCGCCCGCGCCCATGCCGGCGATGTTGATAAGCGCGACCCCTCCGAAGCCCGCGGCGCAGCCCAAGATCTTGCGGGCGGTGAGACGTTCGGTGCGAAATAGCAGGCAGGATAGCAAGATGGCGATGAAATTGCTGCTTGCGGTAACGATGGAGCTGGTGACGCCGGATGCCTGGCTGAGTCCGCGGTAGAAGAACACGTATTGCAGCACCGTTTGGAACAGCGCGAGCAACAGGATGGAGCGGACGTCGCGCTTGCGCGGAACCAGCGGCTTTTTGCGCGCCGCGCTCATGCCGATGATGACCATGACTCCCGCGATGATGAAGCGTACGCCGGCAAAGAGCATCTGTGAGGAGACGTCATCACCGGGGATGCCGAAGAGGCGGTAGCCGATCTTGATGCTGGGAAACGCCGAACCCCACAAAAAGCAGCAGACGGCGCAGGTTGCAAGCAGGCCGGGAAGCGAGGCGAAGAGGCGGTCGAAGCCCTTCTTCTCCACCCGGTCGCGCTGTTCCGGCGTAAGCGATGACGTCACGATCAACCTTTCTTTGGTATCTTGCGCGGGCTAGTCGCGGTCGCCCACGATTTGCAGCAGATGGATGAAGATGTTGACCAGGTCGAGCCAGATCTCCGCTGCGTTGAGGATGGCCATCTTGACCGTGGGCTCGCATTGCTGGGCGCGGTAGGTGTCGTATCCTATGAACCCGCAGAAGACCAGGATGACGGCGTAGTCATACCATGCCATCGCAAAGCCCATGATGCTCCCGGCGATCCCGGCGACGACGAGGGCGATCAGCGCGGTTACGGCGATGCCCTGGATGCGGGCGAAGAACGTAGGGAAGCTCGTTCCCAACAGGGTGAATAGCGCCGAGATGATGAAGGTGCCCACAAAGGCGTTGGCGATGCTGGGGAGGCTGTAGAACGGCAGGACCATGCCCGTTGTGAACCCGATGGAGCAGGCCAGCAGGGCGTATCCTGCGAGCGTGACGCCGTAGCCCTCGCGTTTCATGCCCATGTGCATGACGGCGATGCCGGCGATGCTGGCGATGAATGACCCGATCGAGATCGCCAGGTAGTTGTCGACGACCGCGTAGAGAAAGGCCGGGGCCTGGGCGAGCAGGGCGCATGCGGCGATGACGGCGAAGCCGGCGGTCACCAGCCCGCCCATGATGAGGTTGTACATGCGGCGGGTCAGCTGCGCGCTGTGGTCGCGGGAGGGGTCGAACGGGGAGATTGCCTCCTGTTCGGGAGCGTCAAAAGGAGTGTTCTGCATATTCTCGTCCCTTCTGGCGGGTAGTCGAATAAAGTGCGGGCGCGTCGTCGCGTCCACTCGACTATACCCGACCGCGGGAGCAGAGATGCGGCCACGGCGCGCTTGTCGGTAACTGTTTGCATTTCTCGTGCCCGCGCGCGCCTTGGCGGCGCACTATGGGTAGGAGACAGGCATGGATGCACATCGATATGCATTGGTGCGAACGGGTGGATACGAGAGGCGCGGTGCCGGGCCATGGCGAACCAAACGATTCATGATGACGAGGAGCGGGGCAAGGTCCCCTCGACCGCCGAGAAGGTTGCGGGCGGTATAGAGATGGCTGCCGGCGCCGCTATCGCCGCGGCGGGCGTGCCCATGATGGTGCTGCCCGGCCCCGGTGCGGCGGCCCTGCTGGGCGGTGCGGCGCTCGCGAGCAAAGGCCAGCGCCGCTATTCCGGCCGCGAGGCGACTGCGGTCGAGGAGAAGCTGGACCAGGCTTCTGCCAAGGCTGCCGAGGTGGCAAAGCGCGAGGGCGCCAAAGCGGCGAAGGCCGTGGCGCATAACGCTCCCAAGGTGGCGGCCGCCACGGCTAAGGCGGCGGTTAGGGGTGGCGCCGTCGTGGCGAAAGCGGCGGCCAAAGGCGGCGCGGCAGCAGCCAAGGCGGGCGGTAGGCTCGCCGGCAAGGGCCTTGATGCGGCGGCGGTCGCCTACCTTCGCCATAGGGAGCAGAAGAGGGGCGATGCGCTGTGATGGACGAGAAGCCCTCGCTGCCACGCCGGTCTAAAAGCGCCGCCACGTTTCTCACCTATGTCCGCGAGCGGATGGACACCTTTCTCGACCGCCCGCTTTGCGCCATCGACAGCCTGGTCTTCTCATGGCTTGCCTACGCGCATTTGGGAGAGGACCAGGTAAACGCCTGCTTGCCGGAGGGCATCGCCCTGCATGAGATGCTGCGTGCGGAGGAATTCGACAACATGTTCGGATCCACCTGGGACCCGGAGGGTAGCCGGGACCTCTTGTTCGCCGTTTGCGCCAGCCCGCGTTTTCGCGATGCCCGCCTTACGGAGTTTCGCTTCAAGACCGCCCGCTCCGCCGAGGAGCAGTTCGCGGCCATGACCTTCATCTTGCCCGATGGCAGCTCCTACGTGGCGTTTCGCGGCACCGATTCCACCATTGTGGGCTGGAAGGAAGACTTCAACATGACCTTCCTCAACCCCGTCCCCGCCCAGGAGGAGGCGCGCGCCTACCTTGAATACGTGGCGTCCGTCACGGCCGGCCCGCTGTATGTGGGAGGCCACTCCAAGGGCGGCAACCTCGCGGTCTACGCGGTGGCTACCTGCAATAAGTCGTGCCGCGAGCGCGTGGTCAGGGTGTTCTCGCATGACGGCCCGGGATTCCATCGCGAGTTCTGCGCGTCAGACGCCTACCGCAACATCCTTCCCATCATGGTGAAGACCGTTCCCAAATCGAGCATGATAGGCGCGGTGCTTTCCGAGGGCCCCGACTGCCATCCCATCATCGTGGAGAGCGGCGGCTTCTCGCTATTCCAGCACAATCCGTTTCTGTGGGAGGTCGACGTCGAGAGCGCGACGTTTGTGGAGGCCGACGGCTTCACGGCGTCGTCTCGCTATTTCGACTCGACGCTCGATGCCTGGATGGACAAGTACTCGCTGGCGGAGCGCGCCCGCTTTGTCGACGCCCTGTTCGACGTGATACGCGTGACGGGCGCCAAGCGCTTCTCCGACATCATGGCCGATCGCAAGACCAACGTCCTCCTTATGTTGGAGGCGGTCGAGGGGCTTGACCCGGACCTGCAGCAGTTTATTAGGGACGTGCTTCGCTCCTTTGCCAGGACGGCGACGGTTGAGAAGGCGGCGGGTGCTGCGAGCGGCATCGCTGGAACCATCAAGAAAGCGCGCCCTAGCGTTGCTTTGGCGGTCACCACCTTTAAGAACAGGGGCGAGGGGTCCGATTAGGTGCGGGCTTCCGCCTCGTCTTCGTCCTTATCCAAAAACAATAGAAGAGTTTGAAAAATCCTGTCGCACGCGAGCGTATTCAGGGTGAAGGGTCCTTGAATGAAGCACGGCAACAGACGGTAGACGGTATGGATGCGGAGAAGTGGTTTAGGGAGGCGGTCGAGCGCCATCGCGATATGGTGTTCCGCCTTGCCTACACGTACCTGCGCGATCCGGCCGACGCCGACGATGTGACGCAAGACGTGTTTGTGAAGCTGCTCCGCAGCGGCAAGCGGTTTGAGGGCGATGACCATCTGAGGTATTGGCTGGTGCGGGTCACCATCAACGAATGTAAATCGCTGTTTAGAAAACCCTGGCGTCGCGTCGGGGATATCGAGGCGTACGCGGAGACGCTGCAGGCTCCAAGCGAGCAGCATCGTGATTTGCTGGTTCGCGTGATGAGGCTGCCCGAGAAATACCGTGTGCCCATGGTGCTGCATTACTACATAGGCCTTTCTACGGACGAGGTGGTGCGGGCGATCAAGGTTCCCGCGGCGACCGTGCGCACGCGACTCGCGCGCGGCCGCGCCCGTCTTAAGAGCATGTTGGAGGGTGAGAAGCGATGACGATGAACACGATGCCCGGAAAACGTTCGCGTGCGGATATGCAGGGAGCCTTTGAAGGCATGCACGCTTCCGAGGATATGTACGAGAAGGTGATGGCGCGCGCGTCGCATCGCGGGCGCAAACGCGGTGGCGCGCCCAAGATCGCCGTGGTGGCGACGGTTGCGCTAGCGGCTGCGCTGGCGGTGGGCGGCACGGCCTACGCGGTCCTTGGCGGGGACTTCTTCTTCCGCGGATGGGGCGACCATGGGCATGGCCAGGTGAACACGTGGACGGTGGACGGCGACGGCGTATACAGCCGCACGTTTGGAACGGTTGACGAAGGGGAACTCACCGACGAGTTGAAGGCGTCGGTCGAGTATGCGGGCCGCGCGGTTGAAGCCCGTGGCTACACGCTGCTTGTGGAGAGCGTTCTTGTGGACGATCTTGGCTGCGGCGCCGCGACCTTTACCCTGAGCAACCCCGATGGCATCAAGATCAACCCGGCGTATGGCATGCCCGGCGATGCGGTGTTTGATGACACTTCTGACCTGCGTCTTTTGACGACTGAATTTGGCGATGGCACGTTTGCGAGTGACTATGTAGTGTATGACGCCGAGGCTTCTACCGATACGGAGATGCGGGGAACCATCTACTTCAATTCATGGCAGGATGCGGGGTCCATTGCATCGGGTGTCAAGTGGATTCTAGCCTTCAATGACGAGGAAGCTGCGACGGATACGTTTGTGCCGAAGAAAGCTGCGAAGAGCTATGAACTTAAGGCGTCTGATGGTACCCGCGCGATGGTGAGCCCGATTGCTCTGGTCATCGACGAAAAGAGTGTTCGAGATGCCGATGAAGATATAAGGGCGGACGATTACTTGAGCATCAGGAAGGCCTCGGTGACGCTGAAGGAGGGGGAGAACCTGCTCATAGTTGATGAGGAAGCTCTCGTGTTCAACATCTTTGGTTCGATGAAACGCCAGGACGAGGACGGCGTTTGCCTGCAAACCGTATACCGTCCGACCCAGCTGCTCAAGCCTGAGCAGATAGCAAGCATCAACGTTTCCGGAAATCTTTATGATGCGGAAAACGAAAGTACAGCTTGGCAGGCGGAGTTTCTGCCAACAGCGTAAACAGATAGTTTGCGCCATCATGCTCAGGTGGTTGCGCTAGTTGCATTTGGGCCCCGGGTGCCATGCGTTGCGCCCGGGGCCCTGTCGCTCTCTTATGCCTCGATAACCACTTCGCGATCTTCGTCCAGATAAGCTGCGGCGGCGTCTAAAAACGCCTGCCCCGCGGGTGAGAGCCGGTGGCTGCGGCTCCAGATGAGTTCTACATGCGATGTGAGCGAGGGGGCAAGCGGTATGAAGGCAAGGTCGTCGTCCGCCGGTACCAGAGCGCCCCATCGATTGGTATCCGGCAGCTTGAGTGCGTGGTAGTCGTCCGTGCGGGCGGGGTCCACCGCGATGCCGAAGTCGACGATGCCGCGCGATAGATGCTCCGTCACATCGTTCGAGCTTTCGCTGCGAAACTTAAAACGGATGTTGGGATGCGAGCGCGAGAGCCGTTTGGCAATGCGCGCAATCGCCAGCGTGGCGTGCGTCTCGCTGCAGGCTATGCTTACCTCGCCGCTGGCGACATCGGGCGTCTTGAGTTCCGTCTCCGTCTTGTCGAGTAGGTCCGAGAGCTCTCGCGCGCGGTTAAGGAGCAGATGCCCCGCGTTGGTGAGGGAGATGCCGTGGCCCCCGCGCTCTAGCAGTTTGCAGCCAAGCTCGTTTTCCAGCTTGATGATCTGGCGGGAAAGCGCCGGCTGGCTTATGTGCAGCTCCTCTGCCGCGCGGGTGATGTTGCCGGTTTTGGCTACGGTGATAAAGGTGCGGAGTTTCCTGATGTCCATGTGGTCGCCCTGCTATAACGCGTGCGAATGCCTAGCTATGCAGTATAGGTCTTTGTTATATCGCGCTGCACGCGATACGCTTGAACGGCCGATGGGCGCTCGATTGTTAGGCATAGGGGTTGATCGTTCCGACTTTCTCCGGAGCCGCATCACGGACGCGCGTCGGCGTCTTGCGTAGAACGCAGCTTGCCCAAGATCGGGTTGCCTGCGGCGGTGTGCGGCGCTACTATACATACCGATAGTATGTAAAAGGAGGGCTGCGGAGCAATGGCGAGAAACAAGCACCCCGAGGAGACGGTCGCAAAGATCCTTGATGTGGCGATGCGCTTGTTTGTGGAGCGTGGCTACGAGCAGACCAGTATGCAGAACATTATCGATGAGTTGGGCGGACTCACCAAGGGCGCGGTCTACCATCACTTCTCAAGCAAAGAGGAGATCTTTTTCGCAGCGATGGATCGCGTGACGGCGCCCGGCGTGGAGCGGCTGCGCAAGATTCGCGATGCGAAGGGGATGACCGGCCGCGAGAAGATTCAGGCGATGTTTCAAAACGGGGTCCGCGGCGTGGACTCGGCGTTCTTCTCGCAAGCCGACCCCGAGCTCGATCCCATGAAAAACCCGCGCATGCTCGCCACCGAGTATCGCGACCTGTTCGATATAAGCGCCCACGAGCTCATGCTGCCCGCCATCGAGCAGGGCATACGGGACGGAAGCATCCAAACCGAGTATCCTCGCGAACTTGCCGAGACGATAGCCCTGCTCAGCAACCTATGGTGCGTGCCGGCGTTTTTCCCCGCGCGCGACGAGGAGGAGCAAAGGCGCCGCGTCGCCTTCATGAACGACTTTCTATCGGCCATGGGGCTGGAGGTCGCGCTGGATCCGCAGGCGAGCTTGGAGACATGGCGGCATCGGTGCGGAGGGCCCGTGCAGGAGAGCGTGCAGGCGAGCGCGCGGGCGGACGCGACAAGGGATGCGCGCGCCGGTGAGCGGACGCAAGGCTAGCTTTGGGTGCATATGCGGACGAGGAACCGCTTCGGCGGTTTTTCTCGTCCCAAAAATACATACCACCAGTATGTATTGGAGGACGAAAGGGAGGATGCGTATGGGGGCGTTGGTCGAGAGGTCGGATAGGCGCACGTTTGCGTGCATCTTGGCGGCGCAGTTCTGCTCGCTGCTGGGGCAGGAGGTGCTGCAGTTTGTCCTGCCGCTCTATCTGTTGGATGTGACGGGGTCAGGCGCGCGCTTTGGACTGGCGATTGCATGCGGCTTTGTGCCCTACACGCTGCTGTCGCCCGTGGGAGGGGTGCTGGCGGACCGCACGCGCAAGCGCGGCATCATGGTGGGCGTTAACGCGGCGCTGGTCGCCGTGTTGCTGGCGTTTCTTGCTCTCAAAGATGCTGGCGACCCGTTTGTGCTGGTAGTGTTCGCGACTATGGCGTCGTTTGTGGCGCAGGCGCTCTACCAGCCGTCTATCCAGTCCACGGTTCCCTTTGTGCTTGCGCCTGCGGACGTGCCCCGCGGGGTTGCGCTGGTGAGCCAGATTGGAAGCCTTACCACGTTGGGCGGCCCGTTGGTGGGCGCGGCGGTCTACGGCGTCGCGGGCTTGGTGCCGGTGGTTTGGATTTCGCTTGCAGCGTTTGCGCTATCCGGTGCGGTAGTGGCGGTTGCGGTGAGGTTTTCCTGCGAGCCTTCGCCGTGGGACGGCGGCGCGCTCGCCATGGTGCGCGACGACCTTGCAGAGGCTTTTAGATTTCTTCGCGGCAAGCCCCTTCTTCTAGGTGGCATGGCGACGGCAACGTTTGTGAACGTCTCTGCCGGCGCGCTTATCAACGTGGGGACCGTGTACGTTGTGACCATCACGCTTGGGCTTGGCGCGGCGTATGTCTCTTTTGCCCAAATGGCGATGGGCGCGGGGAGCCTTGTGGGCCATAGCTTGCTTGTGGTGTGGCCGCGCCTGTTCTCGTTGAGAAAATCAACCGCTTACGTGGGCGGCGTGGTTGCCGCTATGACGGTTGCCGCCCTGGCGCTCTGTTCCATGGGATCGACGGGACCCGCGACGGTGTTCTTGATCCTTGTTGCGAGCTACTCGTTCGCGACGATGAGCGGCGGCCTCATGGGTTCCTGCATGTTGGCGGAGCTGCAGTCCGGTGCGCCCGTGGAGTTGGTAGGAAAGTTGATCGCGCTTTTTATGACGCTGGTGAACTGCGCCACGCCGTTTGGCCAAGCTGTCTATGGGGCGCTGTTCGACGTTCTGCCGGCTTGGGCCATCGCCGCGGCGACCGCGGTCGAGTTGGCGGCAGTCACGGTGGCGTGGCGCTGCTTCTTACGCCGCAATCATGCGTAGCCGCCCCGAGCCGCGAGCGCGCGCAGGCGGGGCGGCGCCAAGCTAGTGATGCGAGACCGCTCCCTTGCCGTTGGGTACGCGACGCCCCGCTTTGCCGGAGATATGGTTGAGGTCGATGGCCCATACGGCGGTAACGGATAGCTCGCGGTCGATGGCGCCCCCGATCTCGTCCTTGTATTCGGGAGCGTATTTCAGGCAGAGCAGGGCGAGCGCTCGGCGAATCTCCGCCATTTCGGTGACGCGTCGCACGGTACCCGTTGCGATAACGCTCGCGAAGCGCGTGGTGAAAAATCCCGGCTCGCCGTTTTCCTCCACAAAGACAGGTTCCATATCCATGGCGGCGGTGACGCATACGCGTGGATCGCGCTCCCAATCCTCGGTCTTCTGACCGCCGGCGGACCCCGTGTGGATGAGGAGCGTATCTTTGTCCAGCGCATATGAGAGGGGCGTGGCGTAAGGGTGTCCGTCATCATCGATGGTGGCGACTACGCAGTACTCTGCGTCACGTAGGATCTCGCGCGCCTCTTCCTCGGAGATCGCGCGTTCGGGCAGCTGTTTCATGGGCTGGTGCATGATGGGTCCTTTCTTGTTGGGCACGGGGCAGCTTGGGTTCGGTGCTGTTTTGTGGCGTCTCCAGTTTAGAGCCCGCCTTTGCGACGGGGCCGCACGGGAAAGCTGAAAGGTATTTTGCAACGAATAGAGGGTGTGCACGTATAGTCTCATAGCAGTGGAAAAGCGAATGCCGAGCGAGGGGGTGATCGAATGGCGAGCGGAGATGCCGCGTTGGTGCGGAAGATTGTCCTTACCGGATCGCGTCGAAGTGCGGACAAGTTGATTCGCAGACACTATGACGACATCTATCGATTTGTCGCCCACCAGATGCGGGACAAGGACGATGCCCTCGACGTCACACAGGACGTCTTTGCGGCGGCGATCCGCGCGCTTCCGTCCTTCGACGTGCGGCGCGCTTCGTTTCGAACGTGGCTCTACCGCATCGCTGCCCATAAGGTCGTCGATTGGTATCGCTTCCGCGCACGTTCGGCATCGCTTTCCATAGATGAGGTGGAAATCGATCCTGCGGACGCGCGAGATGAGTACGAGGAGCTGGTCGATCGCTCTTGGAGCGAGGATAGGGCGCGACGGGCGATAGAGCTTCTGCTGGAACTTGAACCCAGGGTGCAGGCGGTGGTGCGCTTGCGGGTGTTTGCCGGTAGCAGCTTCGCAGAGATCGCGCAGGCGACCCAACAAGGCGAGGCGGCTGCCAAGGCCCAATACTACCGAGCGGTCAAGACGATTAGGGCATGCATTGTACGGGAGGAGCGATCATGAGCAAAGCGGAATGGCGCGAAGGACTGAGTTGCGAGGAGCGCGATCGCGCCATTGAATCCATTCTCGATGTGGCGCTGCCCGCATGCGAAACGTCTCGTGGGCGTATGCGGGAGAATCTCGCTGCTTTATCTTTGCGCGCCCTGTTTTTTGGAATTGAGGACTGCGCGATTCTAGCGGTGATCATCGCCCTTGCTGGCGCGGTCCCTATGGCGTTCATGACAGAACCCGAGCATTCGGCGCTTGCGGTCTTTATGCTGGCCCCCTTGTTCTTCGCGACGCTTCAGGGCCTTGTTGCATGGAAGGATCGAGAAAGCGGAACAATCGCCTGGCGTGCGGTATGTCGTATGACGGTCCTCGAGCTCCATGCGGTCCGCATGCTGGTGTTTGGGGCGATGGCGATCCTATTCACCGTACCGCTGGCCGCTGCCGCCTGGATTGCGAGCGCGTACATGGTCTCGTTTTGGTGGATGCTGTCCCTTGCTGCGGCGAGCCTCGCGATTTTTGGGGCCTTCTCCCTTCTACTTTTTCGGCTTAGCGCGGCAGGGCGAGCACGCGGGGCGGCTCCAGGGCTTGTCGCCGTGCTGGTGCCGATTATCGCCTGGATGCTTTTAGGCATGTTGTTGGCGGTACTTCCCGCATCCGCCGCGGTGTTGCTCGCTGTTCCCGCAGTGGTGTACTTTGCGGTTGCTGTGGTTGCGACGGTTTTATTCGTCCACCTTGTCACAGAGATCTGCACGATGTCCTCCGCTGAATACGCGTAAAGGAGATGCGCCATGCTTACCGTCGAGCACGTGACCAAGCGATTCAAAAGCAACGTTGTGATCGAGGACGCGACGCTTGCGTTTTCCAAGGGCGTAACCGGTCTGATAGCACCAAACGGGGCCGGCAAATCGACGCTTCTGAAGATGCTCGCCACGCTTACCTTTCCAACCGAGGGGAGAATCTGCTGGAACGGCGAGGATATCCATGCAATGGGGGAGCGATACCGCGCTGTGCTTGGCTACCTGCCCCAGCAGTTTGGATACTACCCAAGCTATACGCCCCGGGCGTTCCTTCGCTACGTGGGCGCCCTGCAGCGAATGGACAAGCGCGACATCGCACGCAGAACCGATGAGTTGCTTGAGCTGGTAGGGTTGGACGATGCGGCAGACCGTCGCATGCGCGAGTTCTCTGGCGGCATGATCCAGCGCATCGGTATCGCGACTGCGCTCCTTGCCGATCCCCAGGTCCTCATTCTTGATGAGCCCACTGCAGGGCTCGATCCACGCGAACGCGTGCGCTTCCGCAACATCATCCATGGGCTTGCGCAAGAGCGCACGGTGGTTCTGTCGACGCATATCGTGTCGGATATCGAGGCTATCGCCGGCCAGATCGTATTCATCCAAGGCGGCCGTGTTCAGGTGTATCCGGGAAGCGCCGCGCTCTGCGCCGAGCTCGCTGGAATGATATTCGAGATGCCGGTTCATGTGGGGCTTCCAAGCGCTTGCCGGGTGCTGGGAGAGCGGGAGCGGGATGGGCTCACGGTGCTTCGCGTGTATGCCAAACAGGAACCCGCGGGCGCACGTGCTGTTTCCCCCACCTTGGAGGATGCGTTTCTGGTGCGGTATCGCGAGGGGCGGTGAGGAAAATGACGGCGCTGAGCGCGGCGGTATCGCGCTCGCTTGGGTTGTCGCTGCTTGCGGAGGAGCTGCGCCGGATCGTTCGCATGCCCCTGCTTGTCGCGTTGCCGTTCGCCTTCCTCGTCTTGAACGGTGCGCTCATCTTTGGCAACTCGTGGCTGTTTCCACATATGGTGGAAATCGCTTCGGTTGCGCAGCAGGTGGGCGTTCGTGTGGACCAGGAATTCTTGGATGCGGTGGCGGTGCGTCCACCGAGCGGCGCTCGCGATCAGCTTGCATTTTCCGTATCTCACGCCCAGGGTATCGTCGCGGCTTTTGATGCCGGCGAGACTGCTGCCGCCGCGGCGAGCGATATGGATACATCGCTGGCGTCGCGCTTGATGGCTTCGAAATATGCGGTCTGGGAAAGTCGAGTCGATGCTGTGTGGGCATCGGGACAGGAGTGGGATGTATACGGTGCTACCTACACGTTCGAAGTGCACCAATTCTTATTCGGCACGCTCGTGCCCGCGGTGATTTTGGAGGCTTCTTCTTTAGGGATAGCGGCGCTGCTTGTTATGAGCGAGTTGGACGAGCGGACGGGGGCGCGGTCTATCGTATTGTCGAGTCCTGTCGGGCGAGGCGTCGTCACAACAAGGCTTGCCGCATCCTTGATGTGGGCGCTGGCGATGTACGCCGTGCTAGCGGCTCTGACCTTCGGGGCAGTCGCCGCGCTATCCGGATGGGGGACCGGCATCGCCTGGGAAAGCAGTGTTTCGAGCTTGTTCAACGTTGTAGTGGACGGAGGTTCCGCGCGGCCGTTCGTGACATGGAGTGACTGCTCTGTAGGCACATACCTTATATGGTCTTTGCTTCTGGGATTGGGTTTCATGGTGCTGCTTTGCCTTGCGGTCCAAGTGGTCCTGTTGGCAACCTGTTGCAGTGCGGTCCGCGCCGCCGTGACGGCTTGCGTGCTCTTGATGGCGCCGTTGGGGATACAAGCGGCCTGCGCGCTCAACGGGTGGCATACCGCCCGTGCGCTCATGCACGTCTTTCCAGCGCCCCTGCTTGCCGTGAGCGGCCAGTGGTTTACCGACCTGGGGCTTCGCTCGTTCATTCCATGGCAGGAAGCTGCGGCTGTGATCTGTGGCATCGCTGTCCTGTTGTGCATGCACCCGGTGCTGAGTCGCATGTGGTTCGATAAGGATGTGGCATAGATGAGCTTGTTTGCACAGGAGTTGAAGAAGATATGGCGCCCTGGCATCTTTGTGGCGCTGTTGGTGTCTGGAATCGCTTTCTGGTTTCTTGTAGGACGGGGACCGGGGATAGCTGCATTTCCCAACGGGAGCCAGGCGACCTTCCACTTCGAGCTTGCTCAGGAGTGGGCAGATAGGTTTGGGGCCGCAATCGATGACGATGGGCTACGTGAGATCCGCGAGGACGTGCATTTGGCAGAAGAGGCGCTCGAGTCTGATTTGGCGACGCTTGAGGGGGCTGCTGAGCGCGGTATTCGTACGCGTGCGGACTTTGACGCATTTTCAAACGAGGTGCTCGATCGCGAGTTAGAGGTGCAGCAGGCAGGGGGCGAGCCCGATGATGCGCTTAAGGAGGATATCGCGTTGCGTGAGCAGATACTTGCCCTGCCTTCTTGTGAACGGGTGTATGAGACGGATTTTTTTCTTCAGGCCTTGGAGGGTGAAGAGGGTGCCCGCGGATACCTGTCGCATATGTGGTTGCAGGATATCGAGACATACCTTAACCGTCTATCAACGTGGCTTGTGGTCGCGCCCGTCTTCGTGATGGCTCCTGCCGCGGCGAGTGATCGGCTGCATCACATGCGGGCAGCCCAATGGTCCTCGCGCGTCGGACGCAAGGTGTTCGGCGCGCAGCTGGCCACTGCGATGCTGTCGGCGGCGCTTGTCCTCATCGCAAGCATGCTAGCTTGGGCGATTCCCTTTGCCGGCGCCGGGATCGACGCCCTGTTGGGTTGTGCTATCTCCGGACCCTTGAGCGGTTATGCCTGCGGCTGTGATATGACGCTGGGGGCCTATATGGCCGCGCGCATCGCGTTGATGGCGGGCTTGGGTCTCGCTGCAGGGCTTCTATCTTTTGTCCTGGCTCGGATGAGTTCGGGCTATGTTGGAATGCTCTTGCGCGTTGTGCCCGTGTGCGCGGCTCTTGGGTGGCTGCTTGGGCCCACGCTGTTTGATCATGCGCTGTGCGAGCGCGCGGTGCCGGGGAGCGCCAACCCCTTCTCAACGGGTTGGCTGCCGGTGGGCGGGGAGCTGGCGTTTATCGCGGCTATTGCGATGGCGGCTATTGCTGCCTGCGTGTTCTCTTATATGCGAGAGGGTCGGCTCGATTTGAGGTAGCTGCCTGCAAAACGGCCCTCTTGCCCGCGGCGCAAAACCGTGCGAAGGGCGAGGGTCCGAAAATGGCGGAGATCTAAAACTGGTTCTTGTGTTTGAGCGCGCTCCAAGGTGTACGCTCTCTTTGCACGAACGGAGTTTCGATACACAAGGGAGAGAGCAATGTCTGGAAAACACTGGTAGCGTATTTTTCCGCAAGCGGCGTGACCGAGGCCGTGGCGCGCCGGCTTGCCGATGCGATTGGGGCAGACGTATTCGAGATCGCGCCCAGGGAGGCGTATACCGCCGCCGACCTCGATTGGACCGACTCCTCAAGCAGGAGCACTCGCGAGTGCAAGGACCCTGCGTGCAGGCCTGCCTTGAAGTCGATGCCGGAGGGGATGGAGGCATACGAGACCGTGCTTATTGGCTTTCCCATCTTGTGGTATACCGCTCCAAACATCATCAAGACGTTTTTGGAGGTGGGGGACTTCTCGTCCGCGCGAATCGCCTTGTTCGCTACGTCGGGCGGAAGCGGCATGGGCAAGACCATGAGCGACCTTGAGCCCAGCGCTTCCCAGGCCCGGTGGCTCGGCGCTCGCAGGTTTTCAAGCGATGCGAGCGCGCGAGATCTGGCGGCATGGGTGGATACGCTGGCATAGGACATACGAGCGCGGGGACGAGTTATAAGAAGGACGCCTCTGGTCGGTTGGTGACCAGAGGCGTCCTTTATTGCTTGATTGGCGCTGATTCGCGTGCTTTACGCGCGGGCGATCTTACGCGAAGTAGGCAACGCCGCTCTCGAACAGCGGCATGAACTTGTCGCCGGGGACGTTCTTGTACAGGCCGTCGCCGCGACGCTCCACATGGCCCATCTTACCGAAGACGCGGCCATCCGGGCTGGTGATGCCCTCGATGCAGGCGACGGAGCCGTTGGGGTTGACGTCGAGGTCCATGGACGGCATGCCTGCCACGTCGACGTACTGCGTGGCGATCTGACCGCCCCCGCGCAGCTGGGACAGGACGTCGTCGTTGGCGACGAAGCGGCCCTCGCCGTGGGAGATGGCAACGGTGTAGAGCTCATCCGGGTCGCACTTGGTGAGCCACGGCGACAGGTCGCTGCAGATGCGGGTGCGAACCAAGCGGCTCTGGTGACGGCCGATCTGGTTGAAGGTCAGCGTGGGCGCGTCGGCGGTGGCGTCGACGATGTCGCCGTAAGGCACCAGGCCCAGCTTGATGAGTGCCTGGAAGCCGTTGCAGATGCCCAGCATAAGGCCGTCGCGGGCCTGCAGCAGGTCGCGAACCGCCTCGGTGACCTCGGGTGCGCGGAAGAACGCGGTGATGAACTTGGCGGAACCGTCTGGCTCGTCGCCGCCGGAGAAGCCGCCCGGGATCATGACGATCTGGGACTCGCGGATGCGGCGGGCCAGCTCACGGGTGGACTCGGCGACGTTCTCGGGCGTGAGGTTGTTGATGACGAAGATGTCTGCTTCGGCGCCGGCGGCACGGAACGCGCGCGCGGAGTCGTACTCGCAGTTGTTGCCGGGGAAGACGGGGATGACCACGCGGGGACGGGCGATCTTGAGGCCGCCGTAGGTCGCGCGGATGCGGCCCTCCTCCTCGCAGCGGTAGCGCTCCTCGGGAACGAGTTCCTCGGGGGAGTCGACGTCGTCGGCGGCGCTGCGATAGGGGAACACGCCCTCGAGGGCGCTCGCCCAAGCTTCCTGAAGATCGTCCATGTCGAGCGTCTCGCCGTAGGCGGTGAATTCGTATGCCTGCGTGGTGCAGCCAAGCTCGATGACCTCGACGCCTCCGGCTGCGGGCAGCTCGGTGCCCTCGGCGAGCTCCACGACGAAGCAGCCGTAGGAGTGGTCGAACAGGTCGCGGCCCTCGGCCTCGTAATAGGCGTCGGAGAGCTGGAAGCCCAGCTTGTTGCCAAGGCAGGCCTTGAAGAGGATCTCGGCCAGGCCGCCGAAGCCGGCGGTGGAGACGGAAAGAGCCTTGCCTTCGCGGACGAGTTTTTCGACCGCGTCGAACGCGGCGAGCAGGGAGTCGGTCTGCGGCAGCAGGTCGTCCTCGCGATAGGCGGGCTGGATCAGCGCGACGCGGCTGCCCGCGACCTTGAACTCGGGGGAGACCACGTTGGCGAGCTTATCGACGGCGACGGCGAAGGAGACCAGGGTGGGCGGAACGTCGAGGTCCTCGAAGGAGCCGGACATGGAATCCTTGCCGCCGATGGCGCCGACACCCAGGTCGACCTGGGCCATCAGCGCGCCCAGGACGGCTGCCATGGGCTTGCCCCAGCGCTCGGGCACGTCGCGCAGGCGCTCGAAGTACTCCTGGAAGGAGAGGTAGGCCGATCTGTGGTCAAAGCCGGTCGCGACCAGGCGGGCGATGCTCTCGACAACGGAGAGGTAGGCGCCGCGGAACTGGTCGGCCTCCATGATATAGGGGTTGAAGCCCCAGGCCATGCCGGAGACCGTGGTGGTCTCGCCGTCGACCGGGAACTTGGCGACCATGGCCTGGGCGGGGGTGAGCTGGCGGGTGCCGCCGAAGGGCATGAGCACGGTCGCGGCGCCGATGGTGGAGTCGAAGCGCTCGGAGAGGCCCTTGTTGGAGCAGACGTTGAGGTCGCTCACCAGGGTGCGCATGGCTTTCTCGAAGGACTCGACCTCCTCGGCGCCGGGCACCATGGGGACGGTGCTCTCGTAGACGTTGTCGAGGCTGCCGAACTCCTCGAGCGCGGCGTGGGCGAGCTCGCTTTCGGGGTCGATGGGGGCGATGCCCTGGCCGGGAACGTGGACGTCCTGGAACTTGGGCGCGCCGTTGGAGTTGAGGAACTCGCGGGAGAGGTCGACGATGGCGTCGCCCTGCCATGCCATGCGGACGCGAGGCTCGCAGGTGACCTCGGCGATGACGGTTGCCTCGAGGTTCTCCTCGGCGGCGTAGCCCATGAACTCGTCCACGTCTGCCTCTGCGACGGCTACGGCCATGCGCTCCTGGGACTCGGAGATCGCGAGCTCGGTGCCGTCCAGGCCGTCGTACTTCTTGGTGACCATGTCGAGGTCGATGTAGAGGCCGTCTGCCAGCTCGCCCACGGCGACGGACACGCCGCCCGCGCCAAAGTCGTTGCAGCGCTTGATGAGGCGGCAGGCGTCGCCGCGGCGGAACAGGCGCTGCAGCTTGCGCTCCATGGGGGCGTTGCCCTTCTGGACCTCGGCGCCGTCCTTTTCGATGGACTCGACGTTATGGGCCTTGGAGGAGCCGGTGGCGCCGCCGATGCCGTCGCGGCCGGTGCGTCCGCCCAACAGGATGATCTTGTCGCCGGGCGCGGGGCACTCGCGGCGGACGTGGCTTGCGGGGGTTGCGCCCACCACGGCGCCGACCTCCATGCGCTTGGCCATGTAGCCGGGGTGATAGAGCTCGGAGACCTGGCCGGTTGCAAGGCCGATCTGGTTGCCGTAGGAGGAGTAGCCGGCAGCGGCGGTGGTGACCAGCTTGCGCTGCGGCAGCTTGCCGGCGATGGTGGCGGAGACGGGGACGGTGGGGTCCGCGGCGCCGGTGACGCGCATGGCCTGGTACACGTAGGAGCGTCCCGAAAGCGGGTCGCGGATGGCGCCGCCCACGCAGGTGGCCGCGCCGCCGAACGGCTCGATCTCGGTGGGGTGGTTGTGGGTCTCGTTCTTGAAGAGGAACAGCCAATCCTGGTCCTCGCCGTCAACGTCCACGGTCACCTTGACGGTGCAGGCGTTGATCTCCTCGGACTCGTCCAGATTGGTGAGGATGCCCTGGGCTTTAAGCCACTTGGCGCCGATGGTGCCCATGTCCATGAGGCAGACGGGCTTCTCGTCGCGGCCCAGCTCGTGGCGCATCTCCATGTAGCGGTCGAAGGCGGCCTGGACCACGGAGTCATCGATCTCTATGTTTTCGAGCACGGTGCCAAAGGTGGTGTGGCGGCAATGGTCGGACCAGTAGGTGTCGATGACGCGGATCTCGGTGATGGTGGGATCGCGGTCCTCGTCCTTAAAATACTGCTGGCAAAACGCGATGTCCGCCTCGTCCATGGCAAGGCCGCGCTCGGCGATGAAGGCGGCGAGGCCGGCCTCATCGAGCTCGCGGAAGCCGTCGATGACCTCGACGGGCTCGGGCTCGGGAACATCCTGGGTAAGGGTTTCGGGGAGCTCGAGCGTGGCCAGGCGCGCCTCAACGGGATTCACCACGTAGCGCTTGATGGCCTCGACGTCCTCGTCGGACAGCTCACCGTCCAGGATATAGACCTTGGCGGAGCGGACGGTGGGTCGCTCGCCCTGGGAGATGAGCTGGATGCACTCGCTGGCGGAGTCCGCGCGCTGGTCGAACTGGCCGGGCAGGAACTCCACGGCGAACGTGGCGACGCCGCCGGCGGGCAGCTCGTCGTAGGCGAAGTCCACCTGGGGTTCGGAGAACACGGTGGGGACGCAGGAGCGGAACAGGTCCTCGTCCGCGCCTTCCACGTCGTAACGGTTAATGAGGCGCAGGGAGTCGAGTCCCTTTACGCCGAGGATGGTGACGAGCTCGCTTTTAAGCTGCTGCGCCTCTACATCAAAGCCGGGTTTCTTCTCCACGTAGACGCGAGAGACCATTGATGCCTGCCTTCCTGTTGGATGGTCGGTGCGAATCGACGGCGGCGGCCGGTGCCCCGATGCGCCAAGAGCTGCAGCGGCACCGCCTTTAACCGTGCGACTTTATTAACCTCACCATGATACGACAGGAATGTGGTGGCAGGCTGCAGGTTTCGGGTGACGCCGCGCGGTCAAGGCCATCTCGGGGAATCTCCCTTGTTTGACGTTACCGTTTGTTTCTTGACGAGAATAATATTCATGCGAGAATAATCATCGTTGTAATGCCTGCTAGATGGGAAGAGAAGTGGCAAAGACTGCATGCGAACGCGCTGCTCGCGGCGAGGCGTCCTCTCGTGCGCTGGTGGGGGTCTCTATTCGCCGTGCACGCCTGGTGGTCGTCGCGTCCGCGGCGCTGCTGCTTGTTCTTGCGGCGGTATCGCTCGTGCTGGGGCGCTATCCCATAGACCCCGCTCAAGCGGTGCTCATGCTGGTTGATCGCGTGGTGCCGGTTGAACGGGTGTGGACCAACCAGCAGGAGACGCTATTCTTCAACGTGCGCCTGCCGCGCATCGCGCTGGCCTGCATGGTGGGCGCGAGCCTTTCGGCTGCCGGCGCCGCCTTTCAGGGCACGTTTAGAAACCCCCTGGTGTCACCGGATGTTTTGGGTGCTTCGCAGGGGGCCGCCCTGGGCGCGGCGGCGGCGCTGCTTGCGGGCGCGGGGTCGTTTGCCGTTTCCGCATGGGCGTTCGCCGCGGCTATGGCCACCGTGGCGGTGGTGATGCTGGTTAGCGCCCGGGCCCGAGCATCTGAGCACTCGCTTACGGTGGTGCTGGTGGGCGTTATGGTGAGCAGCCTGTGCCAGGCGGGCGTGTCTTTTGCCAAGCTGGTGGCGGACCCGTCAAACCAGCTTCCCGCCATCACCTATTGGCTGATGGGTAGTCTTACGGGCGCGCGCATGACGGATGTGCTCTTCGCCGCCGTTCCCATGGCGGTGGGCGCTGCGGTGCTTCTGGCGCTGCGCTGGCGCATCAATTTGCTGACCATGGGCGATGACGAGGCCCGCACCATGGGCGTCAACGCGCGTCGGCTCCGCATGGCGGTCATGGTCGCGGCGACGCTTCTCACGGCGGCGAGCGTCTCGGTAAGCGGCATGATCGGCTGGGTCGGCCTGGTGATCCCGCACGTGGCGCGCATGCTTATCGGGTGCGACTATCGCCGTCTGCTTCCCGCCAGCATGTTGCTGGGCGCGTCGTTTCTGCTTGTGGTCGATAACGTGTCGCGCCTTGCTTACACGGCGGAGATTCCCATAGGCATCCTCACGGCGTTTTTGGGCGCCCCCTTCTTCCTGTACCTCATCATGACCAGGAGGCGCGGCGCATGAGTATCAAGATCAAGGACCTCTCCTTCTCATACGGCACGCGCCGATGCGATGGCGCAAGGCGCGGGCAAGGGCCCTATGACGTGCTGCGGCACATTGACCTGGACCTTCCAGACGGCTGCTTGGTCAACGTGCTGGGTCCCAACGGGGCGGGCAAGTCGACGCTGTTTCGCTGCATGCTCTGCCTTGAGGACGGCTATACCGGCTCTATCGCTATCGACGGGCGCGACCTGCGCCGGATGAGCGTGCGCGAGCGCGCCCGCACGATAGCCTACATCCCTCAGGCGCACGAGTCCGTGTATGACTACAGCGTGCTCGACGCGGTGCTTATGAGCGCCGCTTCGCAGACGGGCGCCTTTGGGGTTCCGCGCGCCGACCAGGTGAAGCGCGCTTGGGAGGCTCTTGAGCGCGTGGGCATAGCCCGCCTGGCGCATCGCCCGGCGACGCGAATCTCCGGTGGCGAGCAGCAGCTGGTGCTTATCGCCCGGGCGCTGGCGCAAAACGCGCGCACCATCATTATGGACGAGCCCACTTCCGCGCTCGACTATGGCAACACCATGCGCGTGCTGGGCTGCGTTCGCCAGCTGGCCCGCGAGGGCCTCTCCATCATCCAATCGACCCACCAGCCGGACCAGGCGTTTTTGTTCGCCGATAAGGTGCTGGCCATTAACAAGGGGCGCGTTCGCGCCTTTGGCGATCCGCGCGACGTGATCACGGAGGAGCTGGTAGCGGAGCTCTACGGCGTGGACGTCTCCATTTGCTCCCTGTTTGGCGACCGCATGCGGGTGTGCGTGCCGTCGCAAGAGATAGACGCGGCAGGGCAGGATGCGCGATCGCGCGTCAAGTAGGAAAGGAAGGGTATGGATATGCAGAAGAACATGGGCCGCCGCCGCATTTTGGGCTGTGCGCTGGCTGCAGCGGCGACGCTTGCGTTGGCGCTGGGGCTGTCTGCCTGCGGGGGCGCGCCCGCGGCGGGCTCGGATGCCCAAGCGGGCTCGGAGTCGCAGCGCGAGGCCAAGACCGTTGTCTTTACGGACTCCGCGGGGCGCGAGGTCGAGGTGCCTGCGAATATCGAGCGCGTGGTGCCTTCCGGCCATACGGCCACCCAGGTGCTCATCACCCTTGTACCGGAAAAACTCGCCGGTCTCCCCCAAGAGATAACTCAGGACCAGCGCGCCTACCTTACCGATGCGCCCGATGAAAGCCTTCCCGTTTTGGGCGCTGCGTTTGGTTCCAAGGGCGACCTCAATAAAGAGGCGGTTGCCGCTACCGGCGCTCAGGTGCTCATCGATACCGGCGAGTACAAGGAGGGTATCGAGGAGGATCTGGACTCGCTGCAAGAGCAGCTGGGTATCCCTTGCGTCTTCATCGAGACCAAACTGGACGAGTGGCCCGCCGCCTACCGCAAGCTGGGCGAGCTTTTGGGCGTCGAGGACCGCGCCGAGGAGCTGGCGACATATTGCCAGGATGCCTACGACCAGGTGAGCGAGGTTATGGCGGGCATTCCTCAGGCCGAGCGCGTTCGCGTGCTGTATTGCGTGGGCGCCACGGGCACCAACGTGCTCGCCAAGGGGTCCTTCCAGTCCAACGTGGTCGATATGCTGGCGGACAACGTTGCCGTGGTCGATTCGCCCGCGGGTAGCGGAGCGGGCAACGAGTCCAACCTGGAGCAGATCGCCGTATGGGACCCCCAGGTGATCCTATTTGGCGCGGACGCGTTCGCGGCCGGCGTAGCGGACGATCCCGCCTGGCAGACGCTGACCGCCATCCAAGAGGGCAGCTATCACAAGGTTCCCGACACGCCCTACGTGTGGCTCAACAACCCGCCCACCGTCAACCAGGTGCTGGGCATGCAATGGCTGGCGCGCGTGCTCTATCCCGCGCAGTTCCAGGGCAAGGGCAGCGCATACGACGTTGCCAAGTCCTATTACAAGACGTTCTATGGGTACGATCTCTCGCAGGACGAGTACGGCAGGCTGACTTCGTAGCGCGCTTTGGCCCGGCGATTCTAAATGGGCGCGGGGCGAGGGGCGGCATGCGGATAAGGAGGGGAAACGTGCTTTTCATACTCACGGGCGAGATCCAAACGGGCAAGACCCGTTGGCTGCAGGGCGTGCTCGGGGACCTTACCGCATGCGGCGTGCCCCTTCGCGGAGTGGTGGCGCCGGGAGTGTGGACAAGGGTTGGCCGCGGGTTCGAGAAGCTTGGGATCGATAACGTCTTGCTACCCTCGGGCGAGGTGGTGCACCTTGCTCGCCGCCGCGATTTGGCGCGGGCGTACGGCTGCCTGGACGCTTGCGGCCAGTCTGAGAGCGCGGGCTTGGGGTGGGCTATGGCCGACGACGCCCTCGACCGCGTGGACGCGCATTTTGTCCAGCTCATGAAAGGCGATGCATCGCCGGCCGACGTGGGGTGCGGGGATTTTGCCCTCGAGTCCCCTTTGCTCCCGGGCTTGACGGTGGTGGACGAGCTGGGCCGTCTGGAGCTGCTGCGTGGGAGGGGTCTGGTCCACGCCCTGGAGCTGCTCGAGCGCGGGCCCTCCGCGGCCTGGCCGCACGCGATCGCGGTGGTGCGGCGCGACCTGGTCCCCGCCGCGCGCGAGCGCCTGGTTGGCGCGTGGGGCGATGTTGTTGCCGTTGGACCAGATGATGAATCGGCGTCCATGGTTTGGCGCGCGCTTTTAAGGGACGCCGTCGGCACGGTTGCCGGATTGTGACAATCGTTCACATTTTGGCGGCGCCGGCGAGCGCCCGCATATGGAAAAAGGTGGCTCTAAGCTCTAAAACGCATATATTTAGCTGCAAGAACAATTGAATGACAATACCGTCACCCCAACCTTACCGTTCGTATATGGAATAGGTTGCCCGCGCGTCCTACCCTCGTTGTCAACGGGGTGGGGCGCGCTGCTTTCCCGCTCCGTGCGCGTCTGCTCACATTCGGTAGCGCGGGCGCGTCAGTTTTCCCGTATGGATGATGGGGGCGCTTCTCGCGCCCAAGCGATCCGTACCAACGGAAGGGAATCACCATGAAGTATCTCGATAGCATCGAGCATTTTGCCGCCAGCCAGCCCAACGCCCCCGCGGTCCGTACCTCTATGGGCGGCCACATGACCTATGGCGAGCTTTGGGCGGCGTCCGAGGCCATCGCCTGCCTGCTTGCCCGCGACGGCTTCGGCTCGCCCGTGGTGGTGTATGGCCACAAGGACCCTCTTATGGCTGCCAGTTTTATCGCGTGCATGAAGGCGGGGCGGCCCTATGTGCCGGTGGACCGCTACTCCGTGCCCCAGGCCCGCGTTGCCTCCATCATCGGCCAGCTTGAAACCCCTACGGTCCTTGCAATCGACCATTTCTCGCCCAAAGAGGCGGACGGCGCGCGCATCATCAATCGCCTGGAGCTCGATGTCGCCCAGACCATGGGCGGCCAGAGCGACCGCGACAGCTGGATAGCGGGCGAGGACCTGTGCTATATCCTGTTCACCTCCGGTTCCACGGGCGCGCCCAAGGGCGTGGAGATCACCGCTTCTTGCTTCGACAACTTCACGGCGTGGGCGCGCGGCCTGGGAGGGGAGTACCGCGAGGGCCGCGTCTACCTTGACCAGGCGCCGTTCTCCTTCGACCTGTCCGTCTTTGAGCTTGCTTGCGCGCTGTCGAGCGGCGGATCCCTTTTTAGCATCGAGCACGAGACCCAGCAGTCGCTGCGCGCCACCTTCGAGGCCCTGCGCGCTTCCGGTGTCAACGTCTGGGTATCTACGCCCTCCTTTGCCGACCTGTGCCTTGCCAGCGAGGATTTTGACGACCAGGTGATGCTCGCGCTGGAGACCTTCCTGTTTTGCGGCGAGACGCTTTCCGTTCGCACGGCGCAGAGGCTCATGCAGCGCTTTCCCGCGTGCGGCGTGGTCAACACCTACGGCCCCACGGAGTCCACGGTCGCCGTCACGCAGGTGGTGGTGACGCCGCAGATGGTCGCGTCCGGTAGCCCCCTGCCCGTCGGCGCCCCCCGGCCTGGCACCCGCCTGCGCGTCGTCGACCCGCGCGGCCGCGAGCTTGGCGCCATGCAGCCCGGTGAGGTTGTTATAGAGGGCGATACGGTGGCAAGGGGCTACCATGGCAGGCCCGATCTTACGCAGCGCGCGTTTGGCGCCTCCATGATGGACGGACGCGCCGTCCGCACGTACCGCACCGGCGATGAGGGCTATCTGGATCAAGACGGCATGCTGCATTACCGCGGACGCCTTGACCTGCAGGTGAAGCTCAACGGCTTCCGTATCGAGCTGGGCGAGATCGAGCAGCACCTGCGCCGCCTGTCCCAGGTGACCTCCGCCGCGGTGGTTCCGGTTATGCATGGCGACAAGGTTGCGCACCTGGTTGCGCACCTGGTGGTCGAGGGCGAGCTGGGCGTGTCCGAGTTCCGCGCCGGCCTCGCCATGAAGGAAGCGCTCAAAGAGACGTTGCCACACTACATGGTTCCCAAAAAGATCATGTTCCACAGCTCGCTGCCCATGACCGGCAACGGCAAGGTCGATCGCCGCGCTCTCGCGGCATCGTCCAAATAGGCGGGAGCCATGAGACGCTTCGCTGCCCTGGGGGCGGCCGCTGCCCTTGCGGTCTTTACGGGCGGCGCGTCGCTGGCAGGGCTCTACCAAACGGTTGACCGCGATCCGGTGATAGGGTATCCCAGCTTGCAGGAGGTCACCAATTTCGATGTCATGGCGCGTTCGTACGATCGCCGCCGAGAGCAGGGCGACAACCCGCGCTTGGTCTTTGGTTCTTCCGAACTCAATCCCGGTCCGGCGGGTCCCGCTCATCCCGCGAGCCTGCTCGAAGGGGGAGACTATGGCGTGGACGTCATGGTCACGGGGCGCGCGTTTTGCGAAGACCTATGGCAGGCTATCGAGGTGGGCGCATTCGCCGGCCGCATGGACCGGGACGATTCGTCGCGCCGGGTGGTGCTTATCCCCAGCATGCAGTGGTTCATGTGCTACAGAAACGCCAAACGTGACTTCACCGCGTCGTTTTCCCAGGGCGCCTATGACGCCTTTATGGCGAACCCTGCCATTTCGGACGAGCTCAAGGACCAGGTGACCCAACGGATGGCGGTTTACGGCGTTGACCGCACGGGCCCGTCTTCTCCGTCTGCGGCGGTCGCGGCTTGGCTCGATAGCGCGAGCGACCAGCTCTTGGCGACTTTGCGCCTGTCGACCACCGCCGTCGCGCCAAGAGCCGCTGCGGACGGCAGGCGGGAGAAGGGCGGGCCGCGGGGCGCCGACGGGGGCGGGGCGACGTATGCCGCAGGCTCCTCGTCCAATGCCGCGGCCTCCTCTTTGCATGCGGCCCCTAACTGGGACCAGATCTTTAGCGACGCGGACCTGACCGCGCGCGAGAAGGCGTCGTCCAACGCCATGGGCATCAACGACTCCTGGTATGCCAAGCACCTGGCAGATTGGCAGGCGGGAACCAGGGATTGGAAGGTCGAGGGCAACGGGTACTTCAGCGAGCAGGAGTTTGAGGACTTCAAGCTGCTCTTGCGCGTGTGCCGCGAGGCCGGAGTGCTTCCCATGGTCTTGATCCAGCCGGTCAAAGGAGGGCTCTACGACCAGACCATTTACGGTCCCAAGGTGCGCCAGCGCTATTACCAGATGATTCGGCGGGCGTGCGAGCAGGCCGGCGTGCCCGTGGCGGATTTTTCAAGCCACGAGTACGACACGTACTTCTTGCGCGAGTACTCCCATCCGTCCGATTTGGGCGGCGCCTACTACTCCAAGGCGATCTACACCTATCTCACCACGGGGGTCGCAGACACCTCGCCGTCGGGCGGGGTGGCGCTTGAGACCCGGAAGGAATAACGCATGGGCTTCTATACCTCACCGTCGTTCTTCATCGTGCTGGCGGCGCTTGCGATCCCCGCGGCGGCGTGCGGCGTGATGGAACGGGGCCTTAAAACCTGGGGCATGGCTGCCTCCGCGATCATGCTGGCATTTCTGTTTGGCTCTTCGCCCGCGCAGGCGGCGGCGTTCGCCCTGTTTGTCTGCATTGCCTGCGTCTGCACGTACGCGACGCTCGCCAGCTGGAAGAGCGGCAAGAAGAGCATGGTTGTCTATCGCGTCTGCCTCGCTGCGACCATTGCGCCGTTGGTGGCCTACAAGGTGGGTGCCGTATTCGACCAGAACATACTCGCCTTCGCGGGTATCTCATACGTCACCTTCAAGGCGGTGCAGGTGCTTATCGAGATTCGCGACGGCCTTATCACGGAGCTACGTCCGGCGGACTACCTGTATTTCCTTACGTTTTTCGCCACCATCACCTCCGGGCCCATCGATCGCTCGCGGCGGTTTATGGACGATATCCGGCACCAGCCGACGCGTGCCGAATACCTTGACATGTTGTCGCGCGGCATGCTCCTGTTGTTGCTGGGCGCGGTTTTTCAGCTGGTGATCGCGTCGGTGGCCAAGTACTACTACGTTCCCACCCGCCCGCTCGCCACCCCCAGCATCGCCTACGGCGTAGCGCGCCAGGTGGCCAACGCCTACCTGTACGGCATCTACCTGTTCTTCGATTTCGCCGGCTACTCCATGATGGCGATGGGGGCGAGTTATTGCTTTGGCGTTCGCACCCCTCGCAACTTCCGCGCGCCGTTTGCCGCCGTCGACATCAAGGACTTCTGGAATCGCTGGCACATCACCTTGTCCACGTGGCTTCGCGACTTTGTCTTCATGCGCTTTGTGCGCTGGGCCACCAAGCGCAAGGTCTTTGGCAGCCGGCTGTCCTGCGCGTGCGCGGCGTACATGGTCGACATGGCGCTTATGGGCGCCTGGCACGGCCTTACGGTGGACTATCTGGCCTACGGCGTCTACCACGGCGCGCTTCTAGCCGCCACGGAAGCCTACCAAAAGAAGTCGTCGTTCCATAGGCGCAACCGCGACCGCATCTGGTACCGCCTGTTGAGCTGGTTTATCACCATGCAGCTGGTTTTTCTTGGTTTCGCGCTGTTCTCCGGACAGCTTCACCTTATTGTAGAAAGGATCATCAATGGATAAGGGCATGATTGAAGCGCAGGTTATCGACCTTTTGGCAGACATCTGCGACGACGACGCGGTGCGCGAGGAGCGCGATATCGACCTGTTCGACGCTGGCCTGCTCGATTCGCTGGCGGGCATCGAGGTGCTGGTCGCCATCGAGGAGGCCTTTGGCGTGCAGATCGCGCCCACCGAAGTCGAGCGCGGTGACATGAATACCGTTAACAAGATCATCGACCGCATCGCGGAGCGTTTGTAATGGCCGGCAGCGCGCGCATGGCCAACGCGTCTTCCAAGGCGCCGGCAGCGCACCCCATACGCGACGCGCAGCGCCGCCTGGCTCCGGTCAGGCGCTGGTTCTTCTCCAATGCATGGTCTGCGGCGCTCGCGTGGTTTGCGATCGCGATCGTGCTGGTCGCCGCCCTGGGCTGGTTCTTTGTCTTCTCGCCGTACGGCGCGCCCGCGGCCCCTGCGTATGCGGCGTACTAGCGAGGCGCGGACGAGTGCTCGTCGCCTGGCGTTCATGCTTGCCGGCGCGGCCCTTGCGAGCGCTTTGGGCGTCTGGGGGTTCGGCGCGGCGAGGGACCTCGACGCGAGCGCGCCCGCTGCCGCCTATCCCACTCGGGCGCAGCTGCTCGATTTCTCATATATCGTGGACGAGTACGGGCGTCGCGCCGCGGCCGACGCGCGCCTTGGCGCCGCGACGGGTTTGGTGCTGGGCTCAAGCGAGCTGTACCCGCCCGCCGGCATGCCCGAGCATCCGGTTGAGCTTCTGGCCCCGGGGCGCAGCGATGTTGACGTCATGGCCCTTGGCCGTCCCAATTGCGAGTGCTTGTGGCAGGCGATCGAGGCGGGCGCGCTTGCATCGAGCGATGCCCCGGCCCGCATAGTCCTCATTCCCAGCTTGATTTGGTTCTCGGTCGCCCGCCGTCCGGCGCAGGAGTGGCCGGCCACGTTCTCGCAGGGTGCCTACGATGCGTTTATGTCCAACCCTCGCATCTCCGCGGCGCTCAAGGACCGCGTGACCAAACGGCTTGCTGCCTACAACGTGGACGCCCGTGTTGCGGGCCCCTCGCTCGAGGGCGTCGCCGCGGGCGTGGACGCGGCCGTTACCAAGGGGGTGCAGACCGCGCGACGCCTATTCGCGCCCGCGGGGTCCGGGTTGCCCGTGGCCGGCGTCGCCGTCAAGGGGTCGGACGCCGTGGAAGACGGCCGGGGTGCAACGAGCGAAGCGGGTGAGCCGGATTGGTCCTCCCTGTATGCCGGCGCGCTTGCCGAGGACGCACGCTCTTGCGCGTCCAATCCCTGGGGCGTGTTCGATACATGGGCTCAAGAGGGGCTGTCCGATTTTTGGCGCCGCGCTTCGGAATGGGACGAGCGCGATGGCGATGATTTGAGCCCGCAGGAGCTTGATGACTTCGAGATGGCGCTTGAAGTGTGCCGCGAGCTGGACATCGAGACCATGGTGCTGCTGCAGCCCGTCAACGGGCGCCTATACGATCGCACGCGCTACGGCTTCGATGCGCGCCAGCGGTACTACCGGATGGTCCGCGATGCCTGCGGGCGCGCCGGCGCCAAGGTGGCGGACTTCTCGTCCCATGAATACGACGAGTTCTTCTTGCGCGACGACAACCATCCGTCGCATGTGGGGTCGCTCTATTACTCGCGAGCCCTGTACAGGTTCTTCGCGCACGGCGAGGTGGCGGACGACGACCTTGGATAGGGTCGCGTCGATCGGCCGCCATGCAACGCTCCGCGCGCAACAAGAGCGCCCCGCCATCCCGCCTGGCGTACCAGGTGGATGGCGGGGCGCTTGCATGCGTGCGCGTTATACGTGAAGGCGCGCCGGCTAGTTGTCCATCACGCCGTCGCTCCAGGCGTCAACGTCCTCGATGCGGATGACGCTGCCGATCTTCTGCAGGCAGCTAGCGCCCTTGAGGGCGTCGATGGCAGCGCGCACGTCGCGCTCCGAGCATGTGTGGGTGAGGAACACCACGGAGCAGGAGCCTTCGTTGCCGCCATCAAGCTGCATGACCTGCTTGATTGAGATGTTCTTCGACGCGAAGGCGTCGACCGTCTCCGCCAGAGCGCCCACGCGGTCGGCGACCTTAAGACGGATGTAGTAGTTGGTCGAAAGGTCCTCGATATTACGGATGGACAGGTTGCGGCCAAAGGGCTCGGGCTCTGCCATGGGCGCGGTGCCGCGCGAGATGTGCTCGGACAGCGACAGCACGTCGCCCACCACGGCGCTCGCGGTGGGGAAGGATCCTGCGCCGGCGCCGTAGAACATGGTTTCGCCCACGGCGTCGCCAACCACAAACACGGCGTTCATGGCGCCGTTCACCGCGGCGAGCTGGTGGGTGGCCGGAATCATCGCGGGGTGCACGCGCACGTCCACGCCGTCGTCGGTGTTGCGGGCGATGGCAAGGAGCTTGATGACATAGCCCATGTCGCGAGCGACGGCGATGTCTTCGGAAGTGATGTCGCGAATGCCCTGCATATAGACGTCATCGGTGGTGATGCGGGTGCGGAAGCCGATGGAGCCCAAGATGGCGATCTTGCTGGCGGCGTCAAAGCCGTCGACGTCGGCGGTGGGGTCCGCCTCGGCGTAGCCCAGGCGCTGGGCGTCGGCGAGGACGTCGGAGTAGTCCAGGCCCTCGGCGGACATGCGCGTGAGGATATAGTTGGTCGTGCCGTTCATGATGCCGGCGATGGTGAGCACCTGGTTGCCCACCAGGTCGTGCTCGAGGGTTCCCACAATGGGGATGCCGCCGCCCGCTGCCGCCTCGCAGCGAATCTGCACGCCGGCTGCCGCCGCCTTGGCGCCAAGCGCTTCAACATGGCGGCCCAGCAGGGCCTTGTTGGCGGTGACCACGTGCTTGCCCGCGGCGAACGCGGACTCGAAGATCTCGGTCGCGGGGTGCTCGCCGCCGATGAGCTCGATCACAATGTCTACGGCGGGGTCGCTGACCACGTCGTGCCAGTCTGTCGTGAACGCCTCGGCGCTGATGCCCAACTCCTCGGCGCGCGATTGCTCGAGCGCGCATGCGCGGACGATGCGCAGGTCGGCACCGTATGCGGCGACGTAGTCGTCATGGTGCTTCTGAATCAAGCGGACCACGCCGCCACCGACGGTGCCCAGGCCCACAATGCCAATTCCAACCGAGCGAGTTGCCTCGTTCATGCCAGGCTCCTTTCTTATGTGGTGTACACCTCTTTTGGTAATTCCCTTTTTCATTCTAGCGTGGTGAATGGGCCGGGACGCGAAACGGTCTCGTTACAATGCGCCCCGCGCAATCGACCTGCCTTCCTGAACTGCGGATACCCTAGGATAACTTTATTTTAGAAAAGTGATTATATGGGCAAATGATTGTTTCCAATGTATAAAGTACTCGCTTTAGCGAATCAAAGCGAGTACTCTAGAGCAACGCTCTTAAACGACGGACGGACCGTTGGCCGAAGGGCGCGTCCATATCGATTGACCGGGGCGGGGGCTCCGGCTTTGCACTCGAGGGGAGAGCCGCAATGACGTATCAGAACGCATTCAATCCTGCTGTAACCCGTAGGAATCTTATCGCTGGTGTCGCAGGTCTGGGGGCCGCGGGTATTCTTGCCGGTTGCTCCTCCAACGACGGCGGCTCGGGCTCCGGCTCCGCGTCCGGTGCCGGAGAGTTCAAGATCGGCTCGATCGGACCGCTGACCGGCGCCGCCGCATCCTACGGCACCTCTGTCAAGAACGGCGCCGAGCTGGGCTGCAAGGATTTCTCCACCGACGCCATCACCTTTGTTTCCAAGTGCGAGGACGACGTCGCCGACGGCGAGAAGTCCGTCAACGCCTTCAATTCCCTGGCGGACTGGGGCATGCAGGCGCTCGTCGGCCCCACCACCACCGGCGCATCGCTGGCGGTCGCCGAAGTCGCCAACTCCGATCCCAAGATCTTCATGATCACCCCGTCCGCTTCCAGTCCGGACGTCACCGCTGATAAGACCTGCGTCTTCCAGGCGTGCTTCAGCGATCCCAACCAGGGAGCCAACGCCGCCGCCAAGCTGGCCGAGATGTTCCCCGACGAGAAGTTCGTCGTCTTCTATAACTCCGGCGACACCTACTCCTCCGGCATCCGCGACGCCTTCATCGCCAAGGCCGAAGAGCTCAAGCTCGAGATCGTGGACGAGGAGACCTTCAAGGACGATTCCCAGACCAGCTTCACCAACCAGCTCACCAAGGCCAAGGACAAGGGCGCGACCATGATCTTCGCTCCCATCTACTACACCCCCGCCTCGGTGCTGCTCTCCAACGCCGCCGCCATGGGCTATGACGTCAAGATGATGGGCTGCGACGGAATGGATGGCATCCTGGGCGTCGAGAACTTCGACACCAGCCTGGCAGAGGGCCTCTACCTCATGACGCCGTTCTCCGCGGACGAGGAGAAGAACGCCGATTTCGTTACCGCCTATAAGGACGCCTACGGCGAGACCCCCGACCAGTTCGCCGCCGACGCCTACGACGCGGTCCACGCGGTTTCCGCCGCTCTCGAGGAGGCGGGCCTTGGCGCCGACGCCGATCCCACCGAGGTCGCGGAGAAGCTGCCCGAGGCCATGACCAAGATCACCGTCGAGGGCCTTACCGGCACCCTTACCTGGAATGACAAGGGCGAGGTCGAGAAGGATCCCATGGTCTACGTCATCCAGGACGGAAAGTACGTAGCGGCGTAGTTTTTCGCCCGGTACGTTTGCGCCTTAGCGGTATGGGCCGCCGGTGCATAGCAATGTAAAAGACGGGGCGGTACTCATAGGGGGCCGCCCCGTCTTGCAGTTTTGGGCCAACATGCGGTCCGCTAACATCCGAAAGGGGGATATGCACATGACGGTCTTTCTTCAGTACCTGGCGAACGGCCTTTCCATGGGCAGCATCTACGCCATCATCGCGTTGGGCTACACCATGGTCTACGGCATCGCCAAGATGCTCAACTTCGCTCACGGCGACGTCATCATGGTCGGTGCGTATATCTCGTTTTGCACGACAGCCTATCTCGGTCTTCCCGCTTGGGTCTCCGTCATCGCCGCCATGGCGGTTTGCACGGCGCTGGGCGTGATCATCGAGGGCCTGGCCTACAAGCCCCTGCGCCAAGCCGGCCCGCTCGCGGTCCTCATCACCGCTATCGGCGTCTCCTATTTTCTGCAGAATGCGGCGCAGCTCATCTGGGGCGCCACGCCTAAGAACTTCACCTCGATCGTGGACTTCCCCGTACCCGAGGCCCTGCGCGCCTACAACATCTCCTCGGTCGCCATCGTGACCGTTCTGGCGTGCCTGCTCATCATGGCGGCGCTCATGTGGTTTACCGGCCACACCAAGATGGGCAAGGCCATGCGCGCCGTGTCGGAGGACAAGGCGGCGGCCCAGCTCATGGGTATCAACGTGAACCGCACTATTTCCATGACGTTCGCCATCGGCTCGGCGCTCGCGGCCATCGCCGGCGTGCTGCTGTGCTCCTACTCGCCGGTCTTGCAGCCCACCACCGGTTCCATGCCCGGTATCAAAGCGTTCACCGCCGCGGTCTTCGGCGGCATCGGGTCCATCCCCGGCGCCTTCGTCGGCGGCATCCTGCTCGGCATCATCGAGGCCATGGCCCAGGCCTATATCTCCACCAGCCTTGCCAACTCCATCGTGTTCGGCGTCCTGATCGTGGTCCTTCTGGTCAAACCCGCCGGCCTGTTTGGCAAGTACGTCCCGGAGAAGGTGTAGGTGCCCTATGTTCAAGTTTCTCAAGAACAAGCAGACCCGTCATGATTTCGTGACGTACGGCCTGGTCATCCTCGCCTTTATCGTCGTCAGTTTCATGCGTGCCAACGGCATGATTCCGCGCATGATCGTAGGCCAGCTGGTTCCCATCTGCGCCTACGTGGTCATGGCCATCTCGCTCAACCTGGTGGTTGGCGTCGCGGGCGACCTGTCGCTCGGCCACGCCGGCTTTATGAGCGTCGGCGCCTACACGGGCATCGTCGCCGCCATGAGCCTGGCCGAGGCGGTGCCCAACGATGCCGTCCGCCTCGTCATCGCCTTGCTCGTCGGAGCTGCGTCCGCCGCCCTTGCGGGCTTCCTCGTGGGCATTCCCGTCTTGCGTCTATCCGGCGACTACCTGGCCATCGTGACGCTCGCGTTCGGCGAGATTATCAAGGAGGTCGTCACCTGCCTCATCGTTGGCGTGGACGAGAACGGCATCCACGTGCTGTTCAACCTCACCGGCAAGCTTACCGTTGACGACCTGGGCCTTACCGAGGCGGGCACCGCTATCATCAAGGGCGCGCAGGGAGCTTCTGGTACCGATACCATCTCGACCTTCTTCGCTGGCTTCCTGCTGGTCATGGTCGCCCTCGTCATCGTTCTCAACCTGGTCCGCAGCCGCACCGGCCGCGCGATTCTGGCTGTTCGCGATAACCGCATCGCGGCGGAGAGCGTGGGCATCTCCACCGTGCGCTACCGCATGATCGCCTTTGTGGTCTCCGCCGCCCTTGCCGGCGCGGCGGGCGCGCTGTTCGGCAACGCCTTCTCGCAACTGTCCGCTACCAAGTTCGACTTCAACACGTCCATCCTCGTCCTGGTGTTCGTGGTTCTTGGCGGCCTTGGCAACATGCGCGGCTCCATCATCGCCGCAACGCTGCTCACCATTCTGCCCGAGGCGCTGCGCCAGTTCTCCGACTACCGCATGCTGGTCTACGCCATCGTCCTTATCCTGGTGATGATCGTTGGCAACAACCCCACCATCAAGAACTTCTTCGCGCGCTTCAATCCCAAGAGCAAGTCCGATGACGCAGCCGAAAAGGAGGTGGGCGCCGATGCCTAAGTTTGAATTCGAACGCGGCAAGATGGTGCCGGTTCCCAGCCACTCCATTGTTCCCGAGCGCGACGTCGAGCAGGCTCCCGTTTTGGAGGCGCTGCACCTGGGCATCGATTTCGGCGGCCTCAAGGCGGTCGATGATTTCAACCTCACCATCGGCAAGACCGAGATCGCAGGTCTTATCGGCCCCAACGGCGCCGGCAAGACCACGGTCTTCAATCTGCTCACCAAGGTGTACGCGCCCACGCGCGGCACCATCCTGCTCAACGGCAACGACACCAGCGGCAAGACCGTCTACCAGGTCAACCGCATGGGCATCGCCCGCACGTTCCAGAACATCCGCCTGTTCAACACCATGACGGTCGAGGACAACGTCAAGGTGGGCCTGCACAACACCAAAGCCTACTCCACGCTCTCCGGCATCCTGCGCACGCCCGCCTACTGGCGTCGCGAGGCCGAGGCGCACGAGCGCGCCATGGAGCTGCTCCACATCTTTGACATGGAGGGCCTCGCTAACCACCAGGCCGGCAGCCTGCCCTACGGCGCGCAGCGCCGCCTGGAGATCGTGCGCGCGCTCGCCACCAACCCCAGCCTGCTTCTGCTCGACGAGCCCGCCGCCGGCATGAACCCCTCCGAGACCGCCGAGCTGATGGAGAACATCGTCAAGATCCGCGACACGTTCAACATCGCCATCATGCTCATCGAGCACGATATGAACCTGGTCATGAACATTTGCGAGGGCATCTGCGTGCTCAACTTCGGCAAGATCATCGCCAAGGGCACCGCGGAGGAGATCCAAAACAACGAGACCGTCATCGAGGCCTACCTCGGCAAGCAGAAGGAGGCGTAGCGGCTATGAGCGAACGCATGCTGACCGTATCCGACATCAACGTCTACTACGGTGCCATCCACGCCATCAAGAACGTTTCCTTCGAGGTGAACGAGGGCGAGGTGGTCGCGTTGATCGGCGCCAACGGCGCCGGCAAGTCCACCACGCTCAAGACCATGTCGGGTCTTCTACGCTCTCAGACCGGCACGATCGAGTTCCTGGGCCAGAACATCATGCATATGCCCGCCGATAAGCTGGTCGCCGCCGGCCTGGCGCACGTGCCCGAGGGCCGCCGCGTATTTGCGCAGATGAGCGTCGAGGAGAATCTTGAGATGGGCGCCTTTACCCGTCCAAACTCAGAGATCGAGCCCGGCCTGGAGCGCGTCTACGCGCACTTTCCCCGTTTGAAGGAGCGCCGCCGCCAGGTCGCCGGCACGCTTTCGGGCGGCGAGCAGCAGATGCTTGCCATGGGCCGCGCGCTTATGAGCAGCCCCAAGCTCCTCATGCTCGACGAGCCCTCCATGGGCCTGGCGCCCATCTTGATCGAGCAGATCTTCGACATCGTCCGTGAGCTGCACGCCGCGGGCACCACCATCCTGCTGGTCGAGCAGAACGCGCAGATGGCGCTCTCGATTGCGAGCCGCGCCTACGTTATGGAGACCGGCAAGATTACGCTTTCCGGCACGGGCGATGAGCTGCTGCATAACGACGAGGTGCGCAAAGCATATCTGGGCGGCTAGCAACCACGGGTACAGCGCTCCGGTCGTCGGGACACGGGGCGATGTATAAATAGAACGCCTCCGATGGGGATTCCCCGCGGAGGCGTTTCTTATGAGCCGAGTATGTCCGAGTGCGTTATTGGGGCGCAAAGCGGTCTTGCGCTAGAGCCCTTGGTCAAAGGCGACGAGATCGCGGTAGCGCGCGCTGGTGCGCTTTAGGTCTGCCGGCGCGTCATCAAGGGCGATGCTTCCGTTTTCCAGGAAGACGACGCGGTCCATATGCTCGATCCCCTTGAGGTGGTGGGTGATCATGATGAGGGTCTTATCCGCGAACACATCAAGAAGGGTCGCGAGCAACTTGGATTCCGTCACCGGGTCCAGGCCCGCGAAGGGCTCGTCCAGCATGACGATGGGGGCGTCCGCTAGCAGGATGCGCGCAAGTGCGATGCGGTGGCGCTCGCCGCCGGAGAATCGCAGGCCGCCCTCGTCCACCATGGTATCGATGCCTTGGGGGAGCGAGGAGACCAGATTCGATAGGCCGACCTTATCCAGGGCATCCAGGGCTTCTTCTCGCGTAGCGGACGCGCGGCCAACGCAGAGGTTGTCGTAGAGCGTCGTTCCAAACAGGTAGGGGTCTTGATGCACGACGCTCATGATTCTCGGCATCTGCTCTCCAAGGGAGCAAGACGGTGCGCCGTCGATCTCGATCGACCCGCGCGTGGGCGAGAGGTCGCCGTGGATAAGGGCCTTAAGCGTGCTTTTGCCGGCGCCGCTTCTGCCCAGAATCGCGATGTGCTGCCCATAGGGAATGGAGAGGCCGATGGCGTCGAGTGCGTCTGCAGGGGCGTCCGGGTAGCGAAAAGCCGCGTCTTGCAGGGCGATCGCGGGCTTGCTGCCAACTGGGGCGCACGGGGCGGCTCCTTGCATGGGTGCCCTGTCTGCCGGAGCGCCGCTTGTTGAGGCGACGCTCGCGAGATGCTCGAGGGCGCCCAGGTGCCCCGCGCCCTCGACGGCGGCGCCGGGCAGCTGCGAGAACTCGTCCGTCAACGGGAAGAAGCCAAGGCAGAACGCGGCGATCCAGTTGGCCGCATCGCTTACGGCGGCGGGCTGCCCTCCAAAGCGGCCGGCCGCCCATAGGAGGATGGCAAAGGCGACGCAGCCAAAGGACGCCTGCACCAGCAGGTCTCGCCGGCGGTCGAAGCGCCTGGCGGCTATTTCGCAGGCGGATGAGCGTTGTTGAAGATCCAGGTGGCGGGCAAGGTAATCTTGGCGCCTGCCGGAACAGGTCCAGTCCGCGATGCCCAGCACGTTGTCTGCGAGTTCGGTATACAGATCTCGCTTCGCCTGCTTGCGGTCGCGCTCGCGCTCGGCTCCCGCCCACAGCGATACCGCGGGCGCAATGATGGCGGCGACGCCGCAGCCCGCGGCGAAGAACAGGCCCATGCGCAGGTCTATCGCGCCCAGGCAGACGGCGGCCATGAGATAGAGCGCCCCTCCCACGACGAGGGGGAAGACGGACCGCAGATAGAGGTTTTGCAGATGTCCGATGTCTTCTGACAGCGCGCCCATGACGTCGCCCACCTGGCGGCTAGCGCCTGCGGTGCGCTCGAGCGAGAGGTACAGGCGGCGGCGCAAATCAGAGGTCATGCGCAGGACCCAGTCATGGCTGGCGAGCCTCTCGATGTAGGCGATGACGGGTTTGCCCACGCCAAAGACGCGGACCAAGATAAGGGGGACGAAGAGCAGCAGTATGGAGTCGGGATGGGCGGCGGACGCGCTGACGAGGTAGCCGGACGTGACCATGAGCGCGCAAGCGAAGGCGCCGGCGGTGATGCCCAAGATGATTGCTACGCCAAGTTGCAGCCGATGGCGAGCAAGATAGGGGGCGACCCAGGTTTTGAACGCCCGGCGCTCGCCGGCATGGCGTCGATTGGCTTTGCTAGGCATGGTGCGCCTCCGTTTCGCTTCCGTTGATGGCGCCGGCAAGGGCCAGGTAGCCTTGCGTGCCTTTGAGATGGGCGGGGCTGCCGGCCTGTACCAGGCGCCCGGATTCCATTACCAGCACCAAATCCATCTGGTCGACCCAGTGCAGGCGGTGGGTGGCGAAAACGACCAGCCGGTCGCTAAACTGCGGCAGCAGGGTCTCTTTGAGTTCCATCTCGGTTTCGATATCCAGATGCGCGGTGGGTTCGTCCAAAATGAGAACGCGTCGCGAGGGGTCTAAGAACGCGCGGGCAAGCGCCACGCGGTGGGATTCGCCTCCCGAAAGCGGCCTGCCCGCCTCGCCGATGACGGTATGCAGGCCTTGGGGCAGATCGCCCACCAAATCCATGAGGCCCATGGCGCGCGCGGCATCCTCTATCTGCTCCCGCGTGGCGTCCGGTCGATAGAAGGCGATATTTTGCGCCAGCGTGGCGTGGAAGATGTAGGGGGTCTGCGGAATGTAGGCCACCTGGTGGCGCCAGCCCTGGGAGCACAGGTTGGACACCGCGACGCCGTCTAGGCGGATGCCGCCCGCGCTGGGGGCGATGAATCCCGCGAGAAGCGAGGCCAGGGTCGATTTGCCGGCGCCCGAGAGGCCGACCAGCCCCACGCGCATGCCGCCGCGTAGCACGATGCTGATGTCGCTGAGTGCCCGCTGACCGCTGTCGTATGAGTAGCAGACTCCGCTAAGCTCCAGGGTTGAGCGGGGCCCCCAAGAGAAGTCATCGTCCACGGACGCCTGCGAAGGGTCCGCGTCCGCCGCGGTGCCCGAGGAGCGATTGGTTGAATGGGCGCGCGCACCGGAGACGACGCCCGTGATGGCGGCGAGCGCGTTTTTGCCGTCCAGCGATGCGTGGAAGTCCGATGCGAAGGCGCGCAGCGGGGCGAAGTAGTCCGGCACCATGATGAGGACAAAGAGGGCCGGCAGCAGGGCGACCTCGCCGTCTGACAGGCGAAAGCCCAACAGGATGGCGATGCCCGCCAGGCCAAAGGTGGCGATGAGGTCGAGCACGGCGGAGGAGAGGGTCGCCACGGCGATGGTTTTCATGGTGGCCTCGCGGAAGCGCTCGCTTACCGAATAGATGCGGCCGGCGTGCGCGCGGCTGCGGCCGAAGAGGCGCAGGGTCTCGATGCCTCGCAGCGAGTCGATGAAGTGGTTGGAAAGGCGCATGAACTCCGCATGGCGCCGCGCCGCGCGCTCCTGCGCGGTTTTGCCCAGCATGACCATATACAAGACCGTGATGGGGTAGCAGGCAAGGGCGATGATGCCGGAGGTCCAGTCGGTGGCGAAGATGGCGATGAGGATGACGACGGGTATGGCCACGACGCCGACCATCTTGGGCAGTATGAGCTCTAGGTACGTTTCTACCTGGGAGATACCCTCGAGCGCGAGCGCGGAGATGCCTCCGGGGCCCGTCTTCTGCACCAGGGCGGGGCCTTCATCGTAGATGCGTTCGAGCAGGTTGCGGCGCAGCTCGCCCGCCCGCTCGCCCGCGTAGCGCTCCATGCGGGAATCCTGCAGCGTCCGCGTGGCCTGGCGAAGCACGTAGCAGGCGAGAAAGACGGTCGCCGGTACAAGGGAGCTCGCGAGGGCGCCGCCTGCCCAGAGGCGGGAGATGGCGAGTGCCAGCGCCCATGCCTGCGCGACGGCGAGCGCGCCGAGCGCCGCGTTGATGGCGGCGAGCTGGGCGAGGGCCGCGCGTATGCCGGGTAGGCTGAAAAGGGAACGGTCGATCATAAACATCCTATCGTGGTGCTCTTGCACCTCTCATCTAAATAAGAGCTGTTCAACTATCGTATAGTTAACTGCCAATTGTCGCATGGGCATCCGTTGCGCGCCACCGGCGCTTGGGGTGCGTTTGCCCACGGGGGCCGGCATGAGAAGCTTGAAGGGGGAGTAATGCCCAAGTTCACCAAGATCGAGCGGCCGTCTACGCCGCGCGAGGCGTACGAGCTGCTGCGGTCGAGCAAGACCGCGCGTTATGGGCGGGCTGTGGATGCGTCTTCAGCATCGCACCATCCCGTGCGCCATCGATCTGTCCGCTTGCGGCTTGGACCAGATAGAGGAAAGCGACGACGCTTTTGTGATCGGCGCCATGACGCCGCTCTCCGTGCTTGAGTCGCATGCTGATTTTGCCCGCGCCACCAACGGCGTCTTCACGGCGGCGGTGCGCGATATCGTGGGGCCCCAGTTTCGCAACCTCGCGACCGTGGGCGGTAGCCTGTACGGACGTTTTGGCTTTTCCGACGTGCTCTGCGCCCTGCTTGCCCTGGAATGCGAGGCCAAGTTCACCGGCGCGGGCCGCATGAGCCTTGCTGATTTGTGCGAAGAGGGGTATCCCCGCGACGTGTTGGGGCGCATCGTGGTCCATCGGCGACCCTATCAGGCCTCGTACAAATGCCTGCGCCGCCAGGCAACCGATTTTCCCGTGGTCAACGTTGCCGCTGCGTACTGGGGCGACGAGTGACATGTGGCCGTGGGCGCCAGGCCCTGCCGCGCGCGCTTGCTGACCGGCTCCCAGCTGGGCCTTGAGTCAAAGCGCCCCTCGCGCGAGGAGCTTGCCCGCGCCCTGGAGGCGGTCCGCACCCTGCCCGAAGGAGTGTCAAAAAACGAGTTAGTGCGGAGGTTTGGCCAAATAGTGCGTTAGTGCGGACTGGAGGCGGCCAGGCGCGACTTCTGTATGCATCGATCATCATCGCCCGAGCCATCTAGCTTGGGTGATGCAAACGCCCTATTCATAAGGTACCCTTGCTATATCTCGTCCTTTCCGCACTAACTCATTATTTGTCACTCACGGGACCGCACTAAGCGACTATTTGTCCTAATCTCCGCACTAAGCCATTATTTGGCACACCTCGATTCCGCACTAACGCATTATTTGGTCCCGCGTGCTTTCCGCTGCCCGCCGGCCCCGTGCGGCAAGAGGGGCGCGGCGGAAAAACCGGAACGCGAGGGCTCACGGCGCCTCGATAAGACCTCGAGCATGAAAGCGCGGGCGGTCGCAGCGACTCCAGGCGACTCCGAGCGACGCCTGCGCTATGCTGTTGCGCAGCGAAGCGCGCGGAGACAAAAGCGTGCCGCGCGCTTAGAAGGTAGCCGGCAAAATGGAGGACGGATCCGTGTTACGAGAATTCTGCGCTGAAAACCTTACCGATATCGAGGCCGCGCTCAATGCGGGCGCTCGCCGCATTGAGTTGTGCGACAACTTGGCGTGCGGCGGTACAACTCCCTCCGCCGGCGTGATAGAGCAGGCGATCGCACTCGTCCACGCCTACGAGGGGGCGAGCGTGCGCGTCATCATTCGTCCTCGCGGCGGAGACTTTGTATACAGCAAAAGTGAATTCAAGGCCATGGAGACCGATATCCGCTACGCGGCCGCCAATGGAGCGGACGGCGTGGTGCTGGGGTGCCTCAAGCGCGGTGGCGATGGTTTTGAACTTGATTCCGAGGGCACCCGGCGCTTGATATCGGTTGCGTGCAGCGTGGGCGAGATGCGCGGGCGCGAGCTCGGTATCACCTTCCACATGGCATTTGACGAGCTCGGTCCCCAAGCCCAGCTTCAAGCGATCGATGTGCTCGCGGATATGGGCGTGGACCATATTCTCACCCATGGAGGACGGTCGGGAACGCCCATCGAGGAGAACCTTTCCCATTTGGCAGATCTGGTGCGGCACGCTAAAGGAAAGCTGGTCATTCTGCCGGGCGGCGGCGTGACCTATGAGAATGTCAAGCGCATCGCGAAGGAGCTGGGCGTTAAAGAGGCGCACGGAACCAAGATCGTTGATTTGAATCGTTAAGCCCGCCGGGCTTATTTTCCGTTTAGGCCCGGCGTCCGTCTCCCTCTTGCGTCGGGCCTAGCTTTGCGAAGCCCTCGGCAGCCTGCTCGACTCGTCGCGATTCAGGCTGTCGTTCTTTTGCAGTGAGCTTCTCTACCACGTTTCCAAAAGCGGAGACGAGCACTTGCTGAAAAATGGTGCCGCACATTACCGGAAAGACCGCTTCGCCTGGGAAGAACTGCACGGCGATGACCGTGCCGGAAGAGATGTTGCGCAGCCCGCAGCAGAAGCTCATGGTGATGAGGTTGCGATAGGGCTCTCCGCAGATGCGCGCTGCGATAAGGCCCCAGAAGAACCCGGACGTTGTGAATAGCAGGATGAAGAGCATCGCGGCAACGCGCTCCCATGTCATATGCAGCACATACGGGCTCATGGACGTCGAATTGGTGGTGATGATAAGCAGCAACAGCAGACGGCACGCGGGGTTGATTGCGGGCGATAGCCTCTTGTGGCCCCAGCCGCGCGTGACGTCGTTGAGCGCGGTTCCCGCAAGCGCCGGCAGGGCGATCATAAAGATCATCTGCGTCATCATTCCCGCAACGTCGATCTGCACAGACGCTCCCAGCAGCAACTGAAGGGTTAAAGGTATGGTGAAGGGCGAGATAACCGTCGACACCAGTACCGCTGCGAGTCCCAGCGCGCCGTTTCCAGCGAACATTCCCACCCACATGATGCTCACTACGGCAACCGGCATGCAGTATTCAATAATGATGCCGCAGACGATCTGCATGTTGTGAGCAAAGAACAGGTGGGCCAGGGCGGATGCGGCGACGGGCATGGCGATGCTGGTTATACCGAGGATGACGAGCAGCTGGACGGGGCGGCGAAATACCTCGATTATTTGGTGGAAGGTGTTGCTTAGCGCGCCCTGAAACGTCATGAACGCAAAGAGCACGGGGACGATTCCCTTAAAAGGGGAGAAGACATCCGGTAGAAGGACGCCCGTTGCCAGGCACACGAGGACAAGGTAGGGCATTCTCTTCGCTATGCCGTTTCCAAGGGCGGTCCAGCGTTCCATCATTGCGATTATCCTTTCTATTCAACGTCCCAGTATAGGCGCACACCCCAAGGACAAGCCGACCTTGGGGGCGAGCTTCAAGTTGAAACATTGTGCTTCTGAAACGGCGCCGCCGCTTGGGGCACGATTTTGCACCGGCGTCTCTGCAGCCCCTAGCTGCCCTTTGGTGCTTCATCGGGCGGCTAAGATATCTCGGGGTGCCCCGGGTCCGCGCTATCGCAGGTCCGCGGTCGGCACCGTTAGCCGAGCGCGTGGCACTTCGATGTCCAAACGATGCATATAATGGATGGCGAACAACAGCTCGGCTCGCCGCAGCGGGCCTTCCGTAAGGATTTGATCGCCATGTTTGGTGTCCATATTGCGTGCCGCCGCCTAGCCGACGGCAACCTCTCTCTTGCAAGCTCCCGCGCCGACGCGCCCGTCCTTGGATACGGGGTGCGCCATGAGCTCTCTTAAGACCACGCCTCGCTGGGAGGTTGCAAAAAGCGACCCCGCTATGGAGAAGCAGCTTGCAGACGGCCTGCAGGTCGCCCCGCTCGTCGCCCGCATCATGGCCGCTCGCGGTATTTCGTCCGTGGACGAGGGCAGGCTGTTCCTTACCCCCTCGCTTGAGCGGGATTGGTGCGACCCGTTGATCATCCCGGGCATGCGCGAGGTCGCAGACCGCGTTCAGCGCGCGATCGAGGAACGCGAGTCCATAGCGGTTTTTGGTGACTTCGACGTCGACGGCATCACCTCGACCTGCCTTCTCACCGAGGCGTTGCGCGAGCTTGGCGCAAACGTCCACCCGTTCATCCCCCATAGGTTCGAAGAGGGTTACGGCATCAGCCAAAACGCGCTCGATCGCGTGGTGGCGGAGTGCACGCCTTCGCTGGTGGTGACGGTCGACAACGGCATCGCCGCTCGGGACGAGGTTGCCTACCTGGTGCAACGCGGTATCGATTTGGTGGTGACCGACCATCACGAGCCGGCGGACATGGTCCCGCGGGATGTTCCCCTCACCGATCCCAAACTTGCCGCGGAAGGTCCTTCTCGTGAGCTCGCCGGCGCCGGCGTGGCGCTCAAGCTTGTGCAGATTCTAGGCGAGCGCCTGGGTAAGCCGGGGCTTTGGCGCGCCTACACCGAGGTCGCGGCGCTCGGTACCGTATCGGATATGATGCCTCTCACGCCGGAAAACCGCGCCCTGGTCGCTGACGGCATCGCGCATATGCGCGCGACCACGCGACCGGGCTATGTGGCCCTGGCGGCCCTTACGAAGACGGACCTCTCGAGCATTACGGCAGATTCGCTCTCGTTCTCGCTGATTCCGCGCCTTAACGCCGCGGGCCGCATGTCAGATCCCAGCCTGGCGCTCAATCTACTGCTCGCGCAAGACCCCGTGGAGGCGGGCAGGCTCGCCGCCCAGCTTGAAGAGACCAACCAGCAGCGTCGCGATATCGAGGCCGCTCTTACCGAGGAAGCGCTCGCCATGGTCGAGTCAACCTATGATGGCGGCCGCGTCATCGTAGTGGGCGGCGAGGGTTGGCATGAGGGCGTTAAGGGCATTGTCGCCAGCCGACTGGTGAATCGCTACCACGTTCCTTCGCTTTTGTTTTCCATCGAGGACGGCGTCGCGCGAGGCTCGGGCCGCTCCGTGGGCTCCGTCAATTTGTTCGAGGCTGTCGAGAAGTGCGGCGACCTCCTCATGCGATTCGGCGGGCACGCCGGAGCGGTGGGCGTGACGTGCGCGGCAGAGAACCTGCCGGCTCTGCGCGAGCGCCTGGACGCCGTGCTCTCGGACCTTCCGGACGATGCTTTCGTCGACACCGGCGAGGTCGCCGCCATGGTGAGCCTGGCGGAGCTGAATATAGAGACGGTCGAGCAACTTTCCCTTCTCGAGCCGTTTGGCCAGGGAAACAAGGTTCCGTTGCTGGGCATCTCCGGCGTCACCATGTGCGATCGCGCCGCAGTGGGCAAGACGGGCGACCATATGCGCTTCACGGCTACGGACGGGTCCTCCAGCGTGCCCGCTATCATGTTCCGCGTCTCCCACATCGATGAGCTGGTCAACTGCGATTCGGTGGTCGATTTGGTGGTTGAGGCCGTCGCCGAGCGCTGGCAGGGCCGCGTCAAGCCCAAGCTCATGGTCAAAGATATCCTTTGCCGCACTTGTCAGCGGCCGCCCCGGGGCCCTTCCGATCAAGCGCCTGCCGCGGGCGGTGCGGGTTCTTTGGACGAGGAACCCCTGCCGTCATCGGTCTCCTCGGGTGCGGACTCCATGGCTCGAACGGTGCTCGAGCCCCAGCGCGACCGCCGGGCGCGCCTGGCCGGGCTTTCCTATGAGGAGCTCACCCGCTCCCTCATCCACGCGTGCATCGGGTCCGCTCGCCCGCACCGCGCCCAGATGCAGGCGCTCGATGCCCTTGCCGCCGGCGAAAACACCCTTATCGTCATGGGAACCGGTCGCGGCAAATCCATGGTCTTCCACGTTCACGCCGCGCGCGAGGTCGTGCTGCGCGGCCGCGCCAGCGTGTTTGTATACCCCCTGCGCGCGCTCGTGGCGGACCAATCGTTCCACCTGCGTTCGTTTTTCGCCAAACTGGGCATAGGGGTCGCCGTCCTCACCGGAGCCACGGACCGGGCGGAGCGCGACCGCGTGTTTAGCGGTATCGCCCGCGGATCCATCGATATCGTCCTCACCACGCCCGAATTCCTCGCCATCCACGCGGGGCGCTTTGCGGCGACGGGCCGCGTGGGGTTTGCGGTGGTTGACGAGGCCCATCATGTGGAGGAGGGCCTGGGCGGTACCAGAAGCGCTTATCTGGAGTTTCCCCGCGTGCTGCGAGAGCTCGGGTCCCCTTGCGTGCTCGCCGCTACCGCGACTGCGACCGATCGCACCGTCCGTCAGGTCGGCGAGTTGCTGGGCATAGAAAACGTGGTCGTGGACGATGCCGTGCGAGATAATTTGCGCCTGGATGATGAGCGCGACCTTTCATCGCGCGAAAACCGCCTGGTCTCCATTGTCGCCGAGGGGGAGAAATGCCTGGTCTACGTTAATTCGCGCGACCAGTCCATCTCGCTTGCGCGCACGCTGCGTCGCCGTATTCCAGAGCTTGGGCAGTCGATCGCTTTTTACAACGCGGGGCTTACCCCTGCCCAGCGCGCGCGGGTGGAGGAGGCGTTTCGTGCCGGCGAGGTGACCTGCGTGGTTTCCACCTCGGCATTTGGCGAGGGGGTGAACCTGCCTGACGTGCGCCACGTGGTCTTGTACCATATGCCGTTCTGCGCGACGGAGTTCAACCAGATGAGCGGACGCGCCGGTCGCGACGGGTCCCTGGCGCGGATACACCTGCTGTACTCGTCCAGGGACGCGCGCATCAACGAGCGATTGCTCGATGCCGCGGCGCCCCAGCGCGACGAGCTGGTGACGCTGTATCGCGCCCTGCAGACCATGGCTCGCCGCCAGCAGGGGCAGACGGGCGACAGGCGCATCAGCGCAAGCGATATCGATATCTCGCAGATGTGCCTGGCAATCGATGCTCGAACCCCTGTAGAGGAACGCATGGTGCCCTGCGCGCTGGCGATTTTTGAAGAGCTTGGTTTCCTAACGATTTCGGGCTTCGACAGCGCCCGATCAATCGAGATGGTGCAAAGCCCGGGTAAGGTGGACCTTTCCCAGTCCATACGCTATCTGGAGGGTATCCGGGCGCGCGTGGAGTTCTCGGCTTTCCGTGGGTGGGCGCTCTCGGCGTCCGCACATGATATGCTTGCCAACGTTAACCGACCGATCACACCCCGGGTTCGATAGGGGGACGAACAATGGATACTTCGTCGCAGCGACACGCCCAGCATAAGGAGAGCGCCCCGATAGCCAAGGTGCGCAGCAGCATCCAGGGCGTCCCGTTGGTTCCCACTGAAAAGATGGTGCATTACGCCACGGCGGATGACCTGCCCTCGGAGATCTCCGCGGACAATTGGAGCAAGCTCTCGTCGCTCTGCAGGAGATATATGGGCGACGAGGACGCCGCGAAGGCGGAGCGCGCCTACTGCTTTGCGGCGGAGAAGCATTCCGATCAAAAGCGCCGCAGCGGCGAGCTGTATATCAACCATCCCGTAGAGGTCGCCATCATCCTGGCGGAGCTCAAGATGGATTGCGACGTGGTGTGCGCTGCGCTGCTGCATGACACGGTCGAGGACACGCAGACATCGCTTGCCGACGTGACCGACCTGTTCGGTGCCACCGTGGCCGAGTTGGTCGACGGCGTGACCAAGCTCACCAACATCGAAGTCGACAGCATGGACGAGAAGCAGGCGCTCAACCTGCGAAAGATGTTCCTTGCTATGAGCCGTGACATTCGCGTGGTTATCGTCAAGCTGGCAGACCGCCTGCACAACATGCGAACGCTGGCGGCGCTTCGAGAGGACCGCCGCCTGTTCAAGGCGCGCGAGACCATGGACGTCTACGCTCCGCTGGCGGATCGCCTGGGCATCTCGTCCATAAAATGGGAGCTCGAAGACCTTTCGTTCTTCTATTTGGAGCCCGAGGCGTATCAGCGCATCGCCCGCATGGTGTCCGAGAGCCGCGAGGTTCGCGAGCGTTATCTGACCGAGACCATCAAGACGCTGACCGACGAACTCAAGCGCGTGGGTCTGAAAGACTTCCAGATCAAGGGACGCTCCAAGCATTATTGGTCCATCTACCAGAAGATGAAGCGCAAGGGCAAGGAGTTCTCCGAGATCTACGATCTGGTGGCGCTGCGCGTCATCACCCAGACCGTGGGCGATTGCTATTCAGCTCTGGGCGCGGTCCACTCCCTGTGGCACCCCATGCCGGGCCGCTTCAAGGACTATATCGCCATGCCCAAGCTCAACAACTACCAGTCGCTGCACACCACGGTCATCGGTCCCACGGCGCGCCCGCTCGAGATCCAGATCCGCACCTTTGAGATGCATGAGCAGGCAGAGTACGGCATCGCGGCGCATTGGCTCTACAAACGCAGCGGCGGCTCGAGCGCCACCAAGACCTCCGATGCCCAGCGCCTGGATGACCAGATCAGCTGGCTCAAGCGCTCGCTTGACTGGGCGGTGTCCGACGAGATAGACGATCCCAAGGAGTTTCTGCATTCGCTCAAGGTCGACCTTTTCGACCAGGAGATCTTCGTCTTCACGCCCAAGGGCGAGGTGATGAGCCTGCGCGCCGGCGCCACGCCGCTGGACTTCGCCTACGCCGTGCACACGGAGGTAGGCAACCATTGCGTGGGCGCGAAGGTCAACGGCGCGGTTGCCCCGCTTACCCATGAGCTCAACATGGGCGATCGCATCGAGATCCTTACCAACAAGGCGTCCAAGCCCTCTCGCGACTGGCTCAACATCGTTAAGACCCCGTCTGCTAAGTCCAAGATCCGCCGGTATTTTGCGGCGGCGACCAAGGACGAGGACGCGACGGCTGGCCGCGACATCCTTGCCAAGGACCTGCGCAAGCGCGGCTACGGCATCTCCACGCAGCGATCTATCAAGGCGCTGGGCGCCGTGGCGGAGCAGATGAACTACAAGCATCTGGAGGACCTGTTCGCCGCCATCGGCGCCGGTAAGGTCGCCCCGCGTATGGTGGGCAATCGCGTGCAGGCCATTCTCGATCCCAAGCCCGTGGAAGAGAGCGCCAAGAAAAAGCGCGAGGAGGCGGTGGTAGAGGCCGCCAAGCGCACCCATGGCTCCCGCGGCCCCGCGACGCGTCCGCAGCGCCGCGCCAGCTCCGGCGTGAGCGTGGTGGGTTCAAGCGGGGATGACCTGTTGGTGCGTCTGGCTCACTGCTGCAACCCGGTGGCGGGCGATGACATCGTGGGCTTCATCACGCGCGGTCGTGGCGTCTCCGTGCATCGTGCCACCTGCCCCAACGTCAAGGGCTTGATGGAGCATCCGGAGCGTATGATCGAGGTCGAGTGGGACGGAGCTGCGGACGCCCTATTCCAGGTGGAGATCGTGGTCGAGTGCCTCGACCGCATGGGCTTGCTCAAAGATGTCACCATCGCTATTGGCGATGCGGGTGGAAACATCCTCTCCGCCGCCACGGCGACCAGCCGCGAGGGTATAGCCACGTTGCGCTTCTTGGTTGAGATTTCCGATGCGAGCGGCCTGGATCCCCTGCTTGCCGCCATCAGCCGCGTCGATAGCGTGTATGACGCCCGACGCATCATGCCTGGCGAGGGCGGCAAGAAGATGAAGCGCCGCGGCTAGGCCCTGTCTTCTCATGCGTCTATCGTGACGGGTTGCGCAACATAAGCAAAGGCGCTAGCAGAAGGCGGCGCCGTGGATGCGATTTGCTCCACGGCGCCGCCTTTCTCATATATGTTTCTTTTGCCCGCGGGGAGCGCGGGTTACAGCTTATTTGCCTTCGACCATGGTGAGCGAGATCTTGCCGCGGTCCTTATCGATGCCGCAGATCCAAACGGTGACGGTATCGCCCACGCTGACGATGTCGCTGGGGTGCTTCACAAAGCGGTTGGCCATCTTGGAGATGTGGACCAGGCCGTCCTGCTTGACGCCAATGTCCACAAAGGCGCCGAAGTCGACCACGTTGCGCACCGTGCCGGTAAGCTCCATGCCCACTTTAAGGTCATCGAAGTTGGTGACCGAGCGACTGAAAACAACTTCCGGTGCGTCGTCTCGGGGGTCGCGGCCGGGCTTCTCCAGCTCGGAGACAATGTCGCGCAGGGTGGGAACTCCGCAGTCCAGCTCGCGTGCCACTTCTCCTATGTTTCCCACGCGGCGGGCCATGTCTGCAACCCCGCCGCGGGCGAGGGCAGAGGGCTCAACGCCGGTTCGTTCGAGCAGGGCGGTCGCCACCGCATAGCTCTCGGGGTGAACGCTGGTGGCGTCCAGCGGGTTGGTGCCGCCGGAGATGCGCAGGAAGCCGGCGCAGTTGAGAAACGCCTTGGGCCCAAGCTTGGGAACCTTCTTGAGCTGGCGGCGATCCGTGAAGGCGCCCATCTCCTCGCGGTAGGCGACAATGTTCTTCGCGATGGTGGGGGTGATGCCCGAAACATAGCCCAGAAGGCTGGCGCTTGCGGTATTAAGGTCCACGCCCACCTGGTTGACAACGCGCTCTACCACGCCGCCCAGCGCGCGGCCAAGCTCGACTTGGTTAAGGTCGTGCTGGTATTGGCCCACGCCGATGGATTGGGGCGGGATCTTGACCAGCTCGGCGAGCGGGTCTTGAAGGCGGCGTCCCAGGCTCATCGCGCCGCGGGTGGTGACGTCTAGATCGGGATATTCCTCGCTGGCAAGTTTGGAGGCGGAGTAGACCGACGCTCCGGCCTCGTTGACTATGGTGTAGCGCAGGTCGAGGTCGGACTCGCTAATGAAGGCGGAGACTACTTCCTCGGTCTCGCGGCTCGCCGTGCCGTTACCGATCACGATGGTGTTGATGTTGTAGCGGTGCGCGAGCTCGCCCAGCTTGCGCTTGGTTCCCGCCACATCGCTGCGCGGCGGGGTGGGGTAGACGGTGGCGTAGTCCAGCAGCTTGCCAAACTCGTCCAAGACTGCCACCTTGCAGCCCGTGCGGTAACCTGGGTCCAGGGCGATGATGCGGGCACCGCGAACCGGGCGTTGCGACAGCAGCGCCTCCGTGTTCTTGGCGAAGACCGCGATGGCGTCCGTCTCGGCGCGTTCCGTGAGGGCGGCGCGGACCTCGCGTTCGAGCGACGGGGCCATCAAGCGCTTGTAGCCGTCGGTGATCGCGGCGTCCAGGGCTTGGGCGAAGATGCCGCCGCGGCGCGCGATGCGGCTTCCCAGCAAATCGATCGCCTGCTGCTGGTCAACGCGCACGCGTACGCGCAGCTTGCCCTCCGTCTCGCCGCGGTTGATGGCGAGGATGCGGTGGTTGGGAATCTTGCTCACGGGTTCGGAGAAGTCGTAGTAGGCCTCGTACACGGTCTTTTCGTCCGCATCCACGGCCTCAACGCCAATGGCGCCGGTGTTGTTGGTGAACGCGCGCAGGGCGTCGGTGTTCTCCGCGTCGTCCGCGATTACCTCGGCGACTATATCCTGCGCGCCCGCGAGCGCCGCCTCCGCGGTGGCGTAGCCGCCTTCTGCGTTGACGTACTCCGCGGCGATGGCAAGCGGGTCGCCAGAGGTGGTTGCCTGCAGCATGATCATATTGGCCAGGGGTTCCAGGCCCGCGGCGCGTGCCTTGGAGGCTCGGGTAGCGCGCTTCTTCTTAAAGGGCTTGTAGAGGTCCTCGACGCGCTGCATCATGGTGGCGCCCTCGATGGCGTCGCGCAGCTCCTCGGTCAGCTTGCCCTGCTCGTCGATGCTGGCGAGCACCTCTGCCTTGCGCGCCTCAAGGGTGCGCAGATAGGTGAGGCGCGCATCGAGTTCGCGCAGCTGAGCATCGTCCAGGCCTCCCGTGGCCTCCTTGCGGTAGCGGGCGATAAAGGGAATGGTATTGCCTTCATCGATCAGTTTGATAACGGCTTCGACTTGCGAGGGCTTTACGCCGAGCTCCTTGGCGAGAACGTCTTCTATCTTGAGCATGTGCCTCCGATCTGTACGGGTTTCACCCGGCTCTCATGGGCTGGATGCGCCTTCGGTATTGTACTTGTGGGCGCGGACATAACAAGCCCGGCTCTTGAGAGCGCATCGCAGGGTATAACTATGCGAGCAAGATAAGGGCGGCGCGCCTAATCGGTCGCGGCGCCGGCGCTTTGGTTGTTGTGTAGACGAGTGAAAGGAAAATCCCATGAGCAACGCGGGCCCTGCCTCCCTTCCGATGTTGGACACCGTGCCCAATGGCGCGATTCATATCGAGTGCATCATCAACGGTCCTGTTGAGACCAATACCTACATTGTGTGCTCTAAGGACGAGGCGGTGGTGATAGATCCCGCATGGGAGGGGGAGAAGCTGGCGCGTGAATTCGTCCAAAACCATCCGAGCGTGAAGGTAAAGGCTTTGGTCTGCACGCATGGTCATGGTGACCACGTAGGCGGCGTTGCCGGCATGCGCCGCGTGCTGGGCGATGTCCCGTTTCTTATATCTAAGGACGATGCGGCCTTTATGCCCGGCGCCATCAAGGGCATGCGCCAGATGTGGGGCATCGACACCGAAGACCCCGGTGAGCCCACCAGGCTGTTGTCGGAGGGCGACGCGGTGGAATTTGGGGGTGCGCATCTGCAGGTGGTGGAGACGCCGGGGCATACGCCGGGCGGTATTGTGCTATTCGCCGCGACGGAAACGGGCAACGTGGCGTTTGTGGGCGACACGCTCTTCCCGGGCGGCCATGGCCGCGTGGATTTGGAGGGCGGCGACGGCGCCCAGATAATACGATCGCTGGGTAAGATGGCGGCGGTGCTGCCTGCGGACACGCTTTGCCTGATAGGACATGGTGGAACCACCACCATTGGCGAGGAGCGCAAGAGCAATATGTTCATGCGCCGCGGCCTCGCTCAGATAGAGGGGGAGCCTTTGGACAAGATGCGATAGGGGAGATGCGCATCGCTTAATGGGGCCGCTTGCGCTCGCTCGGTCTTGCAGGTTGGTAAATGTAGGTTGGTAAACAATAGTAAAACTTACGCATTCAAGTGGTATTCTAGGAGCGTAATTATGAGCAATCCTGATATTGGGAGGTCTTGTATGCTCGTTAACGCAGCAGAGATGCTCAAGAAGGCCGAGGCCGGTCACTACGCGCTTGGCGCCTTCAACACCAACAACCTCGAGTGGACGCTTGCCATTCTCCAGGCCGCAGAGGAGGCGAAGTCCCCTCTGATTCTCCAGTGCACCGCTGGCGCTGCTAAGTGGATGGGCGGCTTCAAGGTCTGCGCCGACATGGTGAAGGCCGCCGTCGAGGCAACCGGTGTGACCGTTCCCGTCGCCCTGCACCTTGATCACGGTTCGTACGAGGACTGCTTCAAGTGCATCGAGGCTGGTTTCACCTCTATTATGTACGATGGTTCTCATGAGGAGACCTTCCA
>SAMEA3387468__coassemble_1953_pt1 | contig 123716 bp, 111 predicted proteins | sample SAMEA3387468__metabat2_low_PE_032 | metagenome-assembled genome bin SAMEA3387468 (sample SAMEA3387468) | Felis catus | biome: Faeces | place: United Kingdom | collected 2012 | reverse complement strand
GGTTGCGGCTAAGCAACGAAGTTAATTATATCCATGGCCGGGGGAGGCGCAAGGGTGAATTTGAAAAAAGATAAGAGACAAAAGATAGATAACGGTCTTATCCGCACATTGCGCAACGTGTGAAGCGTCTGTTTTTAGAGCTCGCGGTCTCAAGGCGTATTATCATGTTAAAGATCACTCCCATGAACTGACGCGACATCCCGCGCGTCGCGGAAGGAGATACATGTCTGAGACCATTACCGGTTCCCTGAACGTCTCGAACGACGTCATCGCCGACATCGCCGGTTACGCTGCCATGTCCTGCTACGGCGTGGTTGGCATGGCCGAGCAGCTGCAGGGCGCTGAGAGCGTTCGCCTGTCCTCCGGCCAGCGCCTTCGCAAGGGCGTTTTGGTTTCCACCGCTGAAGATGGGCTGACCGTCGATCTTCACGTGGTTATCGAGGCCGGTGTCAACATGAGGTCCGTGAGCCAGAACCTTGCCAGCTCCGTTACCTTCACGCTGCAGGAGATCGCCCAGATCGATCCCTCCAAGCTTAAGATCGCTATTCACATCGACGCTATGAAGTCGCGCGCCTAGTACGCGTTGTCCACGAGATGGAGCTGCAACATCTAATGATCGCTAAGACCGTTCGCACCTGTTTTCCCATCGCCGCCGGCGCGGTTGCTGAGAAGGCAGAGGAAATCAACAAGCTCAATGTGTTCCCCGTGCCCGATGGAGATACCGGCACCAACATGTCCCTTACCCTCCAGTCGGTTGTTAAGGAGCTTTCCGCCCTTCCCGTCGATGCCGATATGGAGGCTATCGCTGGTGCCATCACCCACGGTTCCCTGATGGGCGCCCGCGGCAACTCCGGCGTCATCACCTCCCAGATTCTTCGCGGCGTCGCCGAAGGTCTTGTTGGTGCAACCGAGCCCGCCACTTCCGCTCATATCGCCGCCGCGCTTCGCCGCGCCGTCAAGGTTGCTTTCCAAGCTGTCCGCAAGCCGGTTGAGGGCACCATCCTCACCGTCCTTCGCGACATCTCTACTAAGGCCGATGAGTGCGAAAAGAAGCGCATGACCGCCGAGGAGGCCCTCGACGCCATCGTCGTAGAGGCGTACCAGTCCGTTGCCCGCACCCCCGACCTGCTTCCCGTTCTGAAGGAGAACGGCGTGGTGGACTCCGGCGCCTTCGGCTTCGCCATCTTCCTTGAGAACTTCGTCGCCGCAGCCCTGGGACGCGCGAGCAACATCGAGGACTTCTCCGCCACGTTCGATGCCGATGCGGATTCCGCAAAGGCCGGCGCCCTGGATCGCGTCAAGATCGAGGCGAATGACGACTGGGAGGGATCGGAGTACCGTTACTGCAACGAGTTCCTCTTCAAGGCTGAGAAGCATTTTGATGAGGACAAGGTGCTGCAGTTCCTCGCCTCTATGGGCGATTGCGAGCTGCTGGTCGGTGCGTATCCCGACTACAAGGTTCACGTGCACTCCAACACCCCCAACCTTGTCCTTGAGCACATGCTCCAGTTTGGCCAGGTCTACGAGGTCTTCATCCACAACATGGACCTGGAGGTCGCCGAGCGCACCGCTAAGATCCATGCCGATCAGGAGGCTGCCGCCGAGCCCGCTAAGCCCCTTGGCTTTGTCGCCGTTGCGGCAGGCTCCGGCGAGGCGGAGATCTTGAAGTCCCTTGGCGTCGACGTCGTCGTTTCCGGTGGCCAGACCATGAACCCCTCTACCGCCGATCTGCTCGATGCCGTCGCCAAGGTCAATGCCGAGGCCGTTATCATCCTGCCCAACAACGGCAACATCCGCATGGCTGCGGAGGCCGCTGCCAACGCATGCGAGGACAAGCGCGTCGTGGTCGTTCCCACCAAGACGGTCCCCCAGGCATTCTCCGCGTTGTTCGCCATCATGCCCGATTCGGGCGTCGACGACGTTGTCGAAGCCATGTGCGATGCATACTCCGAAGTCCGCGACGGCGAGGTCACCCGCGCCGTGCGCGATAGCTCCGCTTCCGACGGCTCTCCCATCCACTCCGGTGATGTTATGGGTATCATCGCCGGCTCCATCGACATCGTTGGTTCCGACGTGCTCCAGGTCACGGTCGACTGCATCAATCGCATGATGGACGAGGAAGAGGGCGATTCCCTTACCATCCTCGCCGGCGAAGAGCTTTCGGACGATGCGTTCCAGGAGATCCTCGACGCCATCGAGGAGGCCCAGCCCGACCTCGAGATCGATTCCCATCGTGGCGAGCAGCCGCTGTATCCGGTCATCTTCTCTATCGAATAAGGGGACAACTCCATGTCGACAGGCGTTAAGCTGCCCGCCGCGTCCGCGCGCCTTGCTCGCTCGGCCGCTCTTAGCGACGACGTCTCTCGACTCAAATACGTTTCCGGCGCTCGTGAGGAAGCCCTCAGCAAACTCGGTATCGAGTGCCTGGAGGACCTCCTCCTTCACGTTCCGCGCCGTTACTTGGATTTCACTAGGGCCTACTCCATCGAGCAGGCTCCTCTGGGTGAGGTCTGCACCGTTGTCGCCACCGTGGACCGCGTGACCGAGAAGCGCCCGCGGCCCCGCATGGTGGTAACGGAGGTCTCAGTTGTTGACCACACGGGCGTATTGCAGGTGGCGTTCTTCAAGCAGCCTTGGATTTCGCAGCAGCTGTCGCGTGGAGATCGCCTCGCCGTTATGGGCAAGGTCGAGTTCTCCTACGGCTTCAAGCAGATGGCGTCGCCCCATTTTGAAAAGCTCGACGCCGCATCGGTATCCGGAACGGTGTTGCCGGTGCACCCCGTTCGCGACGGCATAAGCCAGGCTTGGATGAGGCGCATCGTTTCCGGTGCACTCGAGCAGGTCGCCGATTTCTGCGATCCGCTTCCCGCGCGCCTTCGGGCAAAGCGCGGCCTTATGAGCTTGTCACGGTCCTACCGCTCTCTTCACTTTCCCGTCTCCATGCCCCAGCGAGAGCTTGCGCGCAAGCGCCTCTCGTATGAGGAGGTGTATTACCTCCAGCTCGCCCTTCGTCTGCGCGGCAACGCGGGCCTTCTTGGCGTGCGCCCCTTCAAGCATCGGGTTGGGTCGCATGTTGACGCGCTTATCAAGCACCTTCCCTTCACGCTCAGCGAAGAGCAGCAGCTGGCCGTCGATCAGATCCTGGAAGATATGACCAGCGGCGCATCCGTCATGAACAGGCTTTTGCTCGGCGATGTCGGCACGGGTAAGACCGCGGTGGCAAGCGTCGCTCTTGCAAGCGTGGCAGATTCCTCATCTCAGGCATGCGTTATGGCGCCAACGGGCGTGCTCGCCCAGCAATATGCAGTCAAATGCGGCCCCCTGCTCGAGCAGGCGGAAATCTCGTGGGCGCTGCTCACGGGGTCGACCACGCAGGAGGAGCGCGCGCGCATTCTGGATGGGCTGCGCTCCGGCTCCATCGACGTCCTCTTTGGCACGCATGCCGTTTTGGGCGAAGACGTTTCATTTAAACTTCTAAGCCTCGTCGTTATCGATGAGCAGCATCGTTTCGGCGTCGGTCAGCGCAATGCCTTGCGATCCAAGGGGCCCGGTGCGGACTTGCTGGTCATGACCGCAACGCCCATCCCGCGCACCCTCGCGCTGTCTGTTTACGGCGATCTTGATACCAGCATTATTCGCCATCGTCCGGTCGAGGGCGCCGGCGTCGCCACCAAGGTGTTGGACGAAGCGAACCGTGATATCGCCTTCGGCGCTATTCGCGACGCGTTGGAGCAAGGTCGCCAAGCATACGTGATCTGCCCCCTAGTCGCGGAGAAAGAGGGCGACTCAGAGCTGGAAGACGTTCCCGCCCTCGAGCGCGATGACGATGGCAGGGTGGTCTCCCCGCCGTTGCACTCGGTTGAGAAGGATATCGAGGCGCTGCGCATCATCTACAGGGGCAAGCGCGTCGAGGCGTTGCACGGTCGCATGTCGTCCAAAGAGAAGGACCGCATCATCTCCGAGTTCCGCGCCGGCGAGATAGACATCCTGGTGTCCACAACGGTAGTCGAGGTTGGCGTGGACGTTCCCAACGCCACGGTCATGCTTATCGAGAACGGAGAGCGCTTTGGCTTGGCAACCTTGCACCAGCTGCGCGGTCGCGTTGGACGTGGTAAGCTATCGGGCTCGTGCTACGTCATGTGCGCTCTCAAGCGCAAGCGGGGCCGTAGGTCTCCTGCCATCGACCGCCTCGAGGCCCTCGAGTCAACGACGGATGGATTTGCGTTGGCAGAGATGGACTTGCGGCTGCGTCATGAGGGCGAGATCTTGGGTTTGCGCCAGCATGGCGGCGTGAGCTTGCGGTTTGTTGATTTGGACGATGACGCCGATCTTATCGAGTGGGCGCATGCGGATGCCATCGAGACGCTTCGCTACGCGCCGTCGCTCGATTCGGTGGCGACGCTTCCCATCAGGCATCGCGTCATCGATCGCTACGGCGATATCTTTAAGGAGGTTAGCGGCGGATGAGAATCATCGCTGGCGAATGGAGGGGCAGGAAGCTGTCCGAGCCCCGCGGACGGGAAGTCACGCGGCCCACAACCGATCGCGTTCGCGAGGCGTGCGCATCCATGGTCGATTCTGCGCTGGCAGAGGGCATCGAGGCGGCGCGCGTGCTGGATGCTTTCGCGGGCTCTGGCGCCATGGGAATGGAGATGCTGTCGCGCGGCGCCCTCTTCGCGGCGTTCTTCGATATCGATAGGCAGGCAGCCGGTCTGGTTCGAAAAAACCTGGAGTCCATGGGGTGCGCCGGCGCGCGCTACCGCGTTACGTCCGGCGACGTGCTTGCCATGTCGAACCGCGGCCGTCTTTTCGGCGCGCCGTTCAACCTGGTGATCTTGGACCCGCCCTATGATTTCGACCCGGCAGATGTCTCAGCCTTCGTCGAGCGCCTTGCAGCCTCGGGCAGCTTTACCGATGACGCGCTGGTGCTCTACGAGCACGCCTCCGCCAAGCCCGGACTCGATCCTTTGGACTTTATCGAGGAGCGCGACAAGCGCTATGGCAGCACGTCGGTCCAGCTTCTTCGGCGTTCTGCCAAAGGCGAGTAGGCTCGTCCACGTACGCAATCCGTCTTGTCTATCCCTTTGATCGCGCACATGCGAGGTACTATGCAACAGATTACCCATGCGTTGGTGCCGGGCACCTTCGACCCCATCACCTTTGGCCATATCGATGTAGCGCGTCGAACGAGCCGTCTGTTCCCGCGCGTTACGGTCGCGGTGGCGGAATCCTTGGGCAAAAACGGCGTCGGCACGGTGTTCACGCTGGACGAGCGCGTGGAGCTTGCGCGTACGGCGCTGAGCGACATCCCCAACGTCGACGTGCAACCGTTTTGCGGCCTGCTTGTTGATTTCGCCCGGCAGGTTGGCGCCGGCGCGGTGGTAAAGGGATTGCGCGCCATGACGGATTTTGAGTACGAGCTCCAGCAGGCAGACCTCAACTACCGCCTGGATTCGGAGCTCGAGTCGATATTCGTGATGAGCTCGCCCCAATACGGGTACCTGTCCTCCTCCGTGGTGCGCCAGATCGCATCGTTTGGCGGGGATGTATCGGAATTCGTTCCCGTTTGCGTTCAGCGCGCCTTGAAAGAGCGGTTTGTATAGTATCTTGCTGCATGTGGTACTATTACCTGTTGATATGCAACCGTTGAAAGGAGACTGGGATGCCGGGCGAGAACCTTCCTGGCGAGAGGATCGAAAGCTTGGTGGATGAGCTCGAGGGTATCATCCAGGAGTCCAAGGCTCCTTTCGGCAAGGCTCAGCAGAAGATTATCGAGACCGAGGTCTTCTTCAACATCCTTGATGAGATCCGCATGAGCTATCCGGAGGAGTGGCAGAAGTCCCGCCGCATCCTTCGCGAGCGCGACGAGCTTCTTGCCTCTGCTACCGCCCAGGCTGATTCCATCATCGCGGACGCTCAGCAGCAGGCGCTTACCATCGCCGGCGAGCAGGAGATTGTCCGCTTGGCGCAGCAGCAGGCGGATGATATTCGCGATCGTGCCCAGCAGTACGAGCGCGAGACCCGCTATGCTGCCGAGGACTACGCGGAGCAGGTGTTCACGCATCTGGAGGAGAACCTCAAGAGCCTCACCTCAACCGTCGCCCGTTGCCGCCAGCAGCTCAATGAGAGCGCTAATCAGTCGCAGAACGGTGCCTGGTAGCTATGGCGAGCGAAATGGACATCCAGCCCGGCGCGGCGGACCAGCCGCAGACGCCCAGCGTCATCGTTGACCTTACCGGCCAGCTTGAAAATCCCGGCGAGTCCATGCCCGTATCCGGCAGGCTCGAGGTGGATGGTTACTCGGTGGGCGATAAGCATCTGCAGCTTTCTGACGGTATCCAATACGATGTGGTTCTTACCAATGCCGGCGACGGCATCCTCGTCACCGGCATGGTCCGCGCGCACGCCACGGGTGAATGCGACCGCTGCCTGGAGCCCGCGAGCTTCGACGTTGCCGGCGAGATCGAGGAGTACTACCTTTTCGAAGAGCCTGAGGACGAGGAAGCCTACGAGGATGGATTCGAGCTGGTGGGGGAGGACCGTCACGTCGATCTTTCCGGCGCCATCAACGATGCCGTCGTTATGGATACGCCCTTTGTGGTGCTGTGCCGCCCGGATTGCCTGGGTATCTGCCCCACCTGCGGCGCCAACCTCAATGAGGGCGACTGCGGATGCGCGGATAAAGCCGAGCAGGACTGGGTCGATAGCGATGAGAACCCGTTCGCCGCATTGAAGAACCTCAAATTGGACGATTAAGGCCGCGCCCAATCCACGTCTCGTCCACAAATCAGGCGTAGAGGGACTGTTATGGAAAAAATACCTGTACACCTGCTGTAACTGTGCTAATATCGCTACTTGCGCGTAATTGTGCTCGATTTAGATTATAAGGAAGGTCAACATGCCAGTACCTAAGCAAAAAAAGGGTCGCGCGAAGACGCATTCCCGTCGCTCCACGAACATGAAGATCACCGCTGCGGCTCGCTCTGTTTGCCCTCGCTGCGGTGCCGTGAAGCTTCCTCACCATGTGTGCCCCAACTGCGGGTTCTACAAGGATCGTGAGGTCATCGTTACCGAGTAACTTACATAAGGTGAGTTACCGTGACGCTATCGCGAAACAGTATGGCCGGCTCGGTGAGTCGGCCATTTCGCTATAAAGGGGGAGTATTCATGAAAGACGTACGCATCGTTGTCGATGTAATGGGAGGGGACGAGGAGCCCCAGGTTGTGCTCGACGGCATCTCCGCCGCCCTTGCCGCCGATCCCGCCCTCACCGTGCTCGCCGCGGGTCCTCAGGATATCGTGGTTCCGTTTTGCGATTCCACCGATCGCGCGGAGGCTCTCATCGCCCCCGATGTCATCACCATGGAAGACGACCCCATCCAGGCTGTCATGACCAAGCGCAAGTCCTCCATCGTCATCGGCTGCCGCGCCGTCAAGAAGGGTAACGCCGACGGCTTCTTCTCAGCGGGGTCTACCGGCGCCGTCACCGCGGCGGGCACTGCCTACGTCACGCCGTTTCGCTACGTGACCGCGGAGGGCGAGCGTCGCCCCATCCGTCCGTGCATCACCTCCACGCTGCCCAACCGCTCGGGGGGCCTTACGGTTTTTTGCGACATGGGCGCCAACCCGGACGTCGACCCGGATGACATGGTGCGCTTCGCCCAGATGGGCGCCGCCTACGCATCGTGCGTCCTAGGCGTCAAGAACCCCCGTATCGGACTCATGTCCAACGGCACGGAGGACACCAAGGGCTCGCACTTCACCAAGGAATGCTTTCCGTTGATGCGTCAGCAGGTGAAGGGTTTTTTGGGAAACTGCGAAGGGTCCGACATGGTGTCCGGCAACGTCGACGTGGTGGTTACCGACGGCTTTGCGGGCAACGTCGCCCTTAAAGCGACCGAAGGCGCGGCGAAGTTCATCATGTCCGAGCTCAAGGGCGCTCTCATGGGGTCGCTTAAGGGCAAGATCGCCGCGGTGCTTCTTAAGGACGAGCTCAAAGCGATAAAGGCCAAGCTCTCAGGCGATGCCAAGGGCGGAGCGATCCTGCTTGGCCTGCGCGGCGTGGTTCTTATCGGCCATGGGGCGACCTCTGTCGAGGCCGTCAAGAACGGTACGCTCGCGGCGGCAGAAGCGGTCAGGGCAGACCTGGTTCAAAACGTCGCGGATTCCATGGAGGGCATCCTCTAGGGATCGCTCGTCCACCCGCCCGCGCATACGGCAACGTTTACCAGCCGCCTTCAACCTTCCTTATCGGTCTGGTTGAGGCGGCTGCTTCAAGCGGGTAGAATCACTAGCATATGCGAAAGGTAACGCCGCCTTCGCGGCTTCACCGAAAGGAGCGCCAATCATGGAGCGCAACGAGATTCTTGAGAAGATCATCGAGATCGCCAGCGATGTTTTGGGCACCAACCCTGACGACGTCAACGAGCAGACCACGTTTGACGACCTGGATGCCGACTCCCTTGATCGCCTTCAGCTTGTGACGGCTATGGAGGACGAGTTCGACCTGGAGATCGATGAGGAGAAGCTTCTCTCCATCAGCTCCGTTGCCGACGCTGTCGAGGCGATCGAATCCGCCCAGGAGGCATAAGGTTTTGACCATAGCAAAGAAACTCGCCCTTGCAGAGCAGATCTGCGGCCATACGTTTAAGAACCGCGACCTTCTGCAAAGCGCTATCACCCATCCATCCGCGGTGGAGGGCCAGCCCGTCTCTGCTTCATATGAACGCCTGGAGTTTCTGGGCGATTCCATACTTGGCTCCATCGTCGCGTTGTCCTTGTTCAAGTCTTATCCCGGCTTTGACGAGGGCAAGCTCACGCGCCTTAAGGTGTCTTTGGTTTCCGGTATGACGCTGTCCGAGGTCGGCCGCGAGCTGGGGATCGATAAGTGCATCGTCTTTGGCGCCTCAGAGACCGGCACCGGTGCCCGCGGCATGCATTCCGCCCTCGAGAACGTATTCGAGTCGCTGGTGGGCGCTATGTATCTGGATGGTGGCTGGGATGTTGCGGAGGAGTTTGTCCACCGTACGCTTAAGCCGCATCTGGCGACCGAGCGCGCGGAGCATCCCACCAACCCAAAGAGCTACCTGCAAGAATGCGTGCAGGCGGACCACCTCGAGGCCCCCTCGTACAAGTTGGTCGACACGTCGGGCCCGGCACACGAGCCCGTCTTCACCGCCGTCGCGCTCGTGGACGGCATCCGCCGCGGTCGCGGCTCGGGTTCTTCCAAGAAGGAGGCGGAGGCCGCCGCCGCCCTGGACGCGCTCAACCGCATGGGCTATACCCACAACGGCGTCATCCTTAAAAAGAAGCTGGGCTAAGCGAGGCATCTGTGTATCTCAAATCGCTCACGTTAAAGGGATTCAAATCATTCGCAGACCGGGCTCATATGTCGTTCGAGCCCGGTCTCACCGTGATTGTGGGCCCCAACGGTTCCGGTAAGTCCAATATTTCAGACGCTATCCTGTGGGTCTTAGGCGAGCAGAGCGCCAAGCAGCTCCGCGGCCAGGCCATGGAGGACGTCATCTTCTCGGGCTCGTCCGCGCGCCAGCCCGTGGGCGTTGCCGAGGTCACGTTGGTACTCGACAACTCGGACCACGTGCTTCCCGTCGACTTCAACGAGGTTGCGGTGACCAGGCGCATGTACCGCTCCGGTGAAAGCGAGTACCTCATCAACTCAAGTCCCTGCCGCCTGATGGACATCCAGGACATCCTGCACGACTCCGGATTGGGCAAGGACACGCATTCCATCATCTCGCAGGGCAAGCTCGACGCGATTTTGCAGAGCAGGCCCGAGGAGCGGCGGGCCCTCATCGAGGAGGCCGCCGGCATCTCCAAGCACAAGCGCCGTAAGGAGCGCGCTCTCAAGAAGATCGCCTCTATGGACGAGCACCTCACCCGTGCCCGCGACATCAACAGAGAAATCTCGCGCCAGCTCAAACCCCTTGAGCGCCAGGTCGACCGCGCGCGCAAGTACAAGGACCTTTCTTCGCGTGCACGCGAGCTCACCCAGATTCTCGCTGTCGACGAGCTCCGCCGCCTGCAGGCAAGCTGGAGCGATATGGAGAGCGCGGCCAAAGAAGCCGATGCTTCGCTGGAGCTCGCCCGCTATCGTCTTGCAGAAAAGGAGCGCGAGCTCGAGAAGCTACAGGTCATGCTCGAGGAGAAGGGCCTCTTTGTGGGCGACCTCGGCGAGCAGCGTCGCCATATGCAGGACGTGGTTGGCCGCATAGGGTCCGACATGCGCCTTCTCGAGGAAAAGGGCCGCAACATGGTCGCGCGCCTCTCCGAGATGCGCGGCACCCTCTCGGGTTCAGAGCATCAGCGCCGCCGCGTCTCGAGCGAGCTTGAAGACGTGGAGCGCCAGCTGGACGAGGTCCGCGCTGCAGCCGATCTAGCCCAGAAGGATGTGGACGAGTTCGCTCCGGCGGCAGGCGAGCTGCACAACCGCCGCGTCGAGCTGGACGATCTTATCTCCAAGCTCAACCGCGAGCAGCGCGACGCCCAGCGCACCGTTGACGGCGCCTCGCTGGAGCTGGCCAAGGTGCGCGAATCGCTCTCCAACGCCGAGCTCGAGGATTCCATGTACGCCTCGCGCCTGGAGCAGATCGAGGAGAACATCGAGAATATCGACGAGTCGTTGGTCAGCCGTCGCGACCGCGCGGAGGAGGTGGAGGACCTTCTCAGGACGGCTCGTGAGGAGCAGGACGAGGCGAAACTCGCCATCGAGACCGCGCGAGGCGCCCTCGAGGAGTTGCGTCGCCGCGAAAGCGAGGCGCGTCAGCGCGTGTCCGAGGTTCGCTCGGAGCTCGCAAGCCTGAAGAGGCTGGACGAGAAGATCTCCGAATCCTCCCCGCTGGTGGCGAAGATCGCCCATGCTCGCCCTGATTCCATCGCGGGCCGTTTGGGGGACGTCATCGAGGCCCCCAAGGACCTCGAGGATTTGGTCGAGCGCCTGCTCGCGAGCGATATCGAGGCCTTCATCCTTAACGGAGCCAGCGACCTCGAGGATGTCGCTTCCCTGGCGATGGGCGAGTCGTCCTCGTCCGGCCAGGCGCTGCTGCTGCCCAAGAGCATCGATTCCGTACCGTCTGTCGACGGCGCCGCCGGTTATCGCTTGGTCGAGCGCCTACAGGTCAAAGACGGCTTCGCTCCCGCGATCTCCGCGCTCATCGGCCATATCTATGTTGTTGAATCCTTGGCTCAAGCCCTGGCCGCCCCCGCGGTGCCCGGAGTTCTTTATGTCACGCCCGACGGCGCGAGGGTGACAAACGGCGGCGTCGTTCGCGTTGGCGAGATGGCGTCGCAAACCGCCGGCACCCTCGAGCGCAAGCGCCGCATACGCGAGCTCGAGGGCTTGGAGCCCGATCTGGCCTCCGCGTTCGAGCACGTGACGCACCAGGTCGAGGATGCCTCGGCGGCCGTGGAGAAGGCTCGTTCGGTGCAGGGCGAGGCATCTGGAAAGATCGCCCGTCTGGACGGCGAGCGCTCCAGCGTGCTGTCGGAGATCGGCCGCCTGGAACAGTCGCTGGTGCGCATCCTCGCCGAAGAGAAGCAGCTCAAGCGTCGTCGTGAGGAAGCGGCAGAAGCGGTTCGCGCCGCCCAGCCACGCGTCGACGAGTTGCTCGACGAGCGTGTCGAGGCTCAGGAGCTTCTTGTAGACCTTGCCTCTAAGATCGCCGACGCCGCCGACGAGCTCGACCGCGTGCGCGCCAACGATGCCGAGGCGGCAGGCAAGCTCGCCGACGCCAAGGTGCGCCTGGCCCAGTCCAAGGAGCGCCTGCGCAGCCTCAACGCCCGCCAGCCCGAGCTCAAGCATCGCCTCGAGGGCATCGACCGTCGTATCCGCGCCACCGAGCAGGCATCGCGTTCGCTCGAGGTGCTGCGGCTTCGCGTCGACCCGTTGCATAACCGATACCAGGCCCTCTCCGAGCGCGCCATGGACTGGGCCGCTCGCCTGCGCGACCAGGCCTCTATCGAGGAGGCGGACTCCGCCTCGCTCAAGAAGACCATCGAGGACGCCAAGAGCGAGGTCGCCCGAGCAAAGCAGGAGGTGGAGCGCTCCACCGCTGCGGTAAACGACTCCCGCGTCGCCCGTGGCAAACTCGAGGTGCAGGTTGAAAACGCCATCCAGGCCATCACGGCAGACGGGGAGACGGTGCTCGAAGAGGCGCTGCAGCTGCCCGCGCCCACCGATCGCGCCGCTGCGGAGCGGGAGCTCGAGAGCCTCGCTCGCCAGATCAACAACCTGGGTCCCGTCAACCAGGTGGCCTACCAGGAGTACGAACGCCTCAAGACGCGTGCGGACTACGTGGAGTCGCAGCTGGCGGACCTCGAGAGCGCGCGCAAGGCCCTCACTAAGATCACCTCTGCCATCGACCGCAAGATGCGCAGACAATTCCTCATCACCTTCGAGAAGGTGGACCAAAACTTCCGCGAGGTCTTCAGCATGCTGTTCCCCGGAGGCCAGGCGCATCTCGAGATGACCGACCCCGAGCATCCGGCCGACACGGGTATCGAGGTGGTCGCGCAGCCGCGCGGCAAGCGCATCACCAAGATGATGCTCATGAGCGGCGGCGAGAAGAGCTTGACGGCCCTGGCGCTGCTGTTCGCCGTCTACCGTACCCGTACCGTGCCGTTCTACGTGCTGGACGAGGTCGAGGCGGCGCTTGACGACTCGAATCTCTCGAAGCTGATCGGCGCCATCAACGTGCTGCGCGAGTCCACGCAGCTCTTGGTGGTTTCGCACCAGCGGCGTACCATGGAGGAGGCGGACGTGCTCTACGGCGTGTCCATGCAGGCTGACGGCGTGAGCCGCGTCGTCAGCCAGAAGCTAGATCGTGAAACCGGAAAGGTCGTGAATGCATAATGGGATTCTTTGAAGCGCTTTCCCGCGGCCTCGAGCGCAGCCGTGAGGCTCTAAACGAGGTCTTCTACTTTGGCGGCGAGGTCGATGAGGACTTCTGGGAGAACCTCGAGGACACCCTCGTCATGGGCGACATGGGAGCCGAGATCTCCATGCAGGTCACCGACGACCTGCGTGACGAGGCCGCGCGACGCAATCTCAAGACCGCCCGTCAGCTGCGCGGCGCGCTGGCGGACCGTCTGTCCCAGGTGTTCGTGCAGCCCGATGGCGACATCTTCCGCGATACCCCCAGCTGCGTGCTGTTTGTAGGCATCAACGGGGCGGGCAAGACCACCACGGTGGGAAAGATCGCCAGCGACATGGCGCACCGTGGAAAGAAGGTTGTGATCGGCAGCGCCGATACGTTCCGCGCCGCCGCCATCGAGCAGCTCGATGTTTGGGGCCAGCGCGCCGGCGTGCCCGTGGTCAAGCGCGAGCGCGGAAGTGATCCCGCCAGCGTGTGCTACGACGTGTTGGACGAGGCGGACCGCCTGGGAAGCGACCTGGTCCTCATCGATACCGCCGGTCGCCTCCATACCTCGCCCGAGCTCATGCGCGAGCTTGCCAAGGTGGTCAAGGTCACCCGCAAGCGCGCCGGGCAGATGAAGCGCGGGCCCATGGCGGTCCACGTGGTGCTGGTCATCGATTCCGCCACCGGTCAAAACGGCCTCAACCAGGCGCTCGAGTTCAACGACGCGCTGGGGCTCGACGGCATCATCATGACCAAGCTCGACGGTACGGCCAAGGGCGGCATCGCGCTCGCGGTCGCCTCGCGTTTGAAGCTTCCCATCTACCGTATCGGCGTGGGCGAGAGCGTGGACGACCTCCAGGAGTTCGATGCGCACGAGTTCGCGCGCGCCCTGGTGGGCGAGGAGTAGCCCCGTTTTGCCGTATAATCACCTACCAGTGAAAAGATTGTTCGAGTGGGGGAGGACCCATGTTCAATAGCCTGTCCGATCGCCTGACAGATACCTTTGACCGCCTGCGCGGCAAGGGCAAGCTCACCGAGGCGGATATCACCAGCGCGATGCGCGACATCCGCATGGCGCTTCTGGAGGCGGACGTCAACTTCAAGGTGGTCAAGGACTTTGTCGCCCGCACCAAGGAGCGCTGCATGACCGCCGAGGTCATGGAGTCCCTCTCGCCCGCGCAAAACGTGGTCAAGATCGTTTTGGACGAGCTCATCGAGCTTTTGGGTTCCACGGAGAGCAAACTCGTCCTCTCCAACCGCATCCCCAACGTCATCATGCTGGTGGGCCTGCAGGGCTCCGGTAAGACCACCGCTGCGGTGAAGCTCGCCTACCTGCTCAAGAAGCAGGGCAAAAGCCCGCTTCTGGCCGCCTGCGACGTCTACCGTCCCGCGGCTGCGGACCAGCTGGCCACGCTCGGTGGGGAGATCGGCGTGCCGGTCTTCCGCGGCGACGGCCAAAACCCCGTCGAGATCGCTCGCGCCTCCATCCGCGAGGCCGTCGACCACATGCGCGACGTGGTCATCGTCGACACCGCCGGCCGCCTTCAGATCGACGAGCAGATGATGCAGGAGGCCGTCGACATCAAGAAGGCCGTCAAGCCCGACCAGGTCCTCATGGTGGTCGACGCCATGACCGGCCAGGATATCGTCAACGTGGTCTCCACCTTCGCCGAGCGCACCGACTTCGACGGCGTCATCATCTCCAAGCTCGACGGCGATGCCCGAGGCGGCGGCGCTCTGTCGGTCCGCGAGGTCACCGGCAAGCCCATCAAGTTCGTTTCCATGGGCGAGAAGCCCGACTCGCTCGAGGTCTTCAACCCCGAGCGCATGGCCAAGCGCATCTTAGGGATGGGCGACGTCATCGGCATCATCGAGAAGGCCCAGGAGATGGCCGATGTCGAGCAACTCGAGGCTGCGGAGCGCATGCTTCGCGAGGGCTTCACTATGAACGACATGCTCGACCAGATGCGCGCCGTCAAGAAGATGGGCGGCATGAAGGGCATTCTGGGCATGCTCCCCGGTGGGCAAAAGGCACTAAACCAGATGGGCGGCAACCTGGACGAGAGCATCTTCGAGCGCAACGAGGCCATGATCATGTCCATGACCAAGGAAGAGCGCGAGAAGCCCAGCATCATCAACGGCCAGCGCCGTGCGCGCATCGCCCGCGGCTCCGGCACCACGCCGGCAGACGTCAACAACCTCATGAAGCAGTGGGGCGAGATGAACAAGATGATGGGCAAGATGCGCTCCATGACGCAGCAGGCCCAGGCTGGTTCCGGCAAGAAGGGAAAGAAGGGCAAGAAGGGCAAGAAGATGCGCATGCCCGGTATTCCCGGCATAGGAAGCATGCCCGGCATGGGCGGCGGCAACCCGTTTGGCGCCATGGGTCGCGGTGGCAGCGATATGGACATGCTGCGCGCCATGGAGCAGCAGATGCGCAACAAGCGCTAGCGATAGCTGCAAGGTGCATTTTTGCGGGCGGTTCTCGCGGTCTCGGCCGTTGACCGCCCGTTCTTTTTAGAATGTGCGGCGGCGCCCCTTTGCGCCGATTGAGGTTCACCCTACGGGGGTAAAGCCATACACGTCGGTTAACGCCTTGGCCATCCCTATTTGGCATAATGCGTCCCGACGATCAGGAAAGGAGTCTCCCATGAGCAAGGCTGATCAGCTCTTTGTCTCTATGTGCAAGGATATTCTGGATCATGGCACCACCACGGAGGGCGAAAAGGTTCGACCTCGCTGGGAGGACGGGTCCCCGGCCTACACCATCAAGAACTTCGGCGTCACCAACCGTTATGACCTGCGTGAGGAATTTCCCGCGTTGACGCTTCGTCGCACCGCTCTCAAGAGCGCTATGGACGAGATCTTGTGGATCTACCAAAAGAAGTCCAACAACATCAACGATCTCAACAGCCATATCTGGGACCAGTGGGCCGATGAGTCGGGTTCTATTGGCAAGGCCTACGGCTACCAGATTGCCCAGAAGTCCCATTACCCCGAGGGCGACTTCGACCAGATGGACCGCGTCCTGTACGACCTTGAGCACACGCCGTTCTCCCGTCGCATCATGACCAACATGTACACGTTTGCGGACCTGCATGAGATGAACCTGTATCCGTGCGCCTACAGCGTGACCTACAACGTCACGCAGTGCGAAGGGGACGAGAAACCGGTGCTCAATATGGTGCTCATGCAGCGCAGCCAAGACATCCTGGCCGCCAACAACTGGAACGTGTGCCAGTACGCGATCCTGCTCATGATGGTGGCGCGCCACGTGGACATGGTGGCCGGCGAGCTGCTCCACGTGATTGTGGACGCCCACATCTACGACCGCCACGTCGATATCGTCCGTGAGCTCATCGAGCGCCCGCAATATCCGGCTCCCCGCGTGTCGCTCAACCCCGATGTCACCAACTTCTACGACTTCACCACCGATGACCTGATCGTGGAGGATTACAGCCACGGTCCCCAGATCAAGAACATTCCCATCGCCGTTTAGGGAGGATTCGACTATGAGCTGCAAGATTTCCGCCATCGTTGCCGTCTGCGATGATTGGGGCATCGGCCACAACGGCGGCATGGTTGTTGCGAACAGCCTGGACATGCGCCATTTTGTGCATGCGACCACGGGTCACGCCGTCATCATGGGCCGCAGGACCCTGGAGAGCTTCCCCGGCGGACGCCCCTTGAAGAACCGTCGCAACATCGTCCTTACGCGCGACCCGTTCTTCCGTCGCCAGGGCGTCGAGGTCGCCCATGACGTGGCGCACGCCCTTGAGCTTGTGGCAGATGAGGACGAGGCGTGGGTCATCGGCGGCGCCCAGATCTACCGCCAGTTCCTGCCGTATTGCCAGGAGGCGGAGGTCACCAAAAACCATTGTATCCGCGTCGCGGACGCGTATTTCCCCAATTTGGACGAGGATCCCGCATGGGAGCTTGCCAGCCAATCCGATCTCGCCACCGTTTCGCGCGGCGAGGGCGATGAAGGGGTCAGCTTCTGCTTTGCAACCTATAAGCGCCGCCAGCAGGGGTAGATCCTCCCTCGCTGGGGTATGATAGATACCATATGTCGCACTCTGTCCGGGCCCTACGCGGCCCGGCTTCGTTGAAGGGCCCGTTTCATGAAGACCGTCATCCTGTACCGTTCCAAGCACCATGGCAACACCAAGAAACTTGTCGATGCCGTTGTTGCAAACTTCGACAACGTCGATGCCATCGATGTCGCCGCGCTGGGCAAGAACGAGTATCCGGACTTGGACGAGTACCCGCTGGTGGGCATAGCCACGGGCATCTATTACGGCAAGATCGACGATGACCTGGCTCGCGTCATGGAGCACACCATCAACGAGGGGCAGAAGATCTTCGGCCTCATCACCTACGGCGGTTCCAGCAAGTGGTACGGCAAGGATATCGACGGCATCTGCCGTATGAAGCGCGCCGTCTTCCTGGCCTGCTGGGGTTGTGCCGGCTTCGATACGTGGGGCCCGTACAAGTTTATGGGCGGCATGAACAAGGACCGTCCCAACCAGGACGATATCCAGGCGTGCCTCGATTTCTACAAGAAGCTTCTCGATGACTACGGCGATATTTTGGACGAGCAGTACGAGCAGTACAAGAAGCGCCGCGCTTATCAGGAGGCGCACCCGGCAGGCGGCCTTATGTCCAATATCAAGCGCTCTGCCAAAAAGATCGCTGGTAAGTCCAAAAAGCCCGCTGCGCAGGCGTCTCGACGGGAATCCTCGTCCGCGGACAGCGCCGACTCCAAGGCGGATTCCGAGTAATGGTTCCCGAGATCATCCATATCGATTCCCTGGACGATAGCAGGCTCGATGCCTACACGCGTCTGACCGAACGCGAGCTCCGTAGCGTGCTGGAACCCCAAAAGGGCATCTTCATCGCGGAGAGCGCCAAGGTGATCGAGCGGGCGCTCGCCGGCGGCATGGAACCTATCAGCTTCCTGATGGGGGAGCGTTGGCTGGACTCTTTGCTTCCGCTGCTTGAGACCCTCGATACGAAAGAGAGCGTTCCCGTGTTTGTGGCTCCCATGGAGCTGATGGAGCGGCTCACCGGCTTCACGGTCACGCGCGGCGCCCTTGCCGCCATGCGTCGACCCCGCTTGGAGCCGGCCGATGCTTTTTTGCGCGGCATCTGCGAGCACGCGGGCGAGCGGCCCGTGCGCGTGTGCGTGCTGGAGGGCATTGTCGACCATACCAATGTGGGCGCCATCTTCCGCAGCGCCGCGGCCCTCAACGTCGACGGCATCCTGGTGAGCCCCACCTGCTGCGATCCGCTGTACCGCCGCGCGGTGCGCGTGAGCATGGGCACGGTCTTTCAGGTTCCCTGGACCAGGATCGGTTCAGAGGCGCGCGCGTGGCCCCATGATGGATTGGATGCCTTGCATGCCGCCGGTTTCTCTTGCGCTGCCATGGCGTTGACGGACGATTCCGTTTCGCTTGATGACCCCGTTCTGCAGCACGAGTCCCGCCTTGCAATCTTTATGGGGACCGAGGGGCAAGGCCTGGGCGCTAAGACCATTGCCGGCTGCGATCGCGCGGTCCGTATCCCCATGGCGCACGGCGTGGATTCGCTCAACGTGGCAGCCGCCTCTGCCGTGGCGTTTTGGCAGTTGTGCCCCCATGTTGATAACGCATACCATTACCAACCCGGTCGCTACTAGTTTGTACTTTATAATCTTATAACCTACTTGTGCGCTCGCTTTTGTCGAGCGCTTTTCCGTTGAGTTAGAAAGGTGTTGCCATGAATTTCAAGATGGTCCACACGGAAGTGCACGTTCTTGACCTCGACGCCTCGCTGGCGTTCTACAAGGAGGCCCTGGGTTTGGAGCCCGTCCGCGAGAAGGGTCCGGAGGACGGCTCTTGGAAGATCGTCTTCCTGGAAAACGACCAGACCGACTTCCAGCTGGAGCTCACCTGGAACCTCGGCCGCGCCGAGCCCTATGATAACGGCGGCGGAGATATTCACCTCGCGTTTACCGTGGACGATTACGACGCGGCGCTTGCGCACCACACCCAGATGGGTTGCGTGGTGAAGGTCAACGAGCGCATGGGCATCTACTTTATCGAGGATCCAGATGGGTTCTGGATCGAGATCATCCCCGCCAAGCGCTCCTAAGATTGCCCGCATGCCGCTTATCGGCATCTGCGTCCGTTTTATAGACCTCTGCCTACTGCATCCAGATTGCGCCCTTGTGCCGTGAAGCATGGGGGCGTACTCTCTTTTTGGTACGTTGGAGCATGTGCGTCGGGGGGGATGGGCGCACATCGAGTGTTCGGGGGAGAAGCATGGGTAAGCGCGGGACAAGTGGTTCTATCGACGTTACGCAGGGCGTTATCTGGAAGCAGATCATAGCGCTTTGCGTTCCCATCTTCTTCGCATCGTTCTTTCAGCAATCGTACGCCCTTATCAATACGTTTATCGTGGGCCAGTTTGGCGGCAAGCTCGCGCTGGGCGGCATCCAGGCGACCATGAGCCTGACCGAGCTCGCGGTCGGGTTCTCCGTCGGCCTTGGAGCCGGCTGCGCGGTCATTACGGGGCAGTTCTTCGGCTCGCACGATGACGAGCGCCTTTCGCGTTCCGTCCACACCGCTATGACCATCGCCCTGGTCCTGGGCCTTATCGTGTCGGTCGCGGGTGTGATCTTCATCCCCCAGATTCTTCAGTTCATGGAAACGCCCCAAGAGCTCATGTGGGAGTCGGTATCCTATTCTCGCTGCTATTTTGGCGCAATGGTGTTCGCGCTCTTGCTCAATATGGGGACCGCCCTGCTTCGCGCTGTGGGCGATACCCGCGCTCCCGCCCTCATCATCGCCAGCGGCTGCGTCATCAACGTGATTCTCGACATCATCCTTGTGGCATGGCTGGGCCTGGAGGCGCTGGGCTGCGGCATCGCCACAGCTACCACTATCTTCATCAACTGCTGCTGCGTGCTTTACCGCCTCATGCGCGCCAAGGGCGCCTGGCGTCTCGATATACGCAAGCTTGGCGTCGATGGACGAATCTGCCGCTCCATGCTCTCCTGCGGCATGCCGCTTGCGATTCAGTCCAGCGTCTACTCGGTCTCAAACATCATCATGCAGTCCACCGTCAACACGTTTGGCGTCGACGCCGTCACCGGCTGGGGCCTCTCGGGCAGGCTCGACGCGATCGTATGGATGGTAACGGAGGCGCTGGGCGTCGCCATCACCACGTTCGCGGCTCAGAACTTCGGAGCGCGCAACTACAAGCGCATGCGCCAGGGTTACCACACCTCGCTTGTCATTACCGTGTTCTTGGTGGGTTCGCTGTCGCTGTTCTTGGTTGTTTTCGTCGAGCCCTTGGCGCGCATCTTTATCGATGACCCCGCGGTCACGGGCTACACGGCAAAGATGGTTCATTTCATCGCGCCGTTCTACCTGTTCTACTCAGTCGTCGACAATACATCGGGTGCCATCCGCGGCTCGGGCGAGAGTTTCCGCCCCATGCTCCTCACCATTCTGGGCACCTGCGTGTTTCGCGTGGTGTGGCTGCTGGTCGTGGTGCCCATGCACCATACGGTCGAGACCATGCTGCTGGTCTACCCCGTGACATGGATCCTCACGGCGGCCCTCTTTGTTGCCTACCATCACTTTGGCCATTGGCTCACCCATGCAGAGGAGAAGGCCGCCCGTCTGGAGGTTCAGCTGTAGGGGTCGCCTAATATTCGATTCCCTTGCGGGCGAGCAGCCCTTCATCAAAGTAGTGCTTTACGGGGCGCATTTCCGTGACCAGGTCGGCTAGGTCCGCCAGCGGTGTCAGGCCGCGGCCCGTAAGAACCAGCTCCGTGGTCTGCGGCTTCAAGGCGATCAGCCGCTCGATGTCCTCACGGGTGACAAAGCCCCTGCGCATCGCCTCTCCCACCTCGTCCAAAATCAGCACGTCAACCGGGGTGGGGCAGGGTAGCGTGCAATCAGGGGAGGCCTGCTCGTCTTCGGCGCTGCCGTCATCTGAGACCGCTTTTTGCGCCATCTCCATAATTTGCCGGGCGCAATCTGCGGGCGTGGCGCGCGTTGCCTGGATGATGGGTAGGCCAAAGCGGGCGGCCGCATCGTGCTCCGAGCAGTGCAGCTTCTTTACAAATTGCAGCATCAAAACGTTGAGGCCGTAGCCGGTCGCTCTAAACGCCAGACCCATGGCCGCGGTGGTTTTACCTTTCCCATCGCCCGTGTAGATCTGGACCTTGCCGGTGTCGAGATGCGTCATCTTAGGTGCTCCTTAAGGAAGTGTTAGACTATCGTTTTGCTCTGTGGGTACCATTAAACCATTGCAAACCCTTTGGGATGGAGAAACAACGTATGGAGATGGACGATCATAAACGTAGAAGGAATATGATCCTTTACGTTCTCATCGCCTTTGTTGTCTACCTTGTTATGAGCCAGGTGCTGTTCCCTAGCATGAAAACTGGCGTCAAGGTGGAGGACGTGAGCTACTCGACCTTTGTTGAGAAGCTTGAGGCAAAAGAGGTGAGCAACCTGGAGTATACGCAGGATGCCTCATCTGTTGCCCTGTATCAGCTTGAGGGCGAGAAGGATATCGCGTATCGTACCACGGTGCCTGCGGGTGATAGCGGCATCTGGACCCTCATCCGCGAGTCCGGGGCGGACACCACGGTAGATATTCCGGACCAAAACTCCGGCTATATGACCTATATCCTGCTTACGGTGGTGTTGCCCATCGCTATCTTCTTCCTTGCGGGCTGGTGGCTCAACCGCCGTATGAAGAAGGCTATGGGCGATGACAACCCTTCGATGAACTTTGGCAGCGGCGGCTTTGGCGGCATGGGCGGAGGCCTGGGCAAGTCCGGCGCGCGCATCGTCGCGTCCAAAGATGTCGGCGTCACCTTCAAGGACGTCGCCGGCCAGGAAGAGGCCAAAGAGTCCTTGAAGGAGGTCGTCGACTTTCTCGAGAACCCCAAGCGCTATGAGGAGATTGGCGCTAAGCTTCCCCGCGGTGCCCTGCTTGTAGGCCCTCCGGGCACCGGTAAGACGCTGCTTGCCAAGGCTGTCGCCGGCGAGGCGGGCGTTCCGTTCTTCAGCATCTCCGGTTCGGAGTTTGTCGAGATGTTCGTCGGTCGCGGCGCCGCCAAGGTTCGCGACCTGTTCAAGCAAGCCAAGGAGAAGGCGCCCTGCATCGTCTTCATCGACGAGATCGACACCATCGGCAAGAAGCGCGATGGCGGTGGGTTCTCCGGCAACGACGAGCGCGAGCAGACGCTCAACCAGCTGCTGACCGAGATGGACGGTTTCGATAACCAGAAGGGCATCGTTGTTCTCGCTGCGACCAACCGCCCCGACAGCCTTGACCCCGCTCTGCTTCGACCCGGCCGCTTTGACCGTCGCGTCCCCGTCGAGCTGCCCGACCTTACCGGCCGCAAGGCTATTTTGGAGCTGCATTCCAAGGACGTTAAGACCGAGCCGCCTATCGACCTTTCCGCTATCGCCCGCGCTACGCCCGGCGCGTCCGGTGCCGACCTCGCGAACATCATCAACGAGGGCGCGCTGCGCGCCGTCCGCATGGGTCGCAAGCGCGCCACGCAGGAGGACTTCGAGGAATCGGTAGAGGTGGTTATCGCCGGCCAGCAGCGTAAGTCCACGGTGCTGTCCGATCACGAGAAGCAGGTTGTTTCCTATCACGAGATCGGTCACGCTATCGTCGCCGCAAGCCAGATGGACTCCGCTCCCGTTACCAAGATCACTATCGTTCCGCGTACCTCCGGCGCGCTGGGCTACACCATGCAGGTTGAGGCGGACGAGAGGTTCCTGACCACCAAGCAGGAGGTCCTCGACAAGTTGGCAGTCTACTGCGGTGGTCGTGCGGCGGAGGAGCTCATCTTTGGCGAGATGACCACGGGTGCCGCCAACGACATCGAACAGGCCACCAAGCTGGCGCGCAACATGATCACGCGCTTTGGCATGTCCGACGAGTTTGGCATGATGGCGCTGGGTACCGTCCAGAACGCCTACCTCAACCAGGACACCTCGCTTACCTGCGCTCCCGGTACCGCCGAGCGCGTGGACGAGGCTGTTTTGAAGCTGATCACCGAGGCTCATGAGCGCGCGATGCAGATTTTGAAGGAAAACAAGTTCAAGCTGCATGAGCTCGCCCACTACCTCTATAAGAAGGAAACCATCACTGGCGACGAGTTCATGAACCTTCTCACCCGCGAGAACCCGCTTATGCCCAAGCAGTAATCGCGTTTTCTAAAACCGTTGACGGGTCCCTCCTGTATCTCCATGCCTGCTTTGCGCAGCGCGTGGAATATGGGAGGGTTCCTTTTGTTATAGACGCGCGCGTACCGTGGGTATAATGGGCGCGGAATTATCTTCGGTGGCGGCTGCATTCGCGGTGGGCCACCGTACCCATATAACGCACCCATGCAGAAAGGGGGGCTCTCTTGAACAGGGAACCCGATCTTCGCTTCGCCATCCTTATCGATGCGGACAATGTAAGCGAGAAATACGTCCAGATCGTTTTGGACGAGGTCGCCAACGCCGGCGTCGCCACCTACAAGCGCATCTACGGCGATTGGACCAGCCCCAGGCTCTCTAGCTGGAAGAAGTGCCTGTTGGATAACTCCATCATCCCCATGCAGCAGTACAGCTACACCTTTGGTAAGAACGCCACGGACTCCGCGATGATTATCGACGCGATGGACATCCTGTATTCGGGCACGGTCGACGGATTCGCGATCGTGAGCTCTGACTCCGATTTCACGCGCTTGGTCGCCCGCCTGCGCGAAAGCGGCATGTACGTCATAGGTATGGGCGAGCAAAAGACGCCTCGCCCCTTCATCTCCGCATGCAACCAGTTCAAATACCTCGACCTGCTTTTGGCTGCTCGCGCCAGCGAAGAAGAGGCTGATGAGGACGAGGAGCTGGAAGCGCCGGTAAAGAAGCGCCGCTCGCGCTCGCGCGGTCGCAAGCAATCCCATGCTTCCGAGCGCTCTCAAGACGTCGATGTCGAGCTCGCAAACGATGGGAATGATAGCGAGGCCCTAGCCGAGGTTGACGCCGATATCGAAGATGCGGCGGATGCGGGTACCTCCCAGCGCCGGGCGCGCCGCCGTCCCGGCGACAGGGGAGTGCTCGCAGTGCCGGCAGGAGATATGTCCGGGGATGCCGACGCGCTTTCCGAGATGTCCGCAGAGTTCTCCGGAGAGGCGGAGGCGGATGCCGTCGAGGTTGAGTTTGGGCAGATGAGCAAGGCGGATCGCCGTCGACACATGCGTATGATCCGCGAGTCCATCAACGCCATCATCGACAAGTTCTCAGATGATGACGGCTGGGTGAGCCTGGGCCAGTTGGGAGACCAGCTCGCTCGTCGTCTTCCAGACTTTGACGTGCGCAATTACGGCTTTAAGAAGCTTCGTCCGTTTTTGAAATCGCTGGGCGTCTACGAGTTCGACGAGCCTTCCGATGACTCCGGGCATCGCCAGATCTATCTGCGCGTCAAGGCTGAGTAATTCTATGTTTCGATGATGCTATCGCCTCACTGGCGCTTGCGGGCATAGCGATTGCGACGTAAATGGAAAAACCCGCCGCCATCCCCTAATGCAGGGTGGCGGCGGGTTTATTTGAATCTAGGGTGCGGCCGGCTTGATCTCGAGCTATGCGAGGGAGCGTCCGTATGCGTCGGCAGCCTTGATGGCCTCGACAAACTTCTCGTCCTCAAAGGGCTGCGGGTTGCCCTGTTTCCACTCATTGGTGTTGTGGGCGAGCTCGACAATGCGGGGCAGGTGCTCCTCGGAAAGGTCGAGTTCCGCCAAGGTGGTGGGCAGGCCGAGCTTCTTGTTCAGCGCGGCGTAGCGGGCCAATCCCTCCTGGTCGCCAATGTAGGAGAGCAACACCAGGACGCCAAAGCTCACGACCTCACCGTGAAGATGCGTCTTGCCGCCGCGCGGCACGCCGGTGGTCGCGTTGTAGAAGGCGTGGGCCAGCGAGGAGTTGTAGTAGAAATCCGGCTGGTTGGTAAGGTTGGAAACGTAGCCGGTGTTGACTACGATATCGAGCGCAATCTGCTTGACGGCTTCGCTGGCGGTGTTGTTGCGAACGTCTGCGAGACCCTGCTCGCCGTAGGTGAACAACGGCGCCGAGCAGGTGTGCGCGAGGGCTAGGCCTAGCGCGCCGGTGTGAGTAAGGTTGCCTGCGCTGGTTGCGTATTCTACCTCTGGCTGCTTGGAGAGCGCGTCTCCAATGCCCGCCCAGAAATACTCCTGGGGAGCGTTTGCGATGATGGCGGGATTTATGAAGATGTGCGCCGGTGCGTCCGGGTAGGAGTAGCACTTCAGCGAGTGGTCATCGTGGTACACAACGGCGATGGCCGTGGCGCTCGAGCAGTTAGAGCAGATGGTGGGTACGGAGAAAACCGTCTTCTTTGTGGCGATCGACGCGGTCTTCACGGTGTCGATGGCCTTGCCGCCGCCGATGGCGAAGGCGACGTCCGCCTGCTGGAAAGAGGGGTTGGCCTCCAGCGCCGCGATGGTGCTCTCGGTTGAATCGGTGCCGTAGACAATGGTATCCAGAACCTCGATATCGGTGCCGTCCATGACCTTCAGGATCATCGGCGCCGCTGCCGACAGGGCGCGCTTGCCGCCCACCAGGACCACCGATTTGGCACGATAGCTCGCGAGGGCGGCCGGGATCGCGTCAAAGCAATCTTCCCCCACCGTGTAATCACTCATTTGGATATTTCTCATGGCACTCCAATCCGCGCACGTATACTGGGGGCTATGGTAGTCATTGTGCTTGGTTTATATTGCGAAACGCATTTTGATTTCTGTACTGTAAATTGTGCTCTATGCGTTCTCACTTATTTGGTGCGCGTGCGTCTCATGACGTAGGTGCAGGAATAAAGGCGCTCGTTGGGTATGTTTTAGGGTCGGCTCAAGTTGTTGGGTGTGATGGTGACATGAAGAAAGTTGTTGTAAGCGCTTGTCTGTTGGGCGAGTGCTGCAAGTACAGCGGGGGAAACAACAAAAGCGAGAGGCTGCTAGAGCTGCTTGCCGCGCGCGATGACATCGAAGTTGTGGACGTGTGCCCAGAGGTGGCGGGAGGACTTCTAACGCCTCGTCCGCCCGCGGAGATCGTCAACGGCGAGGTGGTCAATAAGGACGGCGTAAGCGTGGATGCTGAGTACCGAGCGGGTGTCACCGCGATTATGGATCGCTTACGTCAATGCATCGACGACGGCGAGGTGGAGGCTGCCATCTTGCAGTCACGCAGCCCCAGTTGCGGGGTGCATCAGGTCTACGACGGTACGTTTTCCGGCACGCTTATCACGGGCAAGGGGTTGTTCGCACGGGCGTTGGACGATGCGGGGGTTCGCCTTGTCGACGTGGCCGATCTATAGCGCCGCTTCGTTATCGTCCATCTTTTTACTATTGCCCGTGTTTCGCGTTGATGAAAATGGGGGAGAGCGCGTGGTCGCCGGATACTTTCGTATGACGTTCGCCCGCTCCGTGCTATGATGTCGAACTACAGGCGTTGAAGGGGACGAGTACCTTGGACCACGCGTGCTACAGAGAGTTCGGTATGCTGAGAGCCGGACGCGCGCGCCCAGGAGAAAATCACCCCGGAGCCGCGGCCCCAACGGAATGCTTTGCACTTCTTAGTAGACGTCGCCGGGATGGCCGCCGTTATAGGCCAGCCGAGTATTGAGGGGAGTGCGATAGCACGACCTCTAAGCTGGGTGGTACAGCGAAACGCTACCGTTTTGTGCGGTTTTATGGAAGGCGCTTCGTCCCAGCTTGCAGGGGCGGGCGCCTTTTTGCGTCCGTGAGATGAAAGGGGTACTTGTGGCGAACGAGTACAAGAAGACCATGAACTTGCCCAAGACGGCGTTTCCCATGCGCGCCGGTCTGGCCAAGTCCGAGCCTGTCCGCCTGAAGGGCTGGCAGGACAACCATGTCTACGAGCAGCTCATGAAGAAAAACGAGGGGCATGACAAGTTTGTCCTGCATGACGGCCCTCCGTACGCTAACGGCCCCATCCACCTGGGCCACGCTATGAACAAGATCTCCAAGGACATCATCAACCGCTACCGCTCTATGCAGGGGTACCAGACCCCCTACGTTCCCGGCTGGGATTGCCATGGCCAGCCCATCGAGCACAAGGTCGAGGAGATGCTGGGAACCGAGAAGTTCAACCAGACCCCGGTCGACAAGATCCGCGAGCTTTGCAACAAGTTCGCCGTCGAGAATATCGACCTGCAGCGCGAGGGCTTCAAGCGCTTGGGCGTGCTGGGCGATTGGGATAACCCCTACCTCACCCTCTACCATCAGCACGACGCCGCGGACATCGAGGTCTTCAAGGAGATGTTCGATGCCGGTATGATCTATCGCGGCCACAAGCCCGTTCACTGGTGCAAGCATTGCCACACCGCATTGGCCGAAGCCGAGATCGAGTACGGCGATGAGACCAGCCCCTCCATCTACGTCCGTTTCGAGCTGACCTCCAAGCCCGCCGGCCTTGAGAGCTTCGACGGCCCCGTGGACTTCGTCATCTGGACCACCACCCCGTGGACCATCCCGTCCGACCAGGCGGTCTCGCTCAAGCCCGAGGCCATCTACGTCGCCGTGGAGCACGAGGGACGCGCCGAGATCATGATGAAGTCCTTGGCCGAGCAGGTCTGCGAGATCGCCGGCTGGGAGTACACCCCGGTCATGGTCGACGGCAAGCCCTATGAGGTTCCCGCCGAGACTTTCGATCACCTGCATTACAAGCAACCCGTCTTCGAAGGCGTCGAAGGCGTCGCTCTTCTTGCTGACTACGTCGGCACCGAGGACGGTACCGGTATCGTCCACAACTCGCCCGGTCACGGCGTGGACGACTACTACGTGTGCCTCAAGGAGGGCATGGACATCTGCATGCCCGTCGACGACGACGGTCGTTTCTACGTGGGCGAGGACTTCGGTACCGGCGGCCCGTTCAGCGGCATGGACACCGACGAGGCCAACCCGCACATCATCGAGTTCTTGCGCGAACGCGGTACCCTGGTGGCTGAAAAGAAGATCACCCACAGCTACCCGCACTGCTGGCGCTGCAAGAACCCCGTGCTCTTCCGCGCTACCGACCAGTGGTTCGTCTCCATGGACAAGACCGGCCTGCGCGAGACCGCTTTGGACCAGGTGAAGAACCATGTCGCCTGGTATCCCGAGCACGCTTCCAACCGCATCGGCGCCATGGTTGAGCAGCGTCCCGACTGGTGCATCTCCCGCCAGCGCAACTGGGGCGTCCCCATCCCCAGCTATACCTGTGCGGACTGCGGCGAGAAGATTATGAATGACGACACGCTCGACGCGGTCATCAAGCTCTTCCATGAGAAGGGCTCCGACGCCTGGTTCACGGATACGCCCGAGAGCTATCTTGGCGATGCTTGCGTCTGCCCCAAGTGCGGCGGCCATCATCTCAAGGCCGATCGCGACATCTTGGACGTGTGGTGGGATTCCGGCGTCTCCTGGAAGGCCGTCTGCGAGTTCCGTCCCGAGCTCAAGTACCCGGCTGACGTCTACCTGGAGGGCTCCGACCAGCATCGCGGCTGGTTCCAGAGCTCGCTTCTGACCAGCGTGGGCGCAAACGGCGTCGCCCCGTACAAGGCCGTCATCTCCCAGGGCTTCACCCTGGACGGCCAGGGCCGCAAGATGTCCAAGTCTCTGGGCAACGTCATCGACCCCAACAAGATCTGCGACGAGATGGGCGCCGACATCGTGCGCCTGTGGGTCTCCAGCGTGGATACGTCCACGGACGTCGCCTGCGATCACGAGATCCTCGCCCGTACCTCCGACGCGTACCGTCGTTTCCGCAACACCCTGCGTTTCCTGCTCTCCGTTCTTGAGGACGATTTCGAGCCCGAGCGCGACGCGGTCGCCATCGCCGACCTTATGCCGCTTGACAAGCTCATGCTCGCCCGCTTGACCCAGGTGCAGGCAGAAGTCGATGCCGCTTACGAGCGCTATGAGTTCAACCGCGTATACCGCGTGCTCTATGACTTTGTGGTGACCGAGCTCTCCAACGTCTACTTGGATGCTCTAAAGGATCGTCTGTATTGCGACGGCGTCGACTCCGTGTCCCGCCGCAGCGCCCAGACCGTTTTGGCGGAGCTCCTCTCTATGCTCATGCGCGACTTGCAGCCCATCTTGTCCTACACCGTGGACGAGGCCATCGCGTTCGCTCCCAAGAGCCTGGTGGACAATCAGACCTACGCCGCCATGCTCGACTGGTATCGCTCCCCGCTGTCTATGGACGAGGCTGCTCGCCTGCTGCCCGTTCTCGAGGCGGCTATCGAGCTTCGCGGTGTGGTCACCAAGGCGCTTGAGGATGCACGTGCCGACGGCTCGTTTACCAAGAGCCAGGAGGTTCGCGTGAAGGCTACCGTTCCCGCCGAGGCTTACGCGCTCCTCACCGGCGAGCATGCCTGCGATCTCGCGGAGTTCTACATTGTTTCCGAGGTCGATCTGGAGCAGGGCGAGGACTTCTCCGCCACCGTCGAGGCGGCGCACGGTGAGAAGTGCGATCGCTGCTGGAACTTCCGCGAGTCCACCGGCGCCCACGGAGAGCATGAGCATATCTGCGATCGCTGCGCTGCCGCCCTGGGTTTGTAATCTCATAGTCGATACGGTGAATCGCTAGGGTTATTCTCCAAGATTCGTACGTGATTTACGCGGCGTCCCCGTGCTCCTCTTCTGGGGTTTAGGGGGCGCCGCTTTTTGCGCCGTTTTATTCGGGTACCCTATAGTCCAGTTCGCGGTTATAAGGAAAGAGGCAGATGGAATCCACCCGTTCTAACAATAGAGGCTTTTCTAGCGAAGGCGCGCTTGTTCCCTCCGTGGTATGGCGCCTGCTCGTCTCCGGGGTCATGGCATTGGCGTTCCTGGTGGTTGATCAGGTTTCCAAGATGATTGTTCGCCGTGCCGTCATGACGGGCTTTTTCAGCGTGGAGGTCATTCCCGGTGTGCTCGGCCTGGAGTTTGTCGCCAACCGAGGCGCCGCTTTTGGCCTGGGCGAGGGCATGGGCTGGGTGTTCGTTCTGCTCGCCGTGGGCGTTACGGCTTTTGTTCTCGTTTACCTTCTTCGCGCGCCTAAGATCTCACGGCTCGAGGTGCTGGGTATGGGCATGGTTGTGGGCGGAGCTATCGGCAACGCAATCGACCGCTTGGTCTTTGGCTTCGTGACGGATTTCTTTGCGACCCGCTTTATCGATTTTCCCGTTTTCAACGTGGCGGATATCGGTATCACGTGCGGCGTGGCGATCGCATTCATCGGCTTTATGTTTTTCTCACCCGCCGCGCGCGAGCACAACGATAGCAACCTGCAGGCTGGTGTTGAAGACGGGAGTGATCGCTAATGGCAATGGATGCCCACTACCTTGTTGATGCTTCCGATGCGGGCTGCCGTCTGGATGCCTATCTGGGGTCACAAGACGGTATGCCCTCGCGTAGCGCGTGCGCGCGCTTGATTGAAGGCGGTTCGGTGGCGCTTAATGGCGAAACGGTTCTGTCTAAAAAAGAATCTGTTCAGGCGGGTGACAGAATTTCCGTCGAGCTTCCGGATGAGCCGGAACCTGGAGTTGTTGCAGGCGAACCCATTCCTTTGGATATCCGCTATGAGGACGATCATCTCATCGTCCTTTCAAAACAGCGCGGCCTAGTGTGCCATCCTGCTCACGGGCATGACTCGGGCACGCTCGCAAACGCTTTGGTCTACCACTGCGGCATCGAGCATTTGGGCACCTTGCAGGGCGAGGACCGCCCCGGCATAGTGCATAGGCTCGACCGCGATACGTCCGGTCTCATGCTTGCCGCCAAGGACGATGATACCCAGCGCGCCCTGCAGGACCTTATTCGCCTGCGTACGCTCGACCGCCGCTATATCGCTTTGTGCCATGGCTACATCGCGCATGATGCGGGCACCATCAATACCGGCATCGCACGTTCAACGCGTGACCGCGTCAAGATGGCCGTGACGGACGATCCCTTTGCACGTCAGGCCATCACCACGTTCAAGGTGCTCGAGCGCTTTGAGGCCACGCGCGGCAACGATGGCTACACCCTTGTCGAATGCCATCTCTATACGGGTCGTACGCACCAGATTCGCGTGCATATGCGTCATATCGCGCATCCGCTTGTGGGTGACCCACTCTACGGAAAGGGCAGCGACCGCGCTAATTACGGCCTGCAGCGCCAGTTCCTCCATTCCTGGCGCGTCAAGTTCGCCCATCCGGTTACGGGGGAAGAGATCGAGTGCTTCGATGAGCTTCCCTGGGATCTGGCGGCGGTCTTGGACGAGCTCGCGCCCACCAGCCTTGGGCGGACCGAGGCGGGTGAGCGCATAGTTCCCATGCTTGGTTTGCTTGAAGATTAACAATTTGCATCCTTTGCATGTTGGCTTGCTCTGCGAGCGCGACTCACGCGGCCTTGCAGTACACTAAAATGAATGTATCGATTCACCTAGATGATCGGGAGAGACCTTTGGCGCCCATCGTTGTTTTCAATTTTGTGATCGGTGTCCTGTTCACCGTCTGCTTCCTCTACCAGGTCATCTATATGCTCGTCGGGCTGTTTCACGGCGAGGTCAAGGTGCCCAAGGCTACAAAGCAGCACCGTTATGCGTTCTTTATCGCGGCCCACAATGAAGAGCCCGTGATCGCCAACCTAGTTCAATCGATTAAGGACCAGGATTACCCTGAAGAGCTGATTGATATCTTTGTGGTCGCCGACGCCTGCACGGACAACACCGCTCAGGCCGCGCGAGACGCCGGCGCCATTGTCTATGAGCGCAACGACCTTGCTCGAAAGGGAAAGAGCTGGGTTATGGATTATGGTTTTGACCGTATCTTGCGTGAGTACCCCGGCAAGCATGAAGCGTTCTTCATCTTTGATGCGGATAACTTGTTGTCGCGCGATTACGTATCGATTATGAACGATGCGTTCGACCAGGGTTATCTCGCGCTTACCAGCTACCGCAATTCCAAGAACTTTGGCAGCTCGTGGATTTCGTCCGCTTACGCGACCTGGTTTTTGCGCGAGGCCCGCTATCTCAACAACGCCCGTATGATCCTGGGTACCTCCTGCGCGGTATCCGGTTCCGGGTACCTTGTTTCTTCCAAGATTATCGAGGGAATGCACGGCTGGGACTTCCATACGCTTACCGAGGATATCCAGTTCTCTACGTTTTGCGCCGTGCACGGCGTTCGCATCGGCTATGCTCCCGCTGAATTCTATGATGAGCAGCCGTTGACGCTTTCCGCTTCTTGGAAACAGCGCATGCGTTGGACTAAAGGCTTTTATCAGGTGTTCTTTACGTATGGCAGGCATCTGGTCAAAGCTATTACCAAGTTTCGTCGCTTCGCTGCCTATGACCTGCTTATGACCATCGCTCCCGGCATGCTCTTGACGCTGATCTCCCTGCTTGCAAACGGCACCTTTATCATCGTCGGCATGATGTCGCATGGGTTCTTGGCGACAGATGCCGAGATTGAAATGTGCATAGGTTCGCTTTTGCTTACGCTTGGCTTTATGTACATCACGTTTTTCGCCATGGGTCTGCTCACAACCATCACCGAGTTCAAGCATATCCATTGCCCTGCGAAATGGAGGATCGTGACTAACTTGTTCACGTTTCCGCTCTTTATGTTTACGTATATCCCGTTGACGGTTGCGGCCCTGTTCCTCAAGGTCGACTGGGTTCCCACGCCGCATGATGTCTCCGTTACACTCGATGAAGTCATCCAGGGCGCACGCTAGCGCGGAATAGATTGGGATTTTCGAGCGCAAACCGTACCGTGACGTTCTTTTGATCACGGTGCGGGCGCTGAATCATTCTTCTATTCTCACCTAGAGGGCTTCGTCTGCCGTCGGAACTGATTGCGCCATGTGAGGCGTTTGCCGTGCGCGGAGCTTCTTGGTCTCGCTTTTCCCTTATAAGTTCTTAGCGGTATCGCTCATGAAACCATAGCCATCGTCGAAGTCATCCTCGTCCCATTGCGGACCCCATGCGTCATGGTCATCCTCTTCGTAGAGATATCTGGGCACGTCGGTCGAGAAATAATAGGTGGAGAACGCGGTATAGATAAGCAGCGTGATCGCGAGCGCCAGCAAGGAGATAAGGCCCAGCACGGAAGCGGTGAGAATATATGCGAAGCGCGAGGAATTGGTTTGGGGTAGGGTGGAAGCGCTCGCGCTTTCCACGGTGCGCTGCGCGGTGATGGTTTGATACGGTTGCTCGGTCGCGTTCACGGCGCTTTGCCCCTTTCGGGATACTTAGTGTGAATGGGTACGCGACCATTATAGGCGCTCTTTATTTGGGTAACGATACATTTACGTTCTGCATGCCTATGGCGAGAGGGGGAGCCATGGAAGGAGTGCACGGTATCGCTGTCCTTGCGCTGGTAGGAGTGTTTGCGGCATCCATGATCGCCGCTGCGGCTATCGATGCGCGCTCGCGCAGGTTCCCCAATATCCTCGCCGCCTTCATGACGCTTGTCGCCGTTGGCCTTTCGTGGTCGCTTTTTCCCGCGCCCGCTTTCTTTGCCCGCGTCTGTTGCAGCATCGCTTTTCTTTGCGTGCTCGTTGGGTTCGAACTCGTTTGGCGACGGGTGTCTGGACGCTCGGGTTTGGGAATGGGAGACGTCAAGGCGCTGGCGATATTAGCTTTGATTTCGCCCGCGGCGGCGTTTGCAGCGTTTTGCATCTCCATGTTGCTGCTTTCGATTATCTGCCTGGTGCGAAGGCTTGAATCTTTGCCTTTGCTACCCCTGCTCTTGCCCGCGTTTGCATTTCTCGTAGCGATTTGCCCCTCCGTTTGGTCGCGTTTGGATGGCGGCATGGGGTTTTAGGCCCCCGTTGTCCGCGCGTTGTGCGATTATGGGCAAGAGATCTTACGAGAGGACTTAAGATCATGACTCTGGTAGACAACGCCCTGCGTGCCGGGCTTGACGGCATGCCCTCCTCCCTTTCCGACGAGTTAGTCGAACGCATGGTTGATGATTGCCGCCGCGGTTGGACCAACCCCTGCAAAACGCAAGACGCCGATGCCATAAGGCGAGTCGACCGCATCCAGGACCACGGTAGCCTGTGGCGCCCCGCCTTTGTCCGAGATACCGAGAAGATCCTGCACCTGCCAGCCTATAACCGCTACGCCGGCAAAACGCAGGTGTTCAGCTTTAGGAGCAACGATGATCTCTCGCGTCGAGGCCTGCATGTCCAGCTGGTCGCGCGCATCGCAAGGGATATCGGCTACGCGCTGGGCCTCAACTGCGATCTTATCGAAGCGATAGGGTTGGGACACGATCTGGGGCATACCCCGTTTGGTCACGCTGGCGAGCGCTTCCTTAACGACGTGTATCGCGATCGAACCGGCAGGTGGTTTTTCCATAACGTTCATTCCGTTCGCGTGATGGACCGCCTGTATGGACGAAACCTCACGCTTCAGACGCTCGACGGCGCGCTGTGCCACAACGGCGAGTACGAGCAACGGGTGTTCGAGCTTTCGGGTCTTTCTTCTTTTGATGAGCTCGATCAAGCGGTCGAGAATTGCTGCGAGCTTGGCGGCGCCGCTATCGGCCATCTTCGTCCCATGACGCTCGAGGGGTGCGTGGTCCGCATCTCCGACATCATCGCCTACGTTGGGCGAGACCGGCAAGATGCTATCGAGGCGGGGCTTTTGGACGAGGACGCATTCGATGACGGCCTTGGCGGCAAATACAATTCCTGGATATTGACGCATGCGTCGGTTGACATCATTGAGAACAGCTACGGCAAGGATCGCATCGAGATGAGCGAGGCGATGTTCAAGGAGATTCGCCGTGCAAAAGCTGAAAATTACAAGAAGATATATCGCTCAAGCGGTATCGAGGGGGAGCGCGAGGAGGTGCTGGGTCGTGCGTTCGCGCTTATGTACGACTATTTCTTGCGCGATGTTCTGGACGAGGATCGCACGAGCTTCATCTTCCGTCATCATATCGACCGCATCGAGCGCACGCTCGCCCATTACGGTAAAACCTATCGGTGGCGAGAGGATCCCCATCAAACCGTGGTGGACTACATCGCAAGCATGACTGACGGCTATTTTGCCGAGCTCGCATCCAAACTCTTCCCTGATTTAAAGTTCCCTCGTAGGACGTACATCAACGAAGTCTGCTAGGGTGTAGTGTCTCTTGTTGGGGCTGTATGTTCGATCGCCCCTTTGTGAAGAATGGTTTGCATGGATACTTTGTTTTCTGAACATGAGCGCGCCACCCAGCTGCGCAACGCGCCGCTCGCCGTACGCATGAGGCCCACCAGCCTTGATGATTACGTCGGTCAGGAGAAGGCCGTCGGCCCGGGGTCGTGGCTGCGCTCCGCCATCGAGCACGACGTTATGTCGAGCGTAATCTTGTACGGTCCGGCGGGTACGGGCAAGACCACGCTCGCCCATATCATAGCCGCGCATACACGCAGCGAGTTTGTCGAGGTATCTGCCGTGACCGGTACGGTAAAGGACCTGCGCCGCGAGATCGATGAGGCTAGGCGACGCCTGATGTCCTTTGACCGCCGTACCATTTTGTTTATCGACGAGATCCACCGTTTTTCGCGTTCTCAGCAAGATGCCCTGCTCCACGCGGTGGAGAACCGCACGGTCGTCATGATCGGAGCGACCACGGAGAATCCGTACTTTGAGGTGAATTCTGCTCTGCTGTCGCGTAGCCGCGTGGTCGAGCTAGAGCACCTGCGCAACGATGACGTCGAGAAGCTCGTCCGGCGCGCGTTGCAAGATCCGCGGGGGCTTGCTGGCCGGTTCACCATGGACGACGAGGTGGTGAACGCCGTCTGCATGCTGGCGGCGGGAGATGCTCGAAGCGCGCTGACCACGTTGGAGCTTGCCAGCGAGATTGCGATAACCAGGGGAGACGGCAACGGTAGCGCCATCACGCTAGAGGATGTACGCGTCGCCAATCCCCGCCGCGGTTTGTCCTATGACAAGTCCGGGGATATGCATTACGACATTATCTCCGCCTTTATCAAGTCGATGCGCGGCAGCGATCCGGACGCCGCCGTATACTGGTTGGCGCGCATGATCGATGCGGGTGAGGACCCCAAGTTCATCGCGCGCCGCATCCTTATCGCCGCTTCCGAGGACATAGGCAACGCTGACCCGCAGGCTATTCTGGTGGCCGAAGCTGCCTTTAAGTCCGCCGAGGTCATTGGGTATCCGGAGTGCAGGATCAATTTGGCGCAAGCTGCTATTTACAACGCGCTCGCGCCCAAGTCGAACGCGTGCGAAGCCGCGATAGACGCCGCGCTGGCGGATGTGCGCTCGAGCGGTCAGCGCGAGGTGCCGGTGCATCTGCGCGACCGGCATCGTCCCGGTTCCGATGAATACGGTCCTTACCTGTATCCCCATGACTATCCAGAAGGATGGGTGGAGCAGCGCTACCTTCCAGAGGGACTTGAACGCGGGGCGTTTTGGAAGCCCGCTGGCAGGGGCTGGGAAGAATGGCGGGTGGAGCAGTCGGCCCGCGACCGTAGCGGACGCGCGCCGAAAGTCGACTGAGGGCTGTTCTCCGCCCACCGCGTCGCCGGGACCGCGGTCTTGGTCCTTCCCGTGGAGCCGGCATCGGGGTTAGGTTAGCCTGCCCCTGCATGGGGTACCATACACAGCGTATGTCGCTTGGCGGTATGCACCTGAGTAACAACCGTAACTACTTGGAGGCAACATGGAGCCTATCCAAATCGTCCTGATTGTACTTGTCGCAGCAGGTATCTGGGCCGTGGTCGAACTCGCCTTGACCATTCGCCGCGCCCGCACCACCGTCGACACCCTCGACAAGACCATGAACGAGGTTAACGAGGCCGTTGGCGAGGCGCGCCCCGTCATCGCCAAGCTCGACGGCGTCGTCGATGATCTGCAGCCCGCGCTGTCCCAGGTGGAGCCTTTGCTCAAGCAGGGGAGCGTCGCTATCGAAGCGCTGTCTGCGGACTTGATTGAGATCAACGGCGTGCTTCGCGATGTCTCGCAGGTAACCGGTACCGTCTCTACCGCATCGGACGCCGTTTCCGGGATCGCCGACGCCGCGACCGAGAAGGTCCAGCGCCTTCTGGGCAAGAAGCATCGCACGCCTTCTGCCAAGCGCGCGCTTTCGGAGTCTGCAGAGCCTAAGGTCGCCGACGCTTCCGATGCGCTCGCCGCAGAGGATGCGGACGCTCGCGCGGATACCGAGCCAGCTCCCATCGAGGCTCCCACAAACCGTTACTTCACCTATTCCGATGGCACCGCCGGGGAGGACTCCAATGACTAATTCGTGTCCAGTATGCTTGACCGTTCAGGCCGACCCCTCTTTTGCGCGCCTGGTACGTATGACCGCCTCTAACGTCGCCATGCTCTCGTCCATGTCCGTGGACCGCATCGAGGACATTCGCATGGCTGCCGAGGAAGCTTTCATCTACGCCTGCTCCACCGAGCCCGGTGCGGACCTTTCGATTTCCTTTGATGTTGATTCCGAGCACGTGGGCATGACCTTTGAGCTTGGCAACGTCGCGTTTGCAGAGCCCTCTGAAGAGGATCCCACGTCAGCGTACGTTGACCTGATCCTCGGTGCCGTCTGCGACTCCTATGAGAAGCGGGAGGACCCCGCAACTCTAGTGCTTATGCTGAAGGCTGATGTGTAATGGCAGATACCCAGCGCGCGACAAAGTCTGGAAAGGCGGCGTGGGACAAGGAAAAGACCCACGAGCTCTTCCGACGCTATAAAGAGGAGGGCGATGTCGAGGCACGCGAAAAGCTCGTGATGTCCCACATGAACCTCGTCCGCTTCCTTGCAAACAAGTTTAAGAACCGCGGCGAGCCGCTCGACGACCTTATCCAGGTGGGTTATCTTGGCCTGCTCAAGGCGATCGACCGTTTTGATCCTAGCCGCGGCCTTGAGTTCACCACATACGCAACGCCCACCATCATGGGCGAGATCAAGCGCCATTTTCGCGATAAGGGCTGGAGCGTTCGAGTCCCCAGGCGCCTCCAAGAGCTTTCCGCAAAGGTCAACCAGGCTACGGACGTGCTTACAACCGAGCTTCAGCGGTCGCCCAAGATCGAGGAGATCGCCGAGTATCTGGATGCGTCCGTGGACGAGGTCCTCGAGGCGATGGAGTCTTCCTCTGCCTATAGCTCCGTGCCGCTCGAGGGCACCGGCAACAACGATAACGACGACGCGCCCAGCGTTCTCGATCGGTATGCTACCGAGGATTCCGCTTTGAACTTTACTGATGACCGCCTGATTATCCAGGAGGCTCTCAAGGGGTTCTCCCCGCGCGAGCGCGAGGTCATCGACCTGAGGTTCTTGCAGGGAATGACGCAGATCGAGATCGCCGAGCAGCTTGGTATCTCCCAAGTCCAGGTGTCTCGCCTGCTGCGCCGCACCCTCAAGAAGATTCAAGACAAGATCGATCCCGAAGGGGTTATGAGCAAGTAGCGCGGATGTTCGCGCGTTTGGAGATACATGGTTCGCACACCGTCGCGCGATGACCGCGACCGCTCTCTCAAGTCCGCATTTCTCAACGTGTGGACCGTTATCGGCTGCGTCATCATCTTCCTCATCGTATTGAACTTGCTGGGCATGCTGAGCGGCACGCTTTTGTTCCTGGCAGTCGGGTGCATCTCGGCGTTCATCGCCTCGCCCCTGGTCAACTGGCTCGAGCGACATCGCGTACCCCGCGGTGCCGGCGCCCTGTTGGGCATCCTGGTCGTTATCGTGGCGGTCCTGTTGCTGTTCGTCATCGCTATCCCGTTGATGGCGCGTCAGCTTCTTGAGCTGCTCAGCCATTCGCCCTCCTGGCTATCCGCCTTGGGGCGCTGGTTTGTCGACCTGGAGCAGCAATACGCCGTCTTCGAGCACTTCTTTGACACCGTCAAGCTCGATTCGCTCATGAGCTCTCTGGGCGACTTGTTCAACCAGCTCGCCTCCGGCCTGCTCGCATCCATCAAAGATGGGATCGTCCCCATTGTGAACAATATCGCTTCCACTACGTTCACCGTGTTTTTGGGTCTTGTGCTTGCGTACTGGCTGGCGCTCGATTACCCTAAGATCAACGACGAGATCTGCGGTCTTCTGGGCGAGGACCGCGCGCTCGATTACCGTCTTATGGTGGCCGTGGTATCCAGCTCCGTGGGCGGCTACCTGCGTTCCACACTCATCAACTCCCTTATTCAGGGTTTCTTGGCGTTTCTTGGCTTCGCTCTTGTGGGCCATCCGTATGCTGCGGCGATGGGCGTTCTTTCCGGCGTGCTCAACATCATCCCGGTGGTCGGCCCCAGCATCTCCGCGCTCATCGCGTCGCTCATCGCGTTGTTCTATAGCCCTATGATGGCGGTGTGGACCATGGTTATGGCCATGCTGTCCCAAAACGTCACGGACAACGTCATCGCGCCCAAGATCAATCAGTCCACTATGCAGGTTCATCCCGTGCTATCGCTGACCGCGCTGGTCATTGGCTCCACGCTTGGCGGCACGGTTGGCATGATCATCGCGCTGCCCATAGCCGCCGTTCTGAAGAGCCTGTTTATCTTCTATTACGAGAGCCGCACCAACCGCCAGCTTGTGTCCTATGCGGGCGCGCTGTTTCGCGGAACCCCCTTCCTGGATGAGAAGGGCGATCCCGTGCCCGCCTTTGACGCGCTGGGTAACGATACCTTTGTCGCTGACTCCCAGATCATCGATGACGAATCGGTGCCCAAGGCGGAGGCGGTGCCCAAGCCCCATCTTGATAACCCTTGGTCTACCTTAAATATGTTTGAGAACATGGGTGCCACCGGCGTTTTCAAGAACCCCTTTGCGTCTATGGACGAGAAGTCCGAGAAGCATGGTGATTCCGCCGTGGACGAGGATGACGGTAAGTAGATCGCCCCTCTCTTCCCAGCGCCCTTTCGCACCTTAGCTCCCTCTCAAAATTGACCCCTCATCGACTTCATGCGGGCTACTGCTGAAAACGCGGTCCAGTTGGACTCGCGCCCTGCTGAAAACAGGCTCCAGTTCACCTCTAACGCTAAAAACGGCCTCCGGTTAGACTTGGCGCCACCGGAGGCCGGATACGCTAGCTCCCTATCCAGCACTTTTCCTCACGGCCGTTCGGAACCCTCCGGGCTCAAGTTCAACTGGACCGCTTTTTTAGCGTCTCCAAGTCCAACCGGACCCAAAAAGTAGATGGCGGGTGCAAACGGAGGCTGTTTTCAGCAGAAACCCCAAGTCCAACCGGAGGCCAAAAACAGCGCGTAGCCAATTCGTGCGGGTTTGGTGTCCACCCTCTCCTAATTCCATATGATTGGCGCCGTAGTGCGCAACGTGTTGAGCGCGCGGACGGTTTTGTTGCCGCCCGCGCGCTTGTTGTTATTCTCTGGCCAGCTCAATTGCCTTGTGACGCGCAGCGTAACTATAGGTATACTTATCTAGTTTGAGGCATACGGAACTACCACAGGAGACGCATCTCATGACTGCTGATTATCCGACTATGACAACCGCCGAGATCCGCTCGGCGTACCTTTCCTTCTTCGAGGAGCGCGGCAACAAGCTTTACCCCAGCTCCTCGCTGGTCCCCGATGATCCCTCCCTGCTGCTCGCCAATGCTGGTATGAACCAGTTTAAGGAGTACTACCAGGGCAAGAAGACCATGAAGGAGATCGGTGCCTGCTCGTGCCAGAAGTGCGTGCGCACCAACGATATCGACATCATCGGCGCCGACGGCCGCCATGCCTCCTTCTTCGAGATGCTCGGCAACTTCGCCTTCGGCGGCGTCACCAAGCAGCAGGCATGCGCATGGGCCTACGAGCTTATCACCGAGGTCTTTAAGCTTCCCAAGGAGCGCCTGCACTTCACCGTCTTCACGGATGATGATGAGACTTATGACGTGTGGCGCGAGCTTGGCGTTCTCGCCGACCACATCACGCGCCTGGGCGAGGATGACAACTTCTGGGCAGCCGGCCCCACCGGCCCGTGCGGCCCGTGCTCCGAGATCTATTTCGATCTGGGCGAAGAGGTTGGCTGCGGGCGCCCGGATTGCGCCCCCGGCTGCGATTGCGACCGTTTCCTCGAGTTCTGGAACCTGGTCTTCACCCAGTTCGACCGCCAGGAGGACGGCTCCATGCCCGAGCTGCCCCATCGCAACCTCGATACCGGCATGGGCCTGGAGCGCATGGCTGCCATCATGCAGCATAAGAGCTCCTTCTTCGATGGCGACGTTATACAGAGCCTCATCAAGCTGGGCGAAGACATCTCTGGCAAGACCTACGTGGACAACGACTATACCGGGGCTTCCCGCTCCCTGCGCATCATCGCCGACCACGCCCGTTCGGTCGACTTCTTGATCTCCGACGGAGTGCTTCCCGGTAACGAGGGCCGCGGCTACGTCCTGCGCCGCCTGCTCCGCCGCGCCGTCTTCCATGGTCGCCTGCTGGGTATCGAGGACGCGTTCCTGGGTCGCTTCATCGATGCCGTCAACGATGTTATGGGCGATGCATATCCCAACCTTATCGAGAACGCCGACCTGGTCAAGGGTATTGTGAACGCGGAGGAGGATCGTTTCTCCACCACGCTCAACAACGGTCGCGTGTACCTTGACGAGCAGCTTTCTGCCCTCAGCGAGGGAGACGTGCTTCCCGGCAAGGCCGCGTTCATGCTCCATGACACCTTTGGTTTCCCCATCGACCTCACCGTCGAGATCGCGGAAGGTTCCGGCCATGCCGTAGACATCGAGGGCTTCAATGCCGAGATGGCCGAGCAGAAGGCCCGTGCCCGCGCCGCCGCCAAGGGCGATGCCTGGGGTTCTTTCAACGACGTGTGGACCGAGCTCTCCGACGAGCTTCCCGCTACCGAGTTCGTCGGCTATGACAACGAGAGCATCGAGGGCGCTCGCGTTCTCGCTATCGTGGTTGATGGCCAGCGCGTCTCCCAGGCTTCCAACGCGGAGAAGGTCCAGGTTGTTCTCGACCGCACCCCGTTCTACGCCGAGATGGGCGGCCAGATGGGCGACCGCGGCCTCATCGACACCGATAAGGCGCAGCTGTTTGTGAACGCCACCGTCTCCAAGGGTGGCCTGTACGTGCACGAGGGCACCCTCAACGGCTCGCTCTCCGAGGGCGATGTTGTCTTTGCGGGCTACGATCTTGAGTGGCGCTCCCTGCTGCGTCGCAACCACACCGCGACCCACCTGCTCGATGCTGCCCTGAAGAGCGTCCTAGGCGATCACGTCAATCAGGCCGGTTCCCTTGTCGCCCATGATTACCTGCGTTTTGACTTCACCCACTTCGAGGCCCTGAGTTCCGAGCAGATCTCTCAGATCGAGAGCCTGGTCAACGCTCAGATCTTCGCAGCCAAACCGGTCGTTACCCACGTGATGGGTATCGAGGATGCTAAGGCCTCCGGCGCCGTCGCGCTGTTTGGTGAGAAGTACGGTGACGTTGTTCGCGTTGTGTCCGTAGGCGAAGAGGACCAGCCGTTCTCCCGCGAGCTCTGCGGCGGCACCCACGTTTCCAATACCGCCGAGATCGGCTTGTTTAAGATCGTTTCCGAGTCCTCGACCGGTTCGAACATCCGCCGTATCGAAGCCGTGACCAGTACCGGTGCCATCGAGTGGCTCGAGGGTCGCGCGCAGATCGCTCTCGATGCGTCCACCGCGCTCAAGTGCCGCCTCGAAGAGGTTCCCGCCCGCATCGCCAACCTTCAGTCCGAGCTGCGCGAGGCGAACCAGAAGCTGAAGGCCGCGCTCACCGGTGGTTCTTCCGATGCCATCTCCAGCGCTATCGAAAACGCCGTCGATTGCGGTTCTTACAAGCTCGTGATCGCTCAGCTCGATGGCCTTGAGGCTGCCGACCTGCGAAACGTATGGGATACCGTTCGCCAGAAGGGCGGATCCGCTGTTGCTTGCGTCATTGCGACCGTGACTTCCAAGGGCCAGCCCGCCCTTCTTGCCGCTGCTACCGATGAAGCCGTCGCGGCGGGTTTCAAGTCCGGTGACGTCATCAAGAAGATCGCCCCCATGGTTGGCGGCGGCGGTGGCGGCCGTCCGCAGATGGCCCAGGCAGGCGGTAAGGACGCTTCCGGTATCCCGGCCGCGCTCGAGGCCGCTCGCGAAATGGCGACCGCGTAACGAATATGGTTGTGCTCGCGCTTGATATCGGTGAGACCAGGATCGGCATCGCCGCTTCCGACCGCTCCGGTCGCGTGGCGATGCCCGTTAAGGTCATGAATGCGGACGAGGTCATCAACCTCGCTCGTCCCTTCCGCATGCTCCTTGAAGACTACGAGCCCGAGCTTTTGGTCTGCGGGCTCCCTCAAACCATGGCGGGAGAGGAGGGCCCTCAGGCGGAGCGCATCAAGGGCGTTGCTCAAAAGCTCTCCGATGCCACTGGACTGCCCGTAGCATTTGCTGACGAGCGTTTAAGCTCGCGTGAGGCGAAGAGGATCTTGCGCGAGGAGGGTCTCAGCGAGCGGCAGATGCGCGGCAAAGTCGACATGATCGCCGCATCCCTGTTCCTTCAGGCTTGGCTTGATGGACACGATAGAAAGGAATCTCGTGGCTAACGACCGACGCGACATCCGAGGCGCTAACGGCGCCCAGCCTTCATCGCGCCCCGCGGGAAAGCGCTTTAAATCCGGGGCCCCCGTGGCATCTGGAGTCCAGCGTTCCGCTTCGTCCTCGCAGGCCCGTCGGTCAGCCGCGCGCCCTCAGACCGTTCGCCCCGCTAGACATGATTCCGGTCGAGGCGCGGCTCGCCCTTCGCGATCTCCGTACAACTCGCCCCGACGCGGGCCCTCGCCGCTCGTCGTCGTTATCGCGATCGTTGCCGTTGTCGCCGCCGTTGCCGGCGTGCTTCTGTTCGTGGTTCCCGCGGTATCCAACTTCATCTCGCCCTCTACCTCGTCTGTTCCTGCTGGACAAGAGGTGCAGGTGACCATCCCCGAGGGTGCTTCCGGCGATGTGATAGCCAGTCGCTTGTCTGAGGCCCACATCATCGATGATCCCAAGAAGTACTACGCTGCCGTCGAAAAGCTCGACGCCGCCATGTCGCTCAAGCCCGGCGACTATGTTCTCTACACGGGTATGGATCCGGAGGACGTTGTTCGCCAGCTTGTAGAGGGGCCCAATGTCGAGGGCGTGAAGCTCGTCATCCAGGAGGGCCTCACGGTTCAGCAGACCGCTGCCAACGTCGAGGCCGCCTACGGTATTTCCGTGGACGAGTTCCTCGCCCAGGCGAAGGCGTCGAATTACGTTGCCGACTATCCGTTCCTCGAGGGCGCCTACAACGACTCGCTAGAGGGATACCTCTATCCCAAGACGTACTCGCTGGGAGACGCCCCCACTGCCGATGATATTATCCGCGCCCTCCTGAATCAATTTGTGGCCGAAACCGCCGATATCGATTATTCGGCGACCTACAACGGCCTTACGTTCCAGCAGATAATGTGCATGGCCTCCTTGATCGAGCGCGAGACCGCCGTGGAAGACGAGCGCCCCCTTGTGGCGAGCGTTATCTACAATCGCCTTGATGCCGACATGCCCCTGCAGATCGATGCCGCCATCGTCTACGCCCGCGGCGGCGGCAGCCAGGGTGTGACCTACTCCGACCTCGAGATCGACTCGCCCTACAACGTGTATAAGAACAAGGGCCTTACCCCTGGTCCCATCTGCTCGCCCAGCATCTCGTCCATTAAGGCCGCGATCGACCCCGCGGATACCGATTACCTGTATTATGTGGCGTCTTCTGCTATGGATGGCACGCATAAGTTCAGCAGCGATTACGACCAGTTCCTCAAGGACCGTGAGGAGTACTCGGGGTCCGCGTCATGACGTTCCTCGCCCCTAAGCGATATGTGGCCTCGGTCGATTGCATCGATTTGGACGAGCTCTATCGATCCGGTAAGCGCGCGTTGCTGGTGGATCGAGACAACACGCTCGTTCCCCGCGACGCCGCCAGCGCTCCTCCCGAGGCTCGCGATTGGCTTGACCGGGCGTGCCGACTGGGTTTTCGCGTCTGTCTTGTGTCCAACAACTGGTACCGCAGCCAGGTCGAGGCATCTGCTCGCGAGCTTGGTATAGACCACGTTATCTGGTGCGCTATGAAGCCCGCTCCCTTTGCTTTGTGGGCGGGGCTGCATAAGCTCTCGGCAACGCGCTCGGAGTCCCTTCTTGTGGGCGACCAGCTCTATACGGATGTGTTCGCTTCGCGCTTGGCGGGCATCGATTCCATTTTGGTTAAACCGCAGACGCATGTTGATATGTGGTACACCCACGCGTTCCGCTTTTTCGAGCGCCGTGCGCTTCGCGACCTTCCATGCGAGGAAGGGGGCGATGGCCTACGATGACCAAGGTTGAGAAACGAGGGTGCGACCACGTCTTCTTTATCGGTTTTCTGGGCGCCGGCAAGTCGACCCTTGCCCGTAACCTCGGCGGTATGTTCAACCGTAGGTTCGTCGATACGGATCGCATGGTCGAGCGCAAGATGCGCATGAGCGTCACCAAGATCTTCGAGACGTTTGGCGAGAAGGAGTTCCGCGCGCTGGAAACTCGAGCGCTCGAATCGCTCTCGCGCGACAAGAGCCTTTTGGTATCCTGCGGCGGTGGGGTCATAGAGACTCCCGCCAATATCGAGATTATGCACCGCCTTGGATATTGCGTGTACCTTGACGGCGACATCGATGATTCCCTGCGGCAGATCCGCCGTAGCGACACCAGGCCGGATTTTCGCTCTGCCGAGCATGCGACAGCGCTTCTCGAGCACCGTCGTCCCCTTTATAAGCAGGCGGCCGATTTCACCGTCGATATCCGCGGCAGGTCTTTTACCGATGTGTCCTATTCCGTAGCCGAGCTTCTTTTGGAGTGTGGTCTTCTATGATTCGTCGTCAGCTTATCAACTTCGGTTCGCGCAGCACCGACTTCCGCGTTGGCGAGGGCGTTGTCGAGCAGCTTGGTAAGATGGTTAAATGCCTGGTTGCTACCCCCAAGCGTGCCGTTATCGTTACAGAATCCTCCCTTGCGGAGAGCTACGGTCTAGAGGTCTCGCGCGCCTTGATCGATGCCGGTTTCACGGTGAGCGACCTGTCGCTTCCAACAGGGGAGAACGTGGCGACGATGGCCTATGCCGTCCAGCTATTCGATGCTCTCGACTCTTGCGGCATAACGCGCGACGACGTAATCGTTGGCCTTGGCGGCACGGGCGTGTGCTCGCTGGTTAGCTTTTGCGCCCATGCTTGGTGCGGGGAGACCCCGTTCGCCCTGGTCCCCACAACGCTTGATGCGATGACCTCGTGTGCTACGAGCATGCGACCGCTGGATACCCGCTCCTCGTCTCAAATGATATCCGTCGAGCCGCGTGCCGCCTTGGTCGCTTGCGACCTCGACTTGGTGCCCCTGTGCCCGCATGACGAGCGCATGAACGGCTACGTGATGCTTTGCGCCTCGGCCTTTATCGACAGCAGACGCCAATGGGACCGTTTTGGGGAGCTGGTCGAGGGCGTCCTCGATAGCGCCGAAGTTCCCATGGTAGATGCTCTCTGCATGGCCCAGACCGCCCGATCCTCCGTAATCAAGGCGGCCAATCCCTCGGCTCGCAACGCGCTGGAGTTCGGCGTCACCACCGCCCGCGCCCTTCGGTCGTGTCTCGGAGATGCGATTCCCGCTTATCAACTCCTCGCAGAGGGCATGCGCTTTGAAGCCAGGCTTGCGGTCGATGCGTTTGGCTTCGATATCGACGATGTCTTTTCGTTGGATGACAGGCTCGATGACCTTGGGGTGGAGGAGCTTCCCTTCGAGCTTGAGTTCGATAGGTTCTTGACCGCTCTCAAGGAGACCCGCTTCAAGCGTTCGAACCGCTTCATGTTCTCGTTGCCCCGCCATGTTGGCACCGTTCGCTATGCCACGGTGGAGGACGATGTGCTCGAGCGACATGCTCGCGCCTACCTCGCTTCGCGCGCGGAGCTTATGGACGAGTCCGTGTAAGGACTGCTCTGGCCTGCCGCGGTAGGGTTACTATCGTTATCGGTACGCACACGCATAGGAAGGACGATTTACATGTCTACAGAGATTTCTGGACCCGCAGCGCGCATCGCCCGCGTTCGCGAGATGATGGCGCAGCGCGGATATGATGCCGTGGTTGTTCGCGATGAGGCCAATCTGCGCTGGTTCACCGGCGCTATGAGCGTATTTGATTACACCTTCGAGTTCCCGCACGTTGCCTTTATCTCGCGCGACCGCTGCTTTCTGCACACGGATTCTCGTTATTTCAACTCTTTTGAGGAGAACCTTCCTGCGGGCAATCCCTGGGAACTCGATATGGACCAGATCGCCATGCCTCGCTGGGTGGCTGATCGCGCCCTCGAGACTAAAAGCTCTGTCATCGCTGTCGAGGACGACATGCAGATCTCTTTCTACTTTGGTATCCAGCGAGGTCTAGAGGACGTCTCTATCTGCGCCAGCCTGCCCCAGATGCACGGCGATATCCAGCGCATGCGCGCGGTCAAGGACTCGGAAGAGATCGAGCTGATGCGTCGCGCCCAGTCGATTACCGACGCCGCCTTCGCCCACATGTGCGAGTTTATCCGTCCCGGCCTTACCGAGAAGCAGATTCGCACCGAGCTCGAGACGTTCATGTTCAACAACGGAGCGGACTCCCTTGCGTTCTCATCCATTGTGGCTTCTGGTCCCAACACGGCCAATCCTCACGCTATCCCAAGCGACCGCATGGTCGAGAAGGGCGACTTCGTCCTCATGGATTATGGCGCGGGGTATCGCGACTATCGTAGCGATATGACCCGCACCGTCTGCGTCGGCCGGCCGTCTGAAAAGCAGCTCGAGCTCTACGCCCTGGTCCGTCGCACCCATGAGGAGTGCGCGGCGGCCATCCACGCGGGCGCAGATGGCCATGAGATCCACATGCTCTCGAAGAAGATCATCGGCGATGCGGGCTATGGCGACTATTATGGCCACGGCTTGGGTCATGGCGTGGGCATCGATATTCATGAGCTGCCCAACCTTGGTCGCACCAGTAACGTGCTCGAGGAAGGCGCCGTGGTCACCGTTGAGCCCGGTGTCTACCTTCCCGGCGTTGGCGGCGTGCGCCTAGAGGACTACGGCATCGTGACCAAGGATGGCTTTAAGCCCTTCACCAAGTCTAGCCACGATCTGGTAGTCATCGACTGCTAAGTAGGTTTTCTGTAGCGCTCATAGCGTTATGGGACGAAAGAGTATAATTACCTATCTGTATATGTATGTTTAGGCGGCGTCTATTGGACGTCGCATGAGGAAAGGTTTTCAATGGCAACCATCTCAACCGCTGACTTCAAGAACGGCATCGGCCTGCGCATTAAGGACAAGGTCTGCACCCTCGTCGAGTTCCAACACGTCAAGCCCGGCAAGGGCGGCGCTTTTGTCCGCTACAAGACCAAGGACATCAAGACCGGTCGCGTGGTCGAGCAGACTTGCAACGCCGGCTCCAAGTTCGAGAGCGTCCAGCTGTTCACCAAGGAGATGCAGTATCTCTACAATGACGGCGCCGACTACATCTTCATGGACAACGAGACCTACGAGCAGGTTTCCGTTCCTGCCGACTTTGTGGGCGACAACTCCAAGTGGCTTCGCGAGAACGATACCTGCCAGCTGCTCTATGCCGAGGATGAGCTCATGGGCGTGAACCCGCCGATGTTCATCATCGCCGAGGTTACCGAGACCGTTCCGGGCGCTAAGGGCGATACCGTCCAGGGCGCCTACAAGCCCGCGACCATCGATACCGGTGCCGTTGTCCAGGTTCCCATGTACCTCAACGAGGGCGAGAGCATCAAGATCGATACCCGCACCGGCGAGTTCGTTTCCCGCGCTTAGCCCCAAACCGTTACAGTCCGCATTTTCGTAGTAGGGGAGAAGACCATGACCGAAGAGATCAAGATTGCCGGTATAGGCATCGCACCCGAGGTCCTATCCGCCATCGTTTCTCGCGCTGTCGAGGAGGTCGAGGGTATCGCAACCGTTGGCGTGCGCGATATCGCCACCAACCTCGTTTCCATGCTGAGCTCCAAGAACGTTCCCGCGGGTCCCGCTGTCGAGTGCTCGGTAGTCGATGAGAAGCTCGCGATTACCGTTCACGTCACCGTGTTCTTCGGCTATCCCTTCAAGAAGCTCGCCGAGTCCATCCGCGAGGCTACCGCCAAGGCTATCGATGCACAGGTCGGCGTCGAAGTCGAGTCTGTGGACGTTTGCATCGACGGCCTCGTATTTCCCAAGGAGTAGCGCGTGAGCTTAAAGGTTGAACGCGGACGCACCCTCGCCCGTAGCCAGGCCCTGCAGATTCTGTTCCAGGCGGAGGCGCTCGATCTTTCGGTCGACACCGTTCTTGCCGGCGATTATCTGATTTCCAAGGGCCCGCTTGACGCCTATGCCGTCGAGTTGGCTCGTGGCTGCCATGACAATATCGATCGCATCGACTATGCACTCAAGAGCGTTTCCATGAACTGGAGCCTCTATCGCATGCCCGGCACTGACCGCAACCTGCTTCGTCTTGCTGTATACGAGATGCGATTTCTTATCGGTGACGCCGCCATCGATGATGCGGTCATCATCAACGAGGCCGTCGAGATCGCTAAGGCTTATGGCACAGATGAGTCTTCTCGGTTTGTCAACGGTGTGTTGGGACGCATCTCCCGCATGGAGACGCTTCCCGAGCCTCCGGTCGAGCAGGGCGAGGGTCAGGTTGAGTCCGAGGACGAGGCGCAGGTCGATCCATCTGAGGGGGTATTCGATATCGAAGCCCATACGGAGTCCGACGTCGAGATGGAGTCCGATGCCGATGTCGAGGAGTCGATTGACGCCGTCCTCGATTCCGATGACGTGGATGGCGAGTAGCCATGGCCGATACCACCATCAAGACGTTCGATGACATCACCGATCGTCTCGATGAGATCGTTGCCGCGGTTCGCTCTAAAGACACCTCTCTTGAGCGCAGCCTCGATTTATTCGACGAGGCTATCAAGCTCGGCAGTCGCGCCGTCGATATGGTAGACCAGTTCGACCTCTCTCCGCGCGAAGCCGATCTTCTCGATTCGGACCAACCCGTCAGCAGCGCAGCGAGCGCTGAAGACGGCCAAGCGAAAGGTGTTACCGGCGAGGGTAGTCAATCCTCGTCCGCCAAAGCGTAGATTGGCAGCGATATGAAACGTGTCCGTCTTGATGACGAGCTGATTTCTCAGGGCATCTGCGATAATCGCGCGGATGCCCTGCGCACATTGATGGCAGGTCTAGTCTCTTCCGGCGGTGAGCGCCTGACCTCGCCCGGTCTTAAGGTGCAGCCGGGAATCGAGCTTCATGTTAAGGGCCGTATTCCCTATGTTGGGCGCGGCGGCCTTAAACTCGCCGGTGCGCTCGATCATTTCAACGTTGATCCCAGCGGGCTTTCTTGCGTCGATGTTGGTTGCTCGACGGGTGGATTTACCGATTGCCTTCTCAAGCGCGGTGCCGCTCATGTGATCTCCGTCGACGTGGGTCGGGCCCAATTCGACTGGTCCTTGCGCCAGGATGAACGCGTTGTGCTTCTGGAGCGCACCAATATGGTTGATTTACCGTCGATGGGGTATGAATCTTGCTGCGACTTGGCCGTTTGCGATGTCTCCTTCACCAGCATCGCGACCGTTCTGCCTTCAGTGCTGTCTGTTCTTACGCCTTGCGGGAGTTTTCTTACCTTGGTAAAGCCGCAGTTTGAAGCACCTTCCCATTTGGTGGGCGAGGGCGGTATCGTAAGGGACCCTTCTGTTCATCAAGATGTTCTCGCATGGGCTATCCGCCTTTTTGCAGATTCTGGTTTGTATCCTGTTGATGTGTGCGCTTCTCCCATAACTGGCGCTAAGGGTAACAAGGAGTTTTTCCTGCTTGGCGATCGCAGCCTTTTTACCCGCGCCGATGATTTGGACCTTGCCAACCAAGTTGACATGCTCGTTAGAAAGACGGTGGAACTATGAAGGTCTTTCTTGTCCCCAACTATTACAAGACGGAAGCCGTTCAAAGCGGGCTTACCCTTGAGTTATGGCTGAACCGCCAGGGCTATGATGTTGCATGGGCTGCTGACCAGCGATCGAGCCTGAACGTGCCCGCAGATATCGAGGGCAGCGATCTTGTCATCTCGCTTGGTGGCGACGGCACCTTGTTGCGCGCCGTTCGCATCGTTGGGGATCGGCAGATCCCCATCCTGGGTTTATCCTACGGTCATCTGGGCTTTCTCACCGCCGCGAGTCCGGAGGATGTCGATATCCTATCCGTGGTTACGGACGCGCTTGCGGGCGAGATGCACGTAAGCCGCCGCGCTATGTTGCGGGCCCGCGTGTATTCCATTCTTGAGGATGGTTCGGAGGCGGTTTTGGAGCACTTCGGCCTTAACGATATGGCGCTTGCCCGCGGTCCGCTTTCTGATATGGTGGAGTTTGATATGACCGTATCGGGACATCACATCGACAGGCTTCGTGGCGACGGCGTGGTTGTTTCTACTGCTACCGGTTCTACGGGATACGCGCTTTCTGCCGGCGGCCCCATTGTGAACCCTGACTTCCCCGGTTTAATCTGCGTTCCCATCGCGCCCCATACCATCCAGGCGCGCGCGTTCATGACGTCTCCTTCTGACGTGGTAGAGGTATCGATATCCAAAAATCGTCCCAGCATTCCCGCTATCGCGGTCGATGGTCAATTCCTGGCGCCCGAAGGCGAAATCGAGCGCGTCGAGGTGTCACGTGCTCCGTTTGATGCGCTGCTGCTCGATTACGGTCCGGAGAGCTTCTACGCTTCCGTTTCCCGCGTGTTTTACGGAGTGAGGCGTCATGATTGATGAGATTCGCGTAGAGAATCTCGCCCTTATTCGAGAGGCGAGCCTTGTCCCCTGCAGCGGTCTTACCGTTTTGACCGGCGAGACCGGTGCCGGCAAGACCGCGCTGCTCTCCGCTTTGAAGCTTCTTATGGGAGAACGCGCAGATGCGTCGAGCGTGCGCGAGGGCGAGGCGGGCCTTGTAGTGGAAGGGCGTTTTTTCAAGGGCGCAGATGATCCCGAGGGTTTCGGTGTTGTCCGTAGCGTATCTGCCGATGGTCGTAGCCGCGTCAAAATCGATGGTTCCATCTCGAGCGTTCGCGAGCTCGCGACGCGCGTTGGCTCCATGATCGACCTGTGCGGCCAGCATGAACATCAAAGCTTGCTCGATTCTGCCAACCATGTTCGCATGGTCGACTCATGGGCAGCAGATACTATTGCCCCCATATTGGACGATTACCGTGCGAAGCTCCACGTGGCGCGAGCCGCTGCCGCCGAGCTTGCCCGCGTTACCGAGGCTTCCCGTTCAAAGGGTGCGTTGCTAGACGAGGCGCGCTTCACTGTCGAGCGTATTTCCGAGGTCGACCCCCGTCTTGGAGAATATGAGGAGCTAGAGGAGTCGCTTCCCCGAGCTGAGCACGCCGAGGCGCTTGCCAGCGCTGCCAATGATGCCCAGTCGCTGCTGTCTGAAGAGAACGCCGCGCTCGACTCGCTCAATGGCGCCATCGCAGAGCTGCAACGAATGGCGGGCGTTGATAAGAAACTATCCGAGTTTGCCGATAGTTTGGCCGAAGCGTCGATTCTTATTGAGGATGCCGCTGCGGACCTTCGTCGATATCGCGATAGCGTTGACTTTGATCCTGAGGAGCTTGCACGCCAGCAAGACCGCTTTGCCCAGCTTAAAGGACTGTTGCGACAGTACGGTCCAACTATGGACGATGTCTTTGCCCGTCTTGAGTCTTCAAAGGAGCTGCTGAGCCTGGTTGACGATGCTGAAGAGCGGGTAAAGCGCGCCCGGTTAGAGCTTGATGCGGCTGAGAGCGATCTTGTCCAAGCGGCTCGTGCACTTATGAAGGCGCGTTCGGTTGCCGGACCTCGGTTTTGTCGCGAGGTCGTAAGGCAGATGGCGCGCCTTGAGATGGGTGGCGCCGAGGTGCTATGGGACGAGCGCGAGCTGCCTCGTGAGCGTTGGACCGACTCCGGACCTTCTATTTGCGAGCTTCTATATAGAAGCGGGTCTGGGCTCACCCCTCGTCCCCTTAAGCGCATCGCTTCCGGTGGCGAGCTGTCCCGCGTGCTGCTTGCGGCTAAAGTGGTGATGGGTTCTGCAGACCATGCGGGCACGCTTGTGTTCGACGAGGTCGATGCGGGCGTTGGCGGTGCAACCGCCCGTTCTCTCGCGACGGTCCTTGCAGATTTAGCCAAGACGCACCAGGTTATCGTTGTCACGCATTTGGCGCAGGTAGCCGTTGTCGCGGATGCGCATTACGTTGTAAGAAAGGCGGACACGGGCAGCGGTATTCCCGAAACATCGCTTGTTCCCGTTGAGGGGGATGAGCGCGTGGCGGAGATTGCCCGTATGCTGTCGGGCGATAGCTCGCCTGAATCCCTCGCCCATGCGCGCGCGATGCTTGAATCTTTGTAGGAAAATGCCCCGTTCGACTTTTTCTGGTCGCACGGGGCATTTTGCAGTTATAGGTGCATCGCAGGGTATTCGGGCTAGACCTCGCTTGAGAGACGGTGGGCGAGGATGCGAATCGCATGGGCGTATCCCTCAAGACCCTCTCCGGTGACACGGTCGAAGCAAGCCATGCCGGCGTAGGATATCTGGCGAAAATCCTCGCGATCTTCCACGGCGGAGATATGGATCTCTACTGCAGGAAGGGCCACGGCCTTGAGGGCATCGAGGATAGCGACGCTGGTATGCGTATAGGCGGCCGGATTGATGACGATGCCGTCGAAAGTGCCGTATGCCTGCTGGATCTTATCGACGATGTCGCCTTCATGATTTGATTGGAAGCACTCCACGCGCGTAAAACCGCAAGCGCTTGCCGCTTCCTCGCAGATGGCGACAAGTGCTTCGTAATTCTGCGTACCGTAGATGCCGGGCTCGCGAATACCGAGCATGTTGAGGTTGGGACCGTTGATGACGAGTACATTCATGGGATGCCGTCCAATCGTGTAGGCGTTTAGAGTGCCTGGGGCTCGCCGAGACGGCGGGCGACCTCGCGCGCCGCCGCTTCAGCGCAATCAAGGGAATCGACCACCATATCCGCCCAGGCACGGTACAGCGGCATGCGCTGCTGCGCGAGCTTGTCGACGCCGTCGCGCGCGGTGATGGGTCTGCCCTTATGGGCCAGCTCGTCGATATTCCTATTGAGCATGACGATGCGACTGTTTTGGTGGAGGAGGCCGTAGTTTTCCTCGCGTGTGACCACGCCGCCTCCGCAAGAGATGACAAGCCCGCTGCGAGCGGCAACATCGGCGAGGACCTTGGTCTCTTGCTCGCGGAACGCATCTTCGCCGCGCTCGAGGATAAATTCTGCGCAGGGCGCGCCGACCATCTGTTCAAAAGCGTGGTCCAGGTCGATATGCTCGCGACCTGTGATTTGCGCCAGGTTCTCGCCAACGCGCGTCTTTCCAGATCCGGGCATTCCAATGAGGGCGATGTTTTGCTCGGTGAGCGACAGGGCCTTGGTGACTTCCATGATGCGGTCGCGCGATACGGTTTCGCCCGTGTAGCGCTCTACTGCTTGAGCCGCCTGGGCGACCAGCATGAGCAGGCCGCCTACGTATGGGATGTCGCGCGCTTCAGCTTGCATCATAAGGCCCGTGCGCGCGGGGTTGTAAACGATATCGACTACAGCCTCAAGTTGAGTGAGCTCATCAAGGCTGCAGACGCTTGCAGGGCAATTGGGGAACATGCCCACGGGCGTGCAGTTGACCACCAGCGCGGCGTGGCTCCATTGGGCAAGATCTCTGTAGGTAATCTCTCCCTGCCGGCTCACTACATGGGCTTCGACGCCTAAATCTTCAAGCACTTTCATGCAAGTGGATCCGGCTCCTCCGTCTCCGCCAAAGACCAGGGCCACTTTGCCTGCCAGCGGTACGCCCACGCTTTCTACAAGCACTTTGAAGCCGTAATAGTCGGTATTGTCGCCACGGAGCCCGCCGTCTGCAAGGCGCGTGATGGTGTTGACGTTGCCCAGGCGTTCTGCGACGTCTGAAAGCTCGTCCAAATAGGGCATGACGTCGCGCTTATATGGGATGGTCACGTTGACGCCCTCCCATTCGTCCCCTTTAAGGAAGCTCTCGATGTCCTGGGGCTCGCGCTCGAACTTTCGGTAGTCGAGGCCGGCGAGAGCGCGGTAGATGACGGGGGTATAGCTATGACCTAATACTCGTCCAAGAACTCCGTACGGACGCTTAGCTTCCATTTAGAGCACCTCCTGATAGCTGCCAAAATACGTGTACTGCTCGCAGACATCGTCCAAAGAGTCCAGCAGGGTCATAAACGGCTGCGAACCCACCGGGCAGATGAGATCGAAATAGAACATGAAATCGAAGTCATGTCCGGGGATGGGACGGCTTTCCAGCTTGACAAGGTTGATATCCAGGGCGTAGAAGCGTTCGAGGACGCGATAGAGCGATCCGGGCTGATGGGGGAGCATCAGCATAAGCGAGGTGCGGTCCGCCCCCGGATAGATGACGGCGTCTTTGGTGATGACGACGAAGCGGGTGTAGTTGTTGTCGGAATCCTGTACATCTTCTTGCAGGATATCGAGGTTATAAAGGGCTTTGCAACTGCGGGAGCAAAGCGCTGCGATGTCGTTGCGCTCAGATGATGCGACGAACTCCGCTGCCTGCGCGGTATTGCACGCCGTTGTCGCTTTGACGCCCATAGATTCAATGAAATCGGCGCATTGGGCAAGCGCTTGCTCGTGCGAGATGACCTCGCGGATATCTTCGCGACGAGTACCGGGCTTGGCGACCAGGTTATGGTCGATTTTAAGGCGCAGCGAGCGGACGATGGAGAACCTGTACTGCGCCAACAGGTCATAGACGGCGTTTACCGAGCCCGCGGTGGAATTTTCAATGGGTAGCACGCCGTAGTCGCACAGGCCGTCTCGTACCGCCCTGAACACGCCCTCGAATGTATCGAAAAACGTGATGGAGGGAACCTTGAAGAGCTTGGAGGCGGCGAGCTGGCTATAGGCGCCCTCGACCCCTTGGCACGCAACGGATGCGGTGACGGGGAACTGGGCGTCTGCGGGCAGTAGCGTGTTGATCGCGCGCTTGGATTGGGGCTTTTGATCAAGCGATGCCAGGTAGCGGTTCTGCTCGATCTTGTTCATATTCATTAGAAGCGAGAAGAGCGAGATGAGCTGCGCCTGCCTGTCTTGAGGGGCCGCCTGAGCGATGCCGGCGAGTTTATCGCGCTCGCGGCCGGGGTCGAAAACGGGCTTGCCCATCTCGAGCTTCGCTTTGACAACGCGGGGGGCGAGGTCGAGTCGCTCGTTGAACAGCTTGATAAGCTGGGCGTCGATGCGATCGATATGCTCACGTACTTCTTCTAGATTCATATGCTGGGCTCCTGGGCGGGATCGTGTTTAGCGAAAGCGGGCATCGGCTTGGCAAGGCAGGACGAAAGCGCCGTCTTCGAGCATGGCATCGAGCAGCGCGACCGCGCAAACGGCTTCTGCTACGGGGACTGCTCGCGGAACGATGCAGGGGTCGTGGCGACCGTGGATCTTGAGGTCCGCGTTCTCATGTGCTTCAAGATCTACGCTGTCTTGCCGCTGTCCGATCGACGGGGTGGGTTTTACCGCCATGCGCCAGATAACGGGCATGCCGGTGGTGATACCGCCGACGATACCGCCCGCATTGTTGGTTTGAGGCAGTACTTGGCCATCCCGCATTCGGTAAGAGTCGTTGTTCTGGCTTCCCATTAGACGGGCCGCGGAGAACCCGGCGCCAAAGTCCACGCCCTTGATTGCGGGAATGCCGAAGGCGAGGCGGGCGATGCGGTTCTCGATGCCGTCGAACATTGGGTCGCCGATGCCGGCGGGGACGCCATACGCGACGCATTCGATCACGCCGCCCACCGAATCCATATGAGACTTCGCATCGACTATGCATTCGCGCATAGAGGCTGCCGCGTGCGCGCTTACGCAGGGGAGCGGGTTAGCGGATATGGCTTTGAGCTGAACCTGGTTTGGCTTCATGGGGTCGAGCGGCGTATCGCGAATATCTTGCGGGCCCAGCGCGGCGATGTGGGCGGCGATGCGGATGCCCTGGGTCTCGAGGGCCTGTAGCGCGATGCCGCCAGCGATGCACAAGGGGGCGGTGAGGCGACCGGAGAAGTGGCCGCCGCCCGCGACGTCATGGTTGTTCTTGTATTTGATATACGCTGCATAATCAGCATGACCGGGGCGAGGGATTCGGCGCAGGTTGGAGTAGTCTTGCGAGCGCGTGTCGGCATTTTTGATGATGCCGGATATGGGTGCCCCGCAAGTGCATCCGTCGACTATGCCGGAGATGATATGTGCGGTATCGGTCTCCTTGCGTGCGGTCGCGGTCTCATCGCGGCCCGGTGCGCGCCTATCGAGAAAGAGCTGGAGCCGCTCCAAGTCAATGGGAACGCCGGCCGGGATGCCGTCGAGCGAGCAGCCGATGGCTGGCGAGTGAGATTGTCCGAATATGCTGAGCTTGAGGACGTTGCCGGTGAAAGAAGACATGCAGACAGCCCCTATTCTTGCGTGAGCTCGACCATGCCGCCAAGCTCTTGATAATGATCGAAGAACAGCGGGTAGGACTTGTTTACGGCTTCCGCGCCCTTGATGTAGACATCGTTTTCGCAACGGGAGGCGGCGATGGCAGCCATCATGGCGATGCGATGGTCGTTGTGGGAATCGACCGTGCCGCCGATCAGCTGGGGGACGCCGTCGATGATGAGCGCGTCGCGTTTGATTTGGATCTGCGCTCCCAGGTTGCTGAGTTCTTTGGCGACGGTAGCGAGCCTATCGGATTCTTTGATACGCAGGCGGGCGCAGTCGGTGATCACCGTGCGGCCCTCTGCAACGGAGGCGACCGCGGCGATGATGGGGACCAAATCCGGGATGTCCTTGGCGCTCATCTCGAAACCGCAGAGCTTGTCTGGACGAGAAATGGCGGCGTCGGTGGAGCGGCCTATGCGGGCGCCAAAGCGCGACAGGGCCGCGAGGACGTTGCGATCGCCCTGGGCGGAAGAAAGCGAGAGCCCGTCGACCTTGATGGGCAGCCTGCCCAGCGCGCCTGCGCACAGCCAGAAGGCCGCATTGGACCAGTCTCCCTCTACGGTCGCCTCATGCGGGGTACGGTAGGTGTCGTCCTCGGTGGTGAAGACGGTGACCTCCGTGCCATCGCCCGGGGTCCTGCGATCGACGTAGACGTCGACACCGAAGGTTTGCATGGCCTGGATGGTGAGGTTGATATAGGGCCGGCTCTCGATGCGCCCGTTCACCACGATCTCGCTGGGGTGGTCGAGCAGCGGCGCTGCGAGCAGAAGGCCGGTAATGTACTGAGAACTCACGTCGCCGGGAAGCTCGAATCGTCCAGGGCGAATTCGACCAGATGTCTTAAGTGGGAAGCCGCCGAGCCCCTCGAGTTCGCATCCGGCGGCGATTAGCTCCTCGGAAAGCGGGGAGAGGGGCCTTTCGCCCAATCGACCGCTTCCAACAAAAATCGCCTCTGCGCCAAGCGCGCATGCGACGGGAAGCATGAAGCGAAGCGTCGAGCCGGATTCGCCGCAGTCGAGGGTGGCATGATGCAGTGCCCTCAGAAGGCCGAAGGCGACGCTTTTGGGCATAGGCTTTACCATGAAGCCATCGTCGACCGCATCGATCTTGGCGCCAAGCGCCGTAAGGCAGCGGATGGTGGCGTCGATGTCGGCGCACGTGGTGTTGCACTTGATGTGGGTGTCACCATTAGCGAGCGCGGCGACGATGATGAGGCGATGCGCAACCGACTTCGAGGCGATGGCCGGAATGGTTCCGGAAAGCAGGGTCGGATGAATATGGGCAATCATACATGCTCCCTTGATGCTGCGAAATGTATGTGCTGGTTACTCGTCTTCTATGTCCCCGGCGTAGGCGCGCACGCAGGCGAGGCCCACCTCAAGGATCTTTTTGAACTCATCGAGCGGTGTGGGTGCTATTGAGACCGCCCCGATTGCGCGCGGAACCACCAGATCGATCGAATTGCCCGCGCGCTTCTTGTCATGCAGGGCTTCGTTATAGATGTTTTGGGCGTCGGCTTGGAAATGAAGTGAAAGCCCGTGGTTGCGTATGAGCGCGGCAATTCGATCGGGAACATCGGGTTCGCATACTTCTGCTGTGACAGAGGCGCTGGCGATGGCTACCATGCCGATGCCGACGCATGTTCCGTGACCCAGGCGGTAGAACTCCGCCGCCTCGACGCCATGGCCGATGCTGTGACCAAAGTTGAGGAGCTTTCGCATGTTGGACTCGCGCTCGTCCGCCTCGACAACGGCTCGCTTAATATCGATGTTACGGGCGATGAGGTAGGCGACGCGAGAAAGATCCTGCTTGAGGAGCTCGGGCGTAAGCGGCGTCTTCTCGAGCTCCTCGAACAGCTCGCTGTCCGCGATAACGGCATGCTTGATTACCTCTCCGCACCCGTCGGCGAATTGATCGTCCGTTAGCGTGCCCAGGCAACCTACGTCGGCGAGGACCGCGCGCGGCTGCCAGAATGCACCGGCGAGGTTCTTTCCCGCCTCAAGGTCGATAGCGGTCTTTCCGCCAACGGAGGAGTCGACCATGGCCAGCAGCGTGGTTGGAATCTGGATGAAGTCGATGCCGCGCATGTAGGTCGCCGCGACAAAGCCCGCGACGTCTCCCACCACGCCGCCGCCAAGGGCGACGATGAGGTCGGAGCGCGTCAGCTCAAAGGACGCGGCCTTCTCGAGGAGGCCGACGTATGTCTCCGCGCGCTTGTGCTCTTCACCGGCGCTGAAGACGGCGAGCTCGCAGGTGTAGCCGGCAGCCTGCAAACCGGACTTCACGGGTTCCGTATAGAGCGGAGCGACGTTGGTGTCGCTGATGATGAGGGCGCGTCGTCCCGCGTTGAGCGAGCGGGCGATCTCACCCGCTCGCTCAAGCAAAAAGGTGTCGATCAGCACCTGGTACGGCTTGGATGCCTGGATATCAAGAGAGTACATGGTCCTGCCTTTCGCAGATCTTAACGCGGCATGTCATCGAGTGCGCGCTTGATCTGGTCGCCCTCTGCAAGGAGTTCGCGAAGTCCTGCCCGATCGCGGTTGATGAGGGCGATGCGGTATTTATCGAGCGCGCTGATGATGATCTCGATCTCATCTGCCAGGTAATCGGCGTCTTGGATCATCAGCTCGCTCCACATATCGGGGTTGAGGTGCGCCACCCTTGTGAGGTCCTTATAGCTGCCGGCTGAGAAGCCATGATGGGCCTGGGCCGTGGGGCTCTTCACATACGCGTTGGAGACCACGTGGGCCAGCTGGCTGGTAAAGGCGATGACGCGGTCATGGTCGGCCGGCGTGGTGACGCTAAAGCGCCCGAAGCGGCAGGGGGAGAGCAGGGTATGGGCCCTGTCGAGAAGCTCGAGGCGGGCGACATCATCAAGCTGGGGCGGGACGAGAACCATGGGAGCGCCTTCAAACATATCCGCGGTGCCGTAAGCGTATCCGGAGTTCTCGGTGCCTGCCATGGGGTGCGCGCCGCAGAAGGTAAATCCATAGGTACTCGCCAGGTCGAACGCGCGGTTGCAGAGCGCGCCCTTGACGCCGGCGCTATCGATGACCAAAGGACCTTCCGCGCCCAGCTCGCCCAGCGTTTGAGCGTGGGACTGAAGCCAAGCTATGCACGCTTCGGGATATGCGGAGAGAATCACCAGGTCGCAGCCTGCGAGCGATGCATCGTCCAAGATCGCATCGACCGTGTCGATCATAGCGATGGCAAGCGTGTCCGCATCGGTATCGAATGCGGCGACGCGCCAGCCGGCAGCGTGGTAGGCGCGGGCGAAGCTGCCGCCGATAAGGCCCAGGCCCAAGATGCCTACGGTGGGATTGCTTGAAGCTGCTTCTGCAGGGGTAGGAGTGTTGTCCATGGTTCCTTACGCCTCGCAGCTCTCGGTGTCGCAGATGACGGAGCGGATCTGGCGGATGCGCTCCATGGTCTGGTCGAACATGTCGGGGGTCAAGGCCTGCGCACCGTCGGACCAGGCGTGGCTGGGGTCGTCGTGAACCTCGATCTCAAGGCCGTCGGCACCCGCTGCCGTAGCGGCAAGCGCCATGGGCTCGACGTAGCGCGTGTAGCCGGTGGCATGGCTGGGGTCGGCGACCACGGGAAGGTGGCTTAGGTAGTGCAGGACGGGCACGGCGTTGAGGTCGAACGTGTTGCGGGTGCGCGTCTCGAACGTGCGGATTCCGCGCTCGCACAGGATGACGTTTTCGTTGCCCTCGCTCATGATGTACTCGGCCGCCATCAGCAGCTCGTCGATAGTACCCGCCATGCCACGCTTGAGCAGGATGGGGGCCTTGGTCTTGCCGACTTCTTTCAGCAAGGGGAAGTTCTGGGCGTTGCGCGCGCCGATCTGCCAGACCTCGATGTTCTTATCGAGGAACGTTTGGACATCGCGTTGGTCCATGATCTCGGTGACGATGGGCATATCGAGCTCGTCTGCCGCCTCGCGCAGCAGGTCGAGACCTTCGGGACCCATACCCTGGTATGCGTACGGGGAGGTGCGGGGCTTGTATGCGCCTCCGCGCAGCATGGTGGCGCCGGCGGCCTTTACGCGTCTAGCGATCTTGATGAGGTTCTTGCCTTCGACCGAGCAGGGGCCGGCGATTACCTGGAAGTGGCCGCCGCCGATCTTGACGCCGTGGCCGCAGTCGACGACGGTGTCTTCGGGATGGAACTTGCGGTTGGCCTTCTTGAAGGGTTCGGAGACGCGTTGGACACGCTCGACGATATCCATGGACTCTAGCAGGAAGGGGTCGATCTTGGTGGTGTCTCCCACCAGGCCGATGACGGTCTCGTTCTCGCCCTTACTATAGTTAGTTTGAAGGCCCTTCTTTTCGATCCAGCTGAGTAGATGCTCAACGGCCTCGGGCGAGGCGTCCTTGCGCAGGATTGCGATCATGTGGTCCTCCAAAAGTAACTCATGCGCGTGCAAATGTATAAGTTACAGAAGTGTATACCATCCTTATTAATATCGAGGGCCATAACTCATGTCGTTACAAATGCGATAGAGGGTTTGACCTTAACCGTCAATCAGTTTTTCACTGCGAGCACAGGCTTTGATGCCCTTCATTAGCTGCCGGCTAATGAAATGGGGAGCTGTGCAAACCATACTTGGAAGCACGTTGGTCCAATCACTATTGAAGGGAAATTAGATATGGACGCTTCGCAGTCACATGCGCCCCGCTCGGTAATGGGGATAGTCGGTCTGGTGCTTGCGATAATCGCAGCAGCTACATCGTTCATGCCAATCGTCAACAACTTCTCGTTCTTCCTCGCCCTCATCTCGGCGATTCTTTCGCTGGTCGCCGTTATTTCCTGCGCGCGCGGCAAGAAGTCTGGCAAGGGTGTCGCCATTGCCGGGTTGGTTGTCAGCATTATTTCCATCGTGGTCGTGCTCGCCACGCAAAGCATGTATTCAGCCGCCATTGACGATGCGGTCAACGGCCCGGATGTCTCGGGAGTTAGCGCTCAGCAGGGTAGCGACGATTCGTCTAAGGAAGACGATAAGGCAGACGATGCATCCAATACCCAGAATCTCGCCGTTGGCACTTCCATTGATCTTGAAAGCGGCCTTTCGGTAACCGTCGATGCGGTCGATACCTCTATCGTGAACTACGACGGTTCCGCGCTGGTGGGCGTTCAGGTCACCTACGTGAACAACTCTGATAAATCCGCAGACTACAACATGTATGATTGGAAGGGCGAGGATGCTCAGGGGGCTCAGGAGAATTCGACGTTCTTCTCCGATGACGGCAAGGAACTCAGCTCTGGTTCGTTGGCGCCTGGCGGTACAAAGACCGGATTCCTCTATTTCAAAGAGGGAACCGTAAAGGCACTGTATTTCTCTTCCGTCCTAAGCGATGGTGCTTCCGCGTCCTGGTCTCTTGCTTAGGTGTAAAAGAAGATGGGTGCATTGAATGTCTGAGAAGCTGACAGAGGAGTTGTTGGACGAGTTGTTGGGGTCCCCTGACGTGGACGGCTTTCTTCGCGACCGCACGGAACCAGCTATAACCCTCGCTTCCTATCTTCAGCAGCTTTTGGACGAGAAACACTTGAAGCGCGTCCAGGTTGTGCGCATGGCGGACCTCAACGAGACCTTTGGATATCAGATCTTTACGGGTGCCCGTCATCCCGGTAGGGATAAGGTCCTGCAGATATGCTTCGCGATGGCACTTTCGCTGAGGGAGGCCAATAGGGCGTTGGGCTACGCCGACGCCGGTAGGCTCGACTGCAGGAGCAGGCGCGATGCCATCATTATCTATTGCCTCGACAAGGGCTGTTCTCTTCAGAAGGTGAACGAAGAGCTCTATCGTTTTGGAGAGCGCACTATTTGCTAGGCCTTGGAATCCTTGTTCCCGCGTTCCGCCCGGATGCCGTTGCTGTGTCCGGGCGGTTTGCTATAGTTTGGAGCTATGGATACAGATGAACTGACAGACCAGCTTGAATCGATGCTAGCCAGCCGTGAGGCGGGCTTGGATTATCGTGTCGAGCGCGTCTTAAAGGATGGATCGTGCGAGCGCACGCAGGTGGTATATCTGCTTGGCGCGGGTGGGGGAGAGTACGGTCCGTTTGTCCACAAGGTTATCGCGGCGGACCGCGGCTTGGGCACCGTGTATCGCACGCTTCAGGAGGCCTGGCTATCAGGGCGAAGGTTCGTCCACCTTCCTGAGATCTTGAACGTTAGCGGTCAGGGCGATGAGGTCGAAGTGCTTATGGAGCACGTTGAGGGGCCTACACTGGAGGAGTATCTCGCCTCAGCCCGCTTTGATCGCGACATTGCTCTCCAGGCGTTTGAGGATGTATGCCGCGCCTGCATAGAGCTGCATGCCTCTTTCACGCCGCCCGTCATCCACCGCGACCTTAAGCCCTCGAACATCATCATGGCTCAAAGTAGGTTCTCGTCCCAACCCACCGCTGTGCTCATCGATTTTGGCATCGCCAGGCAATGGCGCGAGGGCGAGTCGTCTGATACGGTTCATTTTGGGACCAGGGAGTTTGCTCCGCCAGAGCAATACGGCTTTGCTCAAACCACGGTTAGAAGCGACGTGTACGCGCTGGGCATGCTGCTCGCGTACTGCCTTATCGGCTCGACCGTGCCGCGTGAGCAGCTTGTCTCTTCGCTGACGGGCGCGCACGCGAGCGCGGGGCTTATATGCGTGGTCGAACGCGCCTGCGCTTTCGATCCAGCCGATCGCTATGATTCCGCGCAAGCGCTGATGGATGCGTTTTCTGCCGCGGTGGGCGCTGGCGACCTTTCTTCCAGCGGGCAGCGTGGGGATGCATCGAGTGGCAAAGCCGTCAAAGACTCCCTTTTTATGGCGCCGTCTTCTACCCTGACGCCGCAGGTTCCACAGACGCCGCGTGCCGTTCACGCGCGCTTTATCGATAGACCTTTTATACGCATACCGTGGAATATCGCGGTTCTCTTCGTTGCCGCCGCGTCCGTGCAGGCCACAATTGAGCTGGTTGCTCATCCCACGGAATCCATGAGGGACGCTTCGATTCCCGCGCTTGTCGTCGTTGCTTACTTTATGGTGCTGCCGTTATTTCTATTCGGCGGTTGGCTGCTTTACAATAAATCGTGGCTAAGAAAGAGATTCGCTTTCGTAGATCGGGCTATATCGATCGGCTTGCCGCGGCTCATTGCTCGTTTTGCTGCTCTGGAAGCTGCCGCCTTGGTTGCCGCGCTGCTGCTGTGGTCCGTTTAGCGGATGGCTCTGCACATGCCGCGGTGTGTATTTGATTAAGATCGAGCAGGGGAGGACTTCTTCTTGAATAGCGACGGTGGGCTTGCATCAGCCTGATTTACAGGTCATATTCCGCTTCGCGCTACGTTTATTGGCGGAGATCTTGATGCGGCTAATGCGTTCGCTTTGTGAGGCATGCGGTGGGCGGAGCATCTTGGGGTTCATGAAGACAAGGGCGGGCTTCCCGCTTCCAGGCACGTGGTCGAGCTCTATGTGTATTGTCCGGAGGAAAGCGTGGAGCTTGCTTACGCCGTTGCGTATCTATGCGAGTGCACCTGGGCTGATCGCGGCTTTGCCGGCATGGCGCATGTTGCGACCGATCGCATCGATGCCCTTCGCGATTCTCGGGCGATTGTCGATAGTACTTCCGCGCCGTCCCATTCCAAGAGTGTCTTCAGTCTCGAGGCATATCGTTCTTCGTCGCGCATGGATGCGATGATGTTCGCGCCTCAGGTAGACCTGTATTTCATCGATGAGGGCTCGGATCCTTGGATTGCTTTGCCGCGCTTCGATTGATCTTCGTCCTTTTTAAACCCTTTTCGCTATTCGCTTTAGTCCGCAAACGGTATAAATTCATCTGTGATTGGTATTTAAAAAACTATTACTTACAAATTCGCCATTGTTTAGGCTACGCTTTCAGCCTAAGCAAGGTTATTACTCCTCGGGAGGCATCACTTGTCGATACGGATTTTCCCGTAAAGGGGACCGTCCGATTCGATCAATGAGATGTTTAGGGGAGTTTTTCATGATCATAGTTAAGAAGATCAACAACAACGTTGCCATGGCGCGCGATGATCGCGGCAACGAGTTGGTCGTTTTCGGTTAGGAGATCGGGTTTCACGAGACTCCGTATTACCTCGAAGACGAGTCGACGCTCTAGGCAGCCTTTTCAAATATCAATAACGGAATTCTTTCCATGGTCCGCACCGTGCCGTCCGAGGTTATCGATGCCGCCTTACAGATCATCGATATGGCAAAAGCCGAGCTTGATTGCGAGCTGAATCCCAACGTGGTCCTTACCTTGGCCGACCATCTGCAGTTTGCGGTCGAGCGCCTTAAGGACGGCGGCGTCATCGAGAACCCTCTTTCGGATACGGTTGAGTTCGTCTATTCGGTCGAGCATGGTCTGGGCCTTTGCGCCCTCGCTATCCTTGAGAAGGAGACCGGGGTTTCCATGCCGCGGACCGAGGCTTGCTACATCGCCATGCGCCTAGTGAATTCCGAGCGCGCCGACGGTCGCGTTGATGATATGGACGAGGTCATGCGTACGCTTTCCTCCATCGATGAGGTCGCCAATATCGTGGAGCGCGAGTTTAGCATCATCGTGGACCGCGCATCATATAACTACGCCCGCTTCACCACCCATCTTCGTTATCTCATCAAGAGGCTTAAGGCGGACAAGGCATCTTCCGATTCCAAGATCGGTTGCATGATCGCCTATATGGCCAATTATCCGTACAGCTGCAACCCGGCCGACGTCATCGCATGTCAGCAGAAGATGGACGAGGGCTATTATTATTGTGGCGACGGTCAGGTCCGCGGCGAATATCCTCACTTTGCCCAGAGGATTTGGGATAAATATGGTTTTAAGCTCAATGTTGCCGAAGGGGATCTGGAGGACCTCGCAAGCGGCATCGTCGATTTCTACAGCTTCAGCTATTACATGAGCAATGCCGTGTCTACCGTTCCCGTTCTCGCTTCGACTGGCGGGAACCTCATGGGTGGTGCCAAGAATCCGTATCTTAAGGCAAGCGATTGGGGTTGGCAGATCGACCCCGATGGCCTGCGTTGGACGCTCAACGAGCTGTACGGGCGCTACCGCATCCCGCTGATGGTTGTAGAGAACGGTCTTGGCGCGTTCGATACGGTTGAGGACGATGGGGCAATTCGCGATAGCTATCGCATCGATTACCTGCGTATGCATATCGAAGCCATGAAGAAGGCCGTTGAGGTCGACGGTGTTGACCTTATGGGCTATACGTCGTGGGGTTGCATAGATTTGGTTTCCGCTTCAACCGGTGAGATGGGCAAGCGCTACGGCTTTGTGTACGTCGATGCAGACGATAAGGGTAACGGCACCTTCGACCGCAGCCGCAAGGATAGTTTCTTCTGGTATAAGAATGTTATCGAATCTAACGACGAGGACCTGGCATAGGTCATCGAATGCGTTGGCGGTTATGCGCGACTGGCCGTGGGACACGTGCTGCTCGCGTGGTATTATTATGGCGTTACCTGCTTGTATGGCAGGTAACGTTCATTCATGAAGTGCTGTGTAAATCTTCGCGCCTAATGAGGTGGTGCGATGTTTGAATGGGGGATCCAATGGGATTTTTTGACAGGTTTAAGAAGGCGGCGGAGCCCGAGAAGCCCGCGGTGCCCGCATCCGTAACGGCTCAGGTTTCTGCTGATACGCTGTGCGCTCCCGTAAAGGGCCGCGTTTGCAAGATGGCCGATATCCCCGATCCGGTCTTTAGCTCCGAGGTCCTCGGCAAGGGTTGCGGCGTTTGGCCCGAGGCCGACGTTGTTTATGCTCCTGTTACCGGTACGGTGACCGTCACCATGGGTCATGCCGTTGGTATCCAGGGCGATGACGGCGTCGAGGTTCTGGTACATGTGGGTGTCGACACCGTTAACATGCAGGGCGAGGGCTTTACCGGTTATGTTGCCCAGGGCGATCACGTAGTTGCCGGTCAGGCGATTCTGGGCATCGATCGCGGTAAGATCGCCTCTGCTGGTTATAAGGACGTTGTTGTTCTGGCTGTTTCCAACAGCGCCGAGTTCGCTTCTGTGGAGCTGTGCGCGGACGAGGATTCCACTGTTTCCGCAGGCGAGACCGTTCTTAAGGTCGCTCGCTAGCCTTCCTTTCGCTTATATATGCGTGTAAGCCGCGTGCCCATTGGTGCGCGGCTTTTGTTTAGAGTTCGAGCGTGAAGCAAAAACGGCGACGCCTCAAAAGGGGCGTCGCCGTTTTCAATGGGGCGAGTTGAAGCTTTCGGAAATTAAATCTTCTGCATCTCGGAAAGCGTGTTGTTGTACCAATGGTACCAATTGGGCGGGCAGTACTTCTTAGCCGCTTGAACGCTAATGGTGTAGCCATAGCCGCGGGCAAGACCGCGCACATGGGTATCGATGGCCTCTTCCCAGCTTGAGAAGTCGATTGCGCCCCAGCCCCAGGCGTTATGCTCGCGGAAGCAATAGGCTCCCTTGGAGCTTTCGGTGTTGGAGATCGCGGGGGACCAGCGGGGGTCGACACCGTATTTCCAGGCAGCGGCTGCAAAGGACGCGCCGTAGCCTTCGAGAGGGGAGCCGGCGAGGTAGGCGTCGATGCGTGCAGACCACTCGGCAACAAAGCTGGCCTCGTCGGTGTTCCAGTTGACGCCGGACGTGTCGGGCAGGACTACATCTGCGCTCTCTGTGCCGCCAGCGAGCTCGCTGGATGCCTGTTGAAGCGTTGCAAGCTCGGAAGCGGCCTCCTCGTCTGCTTTCTTTTGAGCGGCCTCGCGGAGTTTTTGAGCCTCGGCAAGAGCGTCGGAGGCTGCCTTGGCCTCTGTGTCTGCCTGGGCCTTTGCCTGCTCGAGCTCCACCTTCGTCTGTTCAAGCTGCTTTTGGGTTTCATTGAGCTCTTCGAGCGCGCTGGTGTTGGAATCTTTGATCTGGTTCATGTAGGCCATCTGGGTGAAGAACTCATCGAAGGACTGGGAGTTCAGGATGAAACTCATGAACGGATTGGACGCCTTTTCATACTTGTACATATCGCGCATGACCTGGCTGGCTTTGCGCTGCTGCTCGGGGAGCTTGGCCTCGAGCTCGGCGATCAGCGCATTGTTCTCATCAATCTGGGCCTGGAGCTTCGCGACATTCTCTGTTGCCTTGTCATAGGCGGCGGCGGAATCCTCAAGCTTTTTCTGGGTCTCGGTCAGCTGCGCCTCAGTTTCCTGGGTAACGGCCAGAGCGGTTGTAGGGCACAGGACGGTGCCCGAAAGCGCGAACGCCAGTGCAGCGCCGATAACGAGAGCCTTGTGAGTATGTCCATAATTGCGCATGTACGTATCCTTCGATAGCAGAGAACGTGCGAAATCTTTTTGCAGGCCATAGTATATACCTGACTTCGAGTTGAACTTGAACCTTAGACTTCTTTAAGGGTCAAGTTGAAGGTTTAGGATAGTCGGCTACCTGCTAATTTGATGAATTGTGAAGCAACTATAGAGTTTCAAGTTCACGTTTAAGGTTAGGCTCTTGGGTGGATCCCGCCCTTGCGAGCGCTACAAAACCATGCGACAACCAGCAGATATCGTACATATGTCGCGGCTTGGCTTCACCTTAAAATCGATACGCGTTGGCGCCATTATTTAAGTGCGTGCCGCCTGGATGCAAGTGCGGGAGGCTTGCGTTGCCTTCACGGGCGAGGCTTGGTTTAAAGATAAGCGCGTGGATACCTTTGAGATATCCACGCGCTTGAATGCGTTTTTGAGGATGCCCGGCGTATTCGAAGCCAAATAGGGTGTAGCTTGGTGATGGCAACGATGCAGGGGATTGTTATTAGTTGTTGCTGAGAAACTTCCTGCGTGAGAAGAAGTTGTACCACGTCACCAAAAACGTCGAGATGAGCTTCATTGCCTGGTAGCCAATATTGAGCATGGTGACCCCGACAAACATATACAGATCGTTCAGGCCAAGTCCCACAGCCGAAAGGATCGCGAAGATGGTGAACTCGCGCTTGCGGCTCATGCCCTCGCGATGGTCGAAAACGTATTTCATGCTGAGGACATAGTTGACTATCACGGAAGCGATAAAAGATACCGTGGTGCTGAAGAACAAGTCTGCCTTGCACGCTTCTACTAAAAACATGAGGAGCGCGTAGTCGACGGCTAGCGACATTAGTCCAACTATGGCGAATTTGCCGAATTGCTTTGTAGTTTCTTGAGTTAATGCAGCTCGCACCAAAACCCCTTACAACAGAGTGTATGTCAAGAACTATAAATATATTGTCAGCAAAAGGTAAGCTGATCTCGGTGAAACTACAGGCGCACCACATATCGCTGCGGCGCGCCTGTAAGGTTTTGGGTGAATCTGTTGTTGCGGGATTAAGAGGCTTACTGCTTTTGAGCATCTCCGCCGTCGAGGAAGATCTTCCGGGTAATGAAGTTCCATACCATAACGATTGCCGTTGCCGCGATCTTGACAATTCGGTAATCGATGGATGCGATCTCGGTGCCAGCCCACATGATCGCGTCGTTAATAAGCAGGCCTGCGACTGAGAGGGCGATGAAGATCATAAACTCGCGCTTCCGGCTCATATCGCTCTTGTGGCTAAAGACATACTTCATGCTCGCAAGGTAGTTAAAAACAACGGAAACGATAAACGAGACCGTCGCGGAGGCGATGGGGGGTGTGCTGAATACCTCGGTAAGCAGCACCATGACTCCGTAATCGATGATGAAGGCGATAACGCCCACTACTCCGAACTTCATGATTTGCGCGATCAGATTCCTCATGGGTTGCTCCAAGCTTTGTGACAAGAATGGTTCAGTGATGTTAGGTGAACTCATGCTTTTTCAGAGCGGGCGATGGTTGGCAAAAGCTCTATTTATATAAAAACAGCATGCCGCATGTTCAACAACCGTAGATTTATTGAACCGCTTTCTGCAAAATATCGCTGTGCTACCATGTTTTGCGTATTTGACTGCATTTGCTGTTTGTAAGTAAGGGGTTCAATCGTGTCAACAAAGGCCAAGCTCGGAAAGAGCCACGCATCGAGCGCGCTTGCCAAAGACATCTTTATTCTCAAGCAGCTTGTAAGCAAGGATTTTAAGCTTAAATATCGACGCAGCGTCTTGGGCGTTGTCTGGAGCGTTCTCAACCCGTTGCTCATGATGGTTGTCATGAGCATTGTTTTCTCTTACATGTTTGGCGGGTCTGTAGAGAATTTCCCCCTGTACCTCATCGTCGGTAACGTTACGTTCTCCCTTATGAGCGACTCGACAAACGCTGCTCTTTGGTCGATCATCGACGCGGCTCCGCTTCTCAAGAAGGTCAAGGTCGATCGCTTCGTCTTTCCGGTGCAGAAGGTTCTCTTTGCGCTGGTCAACTTTGCGTTCTCGTTGATCGCGGTCGCGTTCGTCATGCTGTGGTTCAGGGTTGTTCCCACCTGGCATCTCGTCATGCTTCCTGTGGTTCTCGTCCTCCTTATGCTTTTCTGCATCGGTATCGGTCTCGCCATCGGCTCCCTTGCGGTTTTCTTCAGGGACATCATTCACCTTTGGGGAGTCATCATTTTGGCTTGGACGTACCTGACCCCTATCTTCTGGGATCTTCAGCTTTTGATCGATAAAGCCGCTCCCGCCTGGATCATCACGCTTGTTAAGGTGAATCCCATGTACAACTACATCACGTTCATGCGCGATATCTTCCTTTGGCAGCAGGTTCCCTCAGCTACCGTTTTTGGTCTTTGTTGTTTTTGGGCCGTTCTCGCCCTGGTTATTGGTTTGCTCATCTTCCGTAAGACCGAGCACAAATTCATTCTTTACGTTTAGGCGAGGTTTGCGCTCATGACAGCTTCAATTCAAGACAATGACTACGCTATCGAGGTGAAGGATGTCTCCATGGTCTTCAATATGGCCAGCGAGCAGCTCAATAGCCTCAAGGAATATTTCATCAAAATCGCCAAGCGCGAACTATTCTTCAAAGAGTTCCGTGCACTCGACCATATTTCATTTAATGTGCCCAAGGGCGAGGTCGTGGGTCTTATGGGCACCAACGGCTCCGGTAAATCCACCATGCTTAAAATCATCGCTGGCGTTCTGGAGCCCACCGAGGGCGAGGTTGTTGTTCGCGGAAACATCGCCCCCCTCATCGAGCTTGGCGCAGGTTTCGATCTCGAGTTGACCGCACGTGAGAACATCTACCTCAACGGTTCGCTTCTGGGCTATACCCATGAGTTCATCGACCAGCACTTGGAAGATATTATTGAATTTGCCGAGCTCCGCGACTTTATGGATATGCCCTTGAAGAACTATTCAAGCGGTATGGTTGCGCGCATCGCGTTCGCCATCGCTACCGTCACGGAACCGGATGTTCTCATTGTTGATGAGACGCTGTCCGTTGGCGACGTCTTCTTCCAGGAGAAGTGCGAACGCCGCATTCAGAGCTTCATCGATTCCGGCAACGTCACCGTCTTGTTCGTCAGCCACAGCATCGACCAGGTCGAGCGCCTCTGCAAGAGCTGCGTGTGGATCGAGAAGGGCAAGCAGCGCATGGTGGGTCCGGTGGAGGAAGTCTGCAAGGCCTACCGCAACCAGTTCAACTAACACGGCATTGCAATGGATACCCTAAAAAAGGCGGCCGCGCCGCGCGTGCGCCGCAATGATCCCAATGCCGCCGGTGCGACGTCCGTCGCGCCTTTTTTCTCCATCATCATGCCAAGCTATGGGGTGGAACGCTATATCGAGGCGGCTTTGGACGATATTCAGGCGCAGGCGTTTGCCGATTGGGAGCTAATTGTGGTGGACGATGGCTCGCCGGACAACGCCGCCCAGCTAGTCCGCGAGCGCATGGCCTCCGATGGCCGCATTCGCTTGGTCCAGCACGATGCTAACCGCGGGTTGTCCGCCGCACGCAACACCGGGCTTTCGCATGCCCGCGGTGCCTACGTGTGGATTCCCGATCCCGATGACAGGTATGACCGTACGTTGCTCGCGCGCGTTCACGCCGTCCTCACCGACACCGCTGCAGATGCGGTTGTCTTTGGCTGCACAGAGGAGTACTTCGACGCCAAGGGCAACCTCACCGGGTCGCGAAGCATCGTGCCCCCGGTTTCCGGCGTCGCGTCCGGCGATGTGTTGCATCGCAGCGTTCTCGACCTTGAAGAGGCGACGCTTTACGGCTACGCCTGGAACAAGGTCTACAGGCGCTCTGAGCTCTCGGGCCTTGCGTTTGAAACCGTCCCGCTTATCGAGGATATCCTGTTCAACATCGCGTTCTTCCAAAACGCCAGCGTTTGCGCGTTTTTGGACGATGCTCCCTATCGCTACGCCAAACGGCTTAACGCCAACCTCACCAATAAGTTTGTGCCCGAGTACTACCAGGTCCACAGGCGCCGCATCGAGGCCCTTTTTAACCAGCAGCGCGCGTGGGGGCTCGATGACCAAGAGGTGCGCAGCCGCCTGGGGTCGCTCTACGGTCGCTTTATCATGAGCGCTTTGGAGAGAAATTGCGATTCGCGCGCGCATCTTGACCATGCGGGCCGCATCGCCTGGTGCCGCTTGCTTTTTGCGGACCCGCTGTTTTTGACCCTTATTCCCGGCGCTACCTCACGGGGTGGAAAAGTTCTTAGCTTGGGGCTTGCCGTCTTGAAGACGCGCTCTGCCCTTGCTTGCTGCACGCTCGGCAGGCTTATCCATCTGGTTCGCGGTTCTGGCTCCCGTATGTACGCACGATTGAAGATGCAGAGGTGATGACGATGTCTTGCACGCAAACGGACGGATCCAAAGGGTGCTCCAAGGTTCTTACCATCGCCATCCCTTCCTATAACGTCGAGCGCTACCTTGAGCACGGCCTTGCAAGCTACTGCTCGCCCAAGCTGGAAAGCGGGTTGGAGGTCATCGTCGTCGACGACGGCTCCACCGACGCCACCGCCCTCATCGCCGAGTCCTTTGTCAAGCGCTCGCCGTCGATCTTCAAGGTCATCTCTAAGGAGAATGGCGGCCACGGATCTACCATCAACGCGGCGTTGCAGCAGGCTCGCGGCAAGTATTTCCGCGTGGTCGATGGCGATGACTGGGTGTGCACCCAGGGACTTATCGATCTGGTTGAACGTCTTGGCAGCCTTGACTGCGATTTGGTGGTCGACAAGAAGCGCGAGGTCCACATGGTGACGGGGGAGAGCACGCTGTTCGAGCTTCCCGATTGCATCATACCCGGGGACGTCCTTTCCTTTTCCTCGGTGTGCGGGGTCCATCAGGCCGCGTCGCAGATCATGATCCATACACTCACCGCCAAGACCTCCTACCTGCGCTCTACCGGCCTTCACCTACTGGAGCACACGTTCTACGAGGACTACGAGTACATCCTCAAGGCGAGCGCTCCCGCGCGCGATATCGTCTTTTACGATATCGAGGTCTACCAATACCTGGTGGGCAACGCCCAGCAAAGCGTCAGTTTTGATAACTACGTCAAGCGGTGGGGCGACCATACGCGCGTGGTGGATGAGGTGCTGGCGTATCTTGAACGTTGCGAGGATGGAGAAGTCCTTGAGTCCGGCACTGATAGCCCGCTGGGGGCCCAGGCGCTTGATTACGTGCGGCATAAGGCCCATCTCATTATCGATACGCACTACAACATCGCGCTTCTGTTCGATGGGGACAGGGCACGAGGCCGTGCCCGCGCGTCGGCGTTTAGGCAGGGCCTCAAAAAACGGAATCCGGCGCAGTGGAAGTTGGGGGAGAAGAGGTATAGGACCTCATTGCTCCTCAACCGATTGGGTATCTCGTATACTCGCATGAGTAACATTCTCGGGCGCTAGTCGCGCGGACGATATCGAAGGGACCATCATGGCTTCAAAGGGACGCATAGCGATCTTCAGCATCGACGCCAAGCTTGGCCGCGAGGTCAAGGGCGCCACCCGTTATGTCTACCTTGCCGAGCTGCTGCAGCAGTCGGGCTATGAGGTTGATTTCATCACGTCTCGCTTTCAGCATTGGGAGAAGCGCCAGCGCGATCTCGACGCGTTCGATTACTCCGCGCATTCCTTCAATATCAAGTTTATCGAGGAGCCTTCCTACCCAAAGAACATGTGCCCTCAGCGCATCTGGGCCCATCATATTATGGCGGGGCGCGTCGCCGAATATTTCGAGTGCGACCATGCATACGACCTTATCTATTCGCAGATTCCCCCCAATGACATCACGTTGGCCATCGGCCGGGTTGCTAAGAAATACAACATTCCCTTTGTCATCGACGTGAACGATTTGTGGCCCGAGGCGTTTCGCATCGCGCTGGATGTTCCCGTCCTTTCCGACATCGCGTTTTCCCCCTTTTACCGTCAAGCCAAGGCGGCATACGACCTAGCCGATGCGATCGTTGGTACCTCTGATGAATACGCTTCGCGCGGATTTAAGGACCGCGCCCAGGATATTCCCAAGGTTGTTGTGTACGTAGGTATCGATGTGGACGATTTCGACGCCGGAGCCGCCGCCAATGCGGATGAGGTTCATAAGGCAGATGATGAAGTATGGGTTGCTTACGCCGGCACCTTGAGCGCATGCTATGACCTTGGGACGCTTATTCGAGCCGTGGCTTTGCTGCAGGTCGATTATCCCCATGTCAAGCTTAAACTACTGGGAGACGGCGTCGTTCGCGGCGAACTTGAAGCGGCAGCGAAACAGGCTGGATGCGATGTTGAGTTTCTTGGCTACGTTCCCCATGATGTTATGGCTGCCTATCTTGCCGCATCGGATATTCTTGTCAATTCACTCGTTGGCAATGCCCCGCAGAGCATTCCCACCAAGATAGGTGATTACCTTGCAGCTGGCAAAGCCATGCTTAATACATCGCTTAGCCCTGAGTTCTCGTCCAAGGTCGTAGCTGATGGATTTGGCGTCAATGTACAGCCCGAGTCCGTTGATGAGCTGCGCGACGCACTCCAGGCTCTCGTTGCGGATGAGGAGTCCCGTGCCGCGATGGGCGAGGCAGCTCGCGCTGTTGCTGAGGAGCAATTCGACCGCAAGCGTTCTTATCAGGCTATTGTCAGCCTTATCGATAACTTGGTTCAGCGTTAGCAAATTGTTGTAAACTAGATATCTGTATCACGCTCTGCTAGAAGCTTTCTCCACGGGGTGCGCTGGCTGTCCGTCGGTCTTGTCCCGTAGCGAAGCGAGCGTTGTCGAACTCTTAATCGTACTTTACCTGCAGCTATGAGGAGGTTCTTGATGCAAACGGTTAGACAGTTTGTTACGTTGCTGCTTGCCGGAGTGTTAGCCCTGACGCCTGTTGTCCAACCCATTGCGGTCTACGCTGAAGCTCTAGGCATCGGTGTCGATGATGAGGGGGATTCAACTTCCACCTCTAGCGTTGGCCAACAAGGTGCTGTTGAATCCGATAGCGCTACTGCGAGTCCTGACCATTCCAGCACTGGTTCCGTGGAGGCGCCTGTCGATGTCGATGGCGAATCAGATGATGCTTCCGCCGATGTTGATCTTGAGACGGTCCAGGTTCCCGAATTTGGAGACATCCCTTCCAGCGATGAGTCCATGGCGCAGTCTTGGCGTTTTGAAAACGGCGTCGCCCTTGTAGATGAAGATGGCTCCAGCATCTCTATGCTTGGAAGAGACGAGTTGCCCGAGGGTGCTAGCGCTTGGGGTATCGATGTAAGCGCCGCCCAGGGGCAGATTGACTGGGAGAAAGTCAAAGCCGGCGGGGTCGATTTCGTTATTTTGCGCCTTGGTTACGGCTCTGGTGGAACCGATAAGAAGTTTTCCGAAAACGTTTCAGCCTGTAAGCGCCTCGGTATCAAGTTCGGCGTTTATCTATATAGCTATGCTTGGGACGCCGCGACGGCTAGGGAAGAGGCGCAGTGGACGCTTTCCGTGCTCCGCTCAAACAACATTTCGCCCGCAGACCTTGCGCTGCCCGTGTATTACGATCTTGAAAACCAGGATCCCTCTACCGGCAAGCCCGCTGGCGTTGATAACAAGAACAACTATCGCGAGATTACGGGCGGGCCCTCAACCTTCGCGGCCATGGCGAACGCTTATTGTGGAACGCTTGTTGATTCGGGATACATGTCCGGCGTCTATGCGAACCTGCGCTGGTGGAATAACTACCTGACGGATTCGGTCACATTTGACCAGTACGAGCGTTGGGTAGCTCAGTATAACTCTTCTTGTGACTACGCTGGTGACCATAGCCTTTGGCAGTACAGCTCTTCCGGGTCTGTCGATGGCATAGCGGGTCGAGTCGATGTCAACTATATGTTCGGCGATATCACTCATATCACGTACAGGGCCCATGTCTCCGATATCGGCTGGCAGGATTGGGTTGGCGACGGCGCTACCGCTGGCACCACTGGACGAAGCAAGACAATCGAGGCAATCCAGGTAGAGTTGCCAGTTCTTTCCTCTTCGAGCTTGGTTAGCGTTCGCTGTCATGTTCGCAATATCGGCTGGGAAGACTGGGGCCGTGGGTCTGGTGGCACCACCGGTCGCGCCCTTCCCATCGAGGCTATTCAGCTTAAGCTCAACGGTCCTGTTGAGGACAATTATGATATATGGTATCGCGTTCATTCGTCCAACGTTGGTTGGCTTGGTTGGGCTAAAAACGGTGAAAGCGCTGGAACGCAAGGATACGCTTACGGTGTCGAGGCGATTCAAATTAAGTTGGTGAAGAAGGGGACTAATGCTCCTGGATCCACCACCGATGCATTTATTAAAAAACCCGTTTCTCTGACCTATAGCGCACATGTATCGGATATCGGTTGGCAACCGTACGTTTCTTCTGGTGAGATCGCTGGCACCACGGGTCGCAATCTTTCCGTTGAGGCTCTTTCGTTCAAGCTGCTTAACGCCGGTGCTGGCGACGCGGTCAAGGTAAGGGCTCATGTCCGCAATATCGGTTGGCAAGACTGGATGGACAATTCCGGCGGTACTACGGGCCGGGCTTTGAATATCGAGGCGTTGCAACTGCAGCTTTCCGATTCCCTGTCGAGCCAGTATGACTTGTGGTATCGCGTTCATGTTCAGGATATAGGTTGGCTTGACTGGGCAAAGAATGGTGAAGTCGCCGGCACCACGGGTATGGCTAAGCATGTTGAGGCGGTTCAGGTAATCATGCAAAAGAAGGGTGCTTCAGCGCCCGGTCCTACCGATTCTCCCAGCGTCGGCTTGGTGACCATTAATTATTCCTCCGTTTCGGGTTCGTCCTCATGGGGCCAAACGGTTCAAAACGGCGCCACGTCCGGCACCATGGGCCAGGACTTGCCGTTGCACGCCATCCGTGTCCAGCTGCCAACCAATGTTTCCGGCGGCGTGTCCTATAAGACGCATCTTTCTAATATAGGCTGGGGGGCAGCATGCGCGAACGGGTCAGCTTCGGGCGACCTTTCCGGTGCCCAGGAAATCGAGGCTCTAAGCATCTCGCTTTCCGGCCAGGCGGCAAAACGATATGACGTGTGGTATCGCGTGTATATTGAAAACTTCGGATGGCTTGGTTGGACCAAGAACGGCTCGAACGCAGGCTCTAGCGGGTGCGGTCTTCATGTTGAGGCATATCAGGTAGTTATTAAGGCTATCAACAGCGCTGCTCCTGGTTCCACTGCGAACTCGTTCTGCAACGGAACGTCTCAGCTTCCCTATATTGGCTACCAAAATCCGTCTCAGTTCTATCAGGTTTCCAACCGTTCCGTCACCATCAAGAACATGGGACAAGGCATCTTTGGTTACCGCACCGAGTCTCGTATTCCCTATAACGCGACTCGAAACCAGATTGTGAACGCCATCGTTACCCGTGCGCTCGAGTATGTAGGTACGCCCTATATCTGGGATTACTCCTGTGCTCCCGGCGTCGGCGTCGACTGCGCTGGTCTTGTGATGCAGGCACTTTATGCCGCGGGTATGGATTTAAGTCCTATGAACCCATGGGATCACTATTATTCCGCTGGCCATGATCAGTACGCCAATTACATGCGCAACTACGGCAGGTTTCAGCGCGTCTCATTTGCCGATCGACAGCCTGGTGACCTTATTCTCACCAATGGTCACGTCTCCCTCTATATAGGTGGTGACCGTATCGTAGAAGCTTATTCCCCGCGTGTGGGCACTCGCGTCGCCTCCGTGTACAGCACCACGCCCATCCTTTCGGTTGCACGTCCCGTCGTATAGATAGCCTCAAGGTCTTTAATATGAGGTACAAATCGCCCCCGCATGCACGGTCATAACCGGCATGCGGGGGCGATTTTTACTGTCAGCATCGATTAAGCGTGGCGTTTGATTGCGAGGGCTAGTTGGATGATGTGTAGATCACGAGGCCTATACCAACCAGAGACGCTGCAAGGCAAGAGCCGATAATGGCGAGGTTGATACCGTTCATGGCGAACGCGGCGGCGAGCGGTCCAATGAGCATTGACGCTAGCGCTAGGGCGGCTATGTTGATGATGAGCTGTCCCGTCCCGTTGCGCAAGATTATCAGCACGTCGTTAATGTAGTACAGAAGCGCGACCGATCCCGTTGCGATGAGGGCATAGGGAAGAAGCCATACGTGGTTGGCGATGGAGCTTCCGTAGATGGCGGTGAGAAATAACTGGCCGGGTATGGAGCACGCTGCAACCAGTATGGCGATACAAGCGATAAGCATAAGGAGTATTTTGCCGAAGAGCTTGCGAAACGGTGCAGCTCCCCCATTTGCCTTGCGTTCGGCGAGCAGACCGATCAGCGGGCTGTAGAGGTAGGATGCTGCAGCTTGCACCAAGACGGCTGGCGTCGCCACGCTGGCGTAGATGCCCAGCAGCTCCTCTCCGTAGGCGATGCCGTAACGTTGGCGCACTACGGATACAATGGACGTTGCCAGCAGATTCGCTATCGTCGGCATCAGGCATGCACGTCCAAGCTTTTTTGCTTGATCGCGGGTTATTCCGGGCTTGGTGAAACCAAACAGCATAGCGTTACGGCGATCGTAGAAAACCGTCACGCACATGCAGCATGCTGTCATGCCGATTATTGCCGCGTAGAGATTCCCCGTTACGGCCAGCGGAATAGCGAAGCCTGCTAACGATGCGAATCCGCGAAGCACCTGAGACTTTCCTATATAGTCCATCCTGCGTTTCTTCTGTTCGATGCCGTAAAAAACATCGTTGAAAGATTCGTCGGCTTTAAAAAGTATATAGAGAAGACTTGCGACGATCATCGACATGCTTTTTGTGATGAGTAGAAGGTAGAAGGTGGCCAGTATGGCGCTAATTCCCACGCTGACAAGACGAAATCCCACGTATGCGTTGGCTGAGTAGATGTTTAGCGTGTCAGAGACCTGGTACGTGCGTATTTTGTATAGGGCGACGGCGGCGAACATGTTGCCTATGGACATGGCGAATGCGAGCACTCCGCTATTGTCGTAGTTGGACGACAGTACAACAACAAGGAGTGTCGTTACCCACTGACATCCAAGGTAGAAAAGACACCCCATAGCATTCCATAGGGTGTTTGCCTTGGTCGATAATGGCTCGGTTTTACTTGATATGCTGGTCATGGCTTCAATTCCTTTGATGTTTTGGGCGCATGACATTATCCCACGACTGTCCTGACCGGACGTGTATGTCTTGTGACTTCTTATCGTTATTGTTTGTCCGGCTGCTACGGGTTACGGTGAATCTCTTACTAAGGTTATACTAAGCTGTTAGTTTGTTTACCGAATGAAAGGTGCCGTTCGTGGGATTTGCTGCAACAGACCATACTTTTGCAGTATGCGCATATAAAGAGAGCCCATATTTGAGGGAGTGCGTTCTTTCGCTGCTTGCCCAGACGGTTTCCACCAATACCCTTATCGCTACGTCCACTCCTACTGATGCTACGCGCGCCATTGCCGATGAATTTGGCATTCCGCTATTTATACGCGATGGTGAGCCTGGTATTTGCGATGACTGGAACTTTGCCGTCTCCTGCGCCAGCACGCCTTTAGTCACCATTGCCCATCAAGACGATACGTACAAACCCGAGTATGCTGAGCGAATGCTCGCGGGAGTCAACTCGTGCAAGCACCCCTTGCTCTATTTCACCAATTACGCTGAGCTCAGGGACGGTTCCGAGGTTTCTAAGAATAGATTGCTTGCTATCAAACGGATGTTGCTCGCTCCGTTGAAGGATGGCAGATTCTCTTCGAGCATCTTCGTTCGTAGGCGAGCGCTCTCCATCGGATCGTCGATTTGCTGCCCCTCTGTCACCATGGTCCTTCCCAATGTCGGTGTCCCCGTCTTTGTATCTTCATTCAAGAGCAATCTAGATTGGGATACTTGGGATCGGCTTTCCCGTCTTAATGGTGACTATTACTACGATTCTAAGATACTCATGTGTCATCGTGTACATGATGGGTCCGAGACGTCTCGTTTGATTAAGAATGACGTTCGCACGTTGGAGGACGTCGAGATGCTTGAGCATTTTTGGCCAAAGCCTTTGGCTCGACTGATCAACCATTTTTATGCCGCCGGACAGGCGAGTAACGCATCTTAACGTTTTGATCGATTGTTATTGAAAGGTATTTCGGTGGATATCAAACCGAGAGTGCTGGCTATCATTCCGGCATATAACGAAGAAGAATGCATTGTTGAGACGGTTCAGGAACTTCTTTCCGTCTCACCTGATACGGATTACGTGGTTATTAATGACGGCTCGCGTGATTCTACAGTCGCGCTTTGCCGGGAGCATGGGTTCAACATGGTTGACCTTCCCGTTAATAGCGGTCTTACCGTTGGATTTCAAACCGGTATGAAGTATGCGCTCAGGAATGGCTATGATTACGCCATCCAGTTTGATGCTGACGGACAACATCGCCCAGAATACATTAAAAGCCTGCTTGAAAAGGCTGTTGACGTTGATGCGGATATCGTAATAGGATCGCGTTTTGTGACTGAGAAGAAATCTCATTCTGCAAGGATGATCGGTTCTAGACTTATCACTTCAATCATTAGGCTGACCACGGGTAAGACCATCAACGATCCAACTTCTGGCATGAGGATGTTCAACCATCGCATGATTCGCGAGTTTGCGACTGATGACTCTTTGAATCCCGAGCCCGAGTCAGTATCTTTGTTGATTCGTCGTGGCGCACGTGTTGAAGAAGTTCAGGTTGAGATGAGGGAGCGCCAGGCGGGGGAGAGCTATCTCAACCTATCCCGGTCGATCTCTTATATGGTTCGTGCCTGCACGTCCATCCTCTTCGTTCAATGGTTTAGGTGATTTCCATGTCGATCTCCTTGCGTATCGTTTTGATCGTTTGCGCCGCCTTGGTCTTCTTCATCATTATGAAGAAACTGAAAAAGTCTCAGATTCAAGTAATGGATTCCATCTTCTGGCTGGTATTTGCCTTCAGTTTTCTTGTCTTTGCGGTATTTCCAGGCATCGCTTACTGGTTAGCCGACATCCTCGGTTTCGAGGCGCCATCCAATTTCGTTTTTCTCTATACCATCGGAATCCTTATGGTCCATGACTTCTCTACCACCGCTCAGCTCGCCGAACTGCGCCGAAAACTCAATTCTCTTGTCTCTGAGGTCGCTCTGCGCGATCGCGATTAATGTCTTTTCTCCTCTGCCTCGTAATGAGAAGGTGATTTCCCGTGAAAGGTATCATTCTGGCCGGCGGCTCGGGCACCCGCCTGTACCCGCTCACGCTCGTGACCAGCAAGCAGCTGCTGCCGGTCTACGACAAGCCCATGATCTACTACCCGCTGTCCGTCCTCATGATGGCGGGCATCCGTGACGTCCTGATCATCTCGACGCCCTCCGACCTGCCCAACTTCGAGCGCCTGCTGGGCGACGGGTCGGACTTCGGGGTCAACCTCTCCTACGCCGAGCAGCCGTGCCCCGACGGCCTGGCCCAGGCGTTCCTGATCGGGCGGGACTTCCTCGCCGGCGAGCCCTGCGCGCTGGTGCTGGGCGACAACATCTTCTTCGGCAACGGGCTGTCGCGGCACCTGAGGCGCGCGGTCGAGGAGGCCGAGTCCCGCGGCGGCGCCACCGTCTTCGGCTACCACGTGGACGACCCGGAGCGCTTCGGCGTGGTCGAGTTCGACGAGCGGGGAAGGGCGGTCTCGATCGAGGAGAAGCCCGAGCGCCCCAAGAGCTCCTACGCCGTCACCGGCCTGTACTTCTACCCGGGCGACGTCGCCGAGCGCGCCGCGCTCGTGGAGCCCTCCGCGCGCGGCGAGCTCGAGATCACCGACCTCAACCGGATGTACCTGGCCGACGGGCTGCTCTCCGTGGTGACGCTGGGGCGCGGCTACGCGTGGCTGGACACCGGCACCATGGAGAGCCTCTACGAGGCGGGCGAGTTCGTCCGCGCCGTGGAGCGCGCCCAGGACCAGCCGGTGTCCGTGCTCGAGGAGATAGCCTACGAGAACGGCTGGATCGACCTCGGGACCCTGTCGGCCTGCGCGGCGCGCTACGGGAAGTCCGACTACGGCCGCCACCTCGCCCGCGTCGCCGCCGGCGAGTTCGTCAACCAGAACCTCGACTACTAGGGGGAACCATGACCGACACCGCCTTCGAGCCCTCCCGCGTCGTCGTCACCGGCGGCTGCGGCTTCATCGGGTCCAACTTCGTCCACCACGTGGCGCGCGAGCACCCCGGGGTGCACGTCACCGTGCTGGACAAGCTCACCTACGCCGGCAACCCCGAGAACATCGCCGGGCTCCCCGCCGACCGCGTGGAGCTCGTGGTCGGCGACGTCTGCGACGCCGCGCTCGTCGACCGGCTCGTGGCCGGGGCCGACGCCGTGGTGCACTACGCCGCCGAGTCCCACAACGACAACTCCATCGCCGACCCCGCCCCGTTCCTGGAGACCAACGTGCGGGGCACCTACACCCTTATCGAGGCGTGCAGGAAGCACGGCGTGCGCTACCACCACGTCTCCACCGACGAGGTCTACGGGGACCTGGCGCTCGACGACCCGGCCCGCTTCACCGAGGAGACGCCCTACCGACCGAGCTCGCCCTACAGCTCCACCAAGGCGGCCTCCGACATGCTCGTGCGCGCCTGGGCGAGGACCTTCGGCCTTAAGGCCACCATCTCCAACTGCTCGAACAACTACGGGCCCTACCAGCACGTGGAGAAGTTCATCCCGCGCCAGATAACCAACTTGATAGACGGCGTGAGGCCCAAGCTCTACGGCGACGGCAAGAACGTCCGCGACTGGATCCACACCGAGGACCACTCCAGCGCCGTCTGGCGCATCCTCACCCGCGGCCGCATAGGGGAGACCTACCTGATCGGTGCCGACGGCGAGCGCGACAACCTGGCCGTCCTGCGCGAGATCCTGCGCGCCTTCGGCCGCCCGGAGGACGACTTCGACTGGGTGCGCGACCGACCGGGCCACGACCGCCGCTACGCCATCGACAGCTCCAAGCTCCGCCGCGAGCTGGGCTGGGAGCCCCAACACACCGACTTCGCCGAGGGGCTCGCCGAGACGATTCGCTGGTACCGCGCCAACGAGGCGTGGTGGCGCCCGGCCAAGGAAGCGACCGAGGCGCGCTACCGCGCCCAGGGCCAGTAGGAGGGGAGAGACATGGCAGACATCGCATTCGAGAAGGATCTCGCCGTCACCGAGACCGGCATCGCGGGCCTGAAGGTCGTGGAGCTCGCCGTCCACGGCGACGAGCGCGGCTGGTTCAAGGAGAACTGGCAGCGCGCCAAGATGACCGCGCTGGGCGTCCCGGACCTGCGCGTCGTTCAGAACAACATCTCCTATAACGACAGCAGCGGCGTCACCCGCGGCGTCCACGCCGAGCCGTGGGACAAGTTCGTCTCCGTGGCCCGCGGCTCCGTCTTCGGCGCCTGGGTGGACCTGCGCGAGGGCAGTGCCACCTACGGCAGGACGTTCACCTGCACCCTCGACCCGAGCAGGGCGATCTACGTGCCGCGCGGCGTGGGCAACTCCTTCCAGGCGCTGGAGGACGGCACCGCCTACACGTACCTCGTGGACGCGCACTGGTCGGCGGAGCTCAAGTCGACCTACACCTTCGTCAACCTCGCCGACCCCGCGCTGGGCATCGATTGGCCCATCCCGCTGTCGGAGGCCACCGTCTCGGAGGCCGACCTCGCCCATCCGATGCTGAAGGACGTCGTCCCCATGGCGCCGAGGCGAACGCTCGTCACCGGCTGCAACGGCCAGCTGGGCCGCGCCGTGCGCGCGCTCGCGGAGGAGCGGGGGCTTTCCGCCTGGTTCGACTTCTGCGACGTCGATTCCTTCGACATGTCCGACCCGGGCGCCTACTCCGAATACGACTGGCCGCTCTACGGGACCGTCATCAACTGCGGCGCCTACACCGCCGTGGACGGGGCGGAGACGCCCGAGGGACGAGCTGCCGCCTGGAGGGCGAACGCGATGGGCCCGGCGCTGCTGGCCCGGACCTGCTCCGAGCACGGGATCACCCTGGTGCACGTCTCCTCCGACTACGTTTTCGACGGCACCGCGGAGGTGCATGACGAGGACGAGCCCTTCAGCCCGCTGTCCGTGTACGGCCAGACCAAGGCCGCCGGAGACATCGCCGTTGCCTGCTGTCCCCGCCACTACATCGTGCGCTCCAGCTGGGTCGTCGGCGACGGCCGCAACTTCGTCGGGACCATGAAGGGGCTCTCCGACCGCGTCGCCGACCCCGCCGACCCGCTCGATCGCGTCACCGTGGTCGACGACCAGCTGGGACGGCTCACCTTCGCGCGCGACATGGCCGAGGGCATCTTCCACCTCCTGGGTTACCGGGAGGCGGACGCCGAGCCCTCCGAGCCCGCCCCGCACGGCACCTACGACCTCACGGGCTCCGGCCCGGTGGAGTCCTGGGCCCAGATAGCCGCCCGCGTCTTCGACCTGGCCAACGGCAACGGCGCCGCGGTCGCGCCGGTATCCACCGCCGAGTACTACGCCTCGGCCGGGGGCCCTGTCGCCCCGAGGCCGGAGCACTCCGCCCTCGACCTGTCCAAGATCCGCGCCGCCGGCTACGCCCCGCGCGACTGGACGGAGAGCCTTTCGGAGTATCTTGAACACCTTTGTTCAAGATAGTTAGTTATGGAGCAGCGTATGCGTTTGTATAAATATGATTTGGTTCGCGCCGTTTCCATTGCCTTTGTAGTGGCTGTGCACTGTCATAACTATATAGACACATCCATCCCGGTCCTCGCACTTGTGGACAGGGCTATTGTCACGTTGTTCCTTGTGGGCAATGCGTTGTTCTTTATGATGTCTGGGCGTTTTAATATCAAGAAGCGCGAAGGAGACCATGCTGTTGCAAAGTATTATCTAGGCAAAGTGCGGAACATTCTAATTCCGGTCGTTTTATTCTTCTTTATTCGGACCGTCTTTAATGATTGGGGCAATCTTTCCTTCACCACTGTGATAAAGGACTTTATTAAGAATTTGACGTTTGCCTTTTATCACACCGAGTATTGGTTTATCTACGACCTTGTCGGCATTCTTCTCGTTGCCCCCATGCTCTCTAAGATGGTTCTCAATATGACTCGGACGGAAAAGACGGCTTTTTTGGCTGTTGGTTTTGGCTATAACGCTCTTGCCGTCACCGTCTCTCATTTTGGCTACGAGTTTCCCTGGGGTTATCTCTTTAGCAATTTCTTTTTTATCTGCACCATTGGTTCCTTTATTGAGGAGTATTTCGTTGATGTCCGGCGCCGCAGGGTCCTCTACATCGCCGCAATCCTGTCGTTTGCAGCCACGGTGTACCTAACGGGCCATGGGGGAAATAGGACGCTTTGGGAAACCGCTCCCACGTATTTCATTATGGCTATCGGACTATATATTGCCCTTTTGTACCATGGGGAGAAATCCAAGCCGTCTTGCATAGTGAACTTCGTCGCCCAGCAGTCTTTCAACGTCTATCTCATCCACGTTATGATTATCTTGGGCCTTATCGCCGTGGTTCCACCTGTTTCCGGTTATGCATCACTTCTATATGCATTCGTCCTCTTTATCGTCGTGTTTCCTTTGTCCGTTGTAGCTGGCAAAGTGGCTGATGTCATTTTGGTTGCGCCTTTAAAGAAGCTGTTCGACGCGATCGTCCCTGTGTGGAAGCCTCGCGCTGGTCATTTCAAATAGGCGCTGGTTCCTTTTGTGTCGTTGATTCGGTGTTGCTTGGAGTTCAACAGTTATGTGGCTTGAGCTGTGCTTTGCTATTATTTCCTGTATTTTTCTTTTGTACGTCCCCGGCCTGATTGGCGCCGCTTCCTGGTCTAGTCGAATCGATGAGACTGTCGCGTTCGCCCCAATCATCTCAGTGACCTCGTATTGTTTTGCCGGGCTTGTTTTGTCGCTTGTCGGGGTGTTTGCTTCTGCTGCCACCATTATTCCCTTTGCGCTTGCTTGGTGCCTTGCGGTTTATTTGGTCGGCCGTTTGATCAGGCGACCCGTATCACCTCGAGACGCTAGCCTTGTTGGCATCGTCGTAGTTTATGTTTGCATCGCAATCCTCGTCTCTTTCTTTGTGTTTATTCTTCCTCTTGATGGACCTGGTTCTTTTGTTCAAACCTACGACAATGTTCATCAGTACGGTACCGCGCGGACATTTTTGATCTCCGGCGACTGGTCTCCGTTCAACTCATCATTGTATTCCGTACCGTCTGGCGAAGCTCCCGTGCTGGATGTTGTCAACGCTTTCTACCCCTCTGGTTGGCATACCGTGGTCGCGGTGTTGGCATCGCTGACGGGGCTCTCTCTTTCTCTTTGCGCCAATGCATTTAACTTCGTTGTCCTCGCGGTTATATTTCCTATCGCTGCCGCTTCTTTCGTTGCCTGCATTTTTAATCGTGATCGTGAAAAGGTTCTACTTGGCGCTTTCGTCACGCCGATCTGCGCGGCCTTTCCATGGATGCTCATGGAGTCTTGGCCGCTTTTTCCCAACGCCCTTTCCTTTTCTGCCGGTTTGGGTATTGTGTGCGCGTTTGTTGGCATGTTGGCTGATAGCGGGACTGCAAAGGATCGCATTGCCTATGGCATCATGTTCATCATCGGTATCGTCGCATGCTTCTTCATGCAACCTAACACCGTATTTTCGCTGGGCGCCATGCTCGTGCCATTCTGTATCTGGCGCGCGTGGAAGCTTGTCGCTTTGAGCAATTCTTGTCGCAAGCACGGGCCGCTTGTCGCTTCGCTTCTCTGCGGTATCGCCATTGTTCTTATTTGGTTGTTCGCATTCAACCTTCCCTTTATGCAACCCGTGGTCCAGTACCATTGGGCTCCCATTACCACATTGCCCGGATCGATTAAAGAGGTTTTGCTGGTTGGGTATCCTCTGCTTCCCGTAAATATAGTTCTCGCCGCGCTCGTTTTTATTGGCTTTGTGCGTTCGTGCAGAAACGCTGAAACCGTTTGGATGGCGATTTCCTACTTGTTCTGCGCCCTTCTCTACATAGCGTCGGCTTCTATGGAGCCTTCATTCATCAAGCAACTTCTCACTGGTTTTTGGTATACGGATGCCTACCGCGTCGCTTCCGTGCTCGCCATGGCAGGCTTGCCCCTTGCCGTGCTCGGCGCGTGCGATGTGCGACAGTTCATTGTTGGTCTTGGTTGCGCTCGCAATTTGGATACAAGAACGGGCGGCATTACTGCTGTTGTGCCCGGTAGAGCGCGAGCAGGGGTTTCGCTTCTTGTAGTGGTGCTTATGTGTGCGGTTTCGTTCGTTCCTTTTATCGTGCTGGGAGATACGGTTCTCCAGGGCCCCTTTGGATTCATCGCGACTTCTTCCGAGAGCCATAATACTATGAGCGATTCAGCGGGGTACAGCCTGAGTGAGAGCTCGTTTGTCAAAAAGGCTATGGCAGCGGTTCCAGAAGGGGAGACTATCATCAACATGCCTTATGATGGCTCGATGTTCGCGTATAGCATCGACGATGCTCCCGTAGTTTTCAGAACGATGGAAGGTTATGGTTCCAAGGGTGAGGATCCTGATTCCGTCCTGATTCGAGAGGCTTTATGTGACATTTCATGGCGCCAGGATGTTCGAGATGCGGTCGAGTCGACGCATGCTGGGTACGTTCTTATCCTTGAGCGCGATCCTGATAAAGCTGATGCATATTACACGCAGCACCATCGCGAGCAGTGGACGGGTATTACCTCTATCGCGGATGACACCCCGGGTTTTGAAGTTGTGCTAAAAGATGGCGATATGAGGTTGTACCGAATTCTCGTGTAGCATGTAACCATCGATTTGTTTTGAGCAGATCTATCGAACAGGAGATACCATGCCGAGACTCTCAATCGTTGTGCCCGTTTGCAACGTCGAGAAGTATCTTGATGAGTGCCTTAAGAGCATCGAGAACCAGACCTTCCGCGATCTTGAGATAATATGCGTCAATGACGGCTCTAAAGATTCGTCCCTGGAAATCCTCAAAGCGCATGCGGCTCGCGATGAGCGGGTGAAGGTTATCGATAAGCCCAACGCCGGCTACGGTCATACCATGAACAAGGGTATTGCTTCGGCAACGGGTGAATATGTGGGCATTGTCGAGTCTGACGACTTTGTAGAGTCCGATATGTTCCAGACGCTTATGGATAAGGCTGTTGCGTCGAATCTTGATATTGTCCGCTGCAATTATTGGCTGTATTGGTCAAAGCCCGAACCTCGCGACGACTTGTTCGAGGCTTTTCGCAATGATGTTGCCGGTCGCGTGTTCAATCCTCGAGATGTTGAACAGTGCTTCTATTTCCCGCCTGCTCTCTGGTCTTCGATTGTTCGCAGGGATTTGATCGTCAACAACGGCTTGAAGCTTCTGGAGACGCCAGGCGCCTCGTATCAAGACACTTCTTTCAGCTTTAAGATCTGGGCATGCGCCCAGCGCGCGGAGCTGGTGTATAAGCCTTATCTGCACTATCGCCAGGATAACGAGAGCTCCTCAATCAACAACAAAGCTAAGGTCGATTTCGTGTGCACCGAATATGCGGAGATTGAGCGTTTTGTTGTTGAGGATGCACAAGACATGTCGCTTATGCCTATAGCTCAACGTCGTAAATATGATGCGTACATGTGGAACATGGGTAGGATCGATCCCTCGCTTCGACCGGATTTTGCCGCTACCGCTGCAGCGCAGTTCTCTTCCGCCCTTGAAAAGGGCTGGCTTGACCGAGGCCGCTTTACCGATGCCGAGTGGGACCGTCTGAGTCTGCTGATGAAGGACACGGATGCGTTCCTCGACTCGTTTGATCATCCCGTTGAGGAGCGCGTGCCCTTCTTGAAACGCGTGTTCCGCAAGCTTATTAAATAAAAATCGTCTGTAATCACTGCGTCTATTTAGGAATCGAAGCTAATATGCACCAGCCTAAAATTTCCGTTATCAGCCCGGTTTATAATGCCGCTGAGTATGTTTCCGCATGTGTGGAGAGTTGCCTATCGCAGACCCTCCGCGATATCGAATTGATATTTGTTGACGATGGCTCGAAGGATGATTCTCTTGCCGTCTTGAACAAGCTCGCCCTTGTCGACGGTCGCCTCAGGGTATTTTCTCGTGAAAACGCTGGGGCGTCTGCCGCAAGGAACTTCGGTCTGTCTCAAGCAAACGGCGAGTTCGTTTTCTTTATCGATTCTGATGATTACATCCCTGAGCAGACCGCGCTTGAGCGTCTGTATAAGGCGGCAACTGCCAATGGCGTCAAGATAGCAGGCGGATCCATGTGCATCGACCGTGATGGTAAGGTTGATTTTGATTCGATGCACGGGCGCGAGCTTGATTCCTTTCCTGACGAGCGTGTGATTGACTACAAGGATTACCAGTATGATTACGACTTCACGCGCTACATTTACTCTCTTGAGATGATTCGCGAAAATCATCTTGCATTTCCTAGCTTGTGCCAGTTCGAGGACCCGGTCTTCTTTGTACACGCTATGCTAGCCTCGGAGCGTTTCGCCACCATTCCAGATGCCGTCTATGCGTATCGCTATGGGCACCAGCATCTTGTTTGGTCGGATGATATGATTCGCGACCGCGTTGAGGGTATTACCCAGCTACTCACCGTATCTTCCCAACTTGGGTACGCCAAACTGCATCGCTATCTTACTCAGCAGCTTAGCGATGAGATGCTAGGGGCGTTTTTGCAAAATACGGGGTCTGATGTCGCGCTTCGGGAGATGTGCCGAGCGAACGGATTCGTTGACGGGTGCCTCTTGCAGCAGGTTGATTCAGGCATGCCTTCCGAATTCGTTATCGAAGCTGTTCGCAGAATGGCGTTTGCCTATCAGCGCCAGGAGCGAATGAAACACACGCTTATAGGCCGTTTCCTCGTTGCCTGCAAGCATGCGTTCAAACGCCTGCTCGGTCGCTAGCATCTCCTTTCTTAATAAAAAGCGGGTCCGTATGCCAGGCCCGCTTTTTACTTATTAATGCTGTTTTATCGCCCGTTTTATCCTTCTGGCGCATCTATATAGGGTGAGATAGGGATGAAGGAAAAACGATGCGGTACTTGTCTGCTTAAGATAGGCGTCCTTGAAGTAGGGCGGAATCTTTTTGGACAGCACAATTGCACCCATGTCCATGCGATCGATGATCTTGTCGATCGCAGACCTTATCTGCGGATCATGATCGTCAAAATCGTCTGCAAGCATGCCAATGTAGGCGCATCCTCGGTTATAGTGACCCTCAAGGATGGTGGGTGATGTGATGCCGAGGCGCTTGACGATGTCGTCCATATCGAACCAGCGGTTATAGATGATCGAGGGGTCTTTAACGTTGGATGAGGACCCCGTATTGAACTCGCGGTAATAGTACAAGCATTCTTCAACATAAGAGATTGACGAAGCTTGAGCCAACGTTTCGATAAGCCAGGGATTGTCCGCCCATCCTGCACCCGGGATTTCTTTCATGCGGATTCCCTTATCGAGAAGAAAATCCCTGCGATATATCGCCGTCCAGATGCTCGGATGGTGATAGAGAAACTCTGCGTCCTCATCAAGGGTGAAAACCCTGTCGGGATGGGCGACGGTGTGAAGATAGAAACCCGGATGAATCTGCTGCTGCTCCGTATCCGCATCGCAGACACGCCAATAACACGCCTTTACGATGTCTGGGCACCCGTTGGCATCAGCGTTGTTAACGAGTTTCTCGTACATGGTGATGTCGATATAGTCATCGGGCTCGACGATGCCGATGTACTGACCGGTGGCGATATCGAGGCCGGCGTTCACCGCCTTGCCGTAACCACCGTTCTCCTTATGGATGGCTTTGAAGCGCTTGTCGGTTTCTACGAAGGCGTCGATGATGCTTGGTGAGCTATCAGTAGAGCCGTCATCGACGCAGATGACCTCGATGTTGTCCAGCGTTTGGGCGGCGACGCTATTCAAGCATTGCTTAAGGTATTTCTCAACGTTGTATATTGGCAGAATGATCGAGACACGTGGTGTCATGGTAGTTCCTACATTCTTTGATGGCTTGCGTAATCGAAAAGATTCTACCCTTGTCGGCGCTTAAGGATGAGACGTTGGATAAATCGTGGAAAAGCGCAGAAAAAGCGCCCTATCTTCATTTCGGTGCAATTCAGAACGCTTTGATGCCGTTCAGCAAGCTCGTTGAAGTTGAATTCAAGTTGCTCGCGAGTATCAACGAGCCGTTGTCGTTCGGCATCGAGCTCGGCTTCATGAGCGCGCGCCCGACATAGCAGAAGCTCGACGGCCTGTATGTTGTTGACTCTTGTGTCGTCATCGATCCTTAGGTTTGCATATTCCTCAAAGAGCAACTGCTCAGCCTGGCCGGTCCAGACAAGTTCTATGAAATGCCTATCGTCCTGCGACATCAAGTCAAACGAATCGTCTAACAAATCGAGCCTGCGAAGGCCGTCATCTTGCAGCCTTTCAAGGACTTCGTTAAAGGAGTGACGATTCTTTATGGTTAAGAGGTTGTAGCGGCAAGCATTCACAGCCCACGGAACAAAGGAGGCTCTAAGTCGGGCATAGCAGCCATGGTCAATGAGGAATTGCTTGGTGGTGACAAAGCCTTCGATGAAATCGAAGGGATGCTTGTGTTTGGACGCCATAATATTGGTTTGCGTGCCCTCGCGATGAGATACCAGCGGCTCGTCTAAACATGCTATGCGCCGGGCAAGGACGAGCGCCTTCGCGGAAAAGAGGAAATCCTCGGTAAGGTAGATTTCCTGAAAGCGAATAGAGTTGTCTTTGATGAATTCCGCGCGGAACACTTTGTTCCATGGGTAGTTGTGAAATGTGGCGAATAGAGCGTCAGGATTTGCGGTCCAGTCAAACGCGCCTTCGGGGTAAAGATCGCTGCGTAGGGTCCATGAGGGCGATATCTCCACTCGGACCTGTTGGTTAAAAAGGTTAAATCGACAGGCGACCACATCGGCATCGTATTTTTTGGCAACCTGAAGGGCCTTTTCGAGAAACTCGGCGTGGCAAAAATCATCTGCATCAAGGAAGTATAGATATTCGCCTCGAGCAGCCTCGATGCCGTTGTTCCTTGCGGCACCGGGACCGGCGTTGTTCTGCTTGAGCACGGCAACACGGGAGTCGCGTTGTTCGTAGCTACGAAGGATTTCAAGGGAGCTGTCCGTGGAGCCGTCGTCGATGCAGATGATCTCTATTTCCTTGAGCGTTTGCTCCAGCAAGCTGTCAAGGCACTCCGCGAGATAATCCGCAGCGTTGTAGACCGGGACGATGACTGATACGGTGGGGGAGTTGCCCTCTCGTGGCGTCATGTCCGAAGGGATTGCATCCTCGCTCATCTGAACCTTCCCTTATTTCAACAACAATAATGATTCATCATTATAGATGCTACATTGCTATATTCTTGCCCTCGACTCGCTCAATTGCTATCTGAACTACGCATGGATTTTGTCAGAGGTGCAGAGCAAATGTAGTACTGTGGTTAACCGCTAACATGATTTCGATTTTACAGGGTACCATCTGGTACCTAAACTTGGTGGTTTTGACATGTCTTCATATACATTCGCATCGCTTGTTGGACTTGTTACCGTTCTGGCGGTCATTTCCTATGTTGGGTACCAGCATAGGAGCGATGGGGTGAAATCCCTGCTGTTCAATCTTAGCTGGGCAGCTCCATTCGTTGTTGCGCTTTCTGGCGTTGCCTTCGCCTCCGGACTTGGGCTCTTTGCTGCTTCCGACGTCGCGTTTGATCTCCTTGTTTCCCTTTGCGTCCTGTTTGGTTGCGCCGCTCCGCTTCGTATGAAGATCCAGGCCTGGCAGCACGGTCTTTCTCGCAAGAGCGAAACGCTCCTTTGCCTTTATCGCGACCTTTTTATCATCCTCGCGCTTACCGTTGCTTCTTTCTTTTTGCTCGAGGCGCCTTGGAATGAGGGGCTTGGAGTCATGTCTCTATCCATGGTCTTTTTAGGCCTTGGGTCGATTCTCGCTATTCTCCTCACTCTGTATTTCGTCTTCTTTAGGACTGGGTGGGGTCTCTTCCTGGGCGTCCTGGTTTTGGGTATCGCCGGCATAGCGGAATACTTTGTCTTGCTTTTCAAGGGCGTTGTCCTTATGCCCAGCGATCTTCTTGCTCTTGGCACCGCTGCGGAAGTCGCCGGAGGCTACACCCTTGAGTTCACCGATGCTCTTACGTATGCACTTTGTGGCCTTGTCTCTGCGCTATTTGTCTGCTCGCTTGTTATAAGGCCCTCTTTCAACCGAAATAAGCTCCCCCTTGTTTCTTACGGCGTTAACATTGCCGTTTCAGTCGGTGCGGGGTCGCTTCTCTTCTTGGGTTATAGCAACATCGACTATTCTTCAACCTTTGGATGCGACAAGATGTGCTGGTCACCCAATACAATCTATCAGCAGCAGGGTTTTCTTCCTTCGTTCATCACGCTCGCTCAGAATCTTGAAATCTCCGAACCCGAGGGCTATTCGGATGAGCAAGCGCAAGAGTACGAGGACGAGTATGTATCCGCCTACGACTCAACACGTGGTTCCTCGCTGGAGCGTCTCCAGGCTGTCGAGCAGTTTGATTCCGTTAAGCCCTCCGTTATCGCGATTATGAACGAATCGTATTCTGATCTTTCCGCATATGCCGAACTGGGCTGCGGCTATCAGGGGCCCCAGTATCCTACGGCGCTTACTGATGCCCTGCTTGCCGGTCACGTGACTACTTCTGTATACGGCGGCGGAACCGCTAACAGCGAATTTGAATTCTTTACCAATACGTCTATGGCTTACGTTGGCAGCGCAAAGTGCCCCTATACTCTGTACGATCTCAGCAATGTTAACAATCTGGTCGCTCAGTTCTCGAGTTTGGGATACGCGACCACTGCCATTCATCCCGGTAACCCCAGCAATTACAATCGCGATAAGATTTACCGCGAGTTCGGCTTCGACGCGTTTTACAGCGCTTCCGAATTCGCTGAGTCCGAGTTCTTCCACAACGCCGCAACGGACGGAGCTACGTACTCCAAGGTTCTCGACATTCTGTCCGAGAGCGAAGATCCTCAGTTCATCTTCGACCTTACCATGCAGAACCATGGCGGCTATGAGACGGGTAATATCCCCGAATCATACGTCCAGACTTACCAGCCGCTCGATGTCCAGCCTTCCACAACGGTGCAGACCAACGAGTACCTTGCCTGCGTTAAGAAATCTGACGAGGACCTTACCTGGTTCCTTGGCCAGCTTCGCAATCTAGACAGGCCGGTGGTGGTCGTGTTTTGGGGTGACCATCAGCCTTCGTTTGCGGACCAATACAACAACCTCTACTACGATGGAGAAGATTCTGCCGTGCATGAGGCAAGGACTCATCAGACCCCGTACTTCATCTGGGCCAACTACGATGTTGCCGGCAACGGTCAAACTTCACAGCAACGCGACATGGGCTTGAACTCCCTTGGTGCTACGCTTCTCGACATAATTGGTGCCCCTATGACCGACTTTCAAAAGTCAACGCTTGGCCTTCGTGAGAAGATAGCCTGCATGGGGCTGTACGGTCATCGCGGGTATGATGGGGTCTGGTATCTTAACGACGATGAGGCTTCGCCGTTCATAGGTGTTTTCGAAGCCGGCCGCTTCATTCAAACCCTCGAGTTTACAGATAAGCTATAGCCCTGCGATTTATCGCTTCTTTCTTAAGGAGGCACCCATGGAGTCGACCGATCGATCGGATGCCGTTGGCATCAGTATCATCATTCCTGTTCACAATGATATGGAACATCTTGGTGCCTGTTTGGATTCCCTCAAAGCGCAGACCTTGGCTCCCCTTGAAGTTTTATGCATTGATGACGGATCTTCGGACGGCTCGAGTGAGTTTTTGGATAACCTTTGCGCTCGTGACCCTCTATTTCGTGTTGTTCACCAGCGGCAATCCGGAGTAAGCGCTGCTCGCAATAGGGGATTGGACGCGGCACGAGGCTCTCATATCTTGTTTGTCGACTCCGATGATGTAGCTGATCCTTCTTTGGTGCGTACTTGCCATTCTGCCGCCTCCTCTCGTCCCGCTCATTTGACCATCTTTGGTTTTGATGAGTTTTACCGTCAGGATTACGCGACCATTGATCGAGAGCTCTGCGATGTTGATGAGTTATACGATCGTCCGTTCACCTTGGATCATCTTTCAAGTCTTTCGATTCCCGCTTTTAGGGTGGTGACGCCCAACGTGTGGCGCATCATGTTCGAACGGGAGCTTGTTGACAAAAGCGGCATTCGCTTTCATGAAGACCTGGCGACGTCTGAGGACTTAGCGTTTATCTATGAAGCGCTTATCGCATCTGATTCGATTCTGCTCTTGAAAGACCGGTTGTACCATTACCGTCGCGGTAACCCGGGCAGTCTCACCCGTGCCCCCCGTGGGCTTGCGGGTTTTAAGGCACTCGATTATGTCTTTGCTTTTGCGCGTTCTCGTGGCTGTGAACAGCGTTTCTCGCTTCATCTTGCAAATATCGTTGCAGACCTTACTTGCTACGCCCTTTCTACCGCATATGACAAAAAAGAATTTGTCGAGCTCGTCTCTGAATATGATGCTAAATGGAAACCCTTTGTTCATTCGCACGGAGAGGCTATCGACCATTGTTTGAGGGCTTCTTTAGAGGCGTTGGATGGTGGGGCGATGGATTTTCTGTTCTTCGCATACGATCGCTCGCGTGCCGATTTGGACAGTTTTCGCTTGTTCGAGACGTATCAGCGCCATCGCGCCGATGTCGCCGAAGCGGAAGTCCAGAAGCTTAGGGGCGAAGTGGATGACCTTCGCAACTCCACTTCATATAGAATCGGTAACATGTTTGTACGCTTCCCCGCGCGCTTCAAGAATCTATTCAATACCCGCGGTGACTAATTGAAAAAGCCTGATCGCTCTATCTGCCTGTCGCCTGAAAGCTCTTGGAGGTAACCGTTGTTTGCCCGCATATTGGTCATTACGAATACTGACGACATCAAGAGCGCTTGGTTGATGGAGGCGTTGTCAGACCTACAAAAGCGCCGCCACGCCGTGCACGTTTTGAATCCTCTCCGTAGCGCTGAGGGCTCGTTGCACTCTGCCCTCGAGGTCTTTTCTCCCACGGTAACGCTTTGGGATGTCGACTCCGTGCGACTCGACTCCGCTGATATTCAGGCTCTGTCCTCCTGCAATTTGCCCGTTGCGTGCGTTACAGGGGGATCGACCATCGATTCAGGTGCTCCATTCCCCTTGATTCGCTGGCCTTTCGACTTCTTCCATGTCGACGGATTGGTGGATGACTCTGTGTTCGGCGAGAACACCCCTGCGTCCACCCGCGGTTTGGACAACGAGGGGGATGCTCCCGTACTTGGAATCTTTCAGGCTCTATCCAATGATAGGCTTGCCTCGGTGCTGGGCGCCCTCGATGCCGTCGACGGCTTGTCTTGCGTATCGTTCGATCCCTCTTGGGGCAGTTACTACAAGCGTGTTCATCCTTACGCAAATCCCCGCTATTGGCAGCGTCGCGCCTCGATTTCCATCTTTTTTGCCGGCGATGATGAGCCAAGTGCTGCCCAACTGCTTTATCAGGTTTCGTGCGGTTCGATCATACTTGTTGAAGAGGGGGTTTCGACCAATCTTCCCGTTATTGATGATGTTTGCATTAGATTCACTTTAGAGAATTTTGCGAGCATTCTTAGCGACTTAATCGGTAACGAGGATCAGCTCCTACATGTGAAGACCGCTCAGCTTGATGCTCTTCACAGCATGCCCTGCGCTTCCCATGCCCTTTCATACTCTTTTAAGGCCATCGATCATGTCCGTGCGGGCCGTGATGGCCGTCTTATCATGAGTCAGGATGAGCCCTGCCGCACTTTTACGCTATTCGGCTGGTTTGGCGCCCATAACTTTGGTGATGACCTTTTGCTTCGTTTCTCCGTGTACACTTTGTCGCGCCGCTATCCCAACGCGCAGTTCCGTGTTATCGGAGCAGATGCCAATGTCCTGCAAAGAGAGTTTGGATTTATGGCATGCACTCCCGACCAAAAAGACATTGTCCGAACTTTTCTGGATCAGTCCGATGCCCTTATCTTCTGCGGTGGCCTGCTTTTCGACGACCCCTTGGCGATGACGGCCGGCGCCATGGAGTTTTGCTTGGACCCATGGATCGAGCCTACCGGTCAAGCCGCCGTTTGCCTTCTCGCGCGCACCCTTGGTGTTCCTTCGGTCTACCTGGGGGCGGGAGCCGGCCCTCTTGATAATATCGAGTCGCGGCGCGCGGTCCAGCTTATCGGACTATCGGGTGCTCGTTTCTTCCTTCGCGACCAGCATTCTTGCGTTCTGCTCCGCGATTGTTGCGTCGATGAGGACCAGGTGGGCCTGTATGCCGATCTCGTTCTTGGCAGCAAGTCCTATGTCGATTCATCCGCTAGCGTTGTGACTGCCAACGATTCCCTGAGGCCCAATCATCCGTATTTTGTTATTGCCCTGCGCGATTGGCATCTCAGCCCCGCAGATTTCCCTCAAAAGATCGCGCGCGCAATCGATCTTGTTGTTGAGAACACGAGTCTCGTCCCGCTGTTCCTTCCTTTCGATGCAGCTGATGTCGATATCCATCGCGCCGTCTCTGATGCGATGGAGTCTGACGTTCGGGTATTCCTAGATGCTAGGCCGGATGAGGCTCTTCTATTCGACCTGATAGAAGGATCTTCATTCTGTCTCGCCATGCGGCTTCACTGCTCGATTCTCCATCATGTTCTTGGAAAGCCCGCTGTGGGACTTGATTACAACGATAAGATCGGCGCTCATTTCGATGCGATGGGACAGCTTAACCTTCTAGCAGACCTTACGATTGGAGCCGAAGAGCTCGCCGCTATGGCCGTTCGAGCCTATGCGGATTCTGAGCAACTTGCCAAGGACATTTGCGAGCGCGTGGATGAAGCGTCCTCTCTTGTCGGAGCCGCCTTTGATGATCTTGGCCGCGTCATCGCTTCCGCTCACGGCAATGTCCGCTACGCCCCGCGGTCTGGTTTCGTGGTCGAGTATCCCAGGCTTGCCCCTCAGCGTTCCGTTGACTTGGCGACCTCTCTTCTTGAGTCGAATCGTCGCGCTGATGAACTTGAAGCCAGGCTTGCCGATGCTGAGCGAGAAATCGAACTCGCTCGTAATCGAGTAGACGAAATATCCTCGTCGCGCGAGTTCAAGGTTGGTTTGTCGTTGATGCGGATTCCCAATACATTCAGGTCGCTGTTCAGTCGTTTTATCAGCCGTTAGACCCGTGTGGTAGCGAGAGGATTTGATTTCCAACGTGGAGACTTCCTATGCACCGATGATTTCCGTCATCGTTCCCATATACAACGTGCAGGATTATCTTGCGCAGTGTTTGGATAGCCTTGCCGCCCAGACATACGCAGACTTTGAGGTTCTGTGCATCAACGATGGAAGCACCGATGGCTCTGCCGAGATCGTTCGTCAATTTACGAGTGCGGACAAACGATTCGTTCTTGTCGATAAGGTTAATGGCGGCTACGGCTCCGCCTGCAACTTGGGCCTATCTCGTGCTCGCGGGCAATGGGTCTCAATCATTGAACCCGACGACTGGGTTGAACCGACTATGTACGAAGATATGCTCGCGTATGCTAGCGGCTTCTTTTGTGATATCGATATCGTCAAGACTTCTTGGACGGATGTCTTCGATTGGGATAACCCCCAGCGCATGGTATTAAAACCGGGGTTTTTAACTGGTCGAATGTCGACTAGCACTGCCCCGGCGCCCGTCACCGAGCTGCCGATTCTGCTCGAGGGTCATCCCTCAATTTGGTCCTCTTTATACCGCCGTGCGTTCTTGGATCAAAATGAAATTCGCTTCAACGAGTATCCTGGAGCGGGATGGGCGGATAACCCTTTCTTTATCGAGGTAATGTGTCGTGCCTGCTCGATTGTCTATCTCGATCGGCGCTTCTACAACTACCGTCGAGAGCTATCTGGCTCCAAACCGCGTACGGCGTCTGACGCAACCATTTGCATTCCGTTCGACCGTTGGCTCGATATGCTCGACATCATCGAGCGAATTGGCAAGCCTGACCCCGTTATACTCGACGCCCATTATCTTCGCGGCATGAATTACGCTTTCGATGCGATCGCTCAATTTGGTTGGGATAACGATCTGGTTCAGTCCAAAACGCGCGAGGTGTTTTCGAAGATGGATCTTGATGCCGTATTGTCCCATCCAAAGATCAGCTGCGGAAAAAAGAGGTTTTTCTGCAACGTTACTGGAGCTACGTACAGGTTAAAGGGCGTTGCTGGAAGGGTGGCGTATCTTACATCTGAACTCATCTTTCGCTTGTCATCTCGTGGTTGAGGAAACCATCGTCCCATTTGCAAGGCTTGCCGCTTATCGGCCTTTACTGCCGGCTTATCTCTCGATTGACGGTGAGCTCCCATTGTTTGCGTTCGGTTTTGGCTACCGAATCGAGGATGAGTCCCGTGGCGAGGAAGAGGGCTGATAGAAAAACAAGCCCCGTGGCAAGTAATGCCGTTGGGAGCCTTGGCACCAATCCCGTTTCGATGAACTCGCTGACAACCGGGAGTCCCAGTGCAAGGCCCACGATGAGGAACGCTAGCGAGATGAGCGTGAAGAATTTGAGCGGACGGTACTCTTTGAAGAGCGACCCGATCATCATGACCACTTTGATGCCATCCGATACGGTGTTGAGCTTTGATACGCTGCCTTCTGGTCTATCCCTGTAGGCAATTGGGACATCAAGTATCCTAAAACGTCTATCTACAGCATGTATTGAAAGCTCCGTTTCAATTTGAAAACCTTCGGATGTTACGGGAAGCGTTTTTACAAAGATCTTAGAAAAGGCCCTGTAACCAGTCATAACATCATCAAAAGAATATCCGTAAATCCATTTGATCATTGATCGAACCAGGTTATTGCCAAAGTTGTGGAACGCGCGCTTGTTCTCTTCAGCATACGTTCCATTCGAAAGGCGATCTCCCACGGTCATATCCGCTATTCCATTCAGAATGGGCTCGCAGAGGCTGCGAGCGGCCTGAGCGGGATAGGTATCGTCGCCATCGACCATCAGATAGCAATCCGCGTCGATCTCGCGAAACATTTGGCGTACCACATTGCCCTTGCCCTGTCTGGGCTCAAAGCGAACAATCGCGCCTGCCGTGCGAGCAATCGATGCGGTATCGTCAGTGGAGTTATTATCGTAGACGTATATCGTAGCCTCGGGTAGTTCCCGCTTGAAGTCGTTGACAACCTTAGCTATCGTAACCGCCTCGTTAAAGCAGGGTATGAGCACGGCGATTCGATTAGATTGTTCCGACATTTCCGATGCAGCCTTTCTTACGGGTGCTTTTGTTTGCATGACGATAATAGTCTACGTTTGCGTTCTTGGTAATTAGATTGGCTAATCTCGTCCATACGTTTATAATTCGTGCTTATGCGCCATTAGCTCAGTTGGATAGAGCGGGGGACTTCTAATCCCAAGGTCGTAGGTTCGAATCCTATATGGCGCACCCTCGAGGTGTTCTGGCCGTGCTTCGCGCGGCCATTTTTTGTGCGAGTTATCCTCGTATTCCATAATTGGGTTAACGATTAGCAACCCCGATATTCCACATTTAGAATCATATGTCTCCGTAATCATGTATTTACATCTACCAATTCATCTTTGTTGTGAATGGAATTTATCACACGATGCGTTAAACTAGATGAGTCTTATATCGTGCTTGTTGGCTTTTCGCCATGGCATGTTGAAAAGGAGTCAGTTATGGTTTCTGAGAAGGCTACCCTCGTTAATCCCCAGGGTCTCCACATGCGTCCCGCAGGCCTCTTCGCCTCCACCATGGGCAAGTTCGCATGCGACGTCACCGTCGTTACCCCCGACAAGGAGGTTAACGGCAAGAGCCCCATGGCTCTGATGGCCGCTGGCATCCCCTGCGGCACCGAGGTCGAGGTCAAGTGCGACGGCGCTGACGAGGCCGAGGCTCTCGCCGCAGCCATCGAGCTCATCAAGAGCGGTCTTGGCGAGTAGCTCGCCCGCGGGCTTAGCCTTGAACAATTGAGTTCATAGCAATGTCGCAGGCGTCTACACTTGTGTGGGCGCCTGCATTTTGTATGCTTGCAACCCGCAAGCTACTGAGAGAGGAATGGGAATGTACCAGGGAGTCAATGCGTCTGAGGGCATCGGTATCGGTACCGTCATGATCGCTGTGGACCCGGACCTTACGTTCGAGCCGCATGAGGTCGCCGACGCCGCTGCTGAAAAGGAGCGTTACCAATCCGCGCTTGCGGTTTTCTGCGAGAAGACCCAGGCACAGGCTGATCATATGAAGACCGCCGTGGGCGAGGCGGAGGCCGAGATCATGCTGGGGCACATCGTTCTTGCCCAGGACCCCGGCATGATTGACGCCATCAACGGCGCCATCGATGGCGGCACCTGCGCCGAGCAGGCGCTTGTCGACGCTAGCACCATGTTCGAGAACATGTTCCTGTCTATGGACGACGAGATGTTCCGTCTTCGTGCCGCCGACATCGCAGATATCCGCACCGGTATTCTTGCCGAGCTTCTGGGCGTCGAGGTCGTCGACCTTTCCGTCCTGCCCGAGAACACCGTCGTCGTCGTCCATGACCTTACCCCGTCCATGACGGCGACTATCGATAAGAAGAACGTCGCCGGTATCGTTACCGAAACCGGCGGCCGCACATCTCACTCCGCGATCATCGCTCGCGCTCTCGAGATTCCCGCGGTTCTTTCCGTTGCCAACAGCTGCTCTGCTCTGCGCAACGGCATGACTGCAATCGTCGATGGCTCTGACGGCGTCGTCATTTCCGAGCCCGACGCAGACGTTCTTGCCGAGTACACCGCTATGGCGGAGAAGTTCGCTGCGGAGAAGGCCGCGCTCGAGGCTTTCCGCGGCAAGGAGACCGTTACTGCTGACGGTATCAAGAAGATTCTTGCTTGCAACATTGGCAGCCCGGACGATGTTGCCAACGCGCTCGAACACGATGCTGAGGCGATCGGTCTGTTCCGCTCCGAGTTCCTGTTTATGGATGCTACCGAGCTTCCGTCTGAGGAGGAGCAGTTCCAGGCGTATCGTAAGGTTGCCACCGCTCTCAAGGGCGCTCCCGTCATCATCCGCACGCTTGATGTGGGCGGCGACAAGGAGATCCCCTATCTCCATATGGAGAAGGAGGAGAATCCCTTTATGGGCTATCGCGCCGTTCGCTACTGCCTTGATAACGCCGACCAGTACAAGGTGCAGCTTCGCGCTTTGCTGCGCGCCAGCGCCTTTGGTGACATCAAGATTATGATCCCGCTGGTAACTTGCGTCGAGGAGGTTCGCGCCGTCAAGGAACTCGTCGAGGTCTGCAAGGCGGAGCTCGATCAGGAGGGATTCAAGTTCAATCCTGATACCGAGGTCGGCGTCATGATGGAGACCCCCGCTGCTTCCCTTATCGCTGATAAGCTCGCCGAGGAGGCTGACTTCTTCTCCATCGGCACCAACGACCTTATCGGTTACACCATGTGCGCCGATCGTGGCAACGATCGCATCTCCAACCTGTACAACGTGTACTATCCTGCGGTCCTGCGCTCGATCAAGAACATCATCGAGTGCGGTGTCAAGGCGGGCATCATGGTCGGCATGTGCGGCGAGGCGGCTGCCGATCCGCTGCTCGAGCCGCTTCTGATCTCCTTCGGCCTGGAGGAGTTTTCCATGTCCGCGCCCAGCATCCTTCGCGCTCGCAAGACCATTTCCCAGTGGTCTAAGCAGGAGTGCGACGAGCTCGCCGAGCGCGCGCTTTCGCTTTCCACCTCCGCTGAGGTCAAGGCGCTTCTGGAGGAGGCCGCCCGCTAGGGCTTGCGACCGACTACGGTTTTGTAATCGAGGGGCCGCTTCGCAACGCGGCGAGGCGGCCCCTCATTGAATAAAGGGGGCAATATGTTCTATACACTCACGGCTAATCCAGCAGTCGATATGACTGTTTCCTGCAACGGTCTTGTTCCTAACGAGAACGTCCGTTCTGGCTCCGCTAGCTACACGCCCAACGGTAAGGGCCTGGATGTTTCCTACGCCTTCAAGAAGTTCGGCGTCGATTCCGTCGCTCTTGGCTTCTTTGCCGGCTTTACCGGTAAGTTTATCGTCGAGGAGACCATGAACATGGGATGCCTTTGCCGCCCCGTTTGGGTTGACGGCATCACCCGTATCTGCGCATACATCAATGATGGCGAGAATGAGTACGGCGTCCTTAACCCCGGTGCTCCTATCACCCCTCAGAACGAGCAAGAGCTCTACAAGATCCTGGACACCGCCGGCAACCTCGATTGTCTGGTCGTTTCCGGTTCCGTTCCTCCCCGTGCCTCCAAGGATTTTCTGGATAAGGTCGTCGACCATGCCCAGGCCCGCGGCGCCGACGTCGTACTCGACCTCTCTAGCTCTAAGCTGAAGGACCTTGCAGCTAAGAAACCGCTGCTCATCAAGCCCAACCATCATGAGATGCGCGAAATCTTCGGGGTCCAGATCGATACTGATGATGATGCCCGTCGCGCCCTCGCCATGGCTCATGAGATCGGTATCCAGAACGTCCTGCTCACCATGGGTAGCCGTGGTTCCGCCTACTTCTCCAACGGCGAGGACATCTGGTACGCTCAGCGTCAGTTCAACATCAAGCTCGTTTCCTCCGTTTGCGCTGGCGATTCCACGCTCGCTGCCTTCCTGCACAAGTGGTATGACGACCGCGACAACGTCGAGGACGCCCTCAAGCTCGCCCTCGCAACGGGCGCTAACGTTGCTGAGAGCGTTGGCCTTGGCGACTTCGGTCACGTCGAGGAGTACAGCAAGCGCATCGCCGTTCGCAAGCTTCCTCGCTAACAATCGATGGTTACCGCTGTCTTTCGATGGCGACCAAGTTATTCGATTCGAGCCCCTCTTTAAGAGGGGCTTTTCGTTTTGGTTTGGATGGACATATCTGCGGGGTTTACAAGCTGGTCCCGCTCGCCCGGACCTTCGAAAAAACCTCGTTGTGCCATTTCAGATCTTTAGGTGCGGCTGCTTTATCAATCGCGAGTATACTATCCACACTATGAAAGGTGGAAGCTATGCCTCAGCTTGATAACGCTAGCATCGATTCATATTTGGACGATTCGTATAAGGGCGCTTCGTTGTGCGGCACGTCCCCTTCGGACGCGTCCGTTCGCGTTGTTCGCGCGCTGGAGGATGCCGGTCTTGAAGCGTGGTTTGTTGGCGGATGGGTTCGCGACGCCTTGCTGGGAGCTCCTTCCCATGATGTGGATCTGTGTTGTTCCGGTACGTGGCAGCAAAGTGAAGATGCCCTGCTGTCCGCCGGCGTGGACGTTGTCCGTAGCGGCATTCGCTTCGGTGGCATCACCGCCATCGCTGACGGTGAGCGCATAGAGGTCACGGCGTATCGAAAAGACGGCTTTTATACCGATGGCAGGCATCCGGAAGATGTCGTTATGGCGTCTTCAATCCTGGATGACCTTGCTCGCAGGGATTTTACTATCAATGCCATGGCGTGGCATCCATCGCGCGGCCTTCTCGATATGTACAACGGGGCCTCTGACCTTTCTCAGGGCCTTGTTCGCGCCGTTGGCGTAGCCCGCACTCGCTTCGAGGAAGACGCCCTTCGAATGCTGAGGGCCGTTCGGTTCGCTTGCCGTCTCGATTTTGCCATGGAGGCTCAGACCGCGTCGGCTCTTTCCGATTGCGCGCATCTTCTTGATTCGGTTGCCCGGGAGCGCGTGGGAATCGAGCTGTCGGGTATTTTGGCTACAAGAAGGGGAGGGGACGCGATGGTCCGCTACCCCGATCTTATGTGCGCCGCCATTCCAGAGCTTCAGTCGTGCCGCGGTTTTGACCAATGTACGCGCTACCATGCCTTTGACGTGTACGACCATATTGCTCGCGTCCTCACTGTTGCCGGTGAGCTGTCTGCATTTCGCATCGATGGCGGAGACCCGTCTTGCGAGGTTTCCCCGTCGCTTATGTGGGCGGCGTTGCTCCACGATATCGCCAAGCCCGATTGCTTCACCGTTGACGAGGCGGGCCGTGGTCATTTCTATGGTCATCCCGAAGCGGGGGCAAAGAAGGCGCGCGTAATCATGAGGCGGCTTGGACTATGCGACAACCTGGTCCGCGACGTCTGCCTCCTTATCTCCTATCACGATCTTCCCCTCTACCCAGAGCGGTCTAGCCTTCTTAAGGGCATGTCGCTTTTTGCAGGCGAGGGGAGGGACGCCCCCCGTCTTATCGGCGAGCTGTTCGACCTTAAGCGCGCGGATACATTGGGTAAGGCGGCATCCTGTTTTAGCTACGTGGAAGAGATAGAGCGGATGCGCGAGATGGCTCGTGAGCTTGTGGCCAATGGCGATGCCTACAGCATTGCCACGCTCGACCTAACCGGCCGGGACCTTATCCAAGCCGGGGTCGAGCCCGGTCCCAGAATAGGGCAGTTGCTTGACAGGGCGCTCGACGCCACTATCTCGGGGGCGGCCCCCAATTCAAAGAATGACTTGCTTGCGTATCTTCGTCTTGCCTAGGCGGGCGCCCCGTGGCTATTGGTTCGGCGCTTCGCACGTGGGGCACTACCATTCATTATGCGGGTGTACATATGTAATTGTCCCATCGTGTTATCTAGAGTAGGATAATTCACACTACTGGTAACACGATGCGATGACATCGTAACACTAATTGGGGTCAGCTCATGAATCACGCCGTTCTATCTCGTCCGATCAATAGGAGGACTTTGGTTGGAGGGTCGCTTGTGTCTGCGATTTCACTTGCGGCATCTACTGGTCTTGCGGGCTGCTCTGGCACTGGTAGCGGTGATTCCGCCGGGTCTTCCCCTGTTGGCCGCGATCGTTCCGTCACCATTGCGATGAATGCCGGTAGCGAACCTGCCGCAGGATTCGATCCCCTGGTCGCGTGGGGGTGCGGCGAGCACGTGCACGAGCCCCTCATCCAATCCACCCTAGTTACGACAAACGACAAGATGGAGATCGTTGGCGACCTCGCGACAGATTATTATTGCTCGGAAGACGGCTTGGTTTGGACGTTCGAGCTTCGCGATGACGTCAAGTTTACGGATGGCGAACAACTGACGGCCCAAGATGCCGCCTTCACTATCAACTCGGTTGCTCATGGCGACACTTCAGAAGCGGACCTGTCCATGGTCGATACCGCCGTTGCAACTGGCGACCATGTCCTTGAAGTCCATCTTAACAAGCCGTACAACGCCCTGCTGTTCACCCTCGCGGTGCTTGGAATAGTCCCGGAGCACGCCTATGGAGAGGGCTATGGGTCCGCTCCCATTGGATCGGGCCGCTACATGCTCGAACAGTGGGATAAGGGGCAGCAGGTCATCTTTACCGCCAACCCGGAGTATTACGGCGACAAGCCTCTTATGGAGCGCGTGGTCGTTGTCTTTATGGCCGAGGACGCCGCTTTTGCCGCCGCTAAGTCTGGTCAGGTGGACATCGCCTTCACCTATCCCACGTACTCCGACCAAGTAATCGATGGGTATGAACTCGCGAGCTATAAGACAGTGGATTCGCGCGGTATCTCGCTGCCCGCCATTGCCTCCGGCGCCACCAAAGTTCTCCAGGGCGACATCGCCTACAATGCCGGTAACGATGTCACCAGCGATATCGCGATCCGACGCGCCATCAATTGCGGTATCGACCGTTCCAGCATGGTTGAACATGTGTTGAACGGATATGGACACGTCGCATATAGCGTCGGGGACGGGATGCCTTGGTCCAGCGATGATATGGTTGTTGAGTACAACCTTGATCGCGCCAAGCAGCTTTTGGACGAGGCGGGGTGGAGCGAGGGCTCTGACGGTATCCGCGAGCGCGATGGCGTTCGCGCGGCATTCGACGTCTGGTACTCATCTGACGACTCGGCTCGCCAAGCCCTTGCAAACGAGTTCTGCAATCAAGTTCTCCAGCTGGGTATCGAGGCGACTCCGCGAGGAGCCAGCTGGGATGAGATCTACCTGCACCAGTTTGAATCGCCCGTGCTGTGGGGCTGGGGTTCCAATGCGCCCGTGGAGGTGTACGAGCTTCACTATTCCACAGGATGGGGCAACTACCCTTGTTACGAGAGCGAGACGGTCGATTCTTATCTTGACCAGGCGCTGGCTCAAACCACCCTTGAGCAGTCCTATCCGTATTGGAAGAAGGCGATGTGGGATGGTGAAGAGGGTGTGGCACCGCAGGGAGCCTCGACCTGGTGCTGGATCGCCAACGTGGACCATTTGTATTGGAAGCGCGAGGGCTTGGATGTGGCGAAGCAAAAACCCCATCCCCACGGTCACGGATGGTCCCTTGTCAACAACGTCGATACCTGGTCTTGGTCCAGGTAGCCTTTTTTACTTGCATTGTTCATTTGGCCCGTCGTGAACGGCGGCGGGCATCATTCTTGTTGGGATGTCCTTTGAGACCTCGAAAAACCTTGCTATCCCCGCGCATCAAAGGTTCAAAGCTTCGATGGCTTCTTGCGACCGCGGCTCGTTTCGCGCTGCTGCTCATCGCAGTGAGCTTCATAACGTTTCTTCTCGTAGGCATGTCGCCCATCGACCCCGTGCAGGCAAATGTTGGCCAGGCGGCGTATCTTACCATGAGCGCTGAAAAAAGGGCCGCCCTCGCGGAGCGCTGGGGCGTTGGCCAAAGCGTATTTTCGCGCTATGCGGCATGGGTTTCCGACGCGCTGGCCGGAGATTTGGGGTACAGCCTTAGGTACAACGCTCCCGTTATACAGGTTGTCGCCGAAAAGCTATCCTGTTCCATCGTTTTGCTCGCCGTCGCTTGGTGCATATCGGGCGTTGCGGGCTTTTTCCTTGGAGTCGCTGCCGGTGTAAAGCGCGGAACGGCGATCGATACCGCCATCAGGGGATATTGCTATGTGCTGTCGACGTCCCCCACGTTTTGGCTGGGTCTCATCGCGCTCATGGTATTCGCCGTGCAGTTGGGCTGGTTTCCGCTGGGATTCTCTATACCCATAGGGGAGTCGTCCGCATCCGTTTCGTTTGCATCCAGGCTCTATCACGCCGCGCTTCCCGCGCTTGTCTTGTCGCTTACCGGTGTGGCAAGCATCGCTTTGCATACTCGCGAGAAGACTATTGATTTCCTTGCATCAGATTACGCTCGTTTTGCCGCTTCCCGCGGTGAATCCTCCTGGTCAGTTCTTATCCGCCATGGGTTCAGGAATTTGGCGATGCCGGCGATCACGCTGCAATTTGCATCGATTGGCGAGATTGTTGGCGGGTCGGTCTTGGTGGAGCAGGTCTTTTCATATCCCGGCCTTGGGCAAGCGGCGGTAACCGCCGGCCTTGGCGGCGATGCGCCCTTGCTTGTCGGCATCGCGCTCGCCACGTCATGCATCGTCTTTGCGGGAAACCTCATCTCCGGCATTATTCAAGAGGTGCTTGACCCTCGAGTGAAGGGGGGATTGTTTCATGCGGGACAGCTTTAGCCGAGTCACCCCTGAACGGTCGGACGATCTTTTGCACGACGGCCGTTGTTCAAGTATTTTATCTGGGCGACGTGCGCTGCTCCTCTCCATTTTAATTTGCTGCGCCGCGCTCCTCATTATTGTGGCTCTAGGCCCCGTGCTTCACGATTCAGCCGTTCGCACGGACTTTTCGCGCAAGGGCATGGGTCCAAGTCTCTCCCATCTTTTCGGTACCGATTGGATGGGACGAGATATGCTCTCTCGAACCGTGTGCGGTCTTTCAACTTCGATATATATCGGCCTTATCGCAGCGCTGGTCTCCTCCGCCATCGCGTTTATCCTGGCGTCAATCGCTTCTTTTGGAGGACGAGTCGCCGATGGCGTCGTATGCTGGCTCATCGACCTGGTGATGGGTGTTCCCCATATCGTTTTGCTGGTGCTTATAAGCTACGCCTTGGGACGCGGGGCTCTGGGCGTCTTCGTGGGAATCTCCGTAACGCATTGGCCCAGTCTTACTCGCGTCCTGCGCGCTGAAATGCTGCAGGTCCGAAGCGAGCCTCATATCCAGTGCGCGAGGTCCCTCGGTTCAAGCTGGGTCGCTATAGCGTTTCGGCACATCTTGCCCGCGGTGCTTCCGCAATTTCTCGTCGGCGTGGTGCTGCTGTTCCCCCATGCCATTTTGCACGAGGCGTCTATCACGTTTCTGGGATTTGGCCTATCTCCCGAGGAGCCCGCAATCGGCGTGATCCTATCCGAAGCCATGGGCTACCTGTCATCCGGGTCTTGGTGGTTGGCGGTGTTTCCCGGACTCGCGCTGCTGATCGCGGTATTGCTTTTCGAAAGGGTCGGAGCATCGCTGCGAAGGCTGATTTCTAAAGAGGGGGTGCAGCAATGAGCAAGGTAGCTCTGAAGCACGGTCCGCATCATGATAGCGAATTCCACCACCATCATTCCCATGCCGCCGCATCTTCGCATCCTGGCGAACATCACCTGCTCTCTATAGAAAACCTTTCGGTTGGCTTTGAGATGTATGATCCCGCCGCGCCGTATTTCCTTGCGGATAAAATCGTCTCGTCGGTTGTTCATGATTTGAACCTGTCGGTGCACCAAGGCGAGGTCCTCGCGCTTGTGGGAGCGAGCGGGTCGGGTAAAACCGTCTTGGCCGATGCCATCATGGGTTTTTGGCAACCAAATGAAATCGTTTCTGGGACTATCTGGTTCGATGGCGACCGTCTGGATGCGGATCGCATCCAATCGCTTCGCGGCAACGGGCTCTCCACGGTCCCGCAAAGCGTCTCCAACCTAGATCCGCTCATGCCCATAGGCCGTCAAGTGGTCGGGGCTGCGCGGGGCGCCTCTCGCAGCCAACGGCGCTCGTCGTTTGAAGCCAGACAGTCTCGAATGAAGTCTTTATTCGCCAAATATGGGCTTGGAGCCGAGGTAGAGCGCATGTATCCCCATGAGCTGTCCGGCGGCATGCTCAGGCGCGTCCTGTTGCTTTGCGCGCTTATGGACGAGCCCCGACTCATAATTGCCGATGAACCCACGCCGGGGCTCGATTTGGATTTGGCGATGCGAGCCGTCGGCGATTTGCGCAAGTTTGCAGATTCGGGCGGAGGGGTTTTGTTGATCACGCATGATATCGAGCTTGCATTGCGCTGCGCGGACAGGGTCGCCATCTTTCACGATGGAACCGTTGTCGAGGAGACCTCGACCGCGTCTTTCGCCTCACCGGACCTTTTGGTTCACCCGTTTTCAAAAGCGCTGTGGCACGCTCTTCCCGAGCATGGTTTTTTCGACTCGCCTTACATTGGAACCCAGAGGGGTGATGCATGATGGCGCTCGTCGCGTCTGGAATCGCGTATCGGCATCCTGGCGGGTGCGAGCTGTTCTCGGGGATCGAGCTTGATGTGAATCCCGGGGAGCGGGTCGCCATTGCGGCCCCTTCCGGCGCGGGCAAGACGACGCTTTGCCGTATCTTGGCGGGATATCTAAGACCTATGCAGGGCACGGTGTCAATCGACGGAATCGATATATCGTTCTTTGCCGGGCGCCCCCTGCCCGTGCAATTGCTGTGGCAGCAGCCCGAGCTCGCTTTCGACCCCCGCGCTAGGATTTCCACGTCGCTATTGGATGCCGGTCCGGTGCCCGATGAATCTCTGGAGAGGCTGCTCGACAGATTCGACGCGAAGGCGGCCTGGCTCAAACGATATCCTCATGAGCTATCTGGCGGGGAGCTGATGCGCCTTAGCATGGTGCGAGCCCTTCTGGTCGAACCCGCCTACCTTATTGCCGATGAGGCCACGGCAATGCTTGATGCGGTGACGCAAGCGCAGCTTATGCGCGAGATGGTTCGTCTTACTGAGGAGGGCGTGGGCCTCGTCTTCGTCTCCCATTCGCCGTCCTTGGTGAATCGTGTTTCGACCCGCGTATTCAACCTTTCTAGTGCAAAGCTCTGACCTGCGCAATCCACACGATGCACACAAAAGAGAACTATTTTGAGCTTCGCACTTGCGTCTGGGGATGACCTCCCGTATTATGTTTTCTCGCGCTGAGGGGCGCAGACAACAACCGATTGGGATGTCGTCTAATGGCAGGACAGCGGATTCTGGTTCCGTCAATGGGGGTTCGACTCCCTCCATCCCAGCCATTGTTTCTCATTATTCGCGCATGGCCCGTTCGTCTAGCGGTTCAGGACGCCGCCCTCTCAAGGCGGAGATCACCAGTTCGAATCTGGTACGGGCTACCAAGAGTTTTCCGGGACACTCCGAGTCCCTCACATATGGCCCGTTCGTCTAGCGGTTCAGGACGCCGCCCTCTCAAGGCGGAGATCACCAGTTCGAATCTGGTACGGGCTACCAAGAGTTTTCCGGGACACTCCGAGTCCCTCACATATGGCCCGTTCGTCTAGCGGTTCAGGACGCCGCCCTCTCAAGGCGGAGATCACCAGTTCGAATCTGGTACGGGCTACCAAATGTTTTGGGGCTTCTATGGAAGCCCTTTTTTCTTTGCCCCACCCCGTACGTGCGCGTTGATACAGGATGAGCCCTCACACGCCGACACCCATCAACGTGCAAGGGCTCACCAAACAGTCCCAATGCGTCACGAAAGCTCATGCACCCGCGTGGCAACCCGCCGCACCAACGCCGGCGAATGCGAAACGAGCACCATGCCAAACGGCTCGCGCCTCTGCAACTCGAGTATGGCGCGCCAGATCTCCGCCTGGGAAACCGCATCCATCATGGCCGTCACCTCGTCGGCAAGCACATAGCGCGGACGCACGGAAAACGCGCGGACCAGGCAGATGCGCATCAGCTGGCCGCCGGAAAGCTCGCGCACAAAGCGCGCCTCCCACGTACGGTCGATTCCGAGCAGATCCTGTAAATATCTACGGTAGTCGTCATCCGAGCACACCTCGGACAGACTGCGCCCAACACGCACGCGCGGGTCCAGAATCGCCTCGGGATGCTGGGAAATTAGTTGCACGGGATGGGGCCCCCGGCGCCTGGCGCGCACATCGACACCATCCGCCAGGACGGCACCGGAATCGGGATGTAGATAGCCGGCGAGAATACGGCACAGTGTTGTTTTTCCGCGACCCGAGGGGGCGACCACCGCGACGCGCTCCCCCGCAGCCAGCTCAAGATCGACATGTTCAAAGAGCGCATCGGCGCCGGGATATGAAAACGACAGATCAGAAGCCGCCAGAGTCATTTACATGCCCCCTTACCGCAAAAGTCATGCTCGGGCATCGCATGCCACAGTGCACGGGAAAACGGATGCCGGAGCCTCGCGGGATCTTCAAAAGACTCCACCGAGGTTTCCTCAACAACCGTGCCGTCAGCAAACACCGCCACGCGATCGGCAACGCGCAGGGCCAACTCGATATCGTGCGTAATCAGCATCACGGCGCCGCCTTTGTTGGCAAAACCCCGCAGGTCATCGAGCGCGTGAGCGGCGAGGTCCAGATCGAGGCCGGGCGTGGGCTCGTCTGCGATGATAAGGCGCGGGTTGTCCATAAGGGCGCACATGAGCAGCACGCGCCGGACCATGCCGCCGGACAGTTCGTACGGATACAGATCCATGACCCCACGGTCCAGGCCATATGACGAGAACAGCCTCTCCATGGCCCGTCGCCGCTCCAAAGAACGCGATCGACCGAGAACCTGCAGCCCCACGGGCATGGTGGGGTCGAGATGCTGGGACCCTTGCGGTACGAGCGAGATGCCCCGGCCGCACAGACGCCGTAACGATGAGGCATCTTGAAGCCGCCCATCGAACCATATCCTGCCGGTCACATATGCGTTGCGTGGAAACGACCCCATGATCGAATCGGCCAGGACCGTTTTACCCGATCCGCTTGCGCCCACCACGGCCAAGACCTCGCCCGCATGCACGCTCACCGTCAAGTCCCGCAGCACCTCCTGCCGCACACGAGGAGCCCTGAAGTACGGGGCATCAGGGTCGTACATGTCAAAGGAGACGGTAAGGTCCTCGACCGACAGGAGATGATAGTGCCCGGGGTGATGCGAGGCGGCGGCATGCGTGTGATGATGGTGGTATTCGGCATCAAAATGGTCCATGAGCACCTCTATTCCTGCACGGTTGCGGCATCCGTGAGATGGCGGAACAAACCCGCCACCGCATCGAACACCATAACGCACGCCGCGAGCGCCAAGCCGGGGAACACGGCAAGCCACCAGCGGCCCGTTGAGAGATAACCCATCGACTCGGACAGGATCGCCCCGATCGCGGGCTTATCGGGCGAAAGGCCGAAACCCAAAAACGTAATGGATGCCTCGTGCAGTATCGCATGGGGAAACGTGAGAACCATACCCACAAACAGCTGCGGCAAAAGGGCGGGGAGCACATGGCGCATGGCGATGCAAAGCCGACTCACGCCCAAATGGCCCAGAGTCTCGATATAGGGCTGCGCCAAAACGGAACGAGCCTCCGAACGCAGCACCACCGTCAAGCTCGGCCAGTGCGTGAGCGCAAGGCCGATCGTCACGCCCCAAAACCCCTTACCGAGCGCATAGCTGATCAGCAGGAGCAAAACGATATGCGGTATCGCCATGACAAGGTCCACGAGCCACGACACGACCGCATCGGCCGTGCGACCGCCCAAGACCGAAACGCAGGCCAATACCAGGGCGATACAGCTGCTCGCCACAGACGCAACGAGCCCCACCCCGAGCGATACGGCAAGCCCCGCAACGGTGCGGCAGAGCATGTCGCGACCCATCCAATCGGTACCGAAGGGATGCGCGGCATCCGGCGCCAAGTTCTTGATGGAGAAATCTGAAACCATGGCATCGTCGCGCAACATCCAGCCGCATGCCAGAATGGCGCAGAAACAAGCAGCGCATGCAACCACCGCAGCCAGAGTCAGACGCCGATTGCCCACGCGCGATCCGACAGGCTCATGCAGTACGTGAGATTCGGGCACGGTCGCACCTCTTTCCATGTATGCGCGGATCGAGGACGCCCTGGAGCGTCCTGCCCACCAAGTTGCCAGCAAAAACCACCAGGGCCGTTGCGAGCGCGATCGCAACCAGCAACGGGGCGTCCCCACCCACGCCGGCGGTAACGGCAGCCTGTCCCAAACCGGGATAGCTGAATACCTGCTCCACCAGGACGGATCCGCCCAGCAGTTCCGAAACCTGGGAAAACTGCAGTGCGATGGCGGGGCCCAGCAGATTCCTCAAGCCGTGATGGAGCACGACCTCCCAAGCGGATTCCCCGCGCAGCCGTGCGAGGCGCGCATAGTCGCTTTCCAGCACATCGATAGCTTTTTCGCGCGTATGGAGCGCAACGTTGGCGACACCGACCACCGATAGCGTAGCCGCCGGCAGAACCATATGATGGATTCGCTGCCCCAACGATACGCTCGCGGCATCCACGCCGATAGGGACCGAGAACCCAAACGGGAACCAACCCAATGCAACCGAAAAGACCATGAGCGCAACAAGGCCGATCCAAAAAGACGGTGTAGCGGAGAGCACGAAGCAATAGCCTCGAACGATCCTGTCGGGCCAGCGGCCGCGACAGGTGGCGGCGATCACGCCGAGCGACACGCCCAGCACGCCCGAGACAACCCAGGCGAACGCCATGAGCATAAGCGTATTGCCCGCCCGCTGCGCCACAACCTCCGCGACGGGCTTGTTGAACCGAAGGGACATGCCCAGGTCGCCGTGCAGCGCCCCCTTCGCCCAATGGGCGTAGCGCTCAAGGAACGGCTGGTCGCTGCCCCAGTAGCGCGCAAGCTGCTCGCGCTTCGCCTCCCCCATCTGGCCATACGCCGCCTGCCCGACGTTGGCCCGCACGGGATCAACCGGAGAGGCAGAAACAAGCGCGAACGTGAGCAGGCTGACTCCGACCATAAGGGCTGCGAGACGCACGAGCTCCCGCGCCCAGCGGGGCAAGCGATCGATACGGCCGCCCCGCGCTTCGAGACGCATGGGCTAATCCCAATTCCAGGCATCGACGTTGTTCACGACCGACCAGCCGTGCCCGTGCGGCTGGAGCTTTTGCTCGGCAACATGCAGCCCCTTGCGAACCCAATACAGATGGTCGACGTTGGCGAGCCACACCCACGTGGCCGCCCCCTGCGGGGCGATGCCCTCCTGGCCGTCCCACTGGGCCTTATGCCAGAACGGATAGGATGCCGCAACTTCGGGCTGCGCCAACGCCTGATCCAAATAGGCATCGGTCGTGTCGCTCGCATAGCATGCGTAGTTCATCGTCCCCTTGGAGTAGTTGATCTCGTACACATCCGAAGGCGAGTTGGAACCCCAGCCCCACATAACCGGATCGGCGAACTGATGCTCGTAGATCTCATCCCAGGACTCACCTGCGGGCGTCACCTTGACGCCTATCTCCTTCATCTGGTTGGCGAACTCGTTGGCCATGGCCTGGCGGGCCGAATCGCCGGCGGTGTAATACAAGGTGAGCTCCGCGCGAACTCCGTCCTTCTGGCGCACGCCGTCGTCGCCGAGTTTCCATCCTGCACGGTCGAGCAGGCTCTTTGCGCCATCGACATCGGTTTTCAACTTCATGTCATCGCTTGCCCACGGCATACCGTCCCCGATGCTGTAGGCCGGCGTTCCATGCCCATTGAGCACCTGGTCGATGAACGCATCGCGGTCGATGGCCATGTTGATGGCGCGACGCATCTCCAGGCTGCACGTGACGTCGTTACCGGCCGCATATTCCTTGCCCGCGTCCGTCTTGACCGAACCGGCGGGGATAACCGGGAGATTGAGTCCGCGCGAATCGACCGTCTTATACGCCTCCAAGCCGTAATCAGTCACCTTCTGATCGGCATACGTGGGGCTTGTGTAGGCAACGTCCACGCTGCCGCCCTCGACGGCGGCCAGCGCGGCGTCCTCGTCCATGAATACCACGGTGAGCTGCTTGATGTTGGGCTTATCTCCGTAGTACTCGGGATTGGCCTCGAAGATCACCTGCTGGCCACGATCCCACTGCTTCATGAGGTAGCGACCGGAGCCCACGGGCTTCTCGCCGTACTTGGGACCGTACGCATGCTCGGGGACGACGCCCATGACGGCGAGCGTGTACAGCAAGGCGTTATAGGGCTTGGAAAGGTGGATCTCGACGAGCGTAACGGAGGTGGCAACGGCGTCCTTCACCATGGAAAGGTCGGCCTGCGCCTGCTCGCTGGTACGGATGGTGTTGATGGTGAAGGCGACATCGGAGGCGGTGAGGGGCTCACCATCGCTGAACCTCACATCATCGCGAATCTCAAAGGTCCACACCAGGTTATCCGCGGAGCAGTCATACGAAACAGCCAGATCGTTCTCGAACTCCATATCTTTGTTCGTCACGATGAGCGTGGACTGGACCAGCGGCTCGTGCACGTGCTCGCCGCAGCCCCAATCGATACAGGGGTCGAAACCGGATGCCGGCTCGCTGTCGGGGCTCATGGCCACGGTGACGGCGGACTTGGGGTCAACGGGCGCGGAGCCGCCCTGAGGCTGCTCGGTGGATCCGCAACCGGCAAGAACGGCTGTCCCGGCCGCACCGAGAACGGCACCGCCAACCAGGTTGCGCCGAGAAATCATAAGGGTTTGAGAATCCATTATCCGCCTCCGTGATGTTACACGCTGGGTGTTTCGTGTTACCGATACACAAGATGGTAGCACGAATAAACGGCCACGTAGCACAGAGTCACACGTGGCCGTTTAGCAACATATGTACAGCATGCAGGCTAATCGCGTAGATAGCCCAAAAGAGCATCGCGATCGTTGGGGACCTTCCCGCAAATGGTGGCCTCGAGCGCTCGGTTGAGGGCTGCGCCAACTTGCGGGCCGGGCTTCATACCGGCGGCGATAAGGTCGCCGCCGGTCAGGTCGAGGGTTTTGATGCTGTACGCCTCGTGGTTGGCCACCAGCTCGCGGACCATCTCGCGCATACGCTCGATCTGCTCAACGTAGTAAAAACAGCTCGGGTCCTTACCGAGCGTATCGGCGCGCCGAAGATCGAACAGCTCGCCCATGATTCGCAGGACGTCGACGCCGGAGCGGGACACCGATTGCATAAGGCGCAGCAGGTCCTCGCGCTCGGCCCGCAGCGGCGTATCGTGCAGCCTGATAAGCGTCACGATATCGCGCTCAAGATCGTTGCCCAGCGAGAGCCTGCGGGCGATTGCCCGAGCGATCTGCGCCCCGCGTTCCGGGTGACCGTAGAAATGACCATTTCCCTGTTCATCGAGGGTGAAGGTCTCCGGCTTGCCAACGTCGTGCAGGAGGGCCGCCCACATGAGGGAAAGCGACGGCGGCGCCGCGGGGTCGCCCCCGTCGATACGGAAGCGCGAAAGCTCCCCCGCCACGGTGAGGACGCGGGCCGTGTGCTCGTACACGGTATAGGCATGGTAGCGGCTGTGCTGATCGAAGCCTCGCTGAGCTGCCAGCTCGGGAACGGCTGCGCACATGAGCTCGGGATAGCGGATGAGTGCATCGCCGCCGTGGCGCGATATGAGAATACCGTTGAGCTCGATGCCCACGCGCTCGTAAGCGACCTGGTCGAGCAGAGGCGCGCACGTGGCCAATGCGGAGGCGGTTTGCGGCTCGATCACAAAATCCAAGCGGCAAGCAAAACGCACGGCGCGCAGCATGCGAAGGGCATCTTCCTCAAACCGGCGCCGCGGCTCCCCCACCGCACGTATGAGCCGGCGCGCAAGGTCGCCGCGGCCATCGAACAGATCAAGCAGGCCCCGCTGCGGATGCCACGCCATGGCATTGACTGTGAAGTCACGGCGAGCAAGGTCGTCTTCAACGCACGCCGCAGTCTGGACGTCCTTGGGATGGCGTCCATCGGTATAAAAGCCGTCGACGCGGTAGGATGTGACCTCGAACCGCTCATGACGGCACACGGCGGTAATGCCACCGAACTTGACACCGCTCTCAACGACGCCTATCCCCGCAGCACGAAGAGCCTGCGCGTTGCGCTCCCAAGACCCGCTGCAGCAGATATCGATATCGTGCCCGCAGCTGCCCAGGAGCGCATCGCGCACCCAGCCGCCCACAATCCAGGCCTCGAGCCCATAAGACTCCAATGCCCGCAGCACGTCCATGCATGCGGCAGAGGGCGCGGCGCCGTTGAGCGCCGCGCCGCAGTAGGTGGTATCGACAGCAGGGTGCGCTAGCATGCAAGAGCACCCATGGGATCCCACGGAGCAAGCTCGACCGGATCGGACTCATATGCCGCGAGCTCCTCGGGGGTGAGATACTTCTTGTCCACAACAACCTGGTACACGTACTCGTCAAACCAAGCATCGGACGCCACATCGTAGCCATCCTTACCATGGTCCTTGCCCCAGCTGTTCTCGATGCGCCAGCTGGTGGGATTACCGTCGGCGTCCAGGCTCACGCCCTGCAGGGTCATGGCGTGCGTCATGAGGGACTCGCCGTAATCCAAGCGTTCCGCCTTGTTGAGGCCGGCCTCGATGGGCAGGTCGAACAGGCCATCCACATCGATGGCGGCGGGATCGAGCACGCCGTCGGCAGACAGGAAGCCCTGATTCACGTCGGAGCCGAACCACACGGGCAGGCCGTCCTTGAGCTGGGCGATGGCCGCGCGCTTGAGGGACTCGATAGGCAGGTTAATATGGCGTACGCCGCCGTCCTCCACCACGTTGCCCAGGAACTTGACGGTATACGACTTGAGATAGGGCTTGTCGGCCGTGGGCGCATTGATCACGGAAACGAAATCATCGAGATTCATATCGACAAACTCGTTGAAAAACTGGACCGGGGTGTAGGTGCCGTTGGCCACAAGCTCATTCTTATCGTTGCGGATACGCACATCGAACGATACGGGCGGCTCTCCCAGGCAGATGGCCAGGAAGCGGTAGCACTCGCTCATGAAGCGCGCCTTGCGCTCGGCAAGCTGGTCGGACGTCTCCCCGGCCGCGATGGCCTCACGAACCTGTTTTGCGGTCACACGCAGGAATCGCGTGAGGTAGGTGTCCAGGTCGCTCGTATTGGAAGAGCAGGCGGTCTCGGGCATTGCCTCCTTGGGTACGACACCGTATTTCTTGACCAGGCTGGCGAACAGATCCCACTGCCCGCCATCGCACAGCGGATCGGCAAGCAGGAACGCCATCTCGCGCGTGGTGAGATCCTGGTCCGCATTGGCCGCGACATTCTCAAAGAAGTAGTTGCAGCGCTCGTACTTATCCCAGAACAACGGGTAGCTCTGGGAAAGCTCGAAGGTCTTGATATCGAGCTTCTTCATGATGCGATAGCGCATGGTGTTGAGGCTTGCGAACATCCAACAACGACCGGAACGCTGCTGGTCGCAGATATCCCCTTGCTGAAGCTGCACATCGAATGTGGTGGCAGCCTGGGCGACCGCCCGCGGATCGCGAGCCGCCTTGCGGACACCGTTGCCGGTGACAGCGTTGCGGGCATTGCGGTAGGCGCGTGACGCGATGAAATCGGCATGCTGACGCTGAAGATCTTCTTGAGTCATGGCGACGTTCTCCATGGGCATCTCCTTCTTGGTAGGAATCATTTTTCCTAGCATACCCGAGTGTGCTGGCAAATGTCGCTCAGCAGGCAACGGGAAACCCGTTTGGTAACAAAAACCCCGACCTCCACAAGGAAGATCGGGGCGGAAATAGCACGAGTAAAAGACTACTTGCGCTCGAGCTTGCGAACCTCGACGCGCTTGCTGTACTCCTCGACATGGGCGAAGTCGCCCAGGCCAACGCTCTCGGCAACGTTGGCGCCCGTAGCCATAGCGAGCTTGAGGGCCTCCTCGACGTTGTCGCGGTCGTTGTACCACTTGTTGAGGAAGGCGGCCAGGGTGCAGTCGCCGGCGCATACGGAGGAAACCAGCGTGATGTTGAACTGGCGCTTGGCGTACCAGATGTCCTCGCCGTTGGAGAAGTACGCATCGCCACGGGAACCGCGGGTCAGCAGGACATTCTGGACACCGGCCTCGTGAGCCATCTTCATGGCAACGCGGACCTCGTCATCGGTATCCACCGGCACGCCGAAGATGGCCTTCATCTCGTGATGGTTGGGCTTGATGAGCAGCGGCTTCTTGTGGGCCAGGTCCTTGAGGTGGTTGCTGGAGAGATCGAGGACGACATCGGCGCCGCGATCCTGAGCATGCGTCATGACCTGATCGAGGAAGTCGGCGGAAGCGCGCGGGGGCACGGAACCGGAAACAACCAGGCAGTCCATATCGCCGGTGGTATCGAGAATGCTGTAGAGCTCCTGCTCATACTGCGGGGTCAGAGGGGCACCGGGGTTGAGGACGCCGTATTCATGCTGGCCATCGTTGACATAGGCGCAGATACGAGTGATACCATCGATCCAGACCGGGCGGCACAGGCAGCCGTACTTCATGGTCTCGTCCACGATGAACTTACCGGTGAAGCCACCGAAGAAGCCGAGGGCGACGGAGTCGACGCCGAACTTCTTGAGCGCATAGGAAACATCGAGGCCCTTGCCGTTGGCGGTGTAGCTGGCGGAGCTGGCGCGGACGTTCTCGTCGGGGACGAGGGACGGGCTGGAGACCGTCATATCGACAGCGGGGTTTGCAGTAAGGGTATAGAACATGTTTGCCTCCAAACAAAATGCCGGCCACGCACACGGCGGGCGCCGGGACGCGGCCGGCACAGATACCGAACTACGAGCAGGTCTTAGCGAGCAGCGGCCTCGAGGAGAGCCTTGACTTCCTCGGCGGTCGAGCAGGCAAGCGCACGCTCGGCAAGCTCATCGCACTCGGCCTTGGACCACTGGGAGATGGTCTTGCGAGCACGCAGGACGCTCGGTGCGGACATTGAGAACTCCTCCAGACCGAAGGAGATCAGCAGCGGCTCAAGCAGCGGATCGGCTGCGGCCTCACCGCACATGCCGACCATGATGCCCGCCTTGGCACCGGACTCGATCACGTTCTTGATGGAACGCAGAACGGCCGGGTAGTACACGGAGTACAGGTTGGAGATGCGATCGTTGCCGCGGTCGGCGCACATGGTGTAACCGATCAGGTCGTTGGTGCCGATGGAGAAGAAGTCGGCCTCCTCGGCGAGCTTGTCGGCCATGAGGGATGCGGCCGGGGTCTCGACCATGATACCGACCTTGATGTCCTTGTTGAAGTCGACGCCCTCGGCGGCCAGCTCGCTCTTGCACTCCTCGACCAGAGCCTTGACCGCACGGACCTCCTCGACGCAGGTTACCAGCGGCACCATGATCCAGATGTCGCCGAAAGCGCTGGCGCGCAGCAGGGCGCGGAGCTGAACCTTGTACTGATCCGGGTTGGCCAGGCAGTAGCGCACGGCGCGGTAACCCATGAACGGGTTCTCTTCCTTCTCCATGTGCAGGTAGGGAATCTCCTTGTCGCCGCCCACATCGAGGGTGCGGATGATGACGGGAGCGCCCTTGAGGGCGATGGCGACCTTCTGGTAAGCCTGGAACTGCTCCTCCTCGGAGGGAAGCGCCGGGCTGTCCATGAACAGGAACTCGGAGCGGAACAGGCCGATGGCCTCGGCGTCATGCTCGAGCGCAGCGGGAACGTCGTCGGGAGAGCCGATGTTGCAGGCAACGACCTTCTTGATGCCGTCGGCGGTAACCGTGGGCTTGCCGCGGAATGCCTCAAGGGCAGCCTTCTCCTCGGCAAAGGCCTTGGCCTGAGCCTCGTAGTCGGCCAGGACGTCCTCGGAAGGCTCTGCGACGACGACGCCCTTGGAGCCGTCGACGATGCAGGTCATGCCGTTGGACATGGTGGTGCAGCAATCTGCAACGGAAAGCACGGCGGGAATCTCCAGCGCACGCGCGATGATGGCGGAGTGCGAGGTGCGGCCACCGGTCTCGGTGACGATGCCGGCAACGTTCTTCTTGTCGATGGTGGCCGTCATGGACGGTGTCAGGTCGTGAACGACGATGACGGTGCCAGCAGGAAGGACGGAGAGGTCGACGACCTCCTTGCCCAGAAGCTCGGCCAGAATACCGGTGCGGATGTCGTCGATATCGGTAACGCGCTGACAGATGAGCTCCTCGTCGCTCATGGCGAACATCATGGAGAACATGTCGCAGACCTCGGTCAGGGCCTGCTCGGCGCACATGCCGCCCTTGATGCGGTTGGCGATCTCATCGAGCATGAACGGGTCCTTGGCCATGGTGATGTGACCGGCCATGATCTCGGACTCGGCCTCGCCCACGGACTCCTTCATGTGCTCAACCTGCTTCTCGGTCTTAGCGCAGAAGACCTCGAGCGCGGACTCGTAGCGCTGCTGCTCAGCGGCTACATCCTCGACGGTGCGAGCCTCAAACGTCAGATCGGGGTCAACGGCGACGGCAACCTTGCCAATGCCGATACCCTCCGATGCGTTAACTCCCTGGTACATTACAATCCTCTCTCCCCGTTTCCCGACTGCACTCGTACGGGAAACAAAACATAGGCGTCCACGGGTCCGCGGACGCCTATGTCTGCCATCGGTGCGCAGTTCGATTTCGTTACTCGCCGAGACCGCTCTTGATGAGCTCGATAGCGGCAGCAAGGGCCTCGTTCTCGTCAGCGCCATCGCACTTGACCTCAACCTCGGTGCCGCAGGGGATGCCAGCAGCCATGAGCGCCATGGGGCTCTTGCCGTTGACCTCCTTGTCGGGGGCGACAACGGTGACATCGGAGGCGAACTTGCCCATGGTGGAGGCGAAGAGGCCAGCCGGACGCATGTGGAGACCCTGCGGGTTGACGAGGGTAGCCTTCTCAGAAACCATAACCTGACTCCTTTTGAGTAATGCCCGACAGCCATGACTGACGGACACGTAAACACGACGGGAATATTGTAACGCGAACCGGCACTAAATGTGAGTACAACCGCAGAACACGTATGACTCGTGGCGTTTATGCGGGGCGGATTAGCATTCTGAGTGCAACGGCATGGGGCCTGCTCACGAGCGTGGCGC